>Ga0182743_1001644_pt1 | contig 21284 bp, 20 predicted proteins | sample eDN3rd30CKraftOP_FD_128522 | JGI IMG/M metagenome (GOLD analysis project Ga0182743, IMG submission 128522) | Enriched Organic Plus compost microbial communities from Emeryville, California, USA - eDNA 3rd pass 30_C Kraft OP (version 2) (version 2) ... | reverse complement strand
TCGGGATGGGCTGACACGATCTCGTCCACCAGGGCTTCGATGGCCCCGACATCGGTCACTTGCTTCATGCCGCGCGCGTCGGCGACGGCTCGCGGGTCTGCGTCAGGGCCTTCGCTCCACACGGCATCGAACAGGTCCTTCGCCATCTTGCCCGAAATGGTCCCGTCCGCGATCAAATCGAGGATCGTTCCAAGCTGCGCAGCCGACAGCGGCGCATCGACGATCTCTCGACCCTCACGATTGAGACGGCCGGTGAGTTCGTTGATCACCCAATTGGCAGCCGCCTTGGGGTCGCGGCGCACGCCCCTGTCGACCGCGATCACCGCCTCGAAATATTCCGCGAGCGCGCGCTCGGCGACCAACACGCCGGCGTCATAGACGGACAAGCCGAAATCGCGGCAGAAGCGAGCCTGCTTTTCGTCCGGCAGTTCCGGCAATTCGTCCTTCAGGGCATCGACAAAAGCCTGATCGAATTCCAGCGGCAACAGGTCGGGATCCGGAAAATAGCGATAGTCGTGCGCCTCCTCCTTGCTGCGCATGGAACGGGTTTCGCCGCGCCCTGGGTCGAACAGACGCGTCTCCTGCTCGATCGCTCCGCCATCCTCCAGAATTTCAATCTGGCGCCGTGCTTCAACCTCGATGGCCTGGCCGACGAACCGGATGGAATTCACGTTCTTGATTTCACAGCGCGTGCCGAGCGGCTCGCCCGGCCGGCGCACCGACACATTGACGTCGGCACGCAGCGAGCCCTTCTCCATGTCGCCGTCGCAGGTCCCGAGATAGCGCAGGATCGAGCGCAGCTTGGACAGATAGGCTTTGGCCTCGTCGGACGAACGCAAGTCCGGCTTGGAGACGATCTCCATCAGCGCCACGCCGGAGCGGTTGAGATCGACGAACGAAGACGACGGATGCTGATCGTGAAGCGATTTGCCCGCGTCCTGCTCCAGGTGCAGCCGCTCGATGCCGATGATCACCCGCTCGCCGGTGTCGAGGTCCACCGCAACCTCGCCCTCACCCACGATGGGCGACTTGTACTGGCTGATCTGATAGCCCTGCGGCAGGTCCGGATAGAAATAGTTCTTCCGGTCAAAAACCGACTTCAGGTGGATCTTGGCTTTCAGGCCAAGTCCGGTGCGGACCGCCTGGCGCACGCATTCCTCGTTGATGACGGGCAGCATGCCGGGCATGGCCGCATCCACCAGCGACACATGCGCGTTGGGGGCGCCGCCGAAGGCTGTCGAGGCCCCCGAGAACAGCTTGGCGTTGGACACCACCTGGGCATGGACCTCCATGCCCACCACGACCTCCCAGTCGCCGGTCGCGCCGCTAATCAGTTTGGAAGGCATGCTCGCTGCCTTGGTCTGCATGGTCATATGGCCTCATCGGATGCCGTTCCCATTGCCCGCCCGGACCGCTCCGTCAAGACCGCAGGATTGAGGCTTGGCGCCTCAGGCGCTAGCGTCAGGGCGATTCATCGAACGGAGGCCGCATGACGACACCCGTCCCGATCGCCGTGATATCCGCCCTGGCGGTCCGCGAGGCCTATCTGGAGCTGTTTCCACGGTTCGAGGAGGCGAGCGGCCATGAAATCGCGGTCACATGGACAGGCACTGGCGACATCCGCAAGCGCATGGCGGCGGGCGAGACCTGCGATCTCGTGATCACCTCGACCGACGGGCTGGTGGAGCTTCTGAAAGCCGGCGTCGTCATGCTCGCCACCGTGACACCGTTGGCGAGTTGCGGCATGGGGGCCGCCGTTCGGTCCGACGCAATCGCGCCCGACATCAGTACGGTCGAGGGCCTGAAGGCCGCCCTGCTCTCGGCCAAGAGCATCGGCCGCTCCAGCGGACCAAGCGGCGCCTATCTGGAGCGCCTGTGCGAGCAATTCGGGATCGGCGCCGAGGTTTCAGCCAAGACCCGGATCGTTCCATCCGGCGACACGGTGGCGACGCAACTCGCCAACGGTGAAGTCGAACTGGGCTTCCAGCAGGTGCCGGAACTGCTCCACGACGAGAGGATCGCCTTTGCAGGTCCGTTGCCGGCCGAGATTCAGCAGCTCACGACCTTCTCCGCCGCCATTCACCGCGCGGCGCAGGAACCGGAGGCCGCCAAGGCCTTGCTCGCGTTCCTGACCTCGCCCGATGCCGAAGCGATTGTCCGTCATCATGGCCTTGAGCCGGCAGAGAGACCCTGATCAACCGCCGTCGGTGAAGAACTCTCGCCTCACCTCACCGGCGGCCGGCAGGCAGGGCCAACCCCACAATCGGGTTCTGTCCGATCTGCTTGATCAGTGCCGCCAGCTCCGCCTGCGGCATCGGGGTGCTGGAAACCCGCACCCGGAACATTCCGCCAGTGGCTGGACCTTCCACCATCACCGCTTGATGCTCTCCGAGTAAGCGGGTGACGTCCGCGATCGTGGCCTGCGGATTGAAACGGATCAGGATCTGCGATCCGCCGCCGTCCGCCGTCGTGACGGCGGGAGCGGACGCAAGCTGATGCGAGGCGGGCTGCTGCTCGGTGAGGACGAAGCCGGCGAGGAAACCGGCTTGCAGCACCAGGGCCAGCGCGGCGGCGCCAGCGCCATACGCCAATGTGCGGGGCGACAACGCCGCCATGAACGCCGTCAGATGGCGGGCCAGGCGCGAGGCGACACCCGGCTTGCGCACAGGCTCCTGGTCGATTAGCGCGGACAGCTTGTCCCGAGCGCGGCCCGACGGTGCTCCGAGCGCCTCATTGACGGCCAAGGTCTCACCCAGCTCCTCGCGCACCAGCACGAGGCGGGCGGACAATGCGTCGTCATCGGTCAGCGCCGCTTCGACCCGCGCGGCATCCTCGGGATTGAGCGTTCCCGCCGCATGCCAGGGCAGCAACGCCTCGATCTCCTCGAACTCCGCCACTTGTTTGGTCGCACCGGTCATGGCCATCCTCTTTCAATGCCCTGGGCTTTGAGCATCTCGCCCAGCTTCTTGCGCGCATAGAACATGCGCGTCTTCACGGTGGCCTCCGGAATGCCGACGATCATCGCGACCTCTTCAACCGACTTCTCGTGGTAGTAGACGAGATCGACGATTTCCCGATGGTCGGTCGAAAGTCCCTCAATGCACCGCCGGAGCACCGCTCCCTTGTCCTTCTTCGCCAGCGCGACCTCGGGCGTGTCGTCCGTGTCCTCGATCGCTGCCGCAGTTTCCTCGTCCAGTTCTTCGTCCGACCGGCGACGCAACGCCGACAGGGCCTTGAACCGGGCGATGGCCATAAGCCAGGTGGACACCGCGGCCCGTCCCTCGAACCGTCCGGCCTGTCGCCAGACGTCGAGGAACACTTCGCTGATCAAATCCTCCGCCGTCGCCTCGTTACGAACCAGGCGGAGAACGAACCGGTAGACCCGCACATGATGCCGCGCGAACAGCGCCTGCATGGCGAGACGGTCGCCATCTGCGATCCGGGCGATGAGGACGTCATCTGTTGCCTGCATCGCGTCTGGCCGTCTCGTAACGTTGGTCGCGGGAGGGGGCTCGGGGGTTCAATATGAAAGAAATCTCCCCCCAAAGCCATTGATCCGCAAGAGAAAATGACGCGTGATGGTGAGAAGGAACCGGTTAACCATCGATGGCACCTGCCCGCTTTTCACTCGACGCCTTGAACGCCATGCCCGCGGACGGTTTTGTGACGGCGCTCCAAGGCGTGTTCGAGCACGCCCCCTGGGTGGCGGCAGCCGCGGCGGCGGGCCGCCCCTACCCGACTGTGGCCGTCCTGCATCAGGCCATGACCGAGGCGGTGGGCTCCGCGAGCGAGTCCCGGCAGCTTGATTTCATCCGCAGCCATCCCGAGCTGGGCAGCCGGATGCGCCGGGCGGAACTCACGGCGGAGTCACAGTCCGAACAGGGCTCCCTCGGCCTCGACCGGCTGGGAGCGGACGAGTTCGCGCGCTTCCAGCGCCTCAACGAGGCGTATCGGAGCCGGTTCGGCTTTCCGTTCATCATCTGCGTGCGCCGGCACACCCGCGACTCGATCCTCGATCAATTCGAACGCCGGCTGTCCAACGACGCGGATACCGAGCGCGCGACGGCCCTGGCCGAGATCGGATTCATCACCCGTCTGCGTCTCGTGGCTCTGGTGGATGGTCCCGGCGCGCCGGAGACCAGCGGCCATCTGTCCAGCCATGTCCTCGATATGTTGCACGGCAAGCCGGCCCAGGGCGTCCGGATCACGCTTTACGAGATCGGCGCGAGCGCCCGCGGACTGCTCGCCGAGGCGACGACCGACGCGGATGGCCGCACACCCTCCCCTTTGATCTCCGGCGAGCCGCTGCGGATCGGCACTTACGAATTGCAATTCGACATCGGCCGCCATTTCGCACAGATCGGGACCGCGCCACCATTCCTGGGGATCGTGCCGGTTCGCTTTGCCATCGCCGAACCCGAAGGGCGTTATCACGTGCCGTTGCTTGCGACGCCCTGGAGCTATACCACCTATAGGGGAAGCTGACCTGTCGGGAGCCCAGACCGAAACGGCGGGCAGACGTCGAAAACCCACGCGACAAGAGGAACACGCTCGTGATCGATCTCTACACCTGGACCACGCCGAACGGACGCAAGGCTTCGATCGCCCTGGAAGAGATGGGCCTCCCTTACACCGTGCACCCGATCGACATCAGCAAAGACGAGCAGTTCAATCCCGACTTCCTCAAGATCGCGCCCAACAACCGCATCCCCGCCATCGTGGACCGCGACAACGGCATGACGCTGATGGAATCCGGCGCGATCCTGATCTACCTCGCCGACAAGTCCGGCAAGCTGCTGCCGAAGTCCGGCGAGCCGCGTTACCGGGTCCTGGAATGGCTGATGTGGCAGACGGGTGGCCCGGGCCCGATGTTCGGCCAGGTGCATCATTTCCTGCGGCAGGCCAAGGGCAAGGCGCCCTATGCCGACGAACGCTACCTCAAGGAGGCGCATCGCCTCTATGGGGTGCTCGACCGCCGGCTGGACGGCCGCGAATACGTCGCCGACGATTATTCCATCGCCGACATCGCGATCTGGCCGTGGGTCAGCCGCTACGAATGGCAGACCGTGGACCTGAACCAGTATCCCAACGTGAAGCGCTGGTACGAGACCATCGCCAGGAAACCGGCGACCAAGCGAGGCTACGACCAGCCGAAGGACACCGGCCCGATCCCGATGCCGTGACTGTTCATGCTTGGTCGTTTCGAAGCTTGGAGGGCTCTCGCACAACGGGAGCCTTTTTCTTTGGGCCTAGAATACCCGCTGAATCCCCCTCGACAGCGAAAATCCGTGGCCAGCGCCATTCTCGCAGGTGAGCCCGCTTCTTTCGGAGCGACAGACCAGTCCCTTCGCGCGCCAGACCGCGCCATAGCCCAGCACCGCATGATCCGGATCGCGCACCGTGTCACCGTGGCAAATCCGGATTCCGGTCGATCCCGTCCGTGCGATTGCGAATGCAGAACCCCAATCGAGATCGCAATCGGCCGGGCGGGATGGCAGCGGCCCGCTCATCCGAGAAATATCGCAGCGGACGGAAGCCTCGCCGTCGCCCCCATCGTCCAGCATACAGTGAATGTTCCCGGAGGGCGTTTGAAAGCCTGTCAGACTGGATGGCCTATCGAGCATTTCAGGGGCTTGCGAACCTTCCAACGGTTGAGCCGACCCGCTTTCCGGAGTGATGGCGATCAGCGCCCAAAGCAGGACGCTCGCCAACGAAGCACGGACGATACCGCTAGAAATCGAACCATGTGGGTTCGTCATTCGTATCCTCCAACCGCCCGATTGCTCGGATGCCGACGGAGCACCATAGCCAGAGCGATCCACCATGAAAAACGTTTCGTTGGCTCAAAATTTTGGTTGATGATGTGAATGGATCACGCTCGAGCAGGATCAACCATGCCCCATTTCATCTGTGAGACCTGCGGCACTCAATATGCGGAGACGGCCGAACCGCCGAGGGCGTGCGCCATCTGCGAGGACGAGCGGCAATACGTGCCGCCTGGCGGCCAGACCTGGACCACGCTGGAGAAATTGCGCGCGCGCCATGCCAACACTTGGCGCGAGCTTGAGCCCGGCCTGTTCTCGATCACGACGACGCCGGCCTTCGGGATCGGCGAACGCGCCCTCCTCGTGCACACGCCCCAGGGCAACATCCTGTGGGACTGCATCGCCCTGATCGACAGCGCCACCGTTCGGCTGATCGAGGCGCTGGGCGGACTCTCCGCCATCGCGATCTCGCATCCGCATTATTACACCTGCATGGTGGAGTGGAGCCGCGCCTTCGGCGGCATTCCGGTCCATCTGCATGAGGCGGACCGCCGCTGGGTCATGCGCCCTGACCCATGTCTCCAATTCTGGAGTGGAGCGACCAAGACGCTGATGCCTGGCCTCACCCTGATCTGCGCCGGCGGGCATTATCCGGGCGGCACGGTCCTGCATTGGGCCGGCGGCGCCGAGGGGCGCGGCGCGCTCCTGTCCGGCGATATCGTTCAGGTCGTTCCGGACGGCAAGTCGGTCAGCTTCATGTGGAGCTTTCCGAACTTCATTCCGCTGTCCGCGCCGCGCGTCGAAGGCGTGGCCTCAACGCTCACGCCTTACGACTTCGACCGCATCCACGGCGCATTCGACAGCCGCACCATCTGGCGAGACGGCAAGGCGGTGCTGGAACGCTCGGCGAAGCGCTACCTCGATATGATCCGCGGCGACGGGAGCTAAAAACGGCACTGAACCGTCGTCATGGCCGGCCATCTTGTGGGATCAAGACCCGGAGATCGCGCAACCACCATCCCATCGCCGTTTTCGCGGGGAAACGCACACGACAGAACCGATGACGCGTCAACGATCGGAAGGTTGCCGGCATCCTTCGAGCCAGACGTCGCCAAGCCCTTCGGGAACGCACGCCCCTGCCACCAGACGCTCGATCCGACCGACACGCTCGTTGAGCGCAGCATCATTCTCACGAAGCTTGTATGCAGCCGGCGCGATAAGAACGGCAACCAGCCGAGTGAATTCCGTCTTGCTCAGCTCTGCGGGCGGTCGTCCATAGATCGCGGAACTCGCCCTGTGGAAGCCTGTCATCCATCCTTCCGGGCCTTCACCCATTTCCAATGTGTCGAGCCAAAGGGCAAGGATTTGCTCCTTGGACAGCCGGCTTTCCAAGCCGATCGCGTAGCCGGTTTGGCGTATCTTGCCGATGCCCGGATGGAATTTCTTGAAAGCAAGGCGCTTGGAGACCGATTGCGTGATCGTGGTCGCTCCGGCGCCGGGAGTCGAGAAATCCACTCCGGCGTGATCGGCGAAATTTGGATCTTCCACTGTCAGCAATATCGCCAGATGGTCCGCTCCGAGCGAGGCTCCTCCTCGTCCCTGCGCTATCAAATCATCCGCACGCTGACGCAATTGCGACGCGTCGGACAGAGCGTCCCAGTATCCTTTTCCACCGTATAGAACAGCCGCGATGATCAACAGGCCCAAGACAAGGCCTGTGAACTTGAAAACTCGTCTCATGCAATCTCTCAATTGGAATCAAGTAGTCAGGAGCGAAGGGCCACAAGACATCCAATTGTTGCGGAATTTAGGATTCTTCCTGTCCCGATATCCGGCTACGCGGGGTATATTTTAAGATCCGATAAACAGCAGGTCTCAAATCTGCACGAGTCAGAAAACGTCTCTCTCGATCAAAATCTGACCCGCATGAACGGTCAAACTAGCCTTTGAAGCGACCCGCGAGCGCGTCCGCGTTCTTCGCCAGGAGCCCCAGGTCAGCGCCGACCGCGACGAAGTTATACCCCCAGTCGATGTAGCGCCTGGCCTCGTCCTCGTTGGCCGTCAGGATGCCGGCGGCCTTGCCAGCGTCACGGATGCGCTTGCCGGCATCGCGGATCGCCTCCTGCACCTCCGGATGGGCGGGATTGCCGATGTGACCGAATGAGCCGGACAGGTCGCTCGGACCGATGAACACCCCGTCCACACCCTCGACACCGGCAATGGCCTCGATCTGCTTCAGCGCCTCGCGGGTCTCCACCTGCACCAGAAGCGCGATCTCGTCGGACGCGTTCTTGAGATAATCCTTGGCCCGGCCATAGCGGCTGGCCCGGCCCGAGCCCGTGATGCCTCGGATGCCACGCGGCGGATAGCGCACCGCCTCCACCGCCCGCTTGGCCTCCTCCGGCGTCTGCACATAGGGGACCAGCAACGTCTGCGCCCCGATGTCGAGATGGCGCTTGATCAGAACCAGATCGTTCCATGCCGGCCGCACGACGCAGGACGCGGTGCCCGCCTGCGCCGCGTGAAGCTGCGCTAGAATGTCGGGCACCTCGTTGGGGGAATGCTCGGTGTCGAGCAGAAGCCAGTCGAAACCGGAGTGAGAAACGATCTCCGTGGCGATGGGACTGCACAGGCTGCACCAAAGGCCAATCTGGAGTTCGCCCCGGGCGATGGCATGCTTGAAGGCGTTGCGCGGCATATCCATGGAATGCCCCCCGTTAAACGAACTGAACCGAGATGCCGCCGAGCGGCCCGAAGTCGCCGTGCAGCGTGTCGCCCTTCTTGGCGAACACCACGCGGGTGAAGGAGCCGGCAAGGACGATGTGCCCCGGCTCGAAGGTGATGCCGTTCTGGCCGAGCTTATTGGCGAGCCACGCCACGCCCATGGCCGGGTGGCCGAGCACGCCGGCCGCGAGGCCCGTTTCCTCGATCTCGCCGTTCACATACATGATGCCGCCGACCCAGCGCAGGTCCACGTCCATCGGCCGCACGGGGCGCCCGCCCATCACGATGCCGGCGGCCGCGCCGTTGTCCGCCACCGTGTCGAAGATCTTGCGCGGATCCTGGATGCGCGCGTCCACGATCTCCAACGCCGGCACGACGTATTCGGTCGCGCGCAGCACGTCGGTCAGCGTCACCCCGGGGCCTTTCAGCGCCTGCCCCATCACGAAGGCCAGTTCGACCTCGACGCGCGGCCGGCAATAATCCGCATGGGACACCTTGGCGCCATCGGCGATCAGCATGTCGTCGAACATGTAGCCGTAATCCGGCTCGTCGATCTGGGACGACCGCTGCATCGCCTTGGAGGTCAGTCCGACCTTGTAGCCGATCAGCTTCTGACCGGCCGCCATCCGCCGCCGCGCGCATTCGGTGGAGATCGCATAGGAATCGTCGATTTCGATATTCGGGAAGGTCGTTGAAATCTGGACCGCCTGTTTGCGGGCCTTGGCGGCCTCCATCAGGATATCGGCGGCCTTGTTGCGGTCGGCTTCGGACAGCATGGCGTCTCCCTCCGTTTGCTCGCCATCGTGTAGCCGCCAGAACCGCAAATGCCAACGCGGGTTCAAGTCTGGCGCCGTCGATAAACGACAACACCGCCGGCTGTGATCCGGCGGTGTGCAATCACCTTTCTCTCGCGGGGCGCGCTACAGCGGAATCTTACCCTCCAGGCACTCTTGAATGGAGCGCCGCCATTCCCCGAACTCGTCGTGATCGAAACCGCGATCGACCGACATCTTGAAGCAGCGATCCCAGGTCGGCTGGATCGCCTGGCGGGAGCGGACCTGCCGGACGCGCCGGTTGGTTGCCGCGGGCCGGGCCTGCCGGGCCTGCTTGGTCATCTTGGATTGATTTTGGAGTGTCGTCTGCGTTTGCGGTGTGGTGGCGCCGACCGGCGCCGACATCGCCACGACCAGCGCCAGGCTGGCCAGTGACAGGGTGCGCATGGCTGTCCTCTTTCAGACCCCTTGATACACGCATGCCGCGTGCGCGACAATTTGTCGCCTGCCTGTGAGCGGCGTCAATGCCTCCAAAGGTCCGGAACCAAAGAAATTTCGCGGTCCCCGCCGGCAGCCCCAAGGTGGCGGTTTCGACTATTGTTACAAACCGGATCGCCATGTCGTTCCTCGCATGTCGGTTCACCCACAGGCTCTCATTCGCGGTTGAGACGATCTTTCATGACCTTCGACACCATCATTCGGGGCGGCACGGTCGCGACCGCGGCGGACACCTTCTCCTGCGACATCGGCATCGCCGACGGCCGGATCGCAGCGCTGGGATCGAACCTCGGAGGCGCCGGCGAGATTGTGGACGCCACCGGCCGGCTGGTCCTGCCCGGCGGCATCGACAGCCATGTCCATATCGCCCAGCCCTCGGGGCCCGACATCGTGATGGCCGACGATTTCGCGTCCGCCACCCGAGCGGCGGCCTTCGGCGGCAACACGATGGTCCTGCCCTTCGCCATGCAGCAGAAGGGCGAGTCGCTCCGCCAGGTGGTGCGCGACTATCACGCCAAGGCGGACGGCCAGTGCCACGTGGACGTCTCCTTCCACCTCATCATCGCCGACGCCTCGGACGCCGTGCTCGGCCAGGAGCTGCCGGCTCTGGTCGAGGACGGCTACACATCGTTCAAGGTGTTCATGACCTACGAGGGCCTCGCCCTCTCCGACCTCGAAATGCTCAACGTCATGAGCGTCGCACGCGAGACCGGCGCCCTGGTCATGGTCCATGCCGAGAACTACGACGCGATCCGGTTTCTGACCGATCGGCTGGAGCGCGCGGGACGCACCGCGCCGCGCTTCCACGCCACATCGAGGCCGATCCCGGTCGAGCGCGAGGCCACCCACCGCGCGATTTCGCTCGCCGAGCTGGTCGATGTGCCGCTGATGATCGTTCATGTCTCCAACCGCGAGGCGATGGAGGAAATCCGGCGAGCCCAAACGCGCGGGTTGAAGGTCTATGGCGAGACCTGCCCGCAATATCTGGTGCTCACGGAAAACGACCTCGAAGGCCTGAACATGGAGGGAGCCAAATACGTCTGCTCGCCGCCTCCCCGTGACGAGGCGAGCCAGCAAGCCTGCTGGGAGGGATTGCAGCAAGGTGTGTTCTCGCTGTTCTCGTCGGACCATTGCCCGTTCCGCTACGACGACCCGCACGGCAAGCTCATACCCAAGGGGCGTACCTCATTCCGCTGGGTGCCGAACGGCATTCCCGGCGTCGAGACGCGGCTCCCGATCCTGTTTTCTGAAGGTGTGGGCAAGGGCCGTATCACGCTGAACGCATTCGTGGCGCTCACGGCGACCAATCACGCCAAGACCTACGGCCTCTATCCGCGCAAGGGCACGATCGCGGTCGGCTCCGATGCCGATCTCGCGATCTGGGACCCCGAACGCCAGGTCACGATCTCGCAATCGATCCTGCACCACGGCTCCGACTACACGCCCTACGAGGGCATCGCCGTCACCGGCTGGCCGGTCTCGACCATGGTGCGCGGCCGGTTCGTCGTCCGCGACGGCAAACTGGTCGGCAAGCCCGGCGATGGCATGTATGTTTCGCGGGACAAGTCGCCGTTGGCGAAGGCCAGCGGACGCAGCGCATGGGAATGACCTTCGGAATGACCATGACTTCTCCCTTCCCCGAACTCGACCCGCCGCCGCGCCTTTTGATGGGCCCGGGCCCGGTCGGCGTGGACCCGCGCGTCCTGCGCGCCATGTCCATGCCCATGCTCGGACAGTTCGACCCGGCGTTCACCGCCTATATGAACGACACGATGGAGCTGGTGCGGCGGGTCTACCGCACGACGAACAAGTGGTCACTCGTCGTGGACGGCACCGCCCGCGCCGGCATCGAGGCCATTCTGGTCTCGATCATCGCACCGGGCGACAAGGTGCTGGTGCCGGTCTTCGGTCGCTTCGGCCATCTGCTCACCGAGATCGCCGCGCGCTGCGGCGGCGAAGTCGCGACCATCGAGCGGGAATGGGGCACGGTCTTCACCCCGGACGAGATCGAGGACGCCATCAAGAAGCATGAGCCGCGCATCCTGGCCGTCGTGCATGGCGATACGTCCACGACGATGGCGCAACCATTGGCGGAAATCGGCGCGCTGTGCCGGGCGCGCGACATCATCCTCTACAGCGACGTCACCGCCACGCTCGGCGGCACGCCCGTCGAGGCGGAAGGCTGGCAGGTCGATGCCATGTCCGCCGGCTTGCAGAAGTGCCTGTCCGGCCCGCCCGGTTCGTCGCCCATCACATTCAACGAGCGCGTGGCGCGGATCGCGAACCACCGCAAGCATCTGGAGGCTGGCATCCGCCCACCCGGCTTCGTTGCCCGACAGGGACCGCGCGTCCAATCGAACTATTTCGACCTTGCCATGCTGATGGATTATTGGAGCGAGCTTCGTCTCAACCACCATACCGAGGCGACATCGATGCTCTACGCCACCCGCGAGGCGCTGCGGATCGCGTTGCAGGAGGGTCTCGATGCGCGCTTCGCCCGCCATTGGCGCGCCAGCGACGCGTTGACAGCAGGGCTCAAGGCGATGGGCCTCGAACTGTTCGGCGACCAAGCCAACAAGATGCCGAACGTCACCGGCGTCATGGTCCCCCAAGGGGTGGACGCCGATGGCGTGCGCAAGATGATGCTGGAGGATTTCGGCATCGAGATCGGCACGTCCTTCGGCCCCCTGCACGGCCGGATCTGGCGCATCGGAACGATGGGTTACGTCTGCCGCAAGGAGAATGTGCTGATCTGCCTGGGCGCACTCGAGGCCTGTCTTCGCCGCTTCGGATATGGCGCTCCCGCAGGCGCGGGCGTCGATGCCGCTCTTGCCGTCTACGACCGCGAGACGCCCAAGGACTGAAACCCCAAGAACCGATCCTTTGAGCCGGAGACGGCCCGCTAGGTCCTGACGTAGATTTCGACCCTGTCGCGGCCATTGTCTTTCGCGCGATAAAGCAGCGCATCGGCATCCGCTAAAATGCCGTCGATGCTGGCCACGGTTCTATCCGACAGGATCACCAGCCCCACGCTGACCGTGACCGTCAGTGAACGGCCATCGTCGAGCACGATCGGAAGACTGGCTGCGGCCCTGATGCGGTCGGCGATCGCGCTCGCCTCCCGTTCGGAGCAATCCGGGACCAGGACGGCGAACTCCTCCCCGCCCATGCGGGCCAGGATATCTTGGGGGCGCAGACAACGGCTCGCCCTCTGCGCAAAGATGGCCAGGACATGGTCGCCCGCGGCGTGTCCAAACCTGTCGTTCACAGACTTGAAGTGATCGATATCGATCATCAGGGTCGCGAACGAATTGGGTCTTCTCTCCAGCAAGCGGTGAGCCGTTTCCCTGAACGCGTTGCGATTTGGGGTCCCGGTCAGCGGATCGTGCATCGCCATATGCCGCAACCGTTCCAGCAATTCATCGCGATTCCTCATCACGGAGGCGAGCATGATGGGAGCCAGCGCGATCAAGGAGATTCCCAACCGCAGCGAGATCAGCGCAACCTCGTCGGAAGAATCAATCGGGCTGATGTCGCTTGCGTTCGACAGGATCGCGAGGGTCCAAACGCCGAAGACCAAGGTCAGAACCGCGGTCGGGAAAACGGAATAGACGAGACCGCACCACAGCAATGCGGGAACCGGAAAGGCGATCGCCCCCGGCCCGCCGATCATCATCGCGGCAAGGCCTGAGAGAAGCAGCGCGGCGATGGGCGCGAAGTCCGCCGGATTGCGCCGTGCCAGCAATTGTCGCCAGCTATCCATCAATTGCGTCAGCGACGGCGCCGAAAGGATGATGGGAAGAATGACGATATAATTGACGAACTCGGTCGCGAACCAGAATGTCCAACCGTTGATGATGGAGCGATCGAAGAGAACGGGATTGGCCACGCCGCCGACAAGACCTGCAACACTGGCCGAGATCGAAGACGCAAGGGCGAGGTCCAACATGGACGACGGGTGCCGAAGACGGATCACCTCAGGCGAAAGCCGGCTATAGATCAGATAGCCCGTGGCAACGCCGAGAAGATTGGCGCTGTTGAGAATGGCGGCCTTGAAAAGAGACGATCCCGTCAACAGATCCGCTGCCATGAAGGCAGCGGTGGCTGACAGCCACCCGAAGACATTGGCGGCCCCGGGCATGCGAATAAGAAGCCCCAGCATGATGGCGTTTGCCGGCCACACAGCGGCAAGAAAGTCCATGGGGCGCGTATAGATTCCGAACAGGCTGGCCAGGAACACCGCCGACGCCAATATCAGGACTGCGGTCGCCCGTGACTCCCGCCACAGCCCGATTCTGATCAATTCATACGGCGGATTGACTTTTTCGGGCATACGGCCTCCCGCCGCAGAAAATGCCACGCAAAATTCAAACCTCAAACCGATGCAATTCCGTTAAAGCCGTTCGGCAAGTTGGGCCAATCGACGCACTGTCCACCCTCAACAGCCGGCTCCGGCGCGACCCTCGACGATCACCGGCCCCGATGCTCGTCTCACGATGGGCCAATCATGAACCATTGCCACCTGACTCCGGCAAGCGCCCGAAGTGATTGCTCTTCGGGAAGCCCTTCGGCGCAAGACGGCCGGCGTCGGCGCGGTTGCCGCGCCAGTCGGCCAGCTCTTTCATCGGCAGCGTGAAGGTGCGGCCGGCGGAATCGAGCCAGGTGAGACCCTCGGACGCCTTGAAGGTCTTCACGTCCGAGAGCCCGCCATCCTTGTAACGCTGCAACCGGACGCCCGCGCCGCGCGCCATTTCCGGCACCTGCTCCAACGGGAACACGACCATCTTGCGGTTCTCGCCGATCACCGCCACCTGATCGCCTTCGGCCACGTTGATCGCGGCCGCGCGCACGTCACCCTTGACGTTGAGCACCTGCTTGCCCTTGCGGGTGTTGGCCAGGCAATCGTCCTCGGCGACGACGAAACCACGGCCATCGCTGGCGGCGATGATGAACCTGCGCCCGCTGCGATACGGAAACACCGAGATCACCTCGCCGTCCTGCTCCAGATCGATGAACAGGCGGATCGGCTCGCCGTGACCGCGCCCACCCGGCAGCTTGCCGGCGTCGAGCGTGTAGAAGCGGCCGTTGGTTGCGAAGACCAGACACCGGGTCGTGGTCTCAGCATGGAACGAGAAACCGAGCGCATCTCCGGCCTTGAAGGCCACGTTCGACAGATCGGCGACATGGCCGCGCAGCGCTCTGATCCATCCCTTTTCAGAGACGACGATCGTGATCGGCTCCCGGACCGACAGCGCCTCCTCGACGGCGGCCTCGTCATGGACCGGCGCCTCGGCAAAGTCGGTGCGGCGGCGCCCGAGCGGCGTCTTCTTGCCGAACATATCCCGCACCTTGCGGACCTCGCCGGCGATCGTCGACCATTGGTCTTTTTCAGAGCCGAGCAGCTTTTCCAACGCCGCCTTCTCGGCCCGCAGCGCCTTGTCCTCGCCACGGATCTCCATCTCCTCCAGCTTGCGCAGATTGCGCAGGCGCATGTTGAGGATGGCGTCGGCCTGGACATCGGTGATCTTGAACCGCTTGATCAGGACGGGCTTGGGCTCGTCCTCGTTACGGATGATGCGGATCACCTCGTCGAGGTTCAGATACGCGACCAACAGTCCGCCCAGGACCTCCAGGCGGTGCTCGATCTTCGAGAGCCGGTGCCGCGAGCGACGCTGCAACACCTCGCGGCGATGATCGAGCCATTCGCGCAGCACGGAGGCAAGGTCCATCACCTTGGGAACCTTGCCGCCCGAGAGCACGTTCATGTTGAGGGGAATGCGGCTTTCAAGCTCGGTCAGCTTGAACAGCGATTCCATCAGGATTGCCGCGTCCACCCGGCCGGTCTTCGGTTCGATGACGATGCGAACGTCCTCGGCGGACTCGTCGCGAAAACTCTCAACCAGCGGAAGCTTCTTCTCGTTGTAAAGCTCCGCCATTTTCTCGATCAGACGGGTCTTCTGAACAAGCCACGGAATTTCAGTGACGACGATCTGATAGGTGCCGCGCCCCAGGTCCTCCTTGGTCCACCGGGCACGCACGCGGAACGAGCCTCGGCCGGTCGCGTAGGCTTCCGCGATCTGTTCGCGCGGATCGACGATGGTGCCACCGGTCGGAAAATCCGGTCCGGGCACATATTTCAGCAGCGTCGCGACGCGCGCATTCGGATTGTCGATCAGATGCAGCGCGGCATCGCATAGCTCAGCCGCATTGTGCGGCGGGATGGCGGTCGCCATGCCGACGGCGATGCCTTGCGAACCGTTGGCGAGAAGATTGGGAAACGCGGCCGGCAGCACGACCGGCTCGTTGTCGCTGCCGTCATAGGTGTCGCGGAAATCGACGGCGTCCTCGTCGAGCCCATCGAGCAACAGCCGCGCGACCTCGGTCATGCGCGACTCGGTGTAGCGCATGGCCGCCGGATTATCGCCGTCGATGTTGCCGAAATTGCCCTGCCCGTCGATCAGCGGATAGCGCTGGGCGAAGTCCTGAGCCAAGCGCACGAGAGCGTCGTAGATCGCCTGGTCGCCGTGCGGATGGAAATTACCCATCACGTCGCCGACGATCTTGGCCGATTTCTTGAACGTCGCGCCGGGATCGAGCCGCAAGAGGCGCATGCCATAGAGGATACGCCGATGCACGGGCTTGAGCCCGTCGCGCGCGTCAGGAAGCGCACGATGCATGATCGTGGACAGTGCATAGGCGAGATAGCGCTCCTCGAGCGCCTCGCGCAATGCGATCTCGTGGATATCGGATGGATCGGGGGGAATCGGACGCTGGCCCATGGCGATGAAGTATCGCGCGACGCCGACGGGGACAAGACCGACGCCGGAGCGGACGGCTAGGCCGCCATCAGCCTGTCAGAATGTGGCCTGTCTGAACCTGGCAGCCGTCTGAACGACCCATGAACGAGCCGACCACCGTGGATTCAGGATCGATCAGCAAACTACCCGGAACCGATCAGCGGATCGCGCCGTTTCTCTGGCCGTCGACCCGTCATCGGTTTCGATACCCAGATGACAAAGGAGGTCCCGCCATGTCTCGCCTGCTCTCTCCACTCGCTGCGGCGGCCATCGTCGGCCTGGCCGCTCTGACGCCCGCAAAAGCCATGACGCCTGCGCCCGCCGCCGGCATGTCGGCGGCCATCGATGCCGCGAAGATGACGGAAGAGGTCCGCTACGTCTGTCGGCACCGGTGGCGGTCGAGCCGCCGCGTTTGCTGGTGGCAGCCGCCACGCCGCCACTACCGGCCCTATTATCGGCCTTACCGCCACCATTATCGGCCGCACCGCTTCTACCGGCCTCGGTACTGGTAAGCCGCAGGCCATACCGCCTCGGCACCCTGCAAGAATTGCGAAGTCCCAGCCCCAGGGGCGGCCGCTCAGCGTGCCGCCCCGTCTTGTTCTCGGCCAGCCTTGCATCGCGTGGCCGATTGCGGCGCTTTTGTGATCAATGCAACGTTGCTTCGGGTTCCGGCAGTCTATCGGGACCCGTTGCGGCCCCGGCCGAGGACCGCGGCCACAAAGCCGTCGCGGGCATCGGTGAACGCGAGATTGCGCGGTTGAAGCACATGGCGGTTCAAGAAAAAGCCGCTCAGCGCGAAGCCGTCGGCCACGTCCTCGAGGCTGGCCTCACCCTCACCGCCGACAAAGGCCGGCAGCCGCAGCAACCGGTCCCGCCATGGCTCACCCGCTTCGGCCGAGACCGCCCGCCCCGATTTCGGAGAGACGTATCGCAGATCGGCATCCGTTCCCGTGGCGGCGCAGGACGACAGATCAAGCCCAAAGCCTAATTCCGCCAGCACCTGAAGCTCAAAGCGCACCATCATGGGCGCGGCTTGATCCCGGTCCTCGATCCGATCCAGCAACAAGGCCAGCGCTTCGTGCAGCTCGGGGTGCGGATCGCGCTCAGGCAACAGGCGACACAGCGACGCGAGATGTGTGACGCCATAGACCACATGCGCCGGTCCACCGTGCGAGGCCGGATGCAGCCGCAACGGTTCCACCGAATAATGCCCGAGATGCTCGTCGAGACGCGCCCGCCAGACGGCACGAACCACATTGCCGGGCTGGAGCACCGGCCGCAGCCGGGAGCCCGCGCCGCCCCGCACCAAACCGAGATGGCGCCCATGGCCCCGCGTCATCACCTCCAGGATGGCATTGGCCTCGCCGTGGCGCTTCATGCCCAGGACGATGCCCTCGTCGGTCCATTCCATCGGCTTGGCTATTTCTTCTCCGGCAAATCCGCAGCCCCGGACGGCAAAGGAAGGGTGGGCGGCACCACGTCGGTCGGCGATGCGGCATCTGCCGGAGCGGCGCCGGCTGGCCCGGACTTGTCCACCGCCGGGACATCCGTGTTCGCGCCAGGCCCATCCATGGCGGCACCGGGAGGCGTTTCCGGCAGCGCGACCGGAGGCTCGGCCGCCCCTCGGGCCGGCTTGTCATTCGTCGCACCGGCCATCATGCCGAGCGGCTGGGGCCGCGGCTTCTGTGCCTCTTCGTCGGAGATGACAAAGCACAACGGCTTGCGATCCCCGGCCACGCTCTCCAGGCACCGCTCGAACACCGCGAGCCCCGCCGGCCGGTCGTACAGAAGATAGGGATGGATCAGAAACCGGTCATCGCTGTCGGCTAAATTGCCGAGACGATCCATGCGGCCCTTCAATTCCGGTTCTATGGCCAGGATCGCGTTCCGCAACACCTCGCCCTCGATGAAGTTCTCGGGAATCTGATCGAACGGCCCGTCAAAGCGCGTGTTCAGCATGGAGGCTCGCGCATTGGCGCCGATCATCACCTTGCGATCGCCGTCCTGGTAGAAGGCAAAGCCCGTGCGCTTTCCGATCACGATCCGCTCGGTGCCGCGCAGCGGCGTGAAAGCATCGGCGACCGGCCTGGTCTCATCGAGGATATAGTGGAAGACCTTGAGCTTCTGGTTGAACACCAGGAAGAAGGGAATGACGGCCTCGTCGAAAACCGGGCCGATAGACACCTCGTCGGCGCGCAGCATTCCGTCCGGAGGTCGCACCCTCGACAGGTCGTTGAGCGCGAAAATGACGCTGCGATCGCGGAATGTCACGCGATAGGTCAAGTCCTCCACCCTCTCAACAGTCACGCCCTGCGCCTTGCCAAGCATCCGCCGTTCGATCTGGATCGTGGTGTTCCAGTCGCTCGGCTCGTTGCCATATGTGAAGTGCAGAATGCCCTTGTCGCGATCATGCGCCGCGAGCCTCAGGTTTCCCGTATAGGGAACACCGTTATGGATGAAACGGATGTAGTGGTAGTTCTCGGTCGGGAACACCTGGACCCGCTCCGGCAGCGCGCCGAAGACATAAGCAAAAACCGCCATCGGATCCTGGATGTCGAAGGACGCCTGCCGCGTCACCTCCTCCACATAGCCCTGGCTCGTGTGGAGCGTCTGGGCCGCGAGGCTCAAAGGCGCTGCGACGACAAGCGATGAGGCCATCAACGCCGCTGCAAAACGCTTCATGGGCTTCTTTCCGGCTCCGGTCGGCACCGGCGCTATGATTTCGGCGATTCCTTGGGAAACTCCAGGCCCATTTCCCTGTAGCGCTCTGGATCGTCACCCCAGCCTTCGCGCACTTTCACGAACAGGAACAGGTGCACCGGCCGCTCCAGCATCTCGGCCAGCTCCTGGCGCGCGGCCGCGCCGATGGACTTGATCGTGCGTCCGCCCGCGCCCAACACGATCTTACGCTGGCTTTCACGCTCGACATAGACGATCTGCTCGATCCGGACGGAGCCGTCCTTGCGCTCCTGCCACTGGTCGGTCTCGACCGTGGAGCTGTAGGGCAGCTCCTGGTGCAGCTTGAGAAACAGCTTCTCGCGGGTGATCTCGGCTGCGAGCTGGCGCATCGGCACGTCCGAAACGTCGTCGGGGGGGTAGTGCCATGGCCCCGCCGGAACCCGGGCGGCCAGCCATTCGCGCATGTCCGACACACCGTCGCCCGACAGCGCCGAAATCATGAAGGTCGTCTCGAAATCGCCTCGCCCGTTCACCGCCTGGGCGAGGCTGAGCAGGCTTTCCTTGCTCACGAGGTCCACCTTGTTGAGGACCAGGACCTTGGGCTGACGCACCTCGGCCAGCTTGCCGAGGATCGCGTCGGCCTCCTCGTCCAGACCCTTCCGCGCATCGATCAGGAGCGCCACCAGGTCGGCGTCGCCGGCGCCGCCCCAGGCGGTCGTGACCATGGCCCGGTCGAGCCGCCGCTTGGGTGAAAAAATGCCAGGTGTATCGACCAGCACGATCTGGGCCTCGCCCGCCATGGCGATGCCGCGCACCAGGGCGCGGGTGGTCTGCACCTTGGGTGTGACGATCGCCACCTTGGTGCCGACGAGCGCATTGACGAGCGTGGACTTGCCCGCGTTCGGCGCCCCGATCAGGGCAACAAAGCCGCAACGTGGATTCTGCGGCGCGGGCGCGTCCGTCGGGATCTCATTCATGGATTCATCCATTGCTGCGGTTCGTCACCACGCCCTCGCGCTCAAGCATGGCGGCGGCCGCAGCCTGCTCCGCAGTCCGCTTGGAGCGGCCCCGCCCCTCGCAAGGCTCCCGGCCCGGCAGACTGACGGACACTCGAAACTCCGGGTCATGGTGCGGTCCCGTCCGCTCGACCTCCGCATAGGAGGGTGTCGGCAGGCCGCGCGCCTGGGCCCATTCCTGAAGCATCGTCTTGGAATCGCGCAGCGGACGCACCGGCGTGCGCATGCGCGCGCCCCACAGCCGCTCGATCAACTCCACGGCCGCCGGATAGCCGCCGTCGATGAACACAGCACCGATGAGCGCTTCGCAGGTGTCGGCGAGGATCGCGGTTCGCTCACGGCCGCCCGCATTGGCCTCCGAAGCGCCCAGGCGAAGCGCCGGACCCAGGTCGATGGAGCGCGCGACATCCGCGCAGGTCTCGCGCCGAACGAGGTCCGCCAGCCGGCGCGACAACTCGCCCTCGTCGGCCCGTGGAAAGGCCCGGAACAGCATATCCGAAATGACAAGGCCGAGGACGTGATCGCCCAGGAACTCCAGCCGCTGATAGCTGCCGATCCGATGCGCTCCGGCCAAGGCTGAAATGTGCGTCAGCGCGCGATCCAGAAGCTCGGCGTCCTTGAAGGCGTAGCCGATGGTCTCTTCCAGCGAGCGCTGCTCCTGGCGGACGCGGCGGACCACCGAAGCACTCCGCGCCGGCTTGCGAGGAGAAGAAGCCGGAGTCGGGGTCGCGCCGGAGGAGCTGTCGGACTGTGGCTTGCGCCTCATCGGACGAGCGAGAACAGCCGGGTCCAGCGCACCGTCCAGGGCCAGCGCCAGATCTCCCAAGCCCGCTCCCCTTCCGCCACGGAGAAGAAGATCACCTGGGCCCGGCCGATCAGGTTCTGGAACGGCACATAGCCGACCTGCGGAAAACGGCTGTCGGTCGAATTGTGTCGGTTGTCGCCCATCATGAAGTAATGATCGGGCGGCACGTTGTAGACGCTGGTGTTGTCGGCTTGCAGATTATAGGGCAGCTCCAGCGTGTTGTAGCT
>Ga0182743_1001643_pt1 | contig 21286 bp, 18 predicted proteins | sample eDN3rd30CKraftOP_FD_128522 | JGI IMG/M metagenome (GOLD analysis project Ga0182743, IMG submission 128522) | Enriched Organic Plus compost microbial communities from Emeryville, California, USA - eDNA 3rd pass 30_C Kraft OP (version 2) (version 2) ... | reverse complement strand
CGGTTCAGACCACGCAGGCCATGGGCGCCACCGCCTGGGCGTCGAGCAGGGCCATGAAGGCCCGCGCGGCGTTGGACAGGGTGCGCTCGGTGTGCAGGATGTAGCCCAACTGGCGGCTGAGCTGGATGTCCTGCAGCGGCAGGCGCACCACGGTCTCGTCGAGCATGGTGCGCGGCAGCACGCTCCAGGCCAGGCCGATGGAGACCATCATCTTGATGGTCTCCATATAGTTGGTGCTCATGCCGATGTTCGGCGTCAGCCCCTCGGCCTCGAACATGCGCCGCACGATGTGATGGGTGAAGGTGTTGCCGCCGGGGAACACCGCCGGGTGCCGCGCCACGTCGGCGAGGAACACCGGGCCCTGCATGGCCAGCGGGTGCTCGGGGGCGGCGACGAAGTCCAGCGGGTCGTCCCACACCGGCACCGCGCGCACCGGCTCGGCGGTTTCCGGGGCCAGGGTGATCACCGCCAGCTCGGCGCGACCGTGGAGAATCTCCTCGTAAGCCACTTCCGAATCGAGGAACTGGATGTCCAGCGCCACCTGCGGGTGCGCCCGGGTGAAGGCGCGCAGCAGCGGCGGCAAGCGGTGCAGGCCGATGTGGTGGCTGGTGGCCAGGACCAGGCGGCCGCTGACCTCGCCGCTGAGGTTGGTCAGCGCGCGGCGGGTGTCGTCCAGCACGTTGAGGATCTGGTAGGCGCGCGGCAGCAGGGCGCGGCCGGCCTCGGTCAGGCTCACTTCGCGGCCGACGCGGTCGAACAGGCGCACGCCGAGCTGGCTTTCCAGGGCGGCGATGCGCTTGCTCACCGCCGGCTGGGTCAGGTGCAGGCGCTCGCCGGCTTCGGAAAAGCTGCCGGACTCGGCGATGGCGAGGAAGGTGTTGAGGCTGGTCAGGTCCATTTTTTGGAGCTCCAAGCGGCAAGCCGCAAGCTTCAAGAAAAAAGCTGCGGCGTTCGCTTGCAGCTTGTGGCTTGAAGCTTATAGCTGGTGGATTCCATTTGGGAATCCTTTGAATAAAAAATATGAATTTGAGTTATTCGTCGACAGACCATAGCATCATCCCCACAAGCCCAAGGGGCATAGAAATACGCTGATGAGGAATCTCTGATGGCCGGCAAGACGCTCTACGACAAACTCTGGGAACTGCACGAGGTGAAGCGCCGCGATGATGGCTCGTCGCTGATCTACATCGACCGCCACATCCTCCACGAAGTGACCTCGCCGCAGGCCTTCGAAGGCCTGCGCCTGGCCGGCCGCAAGCCGTGGCGCATCGACGCCAACATCGCCACCCCGGACCACAACGTGCCGACCACCCGCGCCGAACGCCAGGGCGGCCTCGAAGCCATCGCCGATGAAGTCTCGCGCATCCAGGTCAAGACCCTGGACGAGAACTGCGACGACTTCGGCATCCTCGAATTCAAGATGAACGACGTGCGCCAGGGCATCGTCCACGTGGTCGGCCCGGAGCAGGGCGCGACCCTGCCGGGCATGACCGTGGTCTGCGGCGACTCGCACACCTCCACCCACGGCGCCTTCGGCGCGCTGGCCCACGGCATCGGCACCTCCGAGGTCGAGCACGTGCTCGCCACCCAGTGCCTGGTGGCCAAGAAGATGAAGAACATGCAGGTGCGCGTGGAGGGCAAGCTGCCCTTCGGCGTGACCGCCAAGGACATCGTCCTCGCGGTGATCGGCAAGATCGGCACCGCCGGCGGCAACGGCCATGCCCTGGAGTTCGCCGGCAGCGCCATCCGCGACCTGTCCATGGAAGGCCGCATGACCATCTGCAACATGTCCATCGAGGCCGGCGCCCGCGTGGGCATGGTGGCGGTGGACGAGAAGACCATCGAGTACGTCAAGGGCCGTCCGTTCGCCCCGCAGGGCGCCGACTGGGCCAAGGCCGTGGAAGCCTGGGGCGACCTGGTTTCCGATGAAGACGCCCACTTCGACACCATCGTCGAGCTGCGCGCCGAGGACATCAAGCCGCAGGTCAGCTGGGGCACCTCGCCGGAAATGGTCCTGGCCGTCGACCAGAACGTGCCGGACCCGGCCGTCGAGGCCGACCCGGTCAAGCGCGACTCCATCGTCCGCGCCCTCAAGTACATGGGCCTGAACGCCAACCAGGCGATCACCGACATCCAGCTGGACCGCGTGTTCATCGGCTCCTGCACCAACTCGCGGATCGAAGACCTGCGCGCCGCCGCCGCCGTGGCCAAGGGCCGCAAGGTCGCCTCCAGCGTCAAGCAGGCGCTGGTGGTGCCGGGCTCGGGCCTGGTCAAGGCGCAGGCCGAGCGGGAAGGGCTGGACAAGATTTTCATCGAGGCCGGCTTCGAGTGGCGTGAACCGGGCTGCTCCATGTGCCTGGCGATGAACCCGGACCGCCTGGAGAGCGGCGAGCACTGCGCGTCCACCTCCAACCGCAACTTCGAGGGCCGCCAGGGCGCCGGTGGCCGCACCCACCTGGTGAGCCCGGCCATGGCCGCCGCCGCCGCGGTGACCGGCCGCTTCATCGACGTCCGTGAACTGATGCAGGCCTGAGGAGACCGAACATGAAAGCCTTTACCCAGCACACCGGTCTCGTCGCGCCGCTCGACCGCGCCAACGTCGACACCGACCAGATCATTCCCAAGCAATTCCTCAAGTCGATCAAGCGCACCGGCTTCGGCCCCAACCTGTTCGACGAGTGGCGCTACCTGGACGTCGGCCAGCCGAACCAGGACAACTCCAAGCGCCCGGTGAACAAGGACTTCGTGCTGAACTTCCCGCGCTACCAGGGCGCCAGCGTGCTCCTGGCCCGCGAGAACTTCGGCTGCGGTTCGTCTCGCGAGCACGCGCCCTGGGCGCTGGACGAGTATGGCTTCCGCACGGTGATCGCGCCGAGCTTCGCCGACATCTTCTTCAACAACAGCTTCAAGAACGGCCTGCTGCCGATCATCCTGAAGGACGAGGAAGTCGACGAACTCTTCCAGCAGTGCGAGGCCACCGAGGGCTACCAACTGACCGTCGACCTCGCCGCGCAGACCGTGACCCGCCCGGACGGCAAGCAGTACCGCTTCGAGGTGGACGCCTTCCGCAAGCACTGCCTGCTCAACGGCCTGGACGACATCGGCCTGACGCTGCAGGACGCGGACGCCATCCGTGACTTCGAGGCCGGCTACAGGCAGCGCCAGCCCTGGTTGTTCCGCGACGCCTGAATGGCGTCGCACTACCCCGCGAGGAGAACGTCATGACCCAGAGTCGCCACGAAGCCGTGGTCGAGCGCCAGTTCGGCGCCCAGGCCAACGCTTACCTGAACAGCGCCGTGCATGCCCAGGGCGAGGAATTCGCCCAACTGCGCGAGCGACTGTCGGGCAGCAGCGGCGCCCGCGTGCTGGACCTGGGTTGCGGGGCGGGGCACGTCAGCTTCCATGTCGCGCCGCTGGCCGGCGAAGTGGTGGCCTACGACCTCTCCGAGCAGATGCTCGCCGTGGTGGCCTCGGCCGCCGCCGAGCGTGGCCTGGGCAACATCCGCACCCGTCAGGGCGTGGCCGAGCGCCTGCCGTTCGAGGATGGCGAGTTCGACTTCGTCTTCAGCCGCTACTCGGCGCACCACTGGCGCGACGTCGGCCAGGCCCTGCGCGAAGTGCGCCGGGTGCTGAAGCCGGGCGGCGTGGCCTGCTTCATCGACGTGGCGGCCCCCGGGCTGCCGCTGCTGGACACCCACCTGCAAGCGGTGGAAGTGCTGCGCGACACCAGCCACGTGCGCGACTACTCGCCGTCCGAGTGGGCGCGCCTGGTCGGCGAGGCGGGCCTGGCGCTCACCGCGTGCAGCCGCCAGCGCCTGCGCCTGGAGTTCACCTCCTGGGTCGAGCGCATGCGCACGCCGGAGGTGATGCGCCAGGCCATCCGCGCCCTGCAGCTTTCCGTGGGCATTGAGGTGCGCGAGTATTTCGAGATCGACGCCGAGGGTTCCTTCAGCACCGACGTGCTGGTGCTCTGGGCGAACAAGTAACAGCTGCAAGCGACAGGCTGCAGGCGGCAAGCAAGCGCCTGCAGCCTTTTACCTATTCCGAAGGAAAGAAGTGATGAGCAAACAGATTCTGGTTCTCCCCGGCGACGGTATCGGCCCGGAAATCATGGCCGAGGCGGTCAAGGTCCTGCAGCTGGCCAACGATAAATTCCAGCTGGGCTTCGAGCTGACCGAGGACGTCATCGGCGGCGCCGCCATCGACAAGCACGGCGTGCCGCTGGCCGACGAGACCCTGGAGCGCGCGCGCAAGGCCGACGCCGTGCTGCTGGGCGCCGTGGGTGGGCCGAAGTGGGACAAGATCGAGCGCGACATCCGCCCCGAGCGCGGCCTGCTGAAGATCCGTTCGCAACTGGGCCTGTTCGCCAACCTGCGCCCGGCCATCCTCTATCCGCAACTGGCCGACGCCTCCAGCCTGAAGCCGGAAATCGTCGCCGGCCTGGACATCCTCATCGTCCGCGAGCTGACCGGCGGCATCTACTTCGGCGCCCCGCGCGGCACCCGCGAGCTGGAGAACGGCGAGCGCCAGTCCTACGACACCCTGCCGTACAGCGAGAGCGAGATCCGCCGCATCGCCCGCGTCGGCTTCGACATGGCCCGCGTGCGCGGCAACAAGCTGTGTTCGGTGGACAAGGCCAACGTCCTGGCCTCCAGCCAGCTGTGGCGCGAGATCGTCGAGGAAGTGGCCAAGGACTACCCGGACGTCGAGCTGAGCCACATGTACGTCGACAACGCCGCCATGCAGCTGGTGCGCGCGCCCAAGCAGTTCGACGTGATGGTCACCGACAACATGTTCGGCGACATCCTGTCGGATGAGGCTTCCATGCTCACCGGTTCCATCGGCATGCTGCCTTCAGCGTCCCTGGATGCGAACAACAAGGGCATGTACGAGCCGTGCCACGGTTCGGCGCCGGACATCGCCGGCAAAGGCATCGCCAACCCGCTGGCGACCATCCTCTCGGTGTCCATGATGCTGCGCTACAGCTTCAACCAGGGCGCCGCGGCGGACGCCATCGAGAAGGCGGTGAGCCAGGTGCTCGACCAGGGCCTGCGCACCGGCGACATCTGGTCCGAAGGCTGCAAGAAAGTCGGAACCCGCGAAATGGGCGATGCGGTAGTCGCCGCGCTGCGGAATCTGTAATCTCTCCGGTTCGCCCGCCCCTGGGCACCCGCACAGAACGGGCAGGGGCGGCGGTCCACTACTTATTCGAAGGTGTAGTAGCGATGAAGCGTGTAGGTCTGATCGGTTGGCGTGGCATGGTGGGTTCGGTGCTCATGCAGCGGATGCTGGAAGAGCGGGACTTCGACCTGATCGAGCCGGTGTTCTTCACCACCTCCAACGTCGGTGGCGAAGGTCCGTCCATCGGCAAGGACATCGCCACCCTCAAGGACGCCTACAGCATCGAGGAACTCAAGACCCTCGACGTCATCCTGACCTGCCAGGGCGGCGACTACACCAACGAAGTCTTCCCCAAGCTGCGTGAAGCCGGCTGGCAGGGCTACTGGATCGACGCCGCCTCCAGCCTGCGCATGCAGGACGACGCGGTGATCGTCCTCGACCCGGTGAACCGCCGCGTGATCGACCAGTCGCTGGACGCCGGCGCCAAGAACTACATCGGCGGCAACTGCACCGTCAGCCTGATGCTGATGGCCCTGGGCGGCCTGTTCGAAGCCGGCCTGGTCGAGTGGATGAGCGCCATGACCTACCAGGCCGCCTCCGGCGCCGGTGCGCAGAACATGCGCGAGCTGATCAAGCAGATGGGCGCGATCAACGCCGCCGTGGCCGACGACCTGGCCAACCCGGCCAGCGCCATCCTCGACATCGACCGCAAGGTCGCCGAGGCCATCCGCAGCGAAGCCCTGCCCACCGAGCACTTCGGCGCGCCCCTGGCCGGCAGCCTGATCCCCTGGATCGACAAGGAACTGCCCAACGGCCAGAGCCGCGAGGAGTGGAAGGGCCAGGCCGAGACCAACAAGATCCTCGGCCGCTTCAAGAACCCGATCCCGGTGGACGGCATCTGCGTGCGCATCGGCGCCATGCGCTGCCACAGCCAGGCGCTGACCATCAAGCTGAACAAGGACGTGCCGCTGACCGACATCGAAGGCCTGATCAGCCAGCACAACCCCTGGGTCAAGCTGATCCCCAACCAGCGCGAAGCCAGCATGCGCGAGCTGACCCCCGCCGCCGTCACCGGCACCCTGAGCGTCCCGGTCGGCCGCCTGCGCAAGCTCAACATGGGCTCGCAGTACCTCGGCGCCTTCACCGTCGGCGACCAACTGCTGTGGGGCGCGGCCGAGCCGCTGCGGCGCATGCTGCGCATCCTGCTGGAGCGCTGATCGCAGCCTCCCCGAAGACGCCGGCCCTGTGCCGGCGTCTTGCTTTGTACAGGCGGAAAAGGTCGATCACTCGACAGAACGGCGAAGTCGCCGGCGCCGTCGTCGTTTTCTGTGACAGAGCGCGGGCTGGCGCCCGGCGCCCTGTGATTATCCTCGCTGCCCGGCCCGTTCGGGCCGGCCGGCGGGTTGGGGCCGCCGGGGGAGTCATCGACAGCAGGGGATGGGGATGTTCCGCTTCGCGCACGTATTTCTGGCCGCCGCCGTCGCGGCCGCTTTCCTGCCGGCACGCGCCAGCGCGCTGGAACTGGGGGATATCGCTTCGCAGGCCGCGCTGGGCCAGACGCTGGACGCGCGGATCGAACTGCGCGGCATGGGCGATCTCGGCGCCGATGACCTCAAGGTCAGCCTGGTGCCGCAGCAGGAGGCCGAGCGGCTGGGCATGGAGCCCAACTACGTCTTCCTTTCCGGATTGCGCTTCACTCCGGAGGTCGGGCGCAACGGCCGCGGGGTGATCCGCGTGCAATCCAGCGGCCCGGTGCGCGAGCCCTACGTCAATTTCGTCCTGCAGGTGGCCTGGCCGCAAGGGCGGGCCATGCGCGAATACACCCTGCTGCTCGACCCGCCGAACTACCAGGCCGTCGCCCAGGCGCCCAGCGCACCGGTCGTTTCCGCCGCGCCGTCGGCCATCGCGGTACCGGTGAAGGCGCCAGTCGTCGCTGCGTCAGCGCCTTCGGGCAGCCACCGCATCGCCGCCGGCGACACCCTGTGGGCCATCGCCTCCCGCCACCGCCCGGCCGGGGATGCCTCGGTGATGCAGACCATGCGGGCGATCCAGGCGCTGAACCCGCAGGCCTTCATCGACGGCAACGCCAACCTGCCGCGGGTCGGCGCCGTGCTGCGCCTGCCCGACGCCAGCCAGGCCCGTGCCCAGGGGCATGCCGAGGCGGTGAGCCACTTCCAGGCCCAGGAAGCCCGCTGGCGCGAACGCCCCCGCGCACTGGACGCCACCCGCAAGGCGGCGCCCGGCGCCGCGCCTGCCGTAGCGGAGGTGCGTGACCAACTGCGCCTGCAGTCCGGGCAGGCCTCGAAGCAACCCCAGGCGAAGGCCGCCGCGGAACGCCTGGCGCTGCTGCAGGAAGACCTGGACAGCGCGCGCCGCCAGGGCGAGGAGCTGACCAGCCGGATCGGCGACCTGCAGAGCCAGCTGGACAAGCTGAACAAGCTGATCGAACTCAAGGACGCGCAGATCGCCACCCTGGTGGCGCGCCTGGCAGCGCAGTCGCGGCAACAGGCCGCGGGTGCTCCGGCCGAGCCGCCGGTCGCCGTGGCGGGCAGCCCAACGCCGCAGGCGGCGCCGGTTGCCGCGCAGGAAGTCGCCCGATAGGGGGAAGGCGAACGGCGATCGACGGGCACGGGCACGATTGCCTGGGCAGGGAAGGGGGCAGTAAAGTGCTGCGTCTTGTTTCCTTCTAGCCCATGGGATTTTCGATGTCCGTCGACGTTGCTGTAGTAGGGGCCACCGGTCTGGTTGGCGAAGCGCTGGTCGAATTGCTGGAAGAGCTGGATTGCCCCGTGGCCGAGCTGCACCTGCTGGCCAGCGGCGAGTCCGCCGGCAAGAGCGTGCCCTTCCGCGGCCGCAACCTGCGGGTGCGCGAGCTGGACGGTTTCTCCTTCGCCCAGGTGAAGCTGGCGCTGTTCGCCACCTCGGCCGAGGTCGCCGGCGAGCACGCCGCGCGCGCCCTGGCCCAGGGTTGCACGGTGATCGACCTGAGCGGCAGCGTGGAAGGCGCCCTGGTGCTGCCGGCGCTGAACCCGGCGCGCCTGGACGAACTCAGCTTCCCGGCGCTGCTGCGCGTGCCCTGCGCCCCGGCTGCCGAGGTGGCCGAAGTGGTCGCCGCCCTGGGCGATTGCGTCGAACTGCAGGAACTGTCGCTGACCGCCTGCCTGTCCGCCTCGCAACTGGGCCGCGAAGGCGTGCAGGAGCTGGCCCGGCAGACCGCCGAGCTGCTCAACGCGCGCCCGGTGGAGCCGCGCCTGGTCGACCGCCAGTACGCCTTCAACCTGCTGGGCCTGGTCGGTGCGGCCGACGCCTCGGGCTACAGCGCCATCGAGCGGCGCCTGAATGCCGAGCTGAACGAACTGCTGCCGCAGCTGCAGGGCAGGGTGCAGGCGGACTGCCTGCTGGCCCCGGTGTTCTTCGGCGACGCCCTGAACCTCAACTTGCGCAGCGCCGTGCCGATAGATTTGTCGGAGGTGCGGGCCGCTCTGGAGGCGGCCGAGGGCATCGAACTGGTCGAGGACGATTACCCGACGGTGATCGGCGATGCCCTGGGCCAGGATGCCATCCACGTCGGCCGGGTGCGTCAGGGTGCCGCCGGCCCTTGCAACCTCAATTTGTGGATTGCGTCTGATAATGTGCGAAAAGGCCTGGGACTGAATGCTGCGAACCTGGCTGCATTATTGATAAAACACTATCTGTAAAAGATACTTATCGAATATTTGAAGAAGCATTCTAGCTTGGCAATACTGGCTTGGACGGCCCTGGCGGGGGGATATCCCGGCGTTTTCGACGCCGGGCATAGCGGGCGCCAGGTGTTGTTCCGAAACGCTCGAATCCAGAAGAAAGCTGTTAAAACAAGGGATTAGATTATGGTCCGGCTTCGTAAACTGGTGCAGGCAATTGCGGCTGCTTCGGCGTTGACCACCGGCATGGCGCATGCGCTGGGGTTGGGAGACATCCACCTGCACTCGGCGCTGAACCAGCCGCTGAATGCCGATATCGACGTGACGGACGTCCGCGACCTGACGGCCGGCGAGATCATTCCCAAGCTGGCTTCGCCGGAGGACTTCAGCAAGTCCGGCGTCGATCGCAACTTCTTCCTCACCGGGCTCAAGTTCACCGCGGTGGTCCAGCCCAACGGCAAGAGCGTCATCCATGTGACCTCCGACAAGCCGGTGCAGGAGCCCTACCTGAACTTCCTCGTGGAAGTGCTCTGGCCCAGTGGCCGGGTGCTTCGCGAATACACCGTGCTGCTCGACCCGCCGCTGTACTCGCCGCAGGTGGCTGCCGCCGCCGCGCCGCGTGCGCCGGTCGCCGCGCCCGCGCCCATCGCGCGCCAGCCCGTGGCCCCGGCCGCGCCGCGCGCCGTGGAGCCGGCCCCCGCGGCCAGCGCGCCGCGCCAGGCCCGCCTGGACGGTAACGAATACCGCACCGGTTCCCGCGACACCCTGTGGGAAATCGCCTCGCGCGCGCGTCCCGACGGCAGCGTGACCGTCAACCAGACCATGCTGGCGATCCAGGACCTCAACCCCGACGCCTTCCTCGACGGCAACATCAACCGTCTGAAGAGCGGCCAGGTGCTGCGCCTGCCCGATGCCGAGCAGATCCGCAGCCGCTCCGCGGGCGAGGCCGACGTGCAGGTGCGCGAGCAACGCAGCGCCTGGCGCGAAGGCCGCAGCCTGGCCGGTTCCTCCCGCCAACTGGACGCCACCCGCCGCGCCAATGCCGGCGCTGCGCCCGAGCAGGCCGAGAGCAAGGACAACCTGCGCCTGGTCTCCGGCGAAGCCGGCAAGGCCAAGGGCTCCGACAAGGGCGCGAAGAACGGCAAGGCGCTTTCCGATAAGCTGGCCGTCACCCAGGAAAGCCTGGACAGCACCCGCCGCGAGAACGACGAACTGCAGAGCCGCATGACCGACCTGCAGAGCCAGTTGGACAAGCTGCAGAAGCTGATCGAGCTGAAGGACGCGCAACTGGCCAAGTTGCAGGGCGAGCTGGCGACTACGCCGCAGCCCGCCGCGCCGGGTTCCGCCCCCGCCGGCCAGCCGCCGGCGCTCGGCGCCGAAGCACCCGCCGCCCCGGCAGCGGCTCAGCAGCCCGATGCCACGGCTGCCGCCCCCGCTCAACCGGCCGCGCCGGCAGCCGCCAAGCCGGCCGAACCCAAACCGGCGGCGCCCAAGCCCGCTGCACCTGCACCGGCCGCCGAAAACGAGCCGGGGCTGATCGAGGAACTGCTGGCCAACCCGACGCTGCTGGCCGCCATCGGCGGCAGCCTGGTGCTGGTCCTGCTGCTGGTGCTGCTCCTGCTGCGCCGCCGCGCGGCCCAGGCCGAGGCCGCCAAGGTCGAGCCCGCCGTGGCCGGCCCGAGCGGAACGGACGAGCCGCTGGAACTGGCTGCCGGCGAATTCGACAGCCTGAGCCTGGAAGACGAGGACGCGGCCCCGGCAAGCGCGCCGGCCGCCGGTGAAAAGGTCGCCGCGCAGACCAGCGATCCGCTGGGCGAGGCCGACATCTACATCGCCTACGGCCGCTTCAACCAGGCCGCCGAACTGCTGCAGGGCGCCATCTACGACGAACCGCAGCGCGCCGACCTGCGCCTGAAGCTGATGGAGGTCCTGGCCGAGATCGGCGACCGCGAAGGCTTCGCCCGCCAGGAAAATGAACTGCGCGAACTGGGCGGCGCCGAACCGCAGGTGGAGCAGCTGAAGTCGCGCTACCCAGGCATGGTCGCGGCGGCTGCCGTGGCCGGCGGCCTGGCCGCGGCTGCAGCCAGCAGCGACGAGCTGGATCACTTCAGCCTCGATGACCTTGACCTGACCCACGACGGCGCTGCGCCCGTCGGCGAACCGGTCGCGCAGGCCGCCGGCGACCTGGACGACGCCTTCGACCTGGGCCTGGACGACCTGCAGCTCGACGACGAGGTGCCGCACGCCGCAGCCGAGCCGCAAGCCAAGGCCGACGAACTGTCGCTGGAAGACTTCGACCTCGAAGACGACCTGCGCCTGGACGAGCCCGCCGCGGTGGCCCAGCCGGCCCAATCGGCGAAGACGGACGACGACTTCGCCTTCGACCTCGACCTGGAAGACGACCTGGCCAAGGCCGCCCCCGCGGCGCCCACGGCCAGCGATGCGCTGGACGATTTCACCCTGGACCTGCCGGACGAGCCGGCGGCCCCCGCGGCCAAGGACGAGGACTTCCTCTTCGACCTGGGCGAGGAGGGCGCCGGGCTCGCCGCGAGCGCCGACGACGACTTCAGCTTCGACCTGGGCGCCGAGAGCGAGCCCGCGGCCAAGCCGGTCGAGGGCCTGGCGGACGACTTCGACCTGTCGCTGCCCGAAGAGGCTCCCCAGGAGCTGCCGGCCGACGACAGCTTCGCGGCCCAGCTGGACCAGGTCAGCGCCGAGCTGGACAAGCTCGCCAGCGACCTCGAGCAGCCGGCCAGTCCGGCGGCGCCGCTGGAGCCCGAGACCGAGCCGTCGCTGGACTCCGCGCTGGACGAGGGCGACATGGACGACGAGTTCGACTTCCTCTCCGGCGCCGACGAGGCCGCGACCAAGCTCGACCTGGCCCGTGCCTACATCGACATGGGCGACGCCGAGGGCGCGCGCGACATCCTCGACGAGGTCATCAGCGAAGGCAGCGACCAGCAACAGCAGGAAGCCCGCGAGCTGCTCGAACGCCTGTCCTGAGCAGGTCGCAGGTAAAGCGATGGCAGCCTTCGGGCTGCCATCGTCGTTTCAGGGCGCGGACATTGCGCGCCTGGCGGCGGCGCGCCGATCGCGGCGCATCGCCCGGGCGCGGCAATCCAGGCAGAATAGCCCGCTGAATTGCCTTTTCGGATGGCCTGAGCAGTTGAACGAGTTCGAGAGCGCGGTGGGCGAGGTCGCCACCGCTGACGTCACCAGGATCGCCCTGGGCGTCGAATACAAGGGCGCGCGCTACCGCGGCTGGCAGCGCCAGGAGGACGGCGTGCCGTCGGTGCAGGGAGCGCTGGAGCGCGCCCTGTCCAAGGTGGCCGCCGAGCCGGTGAGCGTCATGTGCGCCGGGCGCACCGACGCCTCGGTGCACGGCAGTGGCCAGGTGGTGCACTTCGACACCCGCGTCGAGCGGCCGCTGAAGGCCTGGGTGATGGGCAGCAACGCCAACCTGCCGGCAGATATCAGCGTGACCTGGGCCAAGGTCATGCCGGCGGACTTCCATGCGCGTTTCTCGGCCGTGGCGCGGCGTTACCGCTACGTCATCTACAACGACCCGATCCGCCCCGCGCACATGGCCGAGGAAGTCACCTGGAACCACCGGCCGCTGGACGTCGAGCGCATGCGCGCGGCGGCGCAGAAGCTGGTCGGCACCCATGACTTCACCTCGTTCCGCGCCGTGCAGTGCCAGGCCAAGTCGCCGATCAAGACGGTGCACCACCTGCAGGTGCTGGAGCATGGCCGCTTCATCGTGCTGGACGTGCGCGCCAACGCCTTCCTCCACCACATGGTGCGCAACTTCGCCGGGGTGCTTATGACGGTAGGGGCGGGCGAGCGGGAGCCGGAGTGGGTCGACGAGGTGCTGGCGGCGCGCGACCGCCGCGCCGGCGGCGTGACCGCGCACCCCTTCGGGCTCTACCTGGTACGGGTGGAATACCCGGAAGCCTTCGAGCTGCCGCAGCGCTACCTGGGGCCACATTTCCTTTCATCTTTGCCCGATACGCTCGGCTGACGCTGTCCGGGGCATTTGCTACCATCGACGGATTGCTTTGAAGGAAGGTCGCCGCATCTTGTCCGCCGTTCGCATCAAAATCTGTGGCATTACCCGTGTCGAGGACGCCCTGGCCGCCGCCGAGGCGGGCGCCGACGCCATCGGCATGGTGTTCTACGCCAGGAGCCCGCGCGCGGTCAGCGTGCAGCAGGCGCGCGCCATAGTCGCGGCGCTGCCGCCCTTCGTCACCAGCGTGGGCCTGTTCGTCAACGCCAGCCGCTGCGAGCTGGGGGAAATCCTCGATGCGGTGCCGCTGGACATGCTGCAGTTCCATGGCGACGAGCGCGCCGCGGACTGCGAGGGCTACCACAAGCCGTACCTGAAGGCGCTGCGGGTGAAGGCCGGCGACGACATCGCCGCCCAGGCCGCGCTTTATCCCGGCGCCGCCGGCATCCTGCTGGACACCTACGTCGAGGGCGTTCCCGGTGGAACCGGCGCGGCCTTCGACTGGTCCCTGATTCCCGAAGCCCTGCCGCGCCCGCTGGTGCTGGCCGGCGGCCTGAACGCCGACAACGTCGCCGCGGCGATCCGCCAGGTGCGCCCCTATGCCGTGGACGTCAGCGGCGGGGTGGAGGCGAGCAAGGGAATCAAGGACGCCGAGAAGATCCGCGCCTTCATCCGCCGCTGCCGCGAGGCGGATTCCCGGTGAGATGCATGTGACGGCAGGCGGTCTGCCACCGTCATTAGGAGCTGTTGACGTTTTGTCACGCGAGCGCCGACCCCGTGTCGGCCTGGCGAAGGCGCCGCCCAGGGCGCGCCGCGATTTCGAGGGGCCGTGGCCGAGCCACGGCGCCGATGGTGATTTTTTCTGCTCACGGGCAGGCGCAAGGCTTCGGGCCGCTGAGCGCACTGTCCCCGCATTGGAGAACAGAGCATGAGCAACTGGCTGGTAGACAAGCTGATCCCTTCCATCATGCGTTCCGAGGCGAAGAAGAGCTCGGTACCGGAAGGCCTGTGGCACAAGTGCCCGTCCTGCGACGCCGTGCTGTATCGGCCGGAGCTGGAAAAGACCCTGGACGTCTGCCCCAAGTGCGACCACCACATGCGCATCGGCGCGCGTACCCGCCTGGACATCTTCCTCGACGAGGAAGGCCGCGAGGAGCTGGGCGCCGAGCTGGAGCCGGTGGATCGCCTGAAGTTTCGCGACACCAAGAAGTACAAGGACCGCCTGGCCGCCGCGCAGAAGGACACCGGCGAGAAGGACGCGCTGATCGCCATGAGCGGCAAGCTGCAGGGCCTGCCCGTCGTGGCCGCGGCCTTCGAGTTCTCGTTCATGGGCGGCTCCATGGGCTCCATCGTCGGTGAGCGCTTCGTGCGCGCCGCCAACTACGCCCTGGAGCACCGCTGCCCGATGATCTGCTTCTCCGCCTCCGGCGGCGCGCGCATGCAGGAAGCGCTGATCTCGCTGATGCAGATGGCCAAGACCTCCGCCGCCCTGGCGCGCCTGCGCGAGGAAGGCATCCCGTTCATCTCCGTGCTGACCGACCCGGTCTACGGCGGCGTTTCCGCAAGCCTGGCCATGCTCGGCGACGTGATCGTCGGCGAGCCCAAGGCCCTGGTCGGCTTCGCCGGCCCGCGGGTGATCGAGCAGACCGTGCGCGAGAAGCTGCCCGAAGGCTTCCAGCGCAGCGAGTTCCTCCTCGAACACGGCGCCATCGACATGATCGTGCACCGCGCGGAAATGCGCGACCGCCTGGCCAAGCTGCTGGCCAAGTTCACCAACACCCCCAGCACCGCCCTCGCAGGATGAGCCAGCGTTCCCTGGCCGACTGGCTCGGCTACCTCGAACAGCTGCATCCCTCGGCCATCGACATGGGCCTGGAGCGCTCCCGCGAGGTGGCCGTCCGCCTCGGCCTGGGGCGCCCGGCGCCGCGCGTGGTGACCGTCACCGGCACCAACGGCAAGGGTTCCACCTGCGCCTTCCTCGCCGAACTGCTCGGCGAGCAGGGCCTGAAGGTCGGCGTGTACGCCTCGCCGCACCTGCTGCGCTACAACGAGCGCGTGCTCATTCAGGGCCGCGAGGCCAGCGACGAAGCGCTCTGCGAAGCCTTCGCCGCGGTCGAGGCGGCGCGCGGCGAAATCTCCCTGACCTATTTCGAGATGGGCACCCTGGCGGCCTTCTGGCTGTTCGAGCGCGCCGGTCTCGATGCGGTTGTGCTGGAAGTCGGCCTTGGCGGCCGGCTGGACGCGGTGAACCTGGTGGACGCCGATGTCGCCGTGGTCACCAGCATCGGCCTCGACCATGCCGAATGGCTGGGCGACAACCGCGACAGCGTGGCCTTCGAGAAGGCCGGCATCTTCCGTGCCGGCAAGCCGGCCGTGTGCGGCGACCTGGAACCGCCGCAGCCGCTGCTGGACCAGGCCCGCGCCCTGGGTGCGCCGCTGCTGCTGCGCGGCCGCGACTTCGACCTGGCCATCGGTGAGCACGACTGGCACTGGCACGGCCGTGGCGCCGACGGCACCCCGCTGCGCCTGCACCACCTGAGCCTGCTCGACCTGCCCATGGAGAATGCCGCCCTGGCGCTGCAGGTCTATGCGCTGCTGGGCCTGCCGTGGCAGCCCGAGCGCCTGCTCGCGGCCCTGCTGCGGACCCGCGTGAGCGGCCGCCTGGACCGCCGCGTGGCGACCTGGCAGGGGCAGTCGCGCCACCTGCTGCTGGACGTCGGGCACAACCCCCATGCCGCCGACTACCTGGCCCGCCGCCTTGCCGCGCGGCCGCCGCAGGGCCGGCGCCTGGCGGTTTTCGGCCTGCTTTCGGACAAGGATCTGGACGGGGTGCTGGAACCCTTGCTCGGCTTGGTGCAGGATTGGGCGGTCGCCCCCTTGCCCACGCCGCGCTCGCGCCCGGCCGGCGAGCTGGCGGCAGCCTTGCTTGCGCGCGGCGCGCAGGCCAGCGTGCATGACGACATCGCCGCGGCGCTCGAAGCACAGTGCGCGCAGGCGACGGCGGACGACGAGATCCTGGTGTTCGGCTCCTTCTACAGCGTGGCGGATGCCCTGAGCTGGCTGGACGGCAACCAGGACTGACAAGCGGTCAAGAAACGGGGGAGTGGCAATGGCTTTGCTGGATAAGGGGCTCAAGCAGCGGATCGTCGGTGCGCTGGTGTTGCTGGCGCTGGCGGTGATCTTCCTGCCGATGCTGTTCAGCCGCCAGGACGAGGTGCGCCAGGTGACGGTCGACGCCCCGGCGATGCCGAAGACGCCGGCCATGCCTGCGGTGGAAGTGCAGCCGACGCCGGTGCCCGAACCCCAGGCTCCGGTGGCCGAAGCGCCGCAGGCCCCCGACGCTCAGCCCCAGGTCCAGGCGCCGGCGCCCAGTCCCGCGCCGACCACTGCGCCTTCCACGCCCATCGCCAGCCTGCCGCAAACGCCGGCCCAGCAGCCCGCCGCCCCGGCGCCGCGCCCTGCCCAGCAACCGGCCACGCCGCCGGCCCAGGCCAGCGCGCCCGCCGCGCCGGCCCAGCGCCTGGACGCCGACAAGCTGGCGGTGAGCTGGTCGGTGCAACTGGCCAGCCTGTCCAACCGCGCCCGTGCCGAGGAACTGCAGAAGAGCCTCCGCAGCCAGGGCTACAACGCCTACGTGCGTAGCTTCGACGGCATGAACCGGGTGTTCGTCGGGCCGGTGATCGAGCGCGCCGAGGCCGACCGCCTGAAGGAGCAGCTGAGCAAGCAGCAGAAGCTCAACGGCTTCGTGGTGCGCTTCCAGCCCGAACGCGGCTGACACCGATGAGCGGCTCCCGATGCATCGGGGGCTCCGCTAAACCCCGGGGCTCTGCTAAAATGCGGGGCCTTTTTCGTTTCTGGGCCGCAACGTGGCATTTACCTGGGTCGATTGGACGATGATCGGCATCATCGTCATTTCCAGCCTGATCAGTCTGAGCCGCGGCTTCGTCAAGGAAGCCCTGTCCCTGCTCACCTGGATTGTCGCGGGTGCGGTCGCCTGGATGTTCGGCGGCGCGCTGGCCGAACGTCTCGCGCCTTACATCCAACTGCCCTCCGGCCGCGTCATCGCCGCCTGCGCGCTGCTTTTCGTGGTCACCCTGCTGCTGGGGGCGCTGGTCAATTTCCTCATCAGCGAACTGGTCCGGGTGACCGGCATGTCCGGCACCGACCGCGTGCTCGGCATGGCCTTCGGCGGCGCCCGCGGCGTGCTGCTGGTGGTTTTGCTGGTCGGCTTGCTGAGCCTGGCGCCGGTGCAACAGGACCCGTGGTGGCAGCAGTCGGTGCTGCTGCCGCACTTCCTGCTGGTCGCCGACTGGTCGAAGAACATCGTCCTCAACCTGGCCGGGCACTGGTTCGCCAGTGGCCAGCTGGCACCGCCGGTCGGGATGGGGAGTATGCTGCCCAGCCAGTGACGGCTGGGCCAGGGTGGCGCAGTGCGCCGCCCGACGCCGGCCCGGGTGGGGCGGCGGGAACGGAATTTTTTAGCCTGTAAACCAACTAGGGGTTGCGTCGCATGTGTGGCATCGTCGGTATCGTGGGCAAGTCGAACGTCAATCAGGCGTTGTATGACGCGCTCACCGTTCTCCAGCATCGCGGCCAGGACGCTGCCGGCATCGTCACCTGTCAGGACGACAGGCTCTACCTGCGCAAGGACAACGGCCTGGTCCGTGACGTCTTCCAGCAGCGCCACATGCAGCGCCTGGTGGGCAAGGTCGGCATCGGCCACGTGCGCTATCCGACCGCCGGCAGCTCCAGCTCCGCCGAGGCCCAGCCGTTCTACGTCAACTCGCCCTACGGCATCACCCTGGCGCACAACGGCAACCTGACCAACGTCGAGCAACTGGCCAAGGAGATCTACGAATCCGACCTGCGCCACGTCAACACCAACTCCGACTCGGAAGTGCTGCTCAACGTCTTCGCCCATGAGCTGGCGGTGCGCAACAAACTGCAGCCCACCGAGGAAGACGTCTTCGCCGCGGTGGCCGGCGTGCACGCCCGCTGCGTCGGCGGCTACGCCGTGGTGGCGATGATCACCGGCTACGGCATCGTCGGCTTCCGCGACCCCAATGCGATCCGCCCGATCGTCTTCGGCCAGCGCCACACCGAGAACGGCGTGGAATACATGATCGCCTCGGAAAGCGTGGCCCTGGACGTCCTCGGCTTCACCCTGATCCGCGACCTGGCGCCGGGCGAAGCGGTGTACATCACCGAGGAAGGCAAGCTGTTCACCCGCCAGTGCGCGGCCAACCCGAAATACTCGCCGTGCATCTTCGAGCACGTCTACCTGGCCCGTCCGGACTCGCTGATGGACGGCATCTCGGTGTACAAGGCGCGCCTGCGCATGGGCGAGAAGCTGGCCGAGAAGATCCTCCGCGAGCGCCCGGAGCACGACATCGACGTGGTCATCCCGATCCCGGACACCAGCCGCACCTCCGCCCTGGAGCTGGCCAACCGGCTGGGCGTGAAGTTCCGCGAAGGCTTCGTGAAGAACCGCTACATCGGCCGTACCTTCATCATGCCCGGCCAGGCCGCGCGCAAGAAGTCGGTGCGCCAGAAGCTCAACGCCATCGAGCTGGAATTCCGCGGCAAGAACGTGATGCTGGTGGACGACTCCATCGTCCGCGGCACCACCAGCAAGCAGATCATCCAGATGGCCCGCGAGGCCGGGGCGAAGAAGGTCTACTTCTGCTCCGCGGCGCCGGCCGTGCGCTACCCCAACGTCTACGGCATCGACATGCCGAGCGCCCACGAACTGATCGCCCATGACCGCAGCACCGAAGAGGTGTGCGAACTGCTCGGCGCCGACTGGCTGGTCTACCAGGACCTGTCGGACCTGATCGACGCGGTCGGCGGCGGCAAGATCAAGATCGAGCACTTCGACTGCGCGGTCTTCGACGGCCAGTACGTGACCGGCGACGTCAACGAAGCCTATCTGAACCGGATCGAGCAGGCGCGCAACGACGCGACCAAGGCCAAGGCCAACGCGGTCAGCGCCATCATCGATCTGTACAACGACTGAAGGAGAGCAGGGGATGGCACAGGAATGGGAAGCCGGTCGCCTGGACAGTGACCTGGAAGGCGCCGCCTTCGACACCCTGGCGGTACGCGCCGGGCAGCAACGCACCCCGGAGGCGGAGCACGGCGAAGCGCTGTTCCCCACCTCCAGCTACGTGTTCCGCAGCGCCGCCGACGCCGCCGCGCGCTTCGCCGGCGAGGTGCCGGGCAACGTCTACTCGCGCTACACCAACCCGACGGTGCGCACCTTCGAGGAGCGCATCGCCGCCCTGGAAGGCGCCGAGCAGGCGGTGGCCACCTCCACCGGCATGTCGGCCATCCTCTCGCTGGTGATGACCCACTGCAGCGCCGGCGACCACGTGCTGGTCTCGCGCAGCGTGTTCGGCTCGACCATCAGCCTGTTCGAGAAGTACTTCAAGCGCTTCGGCGTGCAGGTGGACTACCCGCCGCTGAGCGACCTGAAGGCCTGGGAAGCGGCGATCAAGCCGAACACCAAGCTGCTGTTCGTCGAGTCGCCGTCCAACCCCCTGGCCGAGCTGGTGGACATCGCCGCCCTGGCCGAGATCGCCCACGCCCATGGCGCGCTGCTGGCGGTGGACAACTGCTTCTGCACCCCGGCGCTGCAGCAGCCGCTGAAGCTCGGCGCGGACGTGGTGATCCACTCGGCGACCAAGTACATCGACGGCCAGGGCCGCAGCATGGGCGGCGTGGTCGCCGGCAGCCGCAAGCTGATGGAAGGCGTGGTCGGCTTCCTGCGCACCGCCGGCCCGACACTGAGCCCGTTCAACGCCTGGATCTTCCTCAAGGGCCTGGAAACCCTGCGCGTGCGCATGCAGGCGCATTGCGCCGCGGCCCAGGACGTGGCCGAGTGGCTGGAACAACAGCCGGGCATCGAGCGCGTCTACTACGCCGGCCTGCCCAGCCACCCGCAGCACGAGCTGGCCAAGCAGCAGCAGAAGGGCTTCGGCGCGGTGGTCAGCTTCGAGGTGAAGGGCGACAAGGCCGCGGCCTGGCGCTTCATCGACGCCACCCGGATGATCTCCATCACCACCAACCTGGGTGACACCAAGACCACCATCGCCCACCCGGCGACCACCTCCCACGGCCGCCTGTCGCCGCAGGAGCGCGAGAACGCCGGCATCCGCGACAACCTGATCCGCGTCGCGGTGGGCCTGGAGGACGTCGACGACATCAAGAAGGACCTGGCACGAGGCCTGGCGGCACTGTGAGCGACCTGGCAGCGATCATCGGCAACGGCAAGGTCGCGCTGGTCACCGGCGCGGCGCGGGGCATCGGCCTGGGGATCAGCGCCTGGCTGATCGCCGAGGGTTGGCAGGTGGTGCTGGTCGACCAGGACCGCGAGCGCGGCGCCAAGGTCGCCGAAGCGCTGGGCGACAAGGCCTGGTTCATCGCCCTGGACGTATCCCAGGAGAGCCAGGTGGCGCAGACCGTGGCCGAGGTGCTCGGGCAGTTCGGCCGCCTCGACGCGGTGGTGTGCAACGCGGCCATCGCCCGCCCGGGCGTCACGTCGCTGGAGAGCCTGACGCTCAACGAGTGGAACCGCACCCTGGCGGTGAACCTCAGCGGCCCGATGCTGCTGGCCAAGCACTGCGCGCCCTACCTGCGGGCGCACCAGGGCAGCATCGTCAACATCGCTTCGACCCGCGCGCACCAGTCCGAGCGCAGCTCCGAAGCCTACGCGGCGAGCAAGGGCGGCATCCTCGCCCTGACCCACGCGCTGGCCATGAGCCTGGGCCCGGAAATCCGCGTCAACGCGGTCAGCCCCGGCTGGATAGACGCCCGCGACCTCCACGAGCGCCAGGCGGCGCCGCTCACCGAGCTGGACCACGACCAGCACCCGGTCGGCCGCGTCGGCACGGTGGAAGACGTCGCTGCACTGGTGGCCTGGCTGCTGGGCGACAACGCCGGCTTCGTCACCGGCCAGGAGTTCGTCGTCGACGGCGGCATGACGCGCAAGATGATCTATCTCGACTGAGGTCGGGATGGGGATGGAGGAGGGCGGCCCAGGGGCCGCCCTTTTTCGTATTTCTCAGGAGCCCCCTGGGCGTCCGGCGTGGCCGGTGAATCCAATCGCGGACAAAGTCCGCTCCTACGCCCGTGCTTCCCTGAACCGTAGGAGCTACACCGAGGTGCTTTCGTAGGATGGGTTGAGCTTGCGAAACCCATGTGGTGGTGGTGATGGGTATCGCTTCGCTCAACACCATCCTACGGGGTTTGAACCCACCTGTAGGAGCGGACTCTGTCCGCGATTCGGCGGATGCTCGCAGCGGCGCGCTACACCCAACCCCAAAGGCAGCTGGCTTTCCGCGTTCCCCCAAAAACGCGAAATTTCAAAAAAAATCCAACCAGGGCATTGACTTAGGAAATGCCGCCGGTAGAATGCGCCCCACTTCGAGACGAAGGGTGATTAGCTCAGCTGGGAGAGCATCTGCCTTACAAGCAGAGG
>Ga0182743_1001642_pt1 | contig 21299 bp, 16 predicted proteins | sample eDN3rd30CKraftOP_FD_128522 | JGI IMG/M metagenome (GOLD analysis project Ga0182743, IMG submission 128522) | Enriched Organic Plus compost microbial communities from Emeryville, California, USA - eDNA 3rd pass 30_C Kraft OP (version 2) (version 2) ... | reverse complement strand
GGCGTCTCCTACGGGCACACCTTCGTCGCCCCGAGCGACGGCTGGACCGCGCTCGTCGCGATCGGCTACGGCGACGGGGTGCACCGTAAGGCCGGCAACCGCGCGAGCGCCACGATCCGTGGGGAGCGCTTCCCGATCGTCGGCCGCGTCGCGATGAACGCGCTCGTGCTGTGGCTGGGCGACGACCGGGGCGGCGTCGTGCCGGGCGACGAGGCCGTGCTGTTCGGCGACGGTCCGGGCGAGCCTCGCCTCGAGGACTGGGCGCGAGCGGTCGGCGAGGACCCTCGCGCCGTCGCGGCCGGATTCGGTCGGTCCGCGGAGCCGGAGGGTGCCGCGTGGATCGACGTCGACCTCGAGGCCTACCAGTCGAATGTGCGCCTGCTGCGCGACCGCGTCGCGCCCGCGGAGCTCATGGCCGTCGTCAAGTCCGATGCCTACGGGCACGGCGCCGAGGCGATCGCGACCGCCGCCGTCGCCGAGGGCGTCTCGCGGTTCGGCGTGCTCGACGTGCCGACCGCGCGTGAGGTCCGGCTCGTCGCGCCGGACGCCCAGCTGTTCGTCTGGCTGTGGTCGGCCGACGAGCTGCCCGAGGCGCTCGCGCTCGGCGCGGATCTCGGCGTCTCGAGCGTCGACCAGCTCGGCGCGGTGACCGCCGCTGCTCGCGCCGCGCAGTCGGTCGCTCGCGCGCACCTCAAGATCGACACCGGCCTCGGCCGCGCGGGCGCGCGCGAGGAGGACTGGCCCGCGCTGCTCGCCGCGGCGCGCGAGGCGGAGGCGACCGGCGCGCTGCTCGTCGCGGGGGTGTGGACGCACATCGCCGAGGTCTCGGCGGAGTCCGATTCCGCGTCGATCGAGCGATTCGCGGCGGCGGCGGCGCGCGCGGAGCGAACGCTGGGGCACGCCGTCGAGCGCCACCTCGCGGCGAGCGCCGCCGCGTACGCGCGCGAGGACGCGCGCTTCGACGTCGTCCGCATCGGCGCGTTCGGCTACGGCATCGCCCCGGGCGGCGGGATCGGTCCCGCGGCACTCGGCCTCGAGCCCGTCATGGCGCTCCGAGCGCGCGTCACCGCGACCGAGCACGGCATCGCGACGCTCGGCATCGGGACCCGGCAGGGCCTCCCGGCCGCGGAGCCGGGGCAGCTCGCGGCCCGGGCGCCGTACGGGCCGGTGGCGATCGCGGGGGTCGAACTCGATCGGACGGTCCTCGTCGCGCCGGGCGCGCGCGTCGGCGACATCGTGACGCTCTTCGGCACCCCGGGACGCGGCGAACCGACCCTCCAGGAGTGGGCCGACGCGCTCGGAACGATCGGCGAGGAGCTCGCCGTGCGGCTCTCGCCCGCGATCGAGCGCCGCTACCGCGCCGACTGACGCCCGTCAGGGCGTGGACTCAGGCGTGCACCTCGTCGAGGAGGCGCGCCGTCTCGTCGTGCCACTCGACGACCGTCGGCATGAGCTTCTCCCGGAATCGCGCCGCGTGGTGGGCGCAGAAGTAGAGCTCGCCGCTCTCGAGCGTCGCGCGCACGTACGCCTGCGCGCCGCAGCTGTCGCAACGGTCGAAGGAGGTGAGCTCGTGCGTCTGCGCCTCGTGCTGCTCGGTGATCTGCGTCATCTCGCTGCCTCCTCGACTGCTCGGGCCTTCCGCCCTCGTGTACCCATGCAAACACATCCCGGTGGCCAAACCATGTCACGCGCGGCCCCGTTTCGCTGACGGCGCACACGCCGGCGCCCGATTAGCCTGAGGCGGTGACCTCCCAGGACTACTCCGCCCGCCACCTCTCGGTCCTCGAAGGGCTCGAGGCGGTCCGCAAGCGCCCCGGGATGTACATCGGCTCGACCGACTCGCGCGGCCTCATGCACTGCCTGTGGGAGATCATCGACAACTCGGTCGACGAGGCCCTCGCGGGGCACGGCGATCGCATCGACGTCGTCCTCCACGACGACGGATCCGTCGAGGTCCGCGACCGCGCCCGCGGGATCCCCGTCGACATCGAGCCGAAGACCGGCCTCTCCGGCGTCGAGGTCGTCTTCACGAAGCTCCACGCCGGCGGCAAATTCGGCTCCGGCTCCTACGCGGCCTCGGGCGGTCTGCACGGGGTCGGCGCCTCCGTCGTCAACGCGCTCTCCGAGCGGCTCGACGTCGAGGTCGACCGCGACGGCAAGACCTGGGCGATGAGCTTCCATCGCGGCGAGCCGGGCGTGTTCGCCGACACCGGGGCGCCGCGACCGGACGCGCCGTTCACGCCGTTCGAGTCCTCGAGCGAGCTGCGCGTCGTCGGGAAGGTCGCGAAGGGCGTCACGGGCACGCGCATCCGCTACTGGGCGGACCCGCAGATCTTCACGAAGGGCGCCGGATTCCAGCGCGAGGACCTCGTCGACCGCCTGCGGCAGACGGCGTTCCTCGTGCCCGATCTCCGCCTCGACCTCGTCGATGAGACCGCGGAGGGCGGCCCGGTCTCGGAGTCGTTCCATTTCGCCGGCGGGATCGCCGAGTTCGCCGAGCACCTCGCGAGCGACGCGCCGGTGACCGATGTGTGGCGCATCCAGGGGGAGGGGACGTTCACGGAGACCGTGCCGGTCCTCGATGAGCGCGGACACATGGTGTCGCGCGAGGTCGAGCGTCGGTGCGCGGTGGACATCGCCCTGCGCTGGGGGACCGGGTACGACACCACGATCCGCTCGTTCGTCAACATCATCGCGACGCCGAAGGGCGGCACCCACCTCGCCGGGTTCGAGCAGGGTCTCCTCAAGTTCCTCCGCGGCGAGGTCGAGCGGAACGCGCGCCGCCTCAAGGCCGGCAACGACAAGCTCGAGAAGGACGATGTCCTCGCCGGGCTCACCGCGGTCCTCACGGTCCGCCTCCCGGAGCCGCAGTTCGAGGGTCAGACGAAGGAGGTGCTCGGCACACCGGCGGTGCGCGCGATCGTCGCCAATGTCCTCGCGAAGGGCCTCGCCGAGCGCTTCGCGAGCTCGAAGCGGGACGACAAGGCGCAGACCGCGCTCGTCCTCGACAAGGTCGTCGCCGAGATGAAGGCGCGGATCTCGGCGCGCGCCCACAAGGAGACGCAGCGTCGCAAGAACGCGCTCGAGTCCTCGTCGCTGCCCGCGAAGCTCGTCGACTGCCGCTCGAACGACGTCGCCCGCAGCGAGCTCTTCATCGTCGAGGGCGACTCCGCGCTCGGAACCGCGAAGCTCGCGCGCGACAGCGAGTACCAGGCGCTCCTGCCGATCCGCGGCAAGATCCTCAACGTCCAGAAGGCCTCGGTCTCGGACATGCTCTCGAACGCCGAGTGCGCCGCGATCATCCAGGTCATCGGCGCCGGCTCCGGCCGCAGCTTCGACATCGAGGCCGCCCGGTACGGCAAGGTCATCATCATGTCCGACGCGGACGTCGACGGCGCGCACATCCGGACGCTCCTGCTCACGCTCTTCTTCAAGTACATGCCCGACCTCATCCGCTCCGGCCGGGTGTACGCCGCGGTGCCGCCGCTCCACCGCGTGGTCGTGCTCAATCCGGGGTCGAAGCCGAACGACGTCATCTACACGTACTCGGAGACGGAGCTGCAGTCGCTCCTCAAGGACCTCGACCGGCGCGGCAAGCGCTACCAGGACCCGATCCAGCGATACAAGGGCCTCGGGGAGATGGACGCGGAGCAGCTCGCGACGACGACGATGGACCCGCGCGGGCGCACGCTCAGGCGCGTGAACATCAGGGACGCGGAGGTCGCCGCGAGCGTGTTCGAGCTCCTCATGGGCAACGACGTCGCCCCCCGCAAGGAGTTCATCGTCGCCGGCCAGGGGCTCGATCGCAGCCGCGTCGACGCCTGACCGGGGCGGCCGCCTATTCGCCGGTCGCGCGTCGCGATTCGGCCGAGAGGATCTCGGCGAGCCGCTCCGTCTCGGACCACATCGGCCAGTGGCTCGTCGGCAGCTCGACGTACTCGACGTGCTTGAGCTCCTGGAGTCCGGCGAGGAACGGCATGCCCGACGGGATCCATGCCTGGATCTCCTCGGACCGCACGGCGCAGCACACGACGACGGAGCGGATGTCGAGGCGTCTCGGGTCGACGAGGACGGGCGTCTCGGCCAGCCCGGCTCGCGGCTCCGGCACGGCTCGCGAGCGGAACGTCTCGAGTTGCTCCTCCGTCAGACCGGTGAGGGGGTTGCCGTCGGCGACGAGCTCCTCCCATGACGGAAGCGGGTACTCCGGCTCAGTCCACTCGGGGTTGATCGCACCCTTCCCGGGCGCGGTGTCGACGTACACGACGCTCGCGACGCGCTCGGGCACGAAATCGGTCGCGGCGTACCCGGAGAACCCGGCGCCGCTGTGCAGCGCGAGGACGACGGGCGCGTCGAAGGACTCGACCGCGTCGCGGATCGCGTCGATGTGGTCCTGCATCGTCACGCCGCCGCGATCGGCGTGGTCGGGCTCGAGCCCCGGGAGTGTGATCGCGAGAACGGCGTGACCCCGCGACCGAAGGATCGCGGCGACTTCGTCCCACGCCCACGCGCCGAGCCAGAATCCGGGGACGAGAACGATCGGTGCGCCGGTCATGCCGCGATGGTATCCGCCTTCGCCAGGTGCGCGGCCGGATCGGGGCGTTCAGAGCCGGGAGCCGACCGAGCCGACGACGCCGTCGAGGGGCGCCCCGGAGGCGTCACGCTTCGCCCCCGGCTCCGGGAGATCCCGGATCGAGCCGTCGGGTCCCACGGCGAGCGCCGGCGCGGGTCCGACCCACGCGAGCGCGAGCGCCGATTCGCCTTTGAGGAAGGCGTGCGCGCGGACGCCGCCGGTCGCGCGGCCCTTGCCCGGGAACTCGGTGAGCCATGAGACCTTCGCGCGGCCGGGGTCCGTCCCTGGCAGCGTCTCGGCCGGCGTCGAGACCGTCACGACGACGGCCTCGGCGCCGACGGGCACGGCGCCGAAGAACAGGACCGAGGCGGCCGTGCCGAGGTTGATCCCCGCCATGCCGGCAGCCGCCGCGCCTTGCGGTCGCACGGACGATGCAGGGAAGTGCAGGAGCTGGGCGTCGCTCGTGACGAAGACGAGTTCATCCTCGTCGCCGCACGCCGCCGCGCCCACGACGTCGTCGCCCGGCTTGAGCGCGATGATCTCGAACGCGGGCCGGTTCGGCCAGGACCCGGTCGCGACGCGCTTGACGACGCCCTGGCGGGTCCCGAGCGCGACCGGCTTGCCGTCGAGCGCGACGATCGCGAGGACGCGCTCCCGCTTCTCGAGCGCGAGGTACTCGGCGGCCTTCGCCCCCGCGGAGAGCTGGACGGAGTTCGCTGGGACGCTCGGGAGGTCCACGGGCGTGAAGCGCACGAGGCGCCCCGCCGATGTGACGGCGCCGACCTCGGTGCGCGTCGTCGTCCGGAGACGGGAGAGCACGGCGTCGTGCCGCGAGCGGCGCGCGGGCGAATGGATGCCCTCGCCGTCGGCGACCTCGACCCGGATCATCCGTCCGGTGCTCGAGACGACGACCTCGCACGGGGCGTCCGCGATCTCGAGGCTCGCGACGCCGGCCGTGCGCTTGCCGCCCGCGGTCGTCGCGGCGTCCGCGCCGCGAGCGGTCGGGGCTGTCGAGGGCTTCGCCGACATGAGGATCGTGCGTCGCGGGGTGCCGAGGCGTTCGGCGACCTCTTCGAGCTCGCGGCCGACGAGGCCGTGCAGCTTGGCGCGGTCGGCGAGGAGCTCCTCGAGCCCGGCGATCTCGGTGCGCAGCGAGTCGGCCTCCGCCTCGAGTTCGATGCGGCTGAATCTCGTCAGTCGCCGAAGCCGCAGTTCGAGGATGTACTCGGCCTGGACCTCGGAGAGGTCGAACACGCTCATGAGGCGGCCACGCGCCTGCTCGGAGTCGTCCGAGGTCCGGATGACCTGGATGACCTCGTCGATGTCGAGGATCGCGATGAGCAGCCCCTCGACGAGGTGCAGTCGCTCGCGCTTGCGCGCGAGCCGGTACTCGGATCGCCGGCGGACGACCTCGATCCGGTGGTCGAGGTAGACGCGAAGGAGCTCCCGGAGGCCGAGCGTCCGCGGGCCGCCGCCGACGAGCGCGACGTTGTTGATGGAGAACGACTCCTCGAGCGGCGTCAGGCGGTAGAGCTGCTCGAGCACGGCGTTCGGGCTGAAACCGGTCTTGATGCCGATGACGAGCCGCAATCCGTGCTTGCGGTCGGTGAGGTCGACGACGTCCGCGATCCCCTGGATGCGCTTCGCGTTGACGCCGTCCTTGATCTTCTCGATGACCTTCTCGGCGCCGACGAGGAACGGGAGCTCCGTGACGACGAGCGACGTGCGCCGGGCCGTCGTCGCCTCGATCGCGACCCTCGCGCGCATGCGGAACGCGCCGCGCCCCGTCTCGTAGGCGTCGCGAATGCCGTCGAGGCCGACGATGATCCCGCCCGTCGGCAGGTCGGGGCCCGGGACGAACCGCATGAGCTCGTCGACGGTCGCCTCCGGGTGCTCGAGGAGGTGTCTCGCGGCCGCCGCGACCTCGATGAGGTTGTGCGGCGCCATGTTCGTCGCCATGCCGACGGCGATGCCGCTCGCGCCGTTGACGAGGAGATTCGGGAATGCGGCCGGCAGGACCTCCGGCTGCGTGAGCTGGTTGTCGTAGTTCGGGACGAAGTCGACGACGTCCTCGTCGAGCCCCTCGATCATCGCGACCGCGGCAGGGGTCAGCCGAGCCTCGGTGTAGCGGGCCGCGGCGGGGCCGTCGTCGAGCGAGCCGAAGTTCCCGTGTCCGTCGACGAGCGGCACGCGCATCGCGAAGTCCTGCGCGAGCCGCACCATGGCGTCGTAGATCGACGCGTCGCCGTGCGGGTGGAGGCGGCCCATGACGTCGCCGACGACGCGAGCGCTCTTGACGTGACCGCGGTCGGGTCTAAGGCCCATCTCGCCCATCTGGAAGAGGATCCGCCGCTGCACCGGCTTGAGACCGTCGCGCGCGTCCGGGAGCGCTCGCGCGTAGATGACCGAGTAGGCGTATTCGAGGAACGAGCCCTGCATCTCGGCCGCCACATCGACGTCCTCGATGCGCTCGTCCGACACGGTGGAGTCGAGTGGAGCAGCCATAGGATCGGGGCCATGCTACCGACGCCTCGCGGCCGCGGAGCGAGCCTCGCCGACGTCCTCGAAGACTCGCTCGCCGCCGTGCGGGGCGAGCGGAACGGGCTCTCGCTCCCGCCGGTCGACCGCGCGGTCGTCGTGCTCGTCGACGGGCTCGGCGCCGAGAATCTCCGCGCGGCGGCGGGCCACGCGAGGACGCTCGCGGGGGCCATGCGGACGAAGTCGGACGTCATCGCGACGGGCGCGCCGACGACGACCGCGGCGGCGATCGCGACGCTCACGACCGGCGCCCTGCCGGGCGCCCACGGCATGGTCTCGTACTCGGCGCTCGACCCCGAGCGCGACGTCGTCATGAACCAGCTCCGCGGCCTCGACGACCTCGAGCAGCCGGAGGACTGGATGCTCGTGCCGACCGTCTTCGAGCGCGCCGCCTCGCTCGGCCTCGACGCACTCGCGGTCGGGCATGAGCGCTACCGGGACTCCGGCTACACGCGGGCGGTCCTGCGCGGCGCGGAGTACCTCGGCGGGCGCACGCCGGCGGATCGCGTCGACGCGCTGCTCGAACGACTCGGGGATTCGTCCTGGCGGGGCATCGGCTACCTCTATGCGGCGGAGATCGACATGGCGGGCCACGACGAGGGTTGGCGCTCGCGCGAATGGAGCGACGCCCTCGAGGCCGTCGACGCCGCCGTCGCGACACTCGTCGGCGCGCTCGACGCGAGGACGGGGCTCCTCGTCACGGCGGATCACGGCATGGTCGACGTCGCGCCGCATGGCCGCCTCGTCATTCCGGACGCCTCGCCGCTCTGGTCCGGCGTCCGCCACGTCGGCGGCGAGCACCGGCTCCTCCATCTCTACCTGGAGCCGGACGCCGATGCGGGCGAATGCGCCCGACGCTGGGCCGAGTCGGAGGGCGAGCGCGCGTGGGTCGCGACGCGCGCGGCGGCGATCGAGGCGGGGTGGTTCGGCGACGTGGCCGATGTCGTCCGTCCGCGGATCGGCGACGTGCTCGTCGCCGCCCGCAAGGACGTCGCCTTCTATACGGAGGAGGCGTTGGCCGGGAGCGCGGGCTCGATGGTGGGCCAGCACGGATCCTGGTCGCCGGCCGAGCAGCGCGTCCCGCTGCTGCGGTTCGGCGCGTTCACCCGCTGAACGACGGCGTCAGGCGAGGTCGTCGTCCTCGGGGCGCGCGCCGAACACGATCTCGTCCCAGCTCGGGAGCGTCGGGCGGCCCTTCTTGCCGCGAGGCTGCGGTCCCGTCTGGCGGTGCGTGACGTGCGCCTCGGTGTCGATGTCGATCTCGACGAGCCGGATCCCGCCGGACGCCGGGTTCGCCTCGTCCTCCGGCGCGGTGCCTTCGCGCTGGCCGCGCCGGCGGCGCAGCGCCTCGAGCAGATCCGCCGTGTGGCTGTGCCCCTCCGTGGCATCACCGCGCGAGCGGCCGACGGGCGCGAGGACGGGACCGCTGTCGGCGAAGTCCGAGGGGTCGACCGCGAACGCGCCCGAGTCGAATCGGTCCTCGGAGGAGACGGAGCGCACGGGCGGGTCCGCCGGGAGGACCGGGACGGCGCGCAGGTGCGGGACGGGCTCGGGGGTCGACTCCTGCTGCGAGAGGCCGACCGCTTCGGCGTTGATGGGGGACAGCGTCTGCCGCTTCGGGTCGAACTGCCACCGCGCGTCGTGCTCGACGACGCCGATCGTGTACGTCAGGCGCACGACCCACCCGCTCGAGTCCTTCCAGCTCGTCCAGCGCTCGTCCGCGCCGTCGAGGATCCGCAGCCGCTCGAGGATCGCGTCGCCGAATGTCACGGGCGGCGCGAGCGGGTCGGCCGCCGCCGTGTGGACGGGGACCTGGAGGGCCGACTCGATGACGAACTCGCGCTCCGCCATCACGGGCCCCTCGAAACGTTCGATGTACTCGAGCGAGGCGCCCGTCATCGCCGCGACCTCGTGCGCCGTCATGCCCGCCCGGATCTGCGCCTGGATCTCGCGGGGGCTCAGTCGCCGGTTCGTGCCCTGGTCGCCGAGGGGCTGTCGGACGCTCGCGTGCAGCTGCTCGTCGATCGCGAGGCGGTAGCGCGCGCCGTCGGGCGCCTCGAGGACGAGGGCGCCGTCTTCCGTACCGACGATCTGCAGATCCTCCATGGCCTCAAGCCTCCTGTCGCCCGATGCTGGATGCGCTCATGGTGCCACGCGGAGGGCCTGGAACGCGGGAATACGGCGGGCGTGCCGCGGGTTTCAGCCGACTGCCGCGGGCGGCGGGCGAGCGGTTTGCGTTCGCTGGTCGATTCATGCAGACTGTCGCCGCCGTCGGCCCGAATCCGACGGTGACCGAGGACTGGACAGGGATGGCGACTGACTACGACGCACCACGCAAGAGCGACGACGACTCCGAGTCGATCGAGGCGCTGAAGGAGCGTGTGCCGGACGCCGCGAGCGCGTCGATCGATGTCGACGATGCGGACAACCCGGCGAGCTTCGAGCTCGCGGGCGCCGATCTGTCCGACGTCGACCTCGACGTCGTCGTCCTCCCGGAGCAGGCCGACGAGTTCACGTGCGTGAGCTGCTTCCTCGTCAAGCACCGCTCGCAGGTGCACCACGAGGACAAGCTCGGCTTCGTGTGCATGGAGTGCGCGGCCTGATCAGCCGCGCAGCGCCTCCGCGAGCCGTTCCGCGTTCCGCGTCGACACGAGCCAGTACGGCACGGGATCCGCGGGGTCGGTGACCTCGACCCGGACGACGTCGCGCACCCAGCCGCGCAGGAGGAGCCAGGCTCGCGCGTCGAGTTCGCGTCCGCGCGCGAGCACCGCGTCCTGACCGGTGATCGCCTCGACCGAGCCGATCGCGTCGAGGGGGAGTCTCGCGCGCCCGGCGACGAATTCGCGGTCGGTCACGAGGAGCGTCGGCGTCGTCGCGATGAGGATGACGATCGCGATCGCGAAGAGCGCGACGGCCGCGACGACGCCGATCGTCGTATCGATCGGGAGGAACACCAGGAGTCCCGCGGGAATGAGGAGGAGCGTCGCCGCGAATGTCCACGGTCCCGGCCACAGCCGCTCGCGATACCGGATCACCCGACTATTCAACACGGCGGTTGCATTAGCCTCGATGCGTGGCCGAAACGATCCCCGTGCTCACCACGGCCCTCGAGCCGCCCGTCTACGCCCACCCGGGTGACGCGGGGGCGGACCTGTGCGCCGCCGAGGCGGTCACGATCCCGCCCGGGCATCGCGCGACCGTCGGCACCGGCGTGTCGATCGCGTTGCCGGACGGGTTCGCCGCATTCGTCGTCCCGCGCAGCGGCCTCGCCTCGAAGCGGGGCATCACGATCGTCAACTCGCCGGGCACGGTCGACGCGGGCTATCGCGGAGAGATCAAGGTGACGCTCCTCAACACCGATCTCGCCGAGCCCTTCGAGGTCGCGGTCGGCGATCGCATCGCCCAGCTCATCGTCATGCCCGTGAGCCGAGTCGAGTTCGTGACGGTCGAGCGCTTGCCGGGCAGCGAGCGCGGCGAACGCGGCTTCGGGTCGAGCGGTGTCGCCCGCGAGCCCGTCGGGGCTGCACAGGAGGGTCCGAAATGACCGACACCTCGAGCATCGAGTCGGTTCCCGAGCCGCAGCCGAAGTCTGCGCCCCCGGACCGGGAGACGAACGGGCCGTTCGACGTGAGCGAGGTCACGGGCGTGCGGCCGTACGTCGACCTCGGGGGCGTCAAGATCCTGCCGCGCGCCGATCTCCACCTCCGGCTCGAGGTCGAGGAGGCGTCGAAACGCGTCGTCGCGGTCGGACTCGAGTACCACGGCTCGACGCTTCAGGTGCAGCCGTTCGCGGCGCCGCGGTCGAGCGGCCTGTGGCACGAGATCCGGCAGCAGATCATGGAGCAGCTCGCGAACCAGGGCGCGAGGGCCAAGCCGGCGAACGGGCCATTCGGCCCCGAGATCTTCGCCGAGATCCCGGTGACGGTCGAGGGGAAGCAGGGGATGCGCCTCGCGCGCTTCATCGGCGTCGACGGACCGCGCTGGTTCCTGCGCGGCGTCATCGCGGGGAAGGGCGCGACGGACCGCGACGCGGCGGTCGAGATCGAGGACCTCTTCCGCTCGATCGTCGTCGTGCGAGGCTCGACGCCTATGCCGCCTCGCGACCTCATCCCGCTGTCCATGCCGGCCGCGGCGGGGAGCCCGGTCGCCTCCGGGCCGGCGACCGGATGAGCGAGGCCCAGCAGCCGCGCGGACTCGCCGCGATCCGGGTCGGCGAGACGCCCTCGCCCGGCGCGCTCCTCGCCGCCGTCGGCGGTGTCCGCGGGGTCATCGAGTCGCTCCTGCCGGGCTTCGCGTTCCTCGTGATCTTCGCGATCACGAAGCAGCTCGTCCCCTCGGTGATCGGGCCCGTCGTCGTCGCCGCGGGATTCCTCGTCGTCCGGTTCGTCCAGCGCTCGACGCCGCTCTCGGCGGTCGCGGGCGTCGTCGGCGTGGCGCTCTCGGCCGGCTTCGCGCTGTGGACCGGGAACGTCAACGACAACTTCGTCCTCGGCTTCGTCATCAACGCGGCGGGCCTCGCGATCGCGTTTCTGAGCATTCTCCTGCGGCGCCCGCTCGTTGGCGTCGTGATCGGGATCTTCTCGCCGAACGCCTCGGAGTGGCGTCGCGACGATCGGATGCGGCGGGCCGCGTACGCGGCGACGTGGGTGTGGGTCGGACTCTTCGGCGTGCGGCTCCTCGTCGAGGTGCCCTTGTACTTCGCGAGCGCGACCGAGGCGCTCGCGAGCGCGAAGCTCGTCCTCGGGCTGCCGTTCTACGCGGCCGCCCTGTGGTTCACGTGGCTGCTCGTGCGGAGGCCTCGCAGCGTCGCGAGCGAGGCTGACGCCGGGGTATAGGATTTATCTTGACGTCGAGATAATCGGAGGTAGATCGGAATGTCATCCGTCAACAGCTTCGGTAGCCGGTCCACCCTCTCGGTCGGCGGCAAGGACTTCGAGATCTTCCGCATCGATGCGGTCCCGGGCTTCGAGAAGCTCCCGTTCAGCCTCAAGGTGCTCCTCGAGAACCTCCTTCGGACGGAGGACGGTGCGAACGTCACGAAGGAGCAGATCAGCGCGCTCGGGAATTGGGTCCCGGAGGCCGAGCCCGACACGGAGATCCAGTTCACGCCCGCTCGCGTCGTCATGCAGGACTTCACCGGCGTCCCGTGCATCGTCGACCTCGCGACGATGCGCGAGGCGATCGCCGAGCTCGGCGGTGACCCGCGGAAGGTCAACCCGCTCGCGCCCGCCGAGCTCGTCATCGACCATTCGGTCATCGCCGATCTCTTCGGCCGCGAGGACGCGTTCGAGCGGAACGTCGAGCTCGAGTACGAGCGCAACGGCGAGCGCTACCAGTTCCTCCGCTGGGGCCAGACGGCGTTCGACGACTTCAAGGTCGTCCCGCCCGGTACGGGCATCGTCCACCAGGTCAACATCGAGTACCTCGCGCGCGTGACGTTCACGCGCGTCGTCGACGGCGTCCTGCGCGCCTACCCCGACACGCTCGTCGGGACCGACTCGCACACGACGATGGTCAACGGGCTCGGCGTCCTCGGCTGGGGCGTCGGCGGGATCGAGGCCGAGGCGGCGATGCTCGGCCAGCCCGTCTCGATGCTCATCCCGAAGGTCGTCGGCTTCAAGCTCACGGGTGCGATCCCGACGGGCGTGACGGCGACCGACGTCGTCCTCACGATCACGCAGATGCTCCGCAAGCACGGCGTCGTCGGCAAGTTCGTCGAGTTCTACGGCGCGGGCGTCGCCGAGGTGCCGCTCGCGAACCGCGCGACGATCGGCAACATGAGCCCCGAGTTCGGTTCGACCGCCGCGATCTTCCCGATCGACGACGTGACGCTCGACTATCTGCGGCTCACCGGTCGCTCCGAGGAGCAGATCGCGCTCGTCGAGGCGTACTCGAAGGCGCAGCACCTCTGGCACGATCCCGCCGTCGAGCCCGTCTTCAGCGAGTACCTCGAGCTCGATCTCTCGACCGTCGTCCCGTCGATCGCCGGCCCCAAGCGCCCGCAGGATCGCATCGTGCTGTCCGAGGCGAAGGACCACTTCGAGCGCGACCTCCTCGACTACACGGTCGTCGACTCGCGCGTCGACAAGGCCGTCGCCGACACGTTCCCCGCCTCCGACCCGATCGGCTTCACGCCCGAGGACGAGGGCATCGGCAAGCAGCCGGCGTTCGCGCACGTGAGCCGCGCGCCGAAGACCGTCTCGAAGCCCGTCAAGGTCGCGACCGCCGACGGCAAGGAGTTCACGCTCGACCACGGGGCCGTCGCGATCGCGGCGATCACGTCGTGCACGAACACGTCGAACCCCTCCGTCATGCTCGCGGCCGGCCTCCTCGCGCGCAACGCCGCCGAGAAGGGCCTCAAGGCCAAGCCGTGGGTCAAGACGACGCTCGCGCCCGGCTCGAAGGTCGTGACCGACTACTACGAGCGCGCGGGCCTCACGAGGCACCTCGAGGCCCTCGGGTTCTACACGGTCGGCTACGGCTGCACGACGTGCATCGGCAACTCCGGCCCGCTCCCCGAGGAGGTCTCGGCGGCCGTCAACGAGCACGACCTTGCCGTCACCGCGGTCCTCTCCGGCAACCGCAACTTCGAGGGCCGCATCAATCCCGACGTCAAGATGAACTACCTCGCGAGTCCGCCGCTCGTCATCGCGTACGCGCTCGCCGGCTCGATGAACTTCGACTTCGAGCGCGACCCGCTCGGTCAGGACAAGGACGGCAACGACGTCTACCTCAAGGACATCTGGCCGGACGCCGCCGAGGTCCAGCGGACGATCGACGAATCGATCTCGACCGAGATGTTCGAGCGGCAGTACGGCTCCGTGTTCGACGGCGACGAGCGGTGGCGCTCGCTGCCGACCCCGACGGGCGCGACGTTCGAATGGGACGAGCGCTCGACGTACGTCCGCAAGCCGCCGTACTTCGAGGGAATGACGCTCGAGACGACACCGGTCTCGGACATCACGGGCGCGCGCGTCCTCGCGAAGCTCGGCGACTCGGTCACGACCGACCACATCTCGCCCGCGGGCTCGATCAAGGCCGACAGCCCGGCCGGCCGCTACCTCATGGAGCACGGCGTCGACCGGAAGGACTTCAACTCCTACGGCTCGCGGCGCGGCAACCACGAGGTCATGATCCGCGGGACGTTCGCGAACATCCGGCTCAAGAACCAGCTCCTCGAGGGCGTCGAGGGCGGGTACACGCGCGACTTCACGAAGCCGGACGGTCCGCAGTCGTTCATCTACGACGCGAGCGTCAACTACCAGGCGCAAGGCATCCCGCTCGTCATCCTCGCGGGTGCCGAGTACGGCTCGGGCTCTTCGCGCGACTGGGCGGCGAAGGGCACCTCGCTCCTCGGCGTCAAGGCGGTCATCGCGCAGAGCTTCGAGCGCATTCACCGCTCGAATCTCATCGGCATGGGCGTCATCCCGCTCCAGTTCCCCGCGGGGGAGTCGGCCGAGTCGCTCGGGCTCGACGGGACCGAGATCTTCTCGATCACCGGCATCGAGGAGCTCAACGAGGGCCGCACGCCGCGGACGGTGCGCGTCGTCGCGGAGCCGTCCGAGCATTCCGCGCCGGGCAAGCAGCGCGTCGAGTTCGACGCGGTCGTGCGCATCGACACGCCCGGCGAGGCGGACTACTACCGCAACGGCGGGATCCTCCAGTACGTCCTCCGCTCGCTCGTCTGAGCCGCGACGAGGGAATGCCCGAGTCCGGCTCGAAAACCGCCGCGGTTCTCGGGTGTCGCGGAGGGCCTCGACGTAGGCTGGCTTCGTGAGCCTGCTCGAGTCGATCCGCGGTCCGCGCGACCTCGACGCGCTCGATGATTCGCAGCTCGCGGCGCTCGCCGCCGAGATCCGCGAGTTCCTCGTGCGCGAGGTCTCGCGAACGGGAGGCCACCTCGGTCCGAATCTCGGCGTCGTCGAGCTGACGCTCGCGATCCACCGCGTGTTCGATTCGCCGAAGGACGCGATCGTCTTCGACACGGGCCACCAGAGCTACGTCCACAAGCTCCTCACGGGTCGTCAGGACTTCTCGCGCCTCCGGCAGGAGGGCGGTCTCGCCGGCTACCCGCAGCGCGCCGAGTCCGAGCACGACATCGTCGAGAGCTCGCACGCCTCGAGCTCGCTGTCGTGGGCGGACGGGATCTCGCGCGCGTTCGAGATGACGGGGCAGAACGACCGGCACGTCGTCGCGGTCGTGGGCGACGGCGCGCTCACGGGCGGCATGACGTGGGAGGCGCTCAACAACATCACCGATGACAACTCGCGCAACCTCGTCATCGTCGTCAACGACAACGGCCGCTCCTACGCCCCGACGATCGGCGGCATGGCGCACTTCCTCAACGACATCCGGACGCGGCGCTCCTACCGCTGGATGCATTCGCGCTCCCAGCGCTTCTTCTACGCCTTCGGCGGCCCCGGCCGCTCGCTCTACCGCGGCATCCGCGGCGCGACGCACGGCTTCCTCTCGCGATTCACGGGCAACCAGTCGCTCTACTCGAACCTCGACATCAAGTACCTCGGTCCCGTCAACGGGCACGACATCGGCGCGATGACCGCGGTGCTCGAGCGCGCGAAGGGCTATGGCGCGCCCGTCATCGTCCACGCGATCACCGAGAAGGGCCGCGGCTACGAGCCCGCCCTCCGCGACACCGCCGATCAGTTCCACGCCGTCGGGCAGATCGACCCGGAGACGGGGGAGAGCGTCGAGCGCGCGAGCGCGCCGAGCTGGACCTCGGTCTTCGCCGACGAGATCGTCGACATCGCGCGCGAGCGGCCCGACGTCGTCGGGATCACCGCCGCGATGCTCCGCCCGACCGGTCTCGCGCGATTCGCGCAGGCGTTCCCGCACCGCGTCCTCGACGTCGGGATCGCCGAGCAGCACGCGGTCGCGAGCGCCGCGGGCCTCGCGTACGGCGGCATGCACCCCGTCGTCGCGATCTACGCGACATTCATGAACCGCGCATTCGACCAGGTCCTCATGGACGTCGGCCTCCACCGCGCGGGCGTGACGTTCGTCCTCGACCGGGCCGGCGTCACGGGCCCGGACGGGCCATCGCACCACGGCGTGTGGGACCTCGCGATCCTCCAGGTCGTGCCCGGCATCCGCATCGCCGCGCCGCGCGACGCCGTGCGGCTCCGCGAGGAGCTCCGCGAGGCGATCGCCGTCGATGACGCGCCGACCGTCGTGCGCTTCCCGAAGGGCGCCGCGGTCCAGGAGATCCCCGCCGTGCGGCGCACGCGTGACGGCGTCGACGTGCTCCGCGAGGCGGCGCACAAGGACGTCCTCATCGTGACGGTCGGTGCGATGGCGCCGCTCGGGTTGGGCGTCGCCGAGCGGCTCGCGGCGCAGGGCATCGGCGCGACGGTCGTCGACCCCCGATGGGTCGTCCCGACGCAGCCCGCGCTCATCGAGCTCGCCGCCGAGCACCGCCTCGTCATCACGATCGAGGACGGCGTGCGGGTCGGCGGGTTCGGCACGCGACTGCGGCAGGACCTCCGCGCCGCGGGCGTCGACACGGGCGTCGACGAGCTCGGCCTGCCGGACGAGTTCCTCGAGCACGGCAGCCGCGGGTTCATCCTCGAACGGGCCGGCCTGACCGCGCAGAAGATCGCGCGCGACGTCGTCGCGCAAGTGCTCGGCATCCGGCTCCCCGTCGCGCGGCCCCTCCCGGACGACACCGCTGCGATCGAGCTCGACGGCGAGCCGGCCGAGCGCACGACCGACCCGCTCGCCTGAGGGGGCGCATGGGGCTCATCCACATCGACCTCTTCTCGACGCTCGACGGCGTCGCGCAAGCGCCGGGCCGGCCCGACGAGGACCCGGAGGGCGGCTTCGAGTTCGGCGGGTGGCAGGCGCCGCTCTTCGACGACGCCGTCGGCGCAGGCGTCGAGGCGGGCATGGCCGGGATGGACGCGCTCCTGCTCGGCCGCAAGACGTACGACATCTTCGCCTCCTACTGGCCGCATGTCGCCGCCGGGCCGGACAGCTCGATCGCCTCGCGCTTCAACCGCATTCCGAAGTACGTCGCCTCCCGCGGCACGCCCCAGCTCGAGTGGGCGCACTCGACGCTCCTGAGCGAGAACCTCGCCGCCGAGGTCGCGGAGCTCCGCCGCCGCCACGAGCACGTCCACGTCATCGGGAGCCTCGAGCTCGTCCAGGCGCTCCTCCGCGAACGCCTCTTCGACCGCCTCGATCTCTGGGTCTTCCCGCTCACGCTCGGCCAGGGCAAGAAGGTCTTCGCCGACGGCACCGTCCCGTCGAGCCTCCGCCTCCTCGAGCCCCCGGTCGCATCGGGGACGGGTGCCGTGCTCTTGCGCTACGAGGCGCTCCTCGGCGAGCCGGGGACGGGCGACATGACCGCCCCGCGTCACGCCTGACGCGCGCGGGCGGTCACTTCTGGCGAATGCGGTACCCGGCTGGCCCGCCGGAGGCGACCGGTCGCGAGCGGCGGGTCCCTGGGCTGTCGCAGCTAGGCGTCGACGCCGCGGATCGGCGGGTGGTGGAACGTGTCGCCGAAGACGCGCTCCGAGGCGCCGACGCGGTCGAGGAACGGCGTCGCGCCGCCCATGTGGAACGGCCAGCCCGCGCCGAGGATCATGCACAGGTCGATGTCCTCGGGCGCCGAGACGACGCCCTCGTCGAGCATGCGCCGGATCTCGTCCGCGAGCCCGTCCTCGATGCGCTGCCGGAGCTCCGCCGCGGAGTAGCCCTTCGCGCCCTTCGGCACGTGCTTCGCGACGATGGCGCGCGCCTGCTTGTCGATGCCCTTGACCTTGCCCTTGTCATCCTTCTCGAGGAGCACGCCCGCCTCGGCGAGCTCGTGGAGCGCCTCCGAGCGGAAGAAGCGGTCGGGGAAGGCCGCGTGGTGCGAGTCGAGGACGTGCGCGCCGACCTTGAGGCCGACGAGGTCGAGGAGGACGAACGGATCCATCGGGAAGCCGAAGGCCTTCTGCCCCTCGACGACCGTCTCGAAGCTCGTGCCCTGCTCGATCGCGTGCATCGCCTCGCCGAGGAGCTTCGCGAGCAGGCGGTTGACGACGAAGCCGGGGGAGTCCTTGACGATGACGGCGTTCTTCTTGAGCTTCGCGGCGACCTGGACGGCGGTCGACAGCGCGACGTCCGAGGTCTTCGGGGCCTTGACGACCTCGATGAGCGGCATGACCGCGACGGGGTTGAAGAAGTGGAAGCCGACGAGCCGCTCCGGGTGCTCGAGCTTCGCGCCGATCTCGTCGACCGAGAGGGACGACGTGTTCGTCGCGAGGATCGCCTCCGGCGAGACGTGCCGCTCGATCTCCGCGAAGACCTCCTGCTTGACGCCGAGCTCCTCGAAGACCGCCTCGATGACCCAGTCGCAGTCCTTGAAGTCGGCCTTGTCGGTCGTCCCCGTGACGAGACTCTTGAGCTTCGAGAGGTTGTCGGAGTCGAGTCGGCCCTTCGCGGCGAGTGCGTCGAGCTCGCCGTGGATGTAGGCGATGCCCTTGTCGATGCGCGCCTGGTCGAGGTCCGTGATGACGACGGGGACCTCGAGCCGCCGGACGAAGAGGAGCGCGAACTGCGAGGCCATGAGGCCCGCGCCGAGGATGCCGACCTTCGTGATCCGCTTCGCGAGCTCCTTGTCGGGGGCGCCGACCGGCTTCTTGGCGCGCTTCTGCACGAGATTGAATGCGTAGATCGAGGCGCGGAACTGGTCGCCCGAGATGAGCTCCTCGAGCGCCTCGTCCTCGAGCCGGAAGCCCTCCGCCTTCGACACCCTCCGGGCGGCCTCGAGGAGCTCGAGCGCCTTGTACGGGCTCTTCGGGACCGTCCCGATGCGGCTCTCGAGCATCTTGCGGGCGGTCGAGATCGCGATCGGCCACTTCACGGTGCGCTCGATCGTCCCGGGCGCATTCCGCCGCTCGACCTTGATCGAGCCGCCGAGGACGCCGTCGGCCCACGCGAGCGACTCCTCGAGGAAGTTCGCGGGGCCGAAGATCGCATCCGCGATGCCGAGGTCGAAGGCCTGACGCCCCTTGAGCGTGCGGTTGTTCTTGAGCGGGTTCGAGATGATGACCTCGAGCGCGTGCTCGATGCCGATGAGGTTCGGCAGGAGCCACGCGCCGCCCCAGCCCGGGATGATGCCGAGGAAGACCTCGGGGAGCGCGAGCGCGGGGATCGACGAGTCGATCGTGCGGTAGTTCGAGTTGAGTGCGATCTCGACGCCGCCGCCGAGCGCGAGCCCGTTGATGAACGTGAACGACGGCACGCCGAGCTCGTCGAGCTTCGCGTACGCGAAGTGGCCGAGCTGGGCGATGCGGCGCGCGGTCTCGCGATCCGGGAGCTGGTCGACCTTCGAGAGGTCGGCGCCCGCCGCGAGGATGTACGGCTTGCCCGTCACGGCGACGGCGTCGATCTCGCCGCTCGCGGCGCGAGCGGCGAGCGCGTCGAGCGTGTTCGCGAACTCGAGGAGCGTTCTCGGGCCGAGCGTGTTCGGGCGCGTGTGGTCGCGGCCGTTGTCGAGCGTGACGAGCGCGATCGTGCGATCGCTTCGCATGCGCACGTCGCGGACGTAGGAATGCGTGACGACCTCGTCGGGGTCCATCTCGACGAGCTTCGACCAGTCGATCCCCGCGTACTGCTCCGAGACCTTCGACGACTTCGCCACGGCTACTTCTTCTTTCCGTCGTAGTGGGGGTTCTCCCAGATGACCGAGCCGCCCTGGCCGAGGCCGACGCACATCGCCGTCAAGCCGTAGCGGACGTCCGGGTGCTCCTCGAACTGGCGAGCGAGCTGCATCAACAATCGGACGCCCGAGGCGGCGAGCGGGTGCCCGATCGCGAGCGCGCCGCCCCACACGTTGACGCGGGGGTCGTCGTCATCGATCCCGAAGTGGTCGAGGAGCGAGAGCACCTGGACGGCGAAGGCCTCGTTGAGCTCGAAGAGGCCGATGTCCTCGATCGTCAAACCCGCCTTCTTGAGCGCCTTCTCCGTGCTCGGGACGGGGCCGATGCCCATGACCTCGGGCTGCACGCCCGCGAAGGCGAAGCTCACGAGCCTCATCTTCACCGGGAGACCGAGTTCCCTCGCGGCGCGCTCGCTCGCGAGGATCGAGACGGTCGCGCCGTCCGTGAGCGGCGAGGCGTTGCCGGCCGTGACCTTGCCGTGCGGACGGAACGGCGTCTTGAGGCCCGCGAGCCCCTCCATCGTCGTGTCGGGGCGCATGCCCTCGTCCTCGGTCGCGAGACCCCAGCCCTGCTCGCTGCGGATCGCGACCGGGACGAGGTCGGGCTGGATCTTGCCCGCGGCGTACGCCGCCGCGGTCTTCTGCTGGCTGCGCATGGCGTAGCGGTCGGAGCGCTCCTTCGTGAGGTGCGGGAAGCGGTCGTGGAGCCGCTCGGCCGTGACGCCCATGTTGAGGGCGTCGGCGCTCACGAGCTGCTCGGCGAGGAATCGCGGGTTCGGGTCGACGCCCTCGAAGCCGAGCGGGTGGCGGCCCATGTGCTCGACGCCGCCGGCGATCGCGACGTCGTACGCGCCGAACGCGATCCCCCCGGCGACGGTCGTCGCGGCCGTCATGGCGCCGGCGCACATGCGGTCGATCGCGTAGCCGGGGACGCTCAGCGGGAGGCCGGCGAGGATCGCGGCAGTGCGACCGAGCGTGAGGCCCTGGTCGCCGATCTGCGTCGTCGCCGCGATCGCGACGTCGTCGATGCGGTCCTTCGGCAGCTCGGGGTGGCGCTCGAGGAGGCCGATCATGGCCTTGACGATGAGGTCGTCGGCTCGAGTGCCCCAGTACTGGCCCTTCTCGCCGGCTCGACCGAACGGGGTCCTCGCCCCGTCGACGAAGACGACGTCGTTGCGTTCGGACACGATGCCTCCTGGTGGGTCGCCGGGCGCGGGCACACGCCCCGATCGATGCTAGGACCGGCCCGCCGCAGCCCCCCAACGGGTTAGCGGAACCTACGAATCGGCCTCAGGCGCATCTTCCGGGGCTTGGGCGGCCTCGACAAAGGAATCGGCGATTCGCTGTGCGGTCGCGTCAGTCTGCCACGGCCGCGCGCCGAGGGCGGCGAGCGCCGCCGCGATCGTCCCGGCCGTCGCCGGCGACGGCGGGGCCCAAGCGACGCGGCGCAGGTAGTCGGGCGTCAGGAGGTTCTCGGGCGGGATCGCGAGCTCTTCCGCGACCGCCGAGATCGCGAGGCGAGCGGCC
>Ga0182743_1001640_pt1 | contig 21314 bp, 19 predicted proteins | sample eDN3rd30CKraftOP_FD_128522 | JGI IMG/M metagenome (GOLD analysis project Ga0182743, IMG submission 128522) | Enriched Organic Plus compost microbial communities from Emeryville, California, USA - eDNA 3rd pass 30_C Kraft OP (version 2) (version 2) ... | reverse complement strand
GGCGACCGACGGCGAGTTCCGCCGCCGCAGCTGGTGGCTCGACCTGATCATGGGCTGGGAGGGGTTCTCGGCGAACCGCAAGGGCATGTCCGACATGGTGTGGCGCAACAAGGACGGCGTCTCGCAGTCGGCATCGCGTCTGTTCGTGTCCGGTCCGGTCCGCTGGCGGCCGAGCGCGACGGTGCGCGGCTTCGCGTTTCTCAAGGCGAACACCACGCTCGTTCCCAAGGTCACGCTGCCGGCGCCGATCCTGCTGCACATGTTCGCCGGCGGCGATCGCGGCATCCGCGAGGGCCATTACAAGGACGTGGACCAGTTCTGGGCCGACGTGGCGGCAGCCTATCGCCAGGAGATCGCCGCGCTGGTGGAGGCGGGCGCAACCTATATCCAGTTCGACGACACCAGCATCGCCTTCCTGTGCGATCCGGCGTTGCGCGAGACCGTCGAGCGCTGGGGCTCGCCGCCGGACCAGCTTCTAGCGATCTATGCCCGGCGGATGAACGAGGTGCTGGACACGGTGCCCGCCCATGTGACGGTCACCTTCCACCAGTGCCGGGGCAACCGCGAGGGCAATTGGATGGCCGAGGGCGGCTACGACCCGGTGGCCGATGTGCTGTTCAACCGGATCAACGTCGACGGCTATTTCCTGGAGTACGATTCGGAACGGGCCGGCTCGTTCGAGCCGCTGCGGCTGCTGCCCAAGGGCAAGACGGTGGTCCTGGGCATCATGTCGAGCAAGTCGCCCGCGCTGGAGAGCGCCGATGCGCTCAGGCGGCGGATCGACGAGGCGGCCAAATCCGCGCCGCTCGACCAGCTCGCCATCAGCCCGCAATGCGGCTTTTCCAGCTCCATCGGCGGCAACCCGCTGACCGAGGCGGATCAGGAGGCCAAGCTGGTCCGCCTGGTCGAGGTCGCGCGCTCGGTCTGGGGCGGGGTCTAGGGGGGCGGCCCGCCCGATCGACACCGAAGCGCCGGCGAGCGATTTCCCGTCCCCCTTGTCGGGGATGGCGAGCGAGAGGCGACCTCGAACGGAGCCCGGCGGCCCTTGCTCAACTTTTCGAGTTGTCGGCGCGCCGCTAATCCGGCACCATTTCGCCATGATGCGCGCGCAACAGACCCATGGCCTCTAAGCGCCCCTCCAAGGCTCGCAAATTCGCGTGGGCAGACCTGCCCGACCAGGAGCTGTTGAAGCTCCGGCTCAAGGACCTTCACGTCTCGATCAAAGGAACCTGGCTGGAAGACCGGATCGACGATCTCAACGAAGAACTGGATCGGCGCAATTTTCGCGTCCGTCCGCATTTCTGGGTCTCCAGCGAGTGGTTTTCCTCACCCGAAACACCAGGGATCGCGATTCCGTTCTATTTGACGCATCCGCGCCTTGAGCGTTTGGAGCGCAAGATGATTCTGGAGGCGGAGGGTTCGACGCCATCCGAGTGCATGCGCATCCTGCGCCATGAAATGGGCCACGTCATTCAACATTCTTATCAGTTGCAACGCCGCCGCCGTTGGCAGCAATTGTTCGGGCTGTCGTCACGCCGTTATCCCCGCCATTATCGCGCCAACCCCACCAGTAGAAATTATGTGCAACACCTTCGGCTCTGGTATGCTCAGAGTCATCCGGACGAGGACTTCGCCGAGACCTTCGCGGTCTGGCTGCAACCGCGTTCGAATTGGCGCAAGCGCTACGCCGATTGGCCCGCGCTGAAGAAGCTGGAATACGTTGACGAGTTGATGACCGAAATCGCGGACCAGAAGCCGCTTCTCACGAAGCGCATGCATGTCGATCCTTTGAACCGTCTCACCGAGACGCTCGAAGAGCATTATCACGCCAAGCTGAAGCATTATCCGACCGAGGCGCCGAAGACCTACGATCGGGACCTTCTGCGGATTTTTTCCGCCGATCCCCGGCACAGCCGTTCGCCGGCCGCGTCCACCTTCATCGTGCGCAACCGCGCCCAGGTGCGCCGGCTTGTTTCGCGTTGGACGGGTGAATACCAGCTCACGCTCGATGCCGTGCTCGACGAGATGATCGGCCGTTGCCGTGAGCTGAAGCTTCGCGCCGTGGGACCGGAGCGTCAGTTGCGCACCGATTTCACCGTCCTGCTGACCGCGCACACGGTTCATTCGCTCTACAGTCCGTCGCGCCGTCAATGGCTCGCGCTATGAGGCGGTTGCGCATCCTGATGCTGGTGCATCCGGACCTGATCCCGCCAGCATCCCGCAAGGGTTACACGGAGCAGGAGCTGTACACCTGGAAGACGGAGTTCGACGTCTTGAGCACGCTGCGGCGCAGCGGCCATCAAGTCGAGATGCTCGGCGTGCAATACGAGTTGCGCCCGATCCGGGACAAGGTCGAGGAGTGGAAGCCCAATATCGTCTTCAATCTGCTCGAGGAGTTTCATGGCGAAACCATCTTCGATCAGAACATCGTCAGCTATCTCGAGCTTCTGCGGATCCCTTATACGGGATGCAGTCCGCGTGCGTTGATGCTGGCGCGCAGCAAGGATCTGGCCCGCAAGCTCCTTGCCTATCATCGCATCCCGCAGCCCGCGTTCGCGGTGTTTTCCAAAGGACGGGCCGTTCGCCGTCCCTCGCATCTCGACTTTCCGATCATCGTCAAAAGCCTGGACAAGGATGCTTCTCGCGGGATCGCGCAGGCTTCCGTGGTCGAGGATGACGCCAAACTGGTGGAGCGGGTGTCCTTCATCCACGACACGGTGGGCACCGCCGCGTTGGCCGAACGCTATATCGACGGCCGCGAGCTCTATGTCGGCATGCTCGGCAACGAGCGTCGGAGGCGCATCCTGCCGATCTGGGAATTGTGGTTCGGCAAGATGAGCGAGAGCGCCTGGCGGATCGCGACCGAAAAGGTCAAGCACGATCGCGCCTATCAGGACCGGATGGATATCCTGCAAGGGGCGGCCGATTATATCGACCCGGCCGTGCAGGCGAAGATCGAGGGAATCGTCAAACGGGTTTGCCGGACGCTGGGTCTGGAGGGTTATGCGCGCATCGACTTCAGGCTGTCGAAGGACAACGTGCCTTATTTCATCGAGGCCAATCCCAATCCGGAAATCGCGCGCAACGAGGAGTTCGCCCAGGCGGCGCACTACGACGGCTTGTCCTATCCCGCGTTGCTGGATCGCATTCTGGCCTTGGGGCTGAGCCGCGCGCGACGCGACGGGATCGCCAATATCTCACGCTGATGCGATGGCGTTGAACGTGGCCGCGGACCCGTGCGAGACTGGGCCGTTGAAGGGGGGATCATCATGTCGTGTTGCTTGCGCGGTTGGTTGGTAACGGCCAGCGCTGTGATTGTGTCCGGATTGTCTTCAGCCAAACCGATGCGCGACGGAACCGTGCATGATGCTGGGTTGTTCGTCGGTCGAAAGGGTTTGGGTTGATGCAGCAACGCAAGATATTGATTGCCGGCGCCGGGCTTGGCGGACTCGCCGCCGCCTCGTGCCTGATGAAGGCCGGACACAGGGTCGAGGTCTACGAGCAGGCGCCGCAACTGGGCGAGATCGGCGCCGGCATTCAGGTCAGCGCCAACGCGATGCATGTGTTGCGCGATCTGGGCCTGGAGCCCGACATCCGGCGTGTGGGCGTGCATCCCGGCGCCTATGTGTTCCGTCTGCATGACACCGGAGAAGAAATCCAGCGCTTCTCGCTGTCGGAGGAGCATGAGCGGCTGCATGGCGCGCCTTACACCCAGATGCATCGCGCCGACTTCCACGAGCTCCTGGTCCAGCGGGCCCGCGCTTTCGATCCCGACGTGGTGCGGCTCAACCGACGCGTTCGCGGTTATGAGGAGAATGCCGACGGGGTGACGCTGCATTTTGAGGATGGAGGCTCCGCGCAGGGCGACATGCTCGTCGGCGCTGACGGGCTGAAGTCGGTGGTGCGCGCGCAGATGATCGGCCCAACGCCCGCGACCTATACGGGCGATGTCGCCTGGCGCCTCATCGTGCCCACCGACCGGTTGCCCGAGAATTTCGTCGAGCGCGTCATGTCGGTCTTCATGGGGCCGGGCGGCCACGTCGTCTGCTATTTCCTGCGGGGCGGCGCGCTCTTGAATTTCGTCGGCATCGTCGAGACCAACGACGTGTCCGAGGAATCCTGGACCGTCAAGCTGCCGTGGGAGAAGCTCAAGACGCACTTCGCCGGCTGGCATCCGGTGATCCAGACCATCATCGATGCCGCAGATCGCGACGAATGCTATCAATGGTCGCTGTTTGCCCGTCCGCCGATCCACACCTGGAGCACCGGCCGTGTTACGCTGATGGGCGATGCGGCCCATCCGACGCTGCCCTATCTGGCGCAGGGCGCGGTGATGGCGGTCGAGGATGGCGCGGTTCTGACGCGCGCGCTCGCTATGGAGGACGACATTGCCGGCGCGCTCAAGCTGTACGAGCGCAACCGTGTGGATCGCACCGCGCGCATCGTCAATCAGTCCACCGCCAACCGCGAGCTGTTCCATCTGCATTCGGAGGCGGCGATCCGCGAGCATTTCTCCAAGCGCAACGAGGGCGCCGACCGCAACGGCTGGCTCTATTCGTACAATCCGTTGACCGTTGAACTGATTTGATCACGCGCTTTTGCGGTGGGCATGAAAAAGGCGGGGGCCTGGCCCCCGCCTTCTGCATTGATCGTTATGACGTCGGTCGCGGCGCGCTTACTTCGCCTTGCGCGTGGCCTTGAACGTCGGCGACATGGTGCCTTGCATTGTGTCGCCGTCCACGGTGCCGGTGAAACGCTGGTCGCCGGCCACGAAGGTGATCTCCGCGCCCTTCAGCTTTCCATCCGAGATCTGGACCTTTGCCTTGCCGGTATCGAGCGTGCCGGAGATGAACTGATACTTCTGCTCCAGCGTCAGCGTGCCTTCGGGCAGCGTCCAGGTGCCCTCGACCTTGGCCGGGACGAGCCAGAAGTAAGCCCGGCACCAGGCGCGGCAGTCGGTGTTGTCGGCGGAGATCGTGTCGTCGGCCTTCCAGTCGCCCATGTCGAACGTGTTCGACACCACGCGCGTGCCGGGCTTCATGTCGAGCAGCTTCGGCTTCAGGCGGCGGTTGATATCCGGCAGCAGGAACAGCGTGATGACATCGGCTTTCGAGAAATCATGCTCGAACAGATCGGCCTGCACGAACTGGGCGTTCTCCGAGACGCCTTCCTTCTTGGCGTTGCGTTGCGACAGTTCGACCATCTTCGGATTGTATTCGACGCCCATCGCGCGGGCGCCACGCTTGGCGGCGGTGATCACCGTGCGGCCGTCGCCCGAGCCCAGATCCACGAGGAAATCGCGCGAGGTGACGTTCGCCATATCGAGCATGCGGTTCACGAGCGCTTGCGGCGTCGGCACCCACACCACGTCCCGGCCCGCCTGACCGACCGTCGGCTCGAACGGCTCGGCCTCTTTCTTGGACGCGTCTTGGGCGAAGGCCGCGCCCGAGGCAATAAAGACCGCGAAGCACGACGCAGCGATCGAACGAGACAAAGACAAGCTCATACTTAATGCTCCGGTTGGGGGCGCTGCATGGCGCCTATGGGAGGGCCACATCTTAACGATGCGCCGCCGTGCTTGTCAGTAGCATCCCCGGCTTATTGCGTGATTGTGACAGGGCTGGCGGCGGGTATCGTCGAGGAGGTCGCTATGCTTTTCGAACACCGATGTTGAGCCGATATTCCCCTCATTCCGGTTTGAGCGTGCCGGTGGTGCTTGCGGGGCCAAACCTCGCCCATGCTGTCCGGGCGCCGTCGGGGGGTAGCCGAAGTGACTGTTCGGCTTGGTTAAAATGACGCCGCTCATTTTACCTTAACGTCATCCAAAACTCACGTGGTCCCCGATCGCCGGTATGAGTGCTTGGCGAGGCTGTTCGCGCCAACGCGTGGTGGTGAGCCGCCCTGAGGTGAGCCGCCCTGAGGTGAGCCGCCTTGAGGTGAGCCGACCTGGGGCGAGCCGACCTGGGGCGAGCCGATCTGGCTCGCGCGCTCCGACGCGGCCGATGCACCGGCCGCGTCGGCTTTCCAGCCGAGCCAGATCGTGGTCAGGCAGGCGGATGAACCGGGTGTTCTCGCCGCATTATCATCGGCGCGGCCCCCATGAACAATGAATCGCTTTGAGGCGGTTCGCAGCCGCATCGAGTCACAGCGCCTTGTAGATGTCGATCTCGATCGCGCCGGGGAACATGGCGCGCCAAGCCTGAAGATAAGCCTGAACCCGCGGATCGCTGGCGATCTGCTGCCGGTTGACTTCCAGTGCCTCCGGAGCCTCGTATTCGACGACCTGAATGAAGCGGGATGGATCGTCCACGTTTTGCAAAAGCTGGACCTTGGCTTCGCCGAAGAACTGGAAGAATGGCGAGGGCGACTTCAGCATCTCCAGGATATGCGCCGGCGCGTTGGTCATCGTGAACCGGAAGTGCAGAGTTCGCCGGATGGTGCCTTCGCCGTCAGCCATGGTCTCTCCTGTCTGTACGCTTTCCTGCCGCCGCCGGCGGTGATTGGCGGTTTCCTCGCAAAACGATAGCCTATCATGGCACGCAGCGAAGAGGCAGCATGACCAGCGGAACCACAATCGTCCGAACCACGACCATCGAGATCGGCAATGACGGCGGCCGGCCTTTCGACGGCCATCTGGCCTGGCCGGAGCGGGTCACGGGGCCGGGCGTGATCGTTCTTTCCGAGATGTTCGGCGTCAACGACGCCATGCGTCGGGTGGCGGATCATTTCGCCCGCCGCGGATCGCCGGCGCTGGTGCCGAACCTGTTCTGGCGCTCGGAGACGACGCGCGCCTTCGCCTATGACGTCGAGCAGCAGGAGGCCTGGACCCGCCTCGCCGCGCTCGACCTCGACGCCGCTGCGCGCGACGTGCAGACGGCTTTGTCATGGTTCAGGGTTCAGCCGGCCGCGCCGGTCAAGATGGCCGGGGTCGGCTTCTGCGGTGGCGGGCGGATCGCGTTCCTGGCGGCCGCGCGCACGGACATCGATGCCGCGGCCTCGCTCTACGGTCTCGGCATCGCCCAGCATCTCGACGAGGCCGGGAGCGTGAGCTGTCCGCTTCAGATTCATTACGGTCTCAACGACCGCCACATCCCTCGCGAGGAAATCGACACGGTCGCGGCCGCCGTGAAGTCCCAGCCCCTCATCGGGGTGTTCCTTTATCCCGGCGCGGGACATTCGTTCTTCAATCCGGTGCGGCCGACCTATGATCCGGATGCGGCGGCGCTGGCGGCAAGCCGGATCGAGGGCATGATCGACGATCTGGCCCGCTAGAGCCTGTCCGGTTCTGATGGAATCAGAACCGGGGTCCCCAGCTCTTTGTTCTGTCGCGTTGTCTTCAAGCGAACCGGTTTCCGAACCGGCTTTCACTTGGCTCGAAAACGCTCTCGATCATTCGGCGGCCATCGTGTCGACGTCGATGAAGCCGCCGGATTGGCGCCGCCATAGTCTGGCGTAATGGCCATCGGCCCGCAGCAGCTCGTCGTGCGAGCCCTGTTCGACGATGCGCCCATGGTCGAGCACGACGAGCCGGTCCATGCGCGCGATGGTGGACAGCCGGTGCGCGATGGCGATCACCGTCTTGTCCTGCATCAGCGCGTCGAGGCTCGACTGGATCGCGGCCTCGACCTCCGAATCGAGCGCGGAGGTCGCCTCGTCCAGCACCAGGATCGGCGCGTTCTTCAGGATCACGCGCGCGATGGCGATGCGCTGGCGCTGGCCGCCGGAGAGCTTCACGCCGCGCTCGCCGACATGGGCGTCGAAGCCGCGCCGGCCGCGCCAGTCCTCCAATCGGGCGATGAAGTCCTCGGCATGAGCGAGCCGCGCCGCTTCCAGGATCTGCGCGTCGGTGGCGTCCGGACAGCCATAGGCGATGTTGGCGCGGATCGAGCGGTGCAGCAGCGAGGTGTCCTGGGTCACGACCGAAATCTGCGTGCGCAGCGATTCCTGCGTCAGGTCGGCGATGTCCTGGCCGTCGATCAGGATGCGGCCGCTCTCGACGTCGAAGAAGCGCAGCAGGAGATTGACCACGGTGGACTTGCCGGCGCCGGACCGGCCGACGAGGCCGATCTTCTCGCCGGGTTTTACGTTCAATGTGAAATCGTTGAGGACGGCGAAGGGGCGTTCGTGCCCGTCTTCTCCCTGGATCGTCTCGCGGCCGTAGCCGAAGCGGATATTCTCGAACGACACCGCGCCCGCGCCGACCGTCAGCGTCTGCGCCCGTGGCTGGTCGACGAGCTGCAACGGTTGGGCGATGGTGATCATGCCCTCCTGGACGACGCCGATCTCCTCGAAGATCTCCGTCACCTGGAAGGCGATCCAGCGCGACATGCTGGTGAGCTGGAAGGCCAGCGGCAGCACCATGGCGATGGCGCCGACCTCAACCTGTCCGTAGCGCCAGAGCACGAGCGCGAGCGCGCCGGAGCCGGCGATCAGAATGCCGTTGAGGATGGCGAGCAGTGTGCCGAAGGCGGTGGTCAGCCGTTGCGCCGCCAGGAATCGCTCGTTGTGGTGATGGAAGGAATCGCGGACGTAATCGTCCTCGTCGCGCGGCCGCGCGAACAGCTTCACCGTGAGGATATTGGTGTAGCTGTCGACGATCCGGCCGGTCAGCGCCGAGCGGGCCTCCGAGGTCAGCTTGGAGCGGTCGCGCATGCGCGGTACGAAATAGACCAGCAGCGAGACATAGCCGATGAACCAGACGATGACCGGCAGCATCAGCCATGCGTCCGCGGCGGCCAGCATGATCAGCGCGGTGACGGCGTAGACGATGACGTACCAGACCGCCGTCACCGACGAGACGAGGCTCTCGCGCAGCGCGGGCCCGGTCTGCATCACCCGGTTGGAGATGCGGCCGGCGAAATCGTTCTGGAAGAAACCCCAGCTCTGGCGCACCACATGCCAGTGGCTTTGCCAGCGGATCAGGTTGCTGAACGGGCCAGCCAAGGCCTGGTTGGTCACGAGATGCCGCAGCAGCGTCACGCCGGGCCGCGCCACGACCAGGATCAGCGCGTGCCGACGAGCAAGGGCCAGGTTTCCGCCAAAAAGCGATCCGCCGGCACGTTGGTGACAAGCGTCACCACCCGGCCGATGAAATAGGGAATGGCGGCGTCGAGCAGCGCGACGAACAGTTCGATGACGAACAGCGCCAGGAACAGGCCCTTCGCCTGCCGCGCGAAGTGCCAATAGAATGCCAAAAGGCCCGGCGGCGGCTGCGGCCGCTCCGGCTCCCTTGTCGGATCGATGGCGCGTTCGAACAGGCGAAGCATTGGGTTTAAGCGTGAGCAATTCCAGGAAGCGTGAGCAGATGCGGGACAGATGCGACGCTTTCCGTCCGGATTGCGATGAAAGGGAAAGCGATTCAGCCCTGGTCCCATCGAGCCGCGACCGGCCAGCCGCGCAAGGCGCCGGCCGGGGCAGCAAAGCCGTCACGGATCGATGAGCCGGCGATTAACGGCCCTTTATGGCTTCAGCGTGGTGTGCCGCCCCCGAGGGGCGGAGCTAATGCCGGACGATCACCTTGGCGCCAACCTTCACACGGTCGTAGAGATCCTCGATCTCGTCGTTGACGAGACGGAAGCAGCCCGAGGACACGGCATGGCCAATCGTATCGGGCGCGTTGGTGCCATGAATGCGATAGACGGTGTCGCCGAGATAGAGCGCGCGGGCGCCCATGGGATTGCCGGGGCCGCCGGCCATGAAGCGCGGCAGGTAGGGCTGACGCTTGATCATCTCCGCCGGCGGCCTCCAATCCGGCCATTCGGCCTTGCGGGAGACTTTCAGGATGCCGGCCCAGGTGAAGCCGTCGCGGCCGACACCGATACCGTAGCGCAGCGCGCGCGTGGGGCTTTCGATCAGGTAGAGAAAGCGCTCGGTGGTGTCGATGACGAGCGTTCCCGGCGCCTCTTGAGAGCGGTAAAAGACCGGCTGACGCCGGAATTCGTAAGGGAGGGTACTGGCGTTGCCCCGGGTTTGGCCAGGGTCGACGTCCTGGATGGTCGGCTCCGGGATGCGTCCGGGCGGTCGGAAGAGCTGCGCCGGAGCACTCGTGGCGGCGAGGCCGGTGGCGAGCAGCCCGAGCGTCACGCTTCTGCGCGATATGGGCGATACAAGATGGCTGGCGAAGCGCGTTCCGAAGCTCATGGGCACCTGCTGTCGTCTTCCGGTATCATGGCGCCGATGGCGCCGGTTTTGAGGGGCTCCCCGCGTCCCGCGGATATGTTAGAGGATCGGCCGCCAGATTTCATCGCAATCGAAGCGGTGGCCGGTCGCAGGATCCGGCGAACTGTAACGAGGCACGGGCAAGGAAGGTAGGATGATCGATCTCTATTATTGGACCACCCCCAACGGCCACAAGGTCACGATCTTCCTGGAGGAAGCCGGGGTTTCTTACAACGTGATTCCGATCAACATCGGCAAGGGTGAGCAATTCAAGCCCGATTTTCTTGCCATTTCGCCCAATAACCGCATACCGGCGATGATCGACCACGAGCCGGCCGGCGGTGGTGAGCCGGTCTCGGTCTTCGAATCAGGCGCCATGCTGGTCTATCTCGCCGATAAGACTGGACAATTTCTCTCCAAGGAGCTGCGCCCGCGCACCGATGCGCTGCAATGGCTGTTCTGGCAGATGGGCGGGCTCGGCCCGATGTCCGGCCAGTACAACCACTTCGGCAATTATGCCGTGGAGAAGCTGCCCTACGCCATCGAGCGCTACAAGAACGAGGTGAACCGGCTTTACGGCGTGTTGAACAAGCGCCTGGCCGACCGCGAGTTCATCGCCGGCGATTATTCCATTGCCGACATGGCGTCCTATCCGTGGGTCGTTCCCCATGAGCGCCAGGGCCAGACGATCGGGGATTTCCCCCATCTCAAGCGCTGGCTGGACGCGATCGCCGAGCGCCCGGCGGTGAAGCGGGCCTACGAGCTGGTGGCCAAGTACAATCCCAACCACGGCGGCATCCGCACGCCCGAGGAGCGCGCCCTGCTGTTCGGGCAGACGGCCGCCTCGATCGCGGCGGCTGCGGAGGCGGCAAAGAAATAGAGCATGATCCCGAAAAGTGCGCAGCGGTTTTCGGACCCGATCATGCTCCGGCGCTCGGCGGCGACACGGCCTGGTCCAATGGGATTGAAACAGGCCTGAACGGCGCTTCGCGAAGCCTCGCGGGACCTCGAATAGGGCGGGCGGTCATCGGGCCGCCCGCTCGTTTCGTTTATGGAATAAGCTCCAACCTCATTTCCGTCCCATGTCCCGCGGTCCGCCATGCCATCGCTTCCGATCTCGCCCTATCTGCTGCCGGTCCTGCTGCTGATCGGCTCCAACATCTTCATGACCCTGGCCTGGTATGGCCATCTCAAGTTCAAGGAGACGCCGCTCGCGACGGTGATCCTTGTGGGCTGGGGCATCGCGCTGATCGAATATTGTCTTGCGGTGCCGGCCAACCGCTGGGGCCATTCGGTCTACAGCGCCGCCCAGCTCAAGACGATCCAGGAGGTCGTGACGCTGGTTGTGTTCGCCGGCTTCTCGGTGCTCTATCTCAAGGAAGCCTTCACGTGGAATCACGCGGTCGGATTCGCGCTGATCGCCTGCGGCGCCTTCTTCATCTTCCATCGGTGGTGATCGCTCATGGCTCAACATCGTATCGATGCCGGTCCCGATAGCGTGCATTGGGGCTTTTTCGACGCCGGTCTCAAGCCGCTTGTCACCATCGACAGCGGCGACACAATCGTCATCTCGTCCGTGTCCGGCACGCGCGCGCAGATGCCGCCCGCGGGATCGCCATTCGAGATTCCCGCGCCGCTCAAGGCGATCCAGGAGAGCGTTCCGCAGCGGCTGCCGGGCCATATCTGCACGGGTCCCGTGGCGGTGCGCGGCGCGCGGGCGGGGCAGGTTCTGGAGGTCCGCATCCGCGATATCGGCCTGCATTACGGCTGGGGCTACAACATGTTCCGGCCGCTGGCCGGCGCACTGCCCGACGATTTCAAGGAGGGGCGCGTCATCCACATTCCGCTCGACGGCGAGCGGATGGTCGGGCGCCTGCCCTGGGGCGCCGAGGTGCCGCTCAAACCGTTCTTCGGCGTGATGGCGGTGGCGCCGCCGCCGCAATGGGGCATGATCAGCACGCTGCCGCCGCGCCGCAACGGCGGCAACCTCGACAACAAGGAGCTGGTCGCGGGCAGCACGCTGTTCCTGCCGATCCATGTGGATGGCGCGCTGTTTTCCGCCGGCGATGGCCATGCCGCGCAGGGCGACGGCGAGGTCAACGTCAACGCCATCGAGACCGGCCTGATCGGAACGTTCGAACTGCACGTTCGCGATGACATGACACTTGAATGGCCAATGGCGGAGACGGACAGCCATGTCATCACCATGGCCTTCGATCCCGATCTCGACGCGGCGGTCATCGTCGCGCTGCGCAACATGATCGACCTGATCGTCGCGCGAACGACGCTGTCGAGAGAAGACGCCTATAGCCTGTGCAGCATCGCCGCCGATCTGCGCGTGACGCAGGTGGTCAACCAGGCCAAGGGCATCCATGTGATGCTTGAGAAAAGGTATTTGTGAATGCGGGCTGGAAGCGTGCTTGCCCGTGCTCCAGCCGCAAAACCATTGGATTGATTCAGTTCGGTTTTTCGAGCCGTCCACCTGCCGCGAACTTGCTGTATTCGCGCCGCTCCTTCTTGAGGACGGCGGCGAAATCCGCGGGACCTTCAACGCTCAGCGTGTAGCCGAGCTTGCCGAGTCTGCTCACCAACTCGCCGTCGGCTGAGAGCTTGGCGAACGCATCGGCCAGCCGCCTGATGGCGCTGGGCGGCGTCGCGCCGGGAGCCACGAAGCCGAACCAGGGAGAGCCACTGACCTGCGGCAATCCGGCCTCGGCGATTGTTGGAACGTCCGGATGGTCCGGCGCTCTCTTCGGTTCCAAGGTGGCCAGCGCGACGAGCTTGCCAGACGCAAGATGCTCCGTGATGGCTGCCGGCACCAGGATCATCGCATCGAGGCGGTCGCCGAGCAGATCGACGATCGCCGGCGCGCCGCCCGGATAGGGGACCGCGATCAGCTTTATGTCGGCGGCTTCTCGCAGCATCTGCAACGAAACGTGGAATTCGTTGCCGACGCCCTGGATGCCGAACGTGACCTTGCCCGGGTTTTTCCTGGCATATGCCACGAACTCTTTGACTGTCCGCGCCGGAAACGACGATCGCACCACGAGCAGTGCCGGAGCCCGGACCATGATCGAGACCGGAGTGAAATCCTTTTCCGCATCGAAGCTCGGCTTCGGCTTGGACAGGTATTGGTGGATGGTCAGCGTCGGCTTGGCCGAATAAAGTAGAGTGTAGCCGTCCGCTGGCGCCTTGGCGACGAACGCGGCGCCGATGCGTCCGCCGGCGCCCGGGCGGTTCTCAACAACGAAGGGCTGGCCGAGATGTCTCTCCGCCGCGGTCGCCACCATGCGGCCGGCGACGTCGGTGCCCGCGCCGGCGCTGGAGGGAATGATCACCCGGATCGGCTTGGATGGATAGGGAGCGTCCTGCGAGGCGAGCGGACAGACGCCCGTCGATGCGAACATGATTGACGCAATGGCAATGATTGTAGGACGCGGCATGCCCGATGTCCTCCTCGCTGCCTTCCTGCCCTGTTGGCCTGCTTTGGCGCGGGCCTGAGAATTTCCGCTGTCCGCTCGGCGCGAGCACGGTTTGAGCTTGACGGTCTCATCCAATCGTTGGAAAGTCAACGTTGATTTGGAAACGAATATCCATGATCGGCAACGCGCTTGCGCGACAAGTCCAAACACAACAAACACCGACGCAGAGGGCAAAAGTGCCCGCCCGCAAGGAGCGCTTCCCGGTTTGGTTCGCCGGCATCAGCCGGGCCTTTTCTCAGCACATGCTGGACTATGTCGACGCCAATTTCGGGCTGAACCTTGCCGAATACCGCGTGCTGGACGTGCTGCGCGAGCTCAAGTCCACGTCGATCCGGGATATCGCCTCCGAGTGTGCCCTCGACAAGGCGCAGGTGACTCGCGCCGTGTCCGTGCTGACGGCCCGCGGCTTGGTCGTCCAGGTGGTGGACCGGAACGACCGCCGCTTGAGAATCGTCAGGCTTACGCCCGCGGGCCGCGCTCTGATCGCGGCGACGGTTCCGTTCGTCGTGCAAAGGCAGAAGCGGCTGGAGCAATGTCTCAGCGCCACGGAGCGGCGGATCTTATGGAAGGCGCTGAAGGCGATACTGAACGAGATTCAATGCATCGCAGCGGAGGATGCGCAAGCGGACGCGAGGCTTCATCGAAAGCCGTCGCGATAACGGCAATCAGCCGCGTACCGACCCGCGGCAGGAGGTTAGACCACCATGCGGCACCGCAACTTCGGTCTCTTTCATTGTGACGATCAGCGCGCCACGCCCGGCTTCACGCTGTTTTCTCCGCTGAACGGAACGGCAACCTATATCATTGGCTTGCGCGGCGACGTCGTGCACGAATGGCATCATCCGCTCACGACCGGGACTTATGCCTATCTGCTCGACAACGGAAATCTGCTTTGGTCCGGCCGATTGGAGGAGGGGCCGAAGCAGATGGGTGGGCGTGGCGGCTTCATCCGCGAATACGATTGGGACGGAAACGTGGTCTGGGAGCATCGCCATGTCGGCCAGCATCACGATCTGCGCCGCCTGCCGAACGGCAACACGATCTTTATCGCTTGGGAGGTCGTGCCGCCGGAAATCGTGGATCGCATTCCCGGCGGCCTTCCCGGAACACAGCACGACGATGGCTGCATGTATGGCGACTATATCGTTGAAGTTACGCCAACAGGGGAGACCGTGTGGGAGTGGCATGCGTGCCGCGACATGGTGGTCGAGAATTATCCGATCGCGCCAAGTCAAAAGCGGGATGAGTTCGCCCATGCGAACTCACTCGCGCCGTTGTCCAACGGCGATATCTACGTCAGTTTCCGCCGCCTCAACATGGTCGGCCTGATCGACCGTCGGACGCGGGTGATGAAATGGGAGCATCGGGACGATTCCTGGGGCATGCAGCACGATTGCGAGCCACTTCCCAATGGCAATATCACGCTGTTCGCAAACGGCACGAACATCACCGTCAACCCGTTCTCGCGCGCCATCGAGCTCGACCCTCGCACGGGGAAAACGGTTTGGCAGTATCGCGGCAAGCCGAGCTACACGTTCTTCAGCCCGCATATCAGCGGCGTCCAGCGCCTCGCGAGCGGCAATACCTTAATTTGCGAAGGTCAATGGGGCCGGCTTTTCGAAGTGACGCCCGAGGGTGAGATCGTCTGGGAGTATGTCAGTCCGTTCATGGGGCCGGATCGCAAGGGCGAGCCTTCCAACGAGGTGTTTCGCGCCTATCGCTACGCGGTGGATTCGCCGCAGATCAGCAACCGATTGAACCCGATGTATTGACCGTTGCGGCGCCGGATCGGCGCGGCCGAAAACTGGTCCCGTCCTGCCTACTTCCCCTTCTTCACCGGCGTCACTCGCAAGATCCGTCCCGCCTTGTTGTCGGTCGCGAGATAGAGCGCGCCGTCGGGGCCGGTGCGCACGTCGCGGATGCGCTCGTCCAGGCCGCTCAGAATGCGCTCCTCGTCGGTGACGCGCTCCCCGTCGAGCGATAGCCGCACCACCATCTGCCCCGCCAGCGCGCCGACGAAGGCCGAGCCGCGCCATTTCGGAAACATCTCGCCGCTCATGAATGTCAGGCCCGACGGCGCGATCGAGGGCACCCAGACGTGGATCGGGTCCACCATGTCGGGGCGCGACTTTTCCTGGTGGATGGTGATGCCGCTATAGGCGACGCCATGGCCGACCACGGGCCAGCCGTAGTTCTTCCCGGCTTGCTCGATATTGACCTCGTCACCGCCGCGCGGCCCGTGCTCCTGGGTCCAGAGCTGGCCGCTGTCGGGATGCAGCGCGGCGCCCTGGATGTTGCGGTGGCCGTAAGTGAAGACCTCGGGCTTGGCATCCTTGCGGCCGACGAAGGGATTGTCCTTCGGCACCGATCCGTCCGGCGCCACCCGCACGACCTTGCCGATGTGATTGTCGAGGCTTTGCGCCTCTTTCGAATAATCGCCCCGGTCGCCCAGGCCCAGGAACAGATTGCCGTCGCGCCCCTGCACGATCCGGCAGCCGAAATGGCGGCTCGAGGACACCGCCGGATCCTGCCGGAAGATCACCTCCACATCCTCAAGCTTTGAGCCGTTCAGCCGCGCGCTGGCCATGGCGGTGCGCGAGCCCTTGTCGGACGGTTCGGCGAAGCAGAAGTAGATCGTCTGATTCTGTTTGAAGTTTCGGTCGAGCACGATGTCGTGCAGGCCGCCCTGTCCTTGAGCCGCGACGCGCGGCACGCCTGCCAGCGGCGCCGAGAGCTGGCCGTCCGCCGTTGCGATACGGATCCGGCCGGGACGCTCCGTCACCAGGATGTGGCCATCGGGCAGGAAGGCGAAGGACCAGGGGTTGACGAGGCCGCCGACCACGGTCTCGACCGCGAGCGGGCCGACCGACGAGGGATGGGTCTGACCGGAGGCGGAAAGCGGCAGGATCAGGAACGCGGTCGTGCAGGCGACAAGCTTTCTCATGGAGCCTCCTCTGGGCCGGATAGCGAAACGGGCGGGCCGCGGTCGGATCGGATTCAGCGAGGTCTCACCCAACCCCTTCTAAATGAGAACGCAAGCTTCGCCGGAGCCCATGACTGGAGCCGATGGCGACTGAAGCCGATGGTCAACCACCCATTCATAAGCCGTCGCCGGGTGTTCCGCTGCCCCCTGCGACCTTACGCAGCGGCCGCGATGCGCTGGCGCAAGACCAGCATCGCCAGGAACAGCAGATTGGCCACGTTGAAGGCCACGCCAACCGCGAAAGCCGGACCGTAATAACCATGCATGTCGTATAGATAACCGGCAAGCCAACCGCCGGTTGCCATGCCCGAGCCGGTCATGAACAAAAGGATCGGCACCCGCCAAGGCGCTTCACTGGCCGGGAACAATTCGCGCACCGCGAGAACATAGGCCGGGATCAAGGCGGAAAAGCCGATGCCGAAAGCCAGCGACACGGTGAACATGCCGAGCTGGTCCTGCGCGAACAAAAATCCGGTCATCGCGGTGCCCTGCATCAACGAACTGAGCAGGGCGGTGCGCAAGCCGCCGATCTTGTCGGACACCCAGCCCCACGCCTGGCGGCTGACGAAACCGGCACCGAGCAGCATCGACAGCATGGCGGCGCCCACCGTGGGCGAGATTCCCAGATCGCTACAGAACGCGACGAGATGGCCTTGCGGCATAGACATGGTGACGCAACACAGGAACGAGGCGCCGGCGATCAGGGCGAAGACGACGTTCGGCGGCCAGCCGAAGATCATCGGTCGTCCGCCGGCCGTGGCGGTCGAAGGCGGCGGCGGCGTTTCGGGCGGCTTGCGGAAGACGGTCAGCGCGAGCGGCACGACCACGGCGATCACCACCCCGGCATAGACCATCATCGTCCAGCGCCAGCCGGCCATGGCAATGCCGCGCTCGAAGAATGTCGGCCAGACGAAGCCGGCGATATAGCCGCCGCTCGAAATCAGGGCGAGCGCCGAGCCGCGCCGCCGGTCGAACCAGCGGCTGACGTAGATATAGAGCGGCGCGTTCAGCCCCGCCGTGCCCAGCAATCCGATGAACAGGCCGTGGCCCAGATAAAGATGCCAAGCCTCGCCACCGGTGGAGATGAAAAGGCCGATGGCGACGGCGAACGTGCCGCCGATGACGGTGGCCCGGATGCCGAACCGCTCGGCGAGAGGCCCCATCACGATACCGCCGACCGCTGATCCGAGCCAGACGAGCGAGCCGGCGAGCGCGGGAACGGAGCGCGCCCCGCCCATCTCCTGCGCGATCGATGTCAGGCCGACAATGGCGATCCAAGGCGCGCCGAAGGTCATGCCGAGGCAGATCAGCGCCACCACGGCCACGATCCAGGATTGACGCGTCTCGATGGAGCGCGGGAGAGCAGGTGAAGAGGTCAATCCGGGTCCCGGCAATTATCGGTTTCGTTGGTCGCGACCTCGCGACGCCGAAATCTCTATCCGGGACGGCCGGCGAATGGAAATGCGAAAGCGCGGTTCAGAGATGCGTCCGGCGCGGTCGCTTCTTCGCACATGCAGCAATGCCACCGCTGCGTGTGGAATATTGAGACGTTTTGGCAAAGAGGAAGATGGTTCGGTAAGTCCTCGCGCGCGCTCCGATGGTAGCGTCGGCGCATCGATGGGCGGAAGCAGAAAACTGCTACGCGAGCGGCGGTCGGGTTGTGGCCGCGTGGTTTGCCGGAAGGTGGGCTATCCGGCCCGGCGACCAAAGATCAAGGGAGGGAATGCATGAGGACCCTGATTTGGGCCGTGGTTTTCGCCACGGCGGCGGGCATCGCAGGCGCGGGTGCGCAATCCTATCCGACACGGCCGGTGACGTTGATCGTGCCGTTTCCGGCGGGTGGACCGTCCGACACATTGGCGCGGGTGCTCGCGGATACCATGCGTGGTCCGCTCGGCCAGCCGGTCATCATCGAGAATATCAGCGGCGCAGGCGGCTCGGTCGGCACGGCCCGTCTCGCGCGTGCCGCGCCGGATGGCTATACCGTCGGTCTCGGTCACGTGCAGACACACGTCATCAACCCCGCGACACAAACGCTCACGTTCGACGCCGTGAAGGATTTCACGCCGGTGGCGCTGATCGCCGACACGCCGCAATGGCTTGTGGCGCGCGGCGATTTCCCGGCCGCGGATTTCAAGGATTTCATCGCCTGGCTGAAGGCCAATCCCGGCAAGATGACCTCCGGCACGGTCGGCGCCGGTGGGCCGTCGGACGTCGCGGCGTATTATTTCCAGCAGCACACCGGCACGAAATTCACCCTCGTGCCCTACAAGGGCGGCGCGCCTCTGATCCAGGATCTGATCGCCGGCCATATCGACACGACCTTCGGGCAGGCGGCCAATTATCTGCCGCACACCCGGTCGGGCAAGCTCAAGCCCTACGCGGTGTTTGCCGCCAAGCGATGGTGGGCCGCGCCCGATACGCCGACCATCGAGGAGGCCGGCGGCCCGCCGCTGCACTCCTCATACTGGCACGGCTTGTGGGCGCCCAAGGACACGCCGAAAGAGATCGTGGCAACGCTCGGCGCCGCCATCTCGAAGGCGCTGACCGATGCGGAGCTGAAGAAGCGCTTCGCCGCCATCGGCCAGGAGGTGTGGCCGCCCGACCGTCAGACTCCGGAGGCGCTGGCGGCGCAGCAGAAGGCGGAGATCGAAAAGTGGTGGCCGATCATCAAGGCCGCGGGACTGAAGGCCAACTGACCGGTGGCCGGCTCCCTCCGCGCGACCGGTCGATCAAGGGGCGGACACGGCGGCGCGGTCGCTCGGTCGGCTCCTTGATCGTGGACTTTAAGCGGGCGAATGTCACCCGACGTTCGTGGCGTTGGCGGGGGATGCAGGCCCGACGGTTAGACCGGGTGCTGCGGTTGGAGAGCCGCAGCACTTCAAGACCCGGGAGACCGTTCACGCCGTCTCACTCCGCGGCCAGGAGCGGCGCCTGCGCCTCCATCGCCACGTGGAGCGGCTCGGCCCGCACGCGCGCGAGCCAGGCCCGCAGTGCCGGGAAGCGGGACAGGTCGTAGTCGCATTGCTCAGCGAGATGCGTATAGCCGTAGAGCGCGATGTCCGCGATCGAATAGCGCTGGCCGGCGAAGAAGTCCCGGCCGTTCAGGTGATTCTCCATGATCCCGAGCGAGCGGTAGCCATTCTCCAGCCATTCCTCGATGGCGTGCTGCTGCAACTCCCTGCCGCCGCGCACCAGCACCAGCCAGAACCAAGCCGCGCCCAGGTTGGGTTCGAGCGCATGCTGCTCGAAGAACATCCATCGCAGGGTGGCCGCCCGTTCGATCGGGTCTTCCGCCAGCAGCGGCGTTCCGTCCGCGAGGTACCACAGGATGGCGTTCGATTCCGGCAGATAGGTTCCGGGTGCGACCTCCAGCAGCGGGACGTGTCCGCTTGGATTCTTGGCCAGGAATTCCGGGGTATGGGTCTCGCCCTTGAGGATGTCCACCTCGACCAGCCGATGGGGTGCGCCGAGTTGCGACAGCGCCAGCCGCACCTTGTAGCAATTGCCGGATCGCTGCATCGAATAGAGCGTGACCATCGGCGCTGGCCTCCTGCCGCAGGGCCGCCGGATCGGGACCGGAGGTATCATTCATTGCCCCGGGGGCGGGATGCAAGCACCCGCCGGTAACAAAGTCGAAAGTTGCCCCGAATGCCGCTCTGCCGTCTGGTTTGTCTCTAAAATGCGCTCGATCCGGGATTTCTTTTCCGGCAAAGCCCGGCTTTTCGGTTGCCGGTGCTGTTTGCGGCTTGCCGTTCCTCGCAGTGCGGATTAAAGCGGGCGCGTCTTTCAAAAAAGGCCCGGAGTTTGCCCCAAATGGCCCTGCTCGCCGACCATCTCAAGCGCATCAAGCCGTCAGCCACCATCGCCGTGACCGATAAGGCGCGCGCGCTGCGGCAAGCCGGGCGCAACGTCATCGGCCTGGGCGCCGGCGAGCCGGATTTCGACACCCCCGGCAACATCAAGCTGGCGGCGATCCAGGCGATCGAGACCGGCAAGGCCGCGAAATACACCGCCGTGGACGGCATTCCGGAGCTGAAGGACGCCGTTTCGCGCAAGTTCAAGCGCGACAACGAGCTGGACTACAAGCCGTCGCAGATCATCATCGGCACCGGCGGCAAGCAGGTGCTCTACAACGCGCTGATGGTGACGCTGAACCCGGGCGACGAAGTCGTCATCCCCGCGCCCTATTGGGTCAGCTATCCCGACATGGTGATGCTAGCCGGCGGCGAGCCGGTGGCGGTGCCGACCCGCCTCGAGGACGGCTTCAAGATGAAGCCGGAGGCGCTCGACCGCGCGATCACGCCGCGCACCAAATGGGTCATCCTCAACTCGCCGTCGAACCCGACCGGCGCGGGCTATACGCGCGCGGAGCTGAAGGCGCTGACGGATGTGCTGATGAAGCACCCGCACGTCTACCTGATGACCGACGATATGTACGAGCATCTGGTTTACGACGATTTCGAGTTCACGACGCCCGCGCAGGTCGAGCCCAACCTCTATGAGCGCACCCTGACGGTGAACGGCACGTCCAAAGCCTATTGCATGACCGGCTGGCGCATCGGCTACGCGGCCGGCATGGAGCCGCTGATCAAGGCCATGGCGATGATCCAGTCGCAGTCCACGTCCAACCCGGCGGCGGTGTCGCAATGGGCGGCGGTCGAGGCGCTGAACGGCCCGCAGGAGTTCAT
>Ga0182743_1001638_pt1 | contig 21336 bp, 20 predicted proteins | sample eDN3rd30CKraftOP_FD_128522 | JGI IMG/M metagenome (GOLD analysis project Ga0182743, IMG submission 128522) | Enriched Organic Plus compost microbial communities from Emeryville, California, USA - eDNA 3rd pass 30_C Kraft OP (version 2) (version 2) ... | reverse complement strand
GATTCATCCAGATTGCCCGTCGGCTCGTCGGCCACCAGGATCGCCGGATTCGGAGCCAGAGCGCGGGCCAGCGCCACGCGCTGCTGCTCGCCACCGGACAACTGGGAGGGATAATGGCCGAGCCGTTCGGCAAGTCCGACCTTCACCAGTTCGTCGCGCGCGACATCGAGGGCATCCGGCCGGCCGGCCAGTTCGAGCGGCACCGCGACGTTCTCAAGCGCCGTCATGGTCGGGATCAGATGAAAGGACTGGAATACGATGCCTACATTTTGACCACGAAACCGTGCCAGGCCGTCCTCATCCAGCCGTCCCAGGTCTTGCCCGGCAGCCGTCACGGTGCCGCTGTCGGGCCGTTCCAGGCCGGCCATGACCATCAGCAGCGTCGATTTGCCCGATCCTGAGGGACCCACGAGGCCGATCGCCTCACCGGCACCTATATTGAGATCGATATCCTTGAGGATATGGACGCGGGCCGCTCCACGGCCCAGGGAAAGATTGACGCCGGCAAGCGAGAGCGTGGGCCGGTCTGCAACGATCGAGGTGTCGTTCATGCGGTGTCTGGCTTGTGCCCCATCCAACGGATCGCCCTCATATGGGGTGGCCCGCGGCCGGTTCCAGCGGCTCGTGCTGATGATGATGGTCGCAGCACTCGGGTTGCTCACACCCGCCCTTTCCAGCGTCCATGCGGCCGAGAAGCCGATCCGGATCGTCGCTTTCGGGGACTCGCTGATGGCCGGCTATGGCCTGGCGCAGAACGAGGGTTTCCCGGCGCAGCTCGAACGGGCGCTCAAGGCCGAGGGCCTCGCGGTCGAGGTGGCGAATGCCGGCGTGTCGGGCGATACGTCCTCGGGCGGCCTGTCCAGGCTTGAATGGTCGGTGCCCGACGGCACGGATGCCGTCATCCTGGGGCTCGGCGCCAATGACATGCTGCGCGGCATCGACCCTCAGATAACGCGAAAGACACTCGACACGATGGTGCGGCGGCTGAAGGACCGCGGCATCGCGGTGCTGCTGGCGGGCATGCGGGCTCCGCCCAATCTCGGACCGGACTACCAGCGCGCATTCGATTCGATCTATCCGGACCTGGCCAAGGCTCACGATGTCTTGATCTATCCGTTCTTCCTGGACGGGATCGCCGTCAACGCCAAGCTCAACCAGGCCGACGGCATCCATCCCACCGCCGAGGGCGTCGCCGAGGTCGTCAGGCGCATCCTGCCGGCCGCCAAGGAGCTGATAGCGCGCGCGAGGGACAAGCGCGCCTCATGACGGCGATGGCTTCACAGCAGATTGCCTCACAGCAGATTGCCCGGCCGCAGATTGTCATGGCCCCGCCGCATGTCCGGGCGTTGAATGAGAATGGCGAGCATCACTGATTCGCCGAGCAAGACGAGGTCCCCATGCCACGCCTGTTCACTGGTCTCGAAATACCCTCCGACATCGTGCAATCCCTGTCCTTCCTGCGCGGCGGCCTGCCCGGCGCGCGCTGGATCGACCCGGAAAACTACCATTTGACGCTCCGCTTCATCGGCGACGTGGATGACCACATGGCCCACGAGATCGCCTCGATGTTCGATCGTGTCCATCGCGTGCCGTTCGAATTGCGGCTCGACGGCCTGTCCTCGTTCGGCGGCAGGCGGCCCCGCGCGATCGTCGCCAATGTCAGTCCATCACTCTCGCTGATGGAGTTGCAAGCCGAGCACGAACGGCTGATGCAACGCGTGGGCCTCGCGGCCGAGAGCCGGAAGTTCACGCCGCATGTCACGCTGGCACGGCTTCGGGATTCATCGAGCCGGCAGGTCGCCGATTATCTGTCGATGCGGGCTGGCTTCCGTTCGCAGCCATTCTCGGTTTCGCGTTTCGTGCTGTTCTCATCGCGCGATTCGGTCGGCGGTGGCCCTTACGTGGTCGAAGCGGCCTACCCGCTCGCAGCCTAGACCGGCTCCATTGCCCCCCAAAGGCTCACGTCGCGCTTGATCGCGCGGCGCGGGACATGCACTGATCGTTTCATCGGCCGACGGAAGAGGCCGCGGAGCGGGCGCGCTGCCGATCGTATGCTCCCACGAAAGAGATCAATCACAGGGCCATCGCGCCTGAAACGGAGTTCGGATGGCTTGGCAATTTGCCACCCGGTTGACGCGGACGTTTTGCACCGCCGGGCTTCTGATTGGCACCCTGTTCTTCGCGGCTTCACTGACGCCGAGCCTGCTTCCCCGCTCGCCGTTCATTCAGGGAATGCTGTCGGGTTTCGCCTTCGCCTGCGGCTATACCATCGGCGTCGCCGCACGATGGCTCTGGACTTATCTCGAACTGCCCCCGCCATCGCAGCGGACCTCCCGCCTCATCAAAAGCATCGCGGCCGTGGTCTGCGTCGGCACAGCCCTTGTGTTTCTCTGGCGCGCGGCTGAATGGCAGAACTCCATTCGACGCTTGATGGAGCTTGCCCCTGTCGAGGGCGCTCAACCGCTCCAGGTCGGCCTGATCGCTCTTGCCGTCTTCGCCGTCCTGCTGGCCGTCGCCCGGCTTTTCCGCTGGACGGTGCTCACGCTGTCGAAACACCTTCGCCGGATCATCCCGCGTCCCGTCGCCTCCGTCATCGGCGTTACCGTTGCGACCGTTCTGTTCTGGTCGATCGCCAACGGCATCTTGTTCAGCAGCGCGTTGCGCATGGCCGACAGTTCGTTCCAGCAACTCGACGCGCTGATCGAGAGCGACGTCGAAGCGCCAACCGACCCTTCACAAGTCGGAAGCAGCCAGTCTCATATTTCCTGGCGCGATCTCGGACGGCGCGGCCGGCAGTTTGTCGCAGAAACGCCCACGACCCAGGAGTTGAGCGACTTCCTCGGCGGAAACTCCGCGGCCCCGATCCGCGTCTATGTTGGCCTGAACTCGGCGCGAACCGTTGAGGCCCGCGCCCGGCTGGCACTGGAAGAGCTCAAACGCGTCGGTGGCTTCAAGCGTTCGACGCTGATCCTGGTGACGCCCACCGGCACCGGATGGATCGATCCTCCCGGAATCCGATCGATCGAATATCTCCTGCGCGGAGACGTTGCCAGCGTCGCGGTGCAGTACTCGTACCTTGCGAGTTGGCTCGCATTGTTGACCGAGCCGGGCTACGGCGCCGAGAGCGCCCGTGCCCTGTTCAAGGCCGTGTACGATCATTGGACGTCGCTGCCCCGGGATTCGCGGCCACGCCTGTTTCTCTATGGGCTGAGCCTCGGCGCCATGAACTCCGACCTTTCGGCGGATCTCTTCGACATCATCGCCGATCCGTTCCACGGCGCGCTGTGGGCGGGCCCGCCGTTCACGAGCCGCACCTGGAACACGGCCACCAGGGGGCGTCAACCGAACTCGCCGGCATGGCTCCCCGAGTTTCGCGATGGATCGATCATCCGCTTTTCCAATCAGACGAAAACCTTGCACCGGCCGAACCAAGCCTGGGGACCCATCAGGATCGGATTCCTTCAATACGCCAGCGACCCGATCACGTTTTTCAGTCCCACGATCCTTTATCGGCAACCGGATTGGCTCAGCAGCCCACGGGGCCCCGATGTCTCCGACCAATTGCAATGGCTGCCGATCGTGACCTTCCTGCAGCTTGCCGCCGATATTCCGGCCGCGACCGACGCACCGAACGGCCACGGCCATGTGTTCGCTGCCGCCCATTATGTGGATGCGTGGCGTGAGATTGCCGAGCCGAAGGGTTGGAGCGATGCCGATATCGACCGCCTGAAAGCACTACTGACGCAGCAGAATCCGGATTCGTCATCCACCGCTCCCTGATGCAAGTCGGCGGCGGCCGGAGAGGACGACAGCGACCTCTCTTGCCCGATCTCGGATTCCTCACATTCCTCGCGAAAGTGTATTGTGGGGGAAAGAGGAAACGCCGGAGGAGCCCGCCATGCTCAGCAGCGAACGAAATGAAATCCTGACACGCACAGGACCGGGCACGCCGATGGGCGAACTGATGCGCCGCTATTGGATCCCGGCCATGCTGGCCTCGGAGCTTCCCGAGCCGGACGGGCCACCCATGCGCATCAAGCTTCTATCAGAGCGTTTGGTGGCGTTTCGCGATAGCCAGGGACGATATGGCGTCGTCGACGAGTTCTGCGCCCATCGCGGCGTGTCGCTGTGGTTCGGTCGCAACGAGCAAGACGGCCTGCGCTGCCCCTATCACGGCTGGAAATATGACGTGAACGGCAATTGCCTGGATGTCCCCTCGGAACCTCCCGAAAGCGGCTTCTGCAACCGCGTAAAGCTCAAATCCTATCCTTGCGTCGAACAGGGCGGCATCCTCTGGGTCTATATGGGCAAGCCCGAGGATCAGCCTGAACTACCCGCCTTCGAATGGACCGGCCTGCCCGCGAGCCATCTCTATCTCTCCAAGCGATGGCAGGAGTGCAACTATCTCCAGGCGATGGAAGGCGGGATCGATTCCAGCCACGTCTCGTGGCTGCACAGCGCCGACCTGCACAGCGATCCGCTGCACAAGAACACCAAGGGCGCGAAATACCAGAAGGACCGCCGCCCCCATTTCGAGGTCGTGGATTCACCCGGCGGCATGTACATCGGCGCGCGCCGAAACGCGGAAGAGGGCGAATATTACTGGCGCATCACGCAGTGGATCATGCCCTGGTACACGATGGTTCCGCCCTATGGCGACAATGCGTTGAACGCGCACGCCTGGGTGCCGATCGACGACGAGAATTGCATGACCTGGACCTTCACCTACCATCCGATCCGCCCGCTGTCGGACAAGGAGCTGAGCGTGATGCGATCCGGCGGCGGCATTCATGTCGAGCTGATCCCCGGAACGTTCCGGCCGAAGATCAACAAGGACAACGATTATCTGATGGATCGCGCTGCCCAGAAGGCAGGCACGACCTATTGCGGCGTGACCGGCATCGCGATGCAGGATGCCGCGGTCCAGGAAAGCATGGGACCGATCCAGGACCGCAGCAAGGAGAACCTCGTCTCCACCGACAACGCCATCATCATGGCGCGCCATCGGCTCTATCGCGCGGCCATGGCGCTCGCGCAAAAGGGCACGATCCCGCCCGGCACGAGCCCCGAGACGCAGCGGGTGCGCTCGGCGACCTTCGTTTTGCCGATCGGCGTGCCGTTCGCTCAGGCCATGGCCGATGCGCTCCGCGTGCGCGAGGGCGTGATGCACACGTCGATCTGAAATCGGTGTCGAAATCGAGAGCGGATGGATGCGCGTGCGGGACGGACACAAGCCGGTGAAAAGAGCCATTCAAGAGAAGAGCAAGCCGGCCGCCAAGACTGCGAAATCCAAACTCCTGGAACACCGGAAGGACCCGAACGATGTCGTTCTGCTATCCGGCGGCAATCCGCAGATCGCGAAGGCGGACGGCGACGCTCCGGTCCAGGCTTACATTGCCGCGATGCCCGGATGGAAACAGGACGTCGGGCAGCGCCTCGATGCGCTCATCGCGCGCACCGTTCCGACAGTGAACAAGGCCGTGAGATGGAATTCCCCCTTCTACGGCATCGAAGGCCGAGGTTGGTTCCTGTCGTTTCACGTCTTCGCCCATTACGTCAAAGTGACGTTCTTCAATGGGACCTCTCTGAAACCGATACCGCCGGGCGGCACCGAAAAAAGCAAGGAGGTGCGCTGGATCGACGTGCGCGAAGGCCAGCTTGACGAAGAGCAGATGGCAGCCTGGGTGAAGCAGGCCGCGAAGCTGCCAGGCTGGATTCCCTAAATCCGATCCTGTAGCGGTGTCGATCTACGATTGACCGCCGGAGCAGTTGATCACCTGCCCGGTGATGAAGCTGGCATCGTCGGAGGCTAGAAACGCGATCGCGGCGGCTTGCTCCTCGGGCGTGCCACGCCGCCGCAGGGCCTGTTGCGCGCGGATGTCCTCCCCCATCTCGCGCCGATAAGCGGCGGCCTCGTCCTCGACCTCCTCGGCCATCACGCCCGGCTTGATGAATTGGCGTGGCGTGACGCGGTCCGGGATGTCGGTGCCGCCGGGAGACATGGTGTTCACCCGGATGCCATGGCGGCCGTACTCCATCGCCAGCACCTTGGTCAGCGCGAGAATGCCGCCCTTGCTGGTGGCATAAGGCAACCGATAGAGCCCGCGGACGGATTGCGAGCCCACGTTCACGATCGAGCCGGACTCCTGTTTCATCATCGTCGGAAGCACGGCAGAGCAGCACCACAGCGTCGGCATCAGCGAACGCTCGAGCTCAAGCCGGATTTCGTCCTCGGTGTAGAGGTGAAACGGCTTGATCCAGATCGTCCCGCCGACATTGTTCACCAGCACATCGATCCGGCCATAGGTTTTAAGGGCCTGATCCATCATCTCCCGGGCGCCGGCAAAGGTGCTGAGGTCGACGACCACCTTGAGCGCCTCGACGCCATGCTGACGCAACTCATCGCGGGCCGCAGCCGCTGTTTCCTCGATGCGGTCGGCGACCACGACGGTTCCGCCCTCCGCGCCCAGCCGCCGCGCCGTCGCGCGGCCGATACCCTGCCCCGCGCCCGTGACGACACAGACCTTGCCATTGAGCCGACGACCGCCGGCGGCGCGCGGATCGAGAGACAGCGGGGAATTGGCTTCAGACATGCGGGGCGATTCCTCTCCAATGACCGCCGACCCGGCATTGAAGCGACAAGCGAGAGCAGTCGGCGCACGGAGCATGCCCCACAGCCCAGGGTCCCGACAAGATTGCCATTGCGATGGCCGACATTTGCGATCCCAGACTGCAACGTGACGGCAGCCCACGCATGCGCTGCGCGGCCGGACCGCCCTGCGCGATGCCGCAGCGACACTCCACGCCGCGAAATCGACTTCAGCGCTCATCGGACGGGAGCATCACACTGTCCGATCGCGATCAGCCTCCGGCCTCCTTGTCGATGTCCACGAAAACCTCTCCATCCCGCACAACCACCTTGTAGGTGCGCAGCGGAACCGAGCAGGGTGCCGCCTCGACAGCGCCGGTCTTCACGTTGAAGGCTCCGAAGTGCAGCGTGCATTCGATCACGTCACCGTCCAGAATGCCTTGCGAGAGGCTGGCGGCGCCGTGGGTGCATTCGTCGTCCGTTGCGTAGAATTCTCCGGCGATGTTGTACACCGCGACGGCGCGATCGCCGACCTCGAAACAGCGAACCGAATCATCGGGGATGTCGGAGATGACGCAAACGGCAACTTCGGACATGGGCGCCTCCCAATAAGCCTCGCGGGCGTCAAGAATCCGGCCGGGCACGCCTCCCGGCCCGGACGATCACGAAACGAATTTCGGCATGACCTCGCGGGCGAACAAATGCATCGACCGTATCGCTTCATCATGGGGCAAAAGATTGAAATTGACCTGCAAAGATGCCTCTTCGAAGGGACAGGCTGCCTGAAGATTCCGAATCATGGCGATGATTTCGTCCGGCGTCCCGATCCAGGCCGAGCTGCTTTCGATCATGCTCTCCATGGTCGTCGCCTTTAGTTGCGCGATCATCTTGTCGTAGCCAGGATAATCCGCCGAGCTTGTGCCCTCGGCCCAGTCCGACGCCGCCGTGATCAACGAATTCAGATAATTGGCCAGAGGTTGCCGCGCGGTCCGCCGCGCCGTCTCTCCATCCTCGTGGCAGAACATGTGAAACGCCACCATGACGATCCCGTTTCCGGGATGGCCGGCTGCGCTGCGCGCCTTCCGATAGCATGTGACCAGCTCCCGCATCTTCGCGCCGGTCAGCGGAATGGCCATGATGTTGTAGCCCATGCGGCCGGCGAACTCGAAGCTGTCTGGCGTGCTGAGCGCCGCCACGTAGAACGGCGGCCGGGGCTTCTGCGTCGGACGCGGCAAGGTGGTCGTCTGATCGATGGTATGGAAGCGTCCGTGATGGGTGACGTTCTCCTGCGTCAGGAGCAGGTCGATCTGTTCGATGCCCTCCCGAAACCGCGCAACGGATTCGTCCGGCGAGATTCCAAACCGCCGGAACTCGTGCGGAAGAAAGGCCCGCGCGAAACCGACATCCAGACGACCGCCGCAGATCGCGTCCATCATTCCAATTTCGCCTGCGAGGCGAAGCGGGTTGTTGAAGACCGGCAAAACAGCGCCGGTGACCAACCTGGCGCGCCTGGTTCGCTGCGAGGCCGCACTGAGAAACAACAGCGGATTGGGGCTGTAACCACCGTAATAGTGGAAATGATGCTCGACGGTGCGGATATGCGAGAAACCGAGCCGATCGGCCAGTTCGCTGATCTCAAGGCACGCTCTGAAGTAATCGTCGGCGGCCTTTTGATCAGGAGAAATGTCGGGAAAAAACTGGACGCCAAAATTCATGCGGTGCTCGCCTATGCCGGCCCCGGCAGGTCGGCTCTCCCTAGACCGGAATTCGTTATGTATACTGTCAATCTGAAACGGAACGCTGTCAATCCCGCGAGGCCGGTTTGCGTCGCCGTGTCTTTCCCGGTGAAGCCTTGCGCGAACCAGCCGGCCGGCGATACGGCTCCTCGACACTGTCGATATCGACGAGCTTGCCCAGCAGCCGCAGAAGCTGGCCTCGCTCCTTTCCGGTCAGCCGCTCGAGAATGCGATCCGCGATCCGGGGCGCCATGGGCTTGACCCGCCGCACGATCCTCTCTCCACGCGCCGTCAGGACCATCTTCTTGGTCCGGCGATCCGCCGCACCGGTCTCACGCTTCAAAAATCCCTTGTGCTCCAGCCGCTCGACAACACCTCCGATTGTGGCCCGATCGAACGATACAAGCTCGCTCAGCCGGGTGGCATCGATTCCGGGATTGTAGGAGATGACGAGCAGGGCCGAATATTGGACAGGCGTCAGCTCGGTTTCATCGATGAAGACCGCCCAGGAGATCTGATGGGCGCGGCGAATGAGATGGCCGGGCTGGATTAAAAGATCATCCTTCAACATCGAGCGTTTTCCGGCCGCAGATCGAGACATGCAGACTGTCCAACACAGTCTGCGGGTCGGATCAATAGTGGACCGTTGGAAATGGCCTTTCGACCGATGGACACGCCGATGGTCGCCCTGCCCCGATCGCGACGAGGGCTGCACCACAGAAGCCGGCTTGACGCCCCATAGACCGCCAAACGGACAGCGGCAAGATCCGACACCCTACCGGCCAACACCCACCGTTTGATTCCGGCACGCACCAAGGATGCAGGTTGCGTCCGCCGGCCGACAGGGCTGCGCAGGAAAGACCGGCGCGGCGGTCCACGTGCCGGTCATGGCATTCAGAAAACAACGGCGTCGTTGATGACCTTATTGCTTCTCGAACTGCGCGATCTCCGACAGTTTCCGCCATTTCTCGACCTCGGCCTTCAGGAATCTGGCGGCCGCCGTCCTGTCGCCCGGAAACGATGCGGCATGGGTGTTTGCCAGGAATTTCCTAGTCGCATCCAGCTTGGTGATCTGAAGGAACCAGGTTTCAAGCTGCGCAACGATCGGCTCGGGCACGCCCACCGGAAGGAAAACGCCCCAGGTTGGCGTAATGTCGAACTCCGGAAGTCCGATCGATTCCGCCATCGTGGGCAGGTCCACACCGGGGATGCGCTTGCTCGCGGTCACCGCCAGCGCCCGCAGCTTTCCCGCCTCCCGCAACGGCGTGCCTTGCGTGCCATCGATAAACTGGAAGTCCAGATCGCCTCGATACATCTCCGGCAGTGAGGCCATCGACGTCTTGTAGGGAACACGAACAGCTTCGATTCCGGTGTGAGCCTTATAGAGCTCTGCGGACGCCAGCGCCGGCGGGCTGCCGTAGCCATAGCTGGCCTTCTTGCCCTTCTTCTTCATGGCTTTGGTCAGATCGGCGACCGTGTCCCACGATTGCGGACGCACCATCAACAGAAAATAACTTTGCTGCAATGTCGCGACCGGGATGAAATCCTTCACCGGATCGTAAGGCAAGGATTTGAACATGAACTGGTTCGCGGCATGGGACGACGAGATCGAGGTGACGAGGATCGTGTAGCCATCGGGCTTGGCCTTGGCCACAGCCGCCGCGCCGAGCGACAGGATCATACCGGGCCGGTTTTCGACGATCGCCGGCACGCCGGCCAACCGGGAAAGCTGGTCCGCGTAATAACGGGCGACGACATCACCTCCACTGCCGGCCGGCAAGCCGACGACCACCGTAATTTCCCGCTGAGGATAGGTCTGCGCCTGCGACGCAACGGGCGCGGCGCAAAGCATCATTGCAGACAGGCCAGCCAAAAGGGCCTTCATGTGCATTCCTCCCTGTTATCCGCCGATGGATCGTTGTCCCCGGCGGTGGATCAGTCTTGAGTGATCTCGATCGAGAGGATGGACCACGACGGCATCGATGTCGATCTCATCGAGATGCGACCTGTTCACCGCCAGACGGCAGACACGATGCGACCCCTGCCGCGGGTCCGCCAACAGCGACTATCACCACCGGCGTTGTCGCCTCAGGCGACTTGCGACCCTGCCCGACTGGCCCGCCGACGAAACACCAGCCGCGCCACAAATGAATCGATCAGCGCCAGGGCGATGGGCGCCGTGTGGCCCATCCGAGCATTTTCCGGCTCCAGGAGGGAGGCTGCTCCGGATCAAAGAGATCGTTCTCCGCCAGGGCCTCCGACACGGCATCGGGCTTCTCCGGCTCGTAGGGAACCAATGTCCTGCCTGCGCCTCGCAGGCTTTCGACGGCCCGGATCAACGATCCCCCATCCGCCGCCGCGCCAAAGACATCCGGCGTCACATCGAGATGCTCGGCCAGAAGATCGTTCCGAACATCGATAATTGTCCTTCGCGTGGTCCGGTCATCCTCTCCATCACTGGCCTCGACGATCAAATCGCACTCGGTATCAAACCCCATCGAGCGATTGTTGAAGTTGGACGATCCAACGCGGAGAAGACGGTCGTCAACGATGGTGATCTTGGCATGGACGTAGATCGGCGTCCCCTTCTTAGCCACCGGAGTATAGATCCGAAAGCGGCTGTGACGATCAGCCTCGCGGAGCAGTTTCAGCAAACGATACCGGGCCGTATCCATTGTAACGGATTCGAGGAATCCATCCGCCGATTCCGGATTGATGATGACAACCTCAGGTCCATTCGGCTCGCGCAGGCGCTCGGCGATGGCCTCCGCGATCCTTCTCGATGCGAAATACTGGCTCTCGCAATAGATCGACCGCTTTGCGCTCGCGATCGCATCGAGATAAAGCGCCTCGATCTCCCGGACCTCGTCCCGCTCTTCATGCTTCGGAATGGTCCTGGAGATGGCAACGTCGATATCGCAAAAGGTGGGCTCGATGGATGACGGCCAGATCGGCTCGCATCGGGGCGGAGGCTCCAGGTCCTCGCCGCTGGCCCATTTCCATCGCGCGCGCGCCAAGTCGCCCAATGCCTTTGCGACCGCTCCGTCCACGGCCGTCGAGGCGTCGTGCCATGGTCCGTAGCGCCGACCGCTCGGCCGGGTGCGGCGCGGATCGTCGTCCTTGTGCTCACGCGTGTCCCAACGGTCGGCGGTCATGTCGATCCCCCCGCAGAACGCCAGCCGATCGTCGACCACGACGATCTTCTGGTGGTGTGCCGCGATCCTGGGGTGCGTCCCGTCGAGTCTGAAATGGATTCGCTTGCTGGTCATCCAATTGAGGAGAACCAGGGGCGTCATGCCTCTGCCCAGAGCTTGGATCATCCCCAAATCCCATTTGAGGATATAGACGTTGACGTCCCGATGGCTCTTCCCGAACCATCGCAGAAATGCACCCAATTTGTTCGGCCCTTCGAGCGTTTGATGTTCGGGCTCGAACAGGATGCGTGTATCGAAATCCCAACCGATCAAATAGACGGAATGGCGGGCTTGAAGGATCGCATCCTTGACGGCGTGGAAATAGCGCTTCGCATCGACGATGAGCGCCAAACGATCGGCGCGCTCGATGCGCCAGCAATTGCGCCCTGGTTCCAGCACGTGCAATGGAGGATGGGACATTCGACAAGGCTACTTCGTGCTGTAGGCAGGTCAACACCGATTCGCAGCCGACCCGACGCATTGGAACACCGCACCGCTTGCCATCAATGCTCGTCTGGCATCCGCATCAACGGTTCACCCATGCGGATGCGTGCTCCCTCGTGAATGTGCCTTTCGAATGAAAAGTCGCGCGGCGCCAGCAGGACGATGGTCGAACCATGCTCGAACCAGCCCATCTCCTGGCCCTTTTTATACACTGCAGAACATTGAAAACGGTTCGTCCCACGATGGGCCAAATTCAGCGGCCGGTCGAGACAGTGGAGCCGCAGGCTGGCGACCAGGATGGCCGCCACGGGCACCAGCGTCAGCGGTTGGCCACCCGCGAGACGCGCATGGATCACGGCCCGCTCGTTCTTGCAGAACAGCCGTTCGATACGCTTGAGGGCGATCGGGTTCACATTCCAGGTGTCGCCGGCAATGTAATCCACCTGCTCCACCCGACAATCGTGAGGCGCGTGAAAGCGATGGTACATATCGGACGTCAGACGCAGGGTGATGTACTGTCCATCAGCATGAGTGGCGGTGGCCGCCGGATCGCCGAGCAGGTCCTCGAGCGTATAGGGAAAGCCCTTGATCTGATACAGGCGGGTGCCTTCGATGGGCCCGAACGATCCCACGATCGCATCGCACGGACTGACCACGATGTCCGGGTCCATCGCGACCGGCCTTGCCCCCTCCTTCAGTTCGCGCGTGAAGCAATCATGCATGCTGCGAAATTGCGTCTGCTTGGCTTCGCTGAGATCCAGGTCTGAGAACAACGTCCAGATGCCCATGCACAAATCGCGCACGAGCGGGTTCTCGACCCGGCTCAGCCAGCCGACGAAACGCGTCGCGGCGTGGCGCGGAATTCGGTTGGTCAGAAGGAAATTGAGGTCTTCCTGCTGGAAGATCCTGGCTAAGGAATTGCGGACCGTCATGGTTCTGTAAAACAGGCTCGCTAACGCTTGTGGAAATGGATTCGCCATACACGACATACGCGCTCTATGCGCTCGGCGCGGGCGCCATCGCGGCGTCCATGATCAAGCTTCGATCGCGGATTGAGCTTTCGAAAGCCAAGCACCGGTCCCTCGCCGGCCACGCCCGGATCTCCCGCCGGATCGCATCGCTGATCCCGTTCTATGAATACGATGAGGCGGGGTTCTTCCGATCCGACGATCCGCCAGCCGAGATTGCAGCCAAGCGCGAGGCGGCTTTCGAGCGGCTCTCGCAGCTCTACCGTGAGCGCTATTCCAAGACCGTGGCTCTGACCGCGCAAGCGGCGGATATCGTTTCCGATCTGCAATTCATAGAAGCCTACCGGGTGCCGTTTCAATACCGGAGCATGGTCCGCAAGCATCTGCGGGCGGGCGCCTTTCTTCAGTCGGCCGGTGGCATGATCGTGACCGACCTCGACGGAAACCGTTTCTACGACCTGACCGGGTCCTATGGCGTGAATGTCTTCGGACACGATTTCTATAAAGAATGCATGGCGCAGGGGCTGGAGAACGCGAAGGGCCTGGGTGTCGTGCTGGGTGCTTACCACCCCATTGTCGCCGCGAACGTCAAGCGTCTGCGAGACATCTCCGGCCTTGACGAGGTGTCGTTCCACATGTCCGGCACCGAGGCTGTGATGCAGGCGGTGCGGCTCGCGCGCTATCACACGCGCCGGAGTCACGTTGTCCGCTTTTGCGGCGCTTATCACGGCTGGTGGGGAGACGTTCAGCCCGGCATCGGAAATCCGGTTCCGGCGGACCGGACCTACACCCTCAACGACATGTCGGACGCGGCGTTGCGCGTGCTGCGCCGTCGCAACGACATCGCCTGCGTGCTGGTCAATCCACTTCAGGCGCTGCACCCCAACGCCAACGCACCGGCGGATTCTGCGCTGTCGGACGGCAGCCGCAACACGGCTTTCGACCGGGCCGCCTATTCGGATTGGCTGCGCCGGCTGCGCGAGGTTTGCTCTGAACGCGGCATCGTCCTGATCTTCGACGAGGTGTTCCTCGGGTTCCGCATCGCCCCCGGCGGGGCCCAGGAGTATTTCGGCGTCAAGGCCGACATGGTGACCTATGGCAAAACTGTCGGCGGCGGTCTGCCGGTCGGTGTGGTCTGCGGCCGCAAAGATCTGATGAAGCGCTATCGCGACGACCGGCCGGTCGATGTGTGCTTCGCTCGCGGCACGTTCAATTCGCATCCGCTGGTCATGGCTGCCATGAACGCGTTCCTCGAACGGCTTGCCGACCCGGCCGTCTCCAGCCTCTATCATGACCTGGATACAACCTGGGATACCCGTGTTCGACTGTTGAACGAGCGGCTTGAACACGAGGGATTGCCGGTGCGGGTTGCAAACCTGTCGTCGGTCTGGACCGTCCTTTACACGCGGCCGTCGCGCTACAATTGGATGCTGCAATACTACCTGCGCGCGGAGGGTCTGGCCCTGAGCTGGATCGGAACAGGCCGGCTGATCTTCAGCCTGAACACCACCGACACGGACTTTGGAGCCATCTGCGACCGCTTCGTCGCGGCCGCGCAAGCCATGGAACGGGATGGCTGGTGGTGGACCGCGCCGGAAGGAAGCAATCGCTCCATCCGACGACGCATCCTGCGTGAAATGCTGGCCCATTACACCTCGCGCCGAACGTCTCCCACCTAGCCGTGCTTGCGAGCATGCATGGGGTCGATCAGCTCACCCCGCATCAGGTAGAGCGGTGCCCTGTGATAGAGCTTGATGTCGTGAAACGGGTCCGTGAGGATTTTCGTCATCCACACCAGTCCCGTCTTCACGTCGCGGATGAAGAAAAGCTGGACGGTCCGGAACAGCAGTCCGGCAATGCCGAGGACCAGCCACAGCACAGCCGTGTTGCGGATGAAATCCATCAAGGTCGCGTGTGGCTCAAACCAGCCGAAAAGCGACGGATCGACAAGAAGGACCAGCGGCGATAGCGCCCAGATCGACAACAGCACGATCTTGCGCTGAAGATTGTAGCCGACCTTGATCTCCTCCTTGTGCTCGTGCGTCGCCTCATTGACCGTGTCGTAGCCCTTCGGCTCGAAGAACAAATGCCCGATCTGACGGCTGGTCATCGCAACCAGCCAACCGACGAGAGCGGCCAGCGCGGGGTCGAAGAACACGGCCGCATAGGCGAAAAGGAAGGCGAACGCACTGACCAGATGCAGCGACTGATTGATCCGGCTGTGGTGATAGTAGCGGTGATCGTCCCAGCGCTGTTCCTTGAGCGCGGCTGCGAAACCGTTCATCGTGGTAACCCTCGTTCAATCACAGAGACGGTCTTGATGCTCATTGTGCGCCCGCAGGCTGCTGAGCCATTGCGTCGGAATCAGCCTCCTTGCGGAACCTGATGAGCGAGAAGTGCCCGAGCGGCGGCATGGCGCGACGCTCGACAACCTTCATATGGCCTGTGCGGGCCAGCCAGGCCGCGTAACGCTCCCACGGAAACTCGGTGCGCCAGCCGAGCCGTCGCGCGATCGGCGCGAACAAGTGCTCGATGGTGCGCCGCAGTCCCGCGTCCGCTCCGAGACGACTGACCAGAATGACCTCGCCGCCGGGCCTGACCACACGGGCAAACTCGTCCAATGTCGCTTCCGGATTGGGCGCCGTCGTCACGACATATTGCGCAACCACGACATCGAAGGAATTATCGGGAAAGGTCAGGCTCTCGGCGTCCATGACCTCGAGACCCTCGACATGGTGCAGGCCCAGCTCGGAAACACGAGCCTTGGCCTTGCGCAGCATGCTCTCTGAAATATCGATGCCGACAATACGGTTCACCTTCGAATAATCGGGAAGCGAGATCCCGGTGCCGACCCCCACCTCGAGGATACGGCCGCCGATGCGCTCGGCCGCGGCGATCGACGCCTCGCGGCCCCGCTCGAACACCGGCCCAAATACGAGGTCGTAGACCGGCGCCCACCTGTCGTAAGCCTTCGCCACCATATCGCGGCTGAGGCTGACGCCGATCATGCCCTGCGATTCGATCGCTTTCATATTGTCTTTTCCTTGTTAGGCGGCGCGTCTGGTATCAGGCGCCGGCATGGCCCACGACGATCCGGCTGCGACCGGCTTCAGATGACCGATGAACTGACGCGCGCTGTGCTCCCATGAGCGATCCAGCGCAAAATCCCGACAGGCTTGACGTGACAGATCGAGAGCACGCAGGCAGGCCGCGCGGAGATCGGCGTCGATGGCGCCCACGGGCGCATCGCCGATCACATCCTTCGGGCCCATGACCGGAAAAGCCGCGACCGGAACACCGCAAGCCAGCGCTTCGAGTTGCACGACACCGAACGTGTCGGTCAAACTCGGAAAGACGAACACATCCGCAGCCGCGATACAGGCAGCCAGCTCGGGCCCCTTGCGCAGACCGAGAAAGACCGTGTCCGGGAAGCGCCGACGCAAGGCCGCCTCTTGCGGCCCCTCTCCCACAACGACTTTGGAGCCTGGAAGATCGAGGGACAGAAAGGCTTCCAGATTCTTCTCGATGGCCACCCGGCCGGCGCTCAGGAAAATCGGCCGGGGAAGATCGAATCGCAACCGCTTGTCGGGCCTGAACAGATCCGTGTCCACGCCGCGCGTCCACATTCCCAGCCGGGTGAACCCGCGGCTCAAAAGCTCGGACCGCAATGACGGCGTCGCCACCATCGTCACGGACGAAGCCTCATGAAAGCGGCGAAGCACCTGATAAGTCCACGAAACGGGAACGGCGAACCGGGCCCGGATGTATTCGGGAAACCGCGTCGTATATGAGGTCGTGAACGCGAGTCCGCGCCGCAGGCAATACGTGCGAACGCTGCGTCCGATCGGCCCTTCCGTCGCGACATGGATCGCATCCGGCGCCGCCTGTTCGACCCGTCTTTCGATCCCGCCCCGGCTCGGCATGGCAAGACGAAGGTCGGGATAGGTCGGGGTCGGAATGCTCGGGAACCCATCCGGAGTCAGGAAGGAAACATCGACGCCGAGGCGAAGGGCGCTTTGTGCCAGTGAAGTGAGCGTTCGCACGACGCCGTTGACCTGGGGGTGCCAGGCGTCGGTTGCGATCAAGACGCGCATCAGGATGCCGATCCCGTCAATCCAGCCGCGAGGAAAGCGAACGGTGATCACGCGGGGAAGGCGATCAACCGCGATTCGATTTCGTCACGCCAGAATACGAATGAACATTTCATTCATATGACGGTCTTTAGCTTCCATCGACGAAAGAGAAAGAGAACGCCGCGTTACGCCCGACCGGCTGCCGCGTTGCGGCCGGCGATACGCCCCGTGATAAGGCATTCCGATATGTTACCGCCCGACATATAGAGATGACCGAAGGAGCTGCCCAGCTCACCTGCGGCATACAGCCCTGGGATGGGCTCACCGTAGACATCGATAATGCGCTGCTCCGCATCATGAACCGGGCCGCCCTGGGTGTTGGAAACGACCGGCCAGACGGGCGCGCCGTAGAACGGCGGCGTGCGGATGGGAATCATGGAGCCGGGCGGCCGTTCAAAATCGGCATCTTTTGAAGCGTCGCAGAACGCATTCCAACGCTCGACACTGGCTTCGACTTTGCCCGGATCCAGCCCCAGCATGACAGCAAGCTCACCGATCGAATCGGCGCGCTTGAGGATGCCGGCCTCAACCTCGCGCATATTGTCGTCGCTCCAGACCGTTCGGATGCCTTCGTCGTTCGACGTCGGCTTGCCGAGCGGATAGAGCTTGCGACCGTCCTCGTCGCAGATCAACGCGCAGGGAAGGCGCGGGTAATCCTGCGTCACCGGATCGAACAGGTGCATGGCCCGGTGCGCCGTGTCCTGCAGATAGGGCTGATATTCATTCATGAACCGGTTGCCGCCCTTGTCGAGCAGAACCCAGGCCATCTTCACGCTGACTTCGCCTTTGCCCGATTCATCCTTGCGAGCAATGAAGCCGGCATTCGGTATCCAGTCGGGCAACCGTTTGACACGGATCGCATACGGATAGGATGGATCGTCACTGCGAAATCCATAGCCGCCGTGGAAATGCCACATGTGCCACAGCTTCGCGCCAAGGCTTTGCGCCATGACGATGCCATCGCCCGTGTTGCTACGGGCGGCGGCGGAAAGGACTGGCTGCCCTTCCCAGAACTGCTGTTTAAATTCATCGCTCCCTTCGAATCCACCGCAGGCAAGGACGACGCCCCCTCGCGCGCGGATCCGTGTCTCGCCCTGCGGAGTTTGGACCACAACGCCCACCACAGCCCGCGACGCGCCATCGGTCAAAAGACTCCAGGCCCGCGCCTCATAGCGAACAGGCACCTTAAGGGCATCGAGATTGTCATGCAGGACCTTGAACAGCAGAGGTCCACCTGGCGCGCCGTTGGCCCAAGGATAGCTTTCTCGAGCCGAGAAGCCTTCGATAGGGCCAACCAATGTTTGGTAGAACGTCTCGTAACCCGGCAGAGGATAAATCGCGCCGGTCCGACCGCTGTCCTTGTTCGTGGTTACCTCGGCGCCATTGATCCTCGCGAGATCGCGGACATAGTCCTCCTGCTCCGTCATCCCCTGCGCCAATGCAGCGATCACGCCCGGATCCGTCCGTCCGCCATTGGTATGGGTCAGATAGTTGCAGGCGGCGGACGCGTCGCGCGCCGACCGAACCGATCCGTAAGAACAAATGGAGATGCCGCCAGGAACGGAGGATTTCTCAAGCACGAGTACCCGAGCGCCGCGCCGGGCAGCCTCGATTGCCGTGGTTGCACCGGCGAAACCAAAACCGGCCACAACGACGTCGTACTCTTCATCGAATGTCATGCAATCCATTCTAAGCTAGAGCACGGTGGACAGATAGTGGCGCGACAAGCAGACCACTAACCCACACTCATGCCGAGATCCTTGAGAACCGGCGCCCACGTCTCGCGCTCTTTCTGAAAATGCCGATCGGCATCGGCCGCCGAACCCGGCCGGGCTGGGTTCAGGCCGGAGCGAACCAGAATCTCTTGATAGTCCTTGTCCGCGAGGATCGATTGCGTCGCCTTGTCCAGCTTGTCGATATGCTCCTGCGCTGTGCCCTTGGGAGCGAAAAGTCCCATGGACATGGCGGCGAGAAACTCCGGAAAGCCAGCCTCTTCGGCGGTCGGAATGCCGGGAGCGGCGGTCACGCGCTGACTCGATGTGGCGACGAGAATACGAATCTTGCCGGCGTCGTGGAGCTGGATGGTTGGCGTCGTGATGTTGAGCGCCATGATCGGAACGATGCCGGAAACCAGATCCGAAAAACCACCCGCGCCGCTCTTGTACGGAACGTGGACGAGCTTCGGCAGCCCAGCCTGCTTCTTGAACAATTCCCCGATGAGGTTCGACATCGTGCCGGCGCCAGCCGACGCATACGACATCTTCTCCTTCTCGGAGTTGCAATAGGCCACAAGCTCCTTCAACGACTTGATGGGAAGCTTGGGATTGATTGCGATCGCTCCCACAGACTCGGCGATGACGGCGATGGATGTCAGATCGCGTTCGGTATCATACGTCAGCTTGCGTTGAAGCGGGTTCAGGACGATGTCGCTCGTCGCCCCCATGAGCAGAGAATAGCCATCGGGCTCGGCCCGCGCCGCAAGGCCGGTGCCGATGGTTCCGCCGCCCCCACCGACATTTTCCACATAGATCGATCCGAGCTTCGGCGTCACGCCATGAGCCCAGCGCCTGCCGACGAGATCGACCACGCCACCGGGCTGTCGCGGCACAATCAGTCTGATCGGCCGGGTGGGATAGTCCGCGAATGCAGGCTTGATCGAAAGCGCCGCTGGCAGTGCCGAGATCAGAGAGGCTGCCGCAAGAAAATCCCGACGTCGCATCGATCACCTCCATTTTGCGAAGGGATGATGCGAACGGTGCCGGGATTGGTCGAGTCCAGATGATCGTCAAATCCCGGTCAATAATTCACCAAAACGCGCAGAACATCATCACATGACGACGATGGTCAATCATTGGTTCGTAGCGACCGCACAATACACGCGACTTCGGTATCGGGCCTTATTGCGGCACGAAGCGCAGATCCGTCACGTCGGAAACGCCCAGGTCATTCTGAAATGCCCCAAGCCGGCGCTGAAGATCGATGGCTATGGCGAGACCGGCCTCGTCGATCTGGCAATCGTAATGCAAATTATCGCGCTCGCGGCCAATGGACTTGGCGAACGTCGCGCGGTCGACGTCGTACTGGCGCACGCCGAAATCGATGAACTCATCCTCGTTCGCGGCCGCATAATGATAGGACCGCTTGCAGGCACGCAGGACGGCGGAAACCAGATTGGCCTCCTGGCGCAGGACCGTCTCATTGGCCACCACCACGCTCCATTGCATCATCGGCGAATATTCTGGATCGTTGAGCGCCTTGAGCAGCTTCAGCGAACCGCTGTATTCGCCGATGGAGACGGCCGGCTCGGATATGACGGCGCCTTGGAGCTCACCCGATCCGAGCAGATCAACCACCTCGGGGTGGCGCGACCCTAGGCCGACGATGCGAACATCCCTATCGGGATCGAGGCCGTTACTGTCCAGCACCAGCCGGGCAAACCAATAGCTGCAACTTCCCTTGGAGAGCACTCCGATGGCGCCTCCCCGCAGATCATCCCACCGCTCGACATTCGGGCGGGCAACGAGATATTGCAGCGCGCGCCGACGAACACCGCTGGCGACGATCTTGAAGCGGGCCCCTTTGGCCAGCGCCGTGGTCGCGGGCGGAGTGCCCATCTCGCCGATTTTGAGTTCGCCGCTGTCGTAGCAGGCAGCGATCTCGGGGCCACCGAAAACGATGCGGAATGAGAGGTTGATCCCCTCATCCCGGAAAAATCCCTTCTGAAGGCCAAATTGCAGGTGGGTCGCGCCCTTATCCTGCGGAATTCCGTATTCGAGATCCATTGCTGCCCCCTGAAAAACGGCCTTCATCCAAAGGCCAAAACATCACCAGAAATGGCAGCAGATCCGCCATGCCACGAGCATTCAAGCGCTGATACGCACGGGATGGCAAGGCGAAGATTTGGATGGGTCGGGCTCGGAATGCTCGAGAGCCCGTCCGGGATCAGGAAAGAATACGGGAAAAGATTGTCACGGCGCGGCCGACGCCCGACCATCTCACTGCGATCGACGGCCTGCTCCATGAGCCCGCACGGCGATGCCGGACGCCTCGCCCAACCAGACGATCGCGCGGGGCTTGCAACGAGAATGCGCAAACCGGGCCTTGTTCAGGCCCGGCCCCCGCATCATTGTTTCAGTACACCCGCCGCTCGCGCCGCGGCCGTCCACTTCTCGGTCTCGGCTGCGAGAAACGCCGCGAATGCCTCGGCGGAGCTGCCCCGCGCGTCGAAGCCCTGGCGCTTAAGCTGCTCGATCACCTCCGGATCCGCGACCG
>Ga0182743_1001634_pt1 | contig 21401 bp, 14 predicted proteins | sample eDN3rd30CKraftOP_FD_128522 | JGI IMG/M metagenome (GOLD analysis project Ga0182743, IMG submission 128522) | Enriched Organic Plus compost microbial communities from Emeryville, California, USA - eDNA 3rd pass 30_C Kraft OP (version 2) (version 2) ... | reverse complement strand
TGCTGGGCGGCCACCAGGCCGCTCTGCTGGGCCACTTCCAGCTCGGTGGCGGAGCCGGCCTCGCGGCGGCTGCGCACCAGGCCCAGGACCTGCTCGGCGTTCTCCAGGTTGAGCCGGGCGATGCGCTGCTGTTCGCGCAGGGCGAGCACCTGCAGGTAGGCGTCGGCGACCCCGGCCACCAGCGTCAGCTCCACGGTGGCGCGGTCGTACTCGCTGGCCTTGAGGCTCTGCAATGCGCTGCGGTAGGCGGCGCGGCGGCCGCCCCAGAAGTCCACTTCGTAGCTGGCACTGAGGCCGGCGCTGAAGGTATCCACCGCTTTGTCGTCCTCGCTGGCGTCGATGCCGCTGTAGCCGGCGCCGTGCAGCAGCTTCTCGCGGGTAGCGCCCAGTTGCGCGTTGACTTCCGGCAGCAGCGGCGCGCCGGCGATCACCGCGCTGGCGCGGGCCTGGTCGACGCGGGCGATGGCCGCCGCCAGGTCCTGGCTGTTGTCCAGGGCACGTTGGACCAGGCCGTCCAGCTCGCCGGCGCCGAAGCGCGTCCACCAGCGCTGCAGCTCGCCGCGGCGGGTGTCGCCGGCGCCATACTGCCAGGCGGGCGGGGTGGCGATGCCGCTGTCGAGGGGTTGCGGGGCGCCGGCGCAGGCGCCCAGCAGCAGGCAGGCGGGCAGTAGGCTCAGGGCTTTCATTCGGGTGTCCGTCATTGGCTGGCCAGGGCGGCCACCGGGTCGAGGCGGGCGGCCTTGCGTGCCGGCATGAAGCCGAACACCAGGCCGGTGGCCAGGGCGCAGGCGAAGGCGCCGAGGATGGCCGCCGGGGAGAAGGCCACCGCCACCTTGCCCAGCAGCAACGCGCCGCCGATGCCCAGGGCGATGCCGACGCCGGCCAGGCCGCCGACCACCGAGAGCAGCGTGGCCTCGGTGAGGAACTGGCGCAGGATGTCGCTCTGCCGCGCGCCGGTGGCCATGCGGATGCCGATCTCGCGGGTGCGTTCGCGCACGGTCATGAGCATCACGTTCATCACCCCGATGCCGCCCACCAGCAGGGAGATGGCGGCGATGGAGCCGAGCATCAGCGACAGGGTGTTCTGGGTGTGCGCCTCGGCCTGGATCAGCGCGGCGTTGTTGGTCAGCTCGTAGTCGCGCTGGCCGCGGTGCAGGCGCTGCATCAGGCGGTCGATGGCCTTTTCCGTCTCGTGCACGCGGCGCGCGTCGGCGGCGGCGATGATCACGTATTCCGGGTTGCGCGTGCCGAACAGGCGGATGCTGGCGGCGGAGTAGGGCACGGCGATGCGGTTGTCGGCGTCCTGGTCGCCGGAGCTGGAGCCCTTGGCCTGCAGCACGCCGACCACCTGGAAGGGCACGTTCTCGATGAGGATGTAGCGGCCGATAGGGCTGGCGCTGCCGAACAGCTTCTCGCGCACCTTGGCGCCGATCACCGCGACCGTGGCGGCGTTGGCCTCGTCGCGCTCGGTGAAGTAGCTGCCTTCGCTCACCGGCCAGTTGAGGATGGCCGGGAAGTCGGTGTTGTTGCCGCCGACGTAGGCGTGGTAGTCGAGGCTGCCGTGGCGCACCACCAGTTCGCCGCCGTTCACCGGCATGGCCATCTTCACCTGGGGCAGGGTGGCGATGGCCGCGACGTCGTCCAGGCTGACGATGCCCATGGGCGTGCGCGGGTTGGGCGAGTAGCCGCTGAGGTAGATGATGTTGGAGCCGAAGGCGCCCATCTGCGCCATCACCTGGCGCTTGCTGCCTTCGCCGACGGCGAGCATCACCACCACCGATGCCACGCCGATGACGATGCCCAGCAGGGTGAGGGCGGTGCGGAAGCGGTTCAGCCACATTACCCGCCAGGCCGCGCGGATGGCTTCCAGCAGTTCGGCGCGCCAGGCCCCGGCGGGCTCGGCGCTGCCCTGCAGCAGGCGCTCGCGCAGCTCCTCGGCGCGCAGGCCGGGGGTGGCCGGTTGCGACGGCGCGCCATTGGCGCTGTCGCTGACGATCTCGCCGTCGAGCACCTCGATGACGCGCTTGGCGCGGGCGGCGACGTCGCGGTCGTGGGTGATCAGGATCACCACGTGGCCCAGGGCGGCCAGCTCGTCGAGCAGCGCCATGACCTCGGCGCCGCTGTGGCTGTCGAGGGCGCCGGTGGGTTCGTCGGCGAGGATGATGTGGCCGCCGTTCATCAGGGCGCGGGCGATGGAGACGCGCTGCTGCTGGCCGCCGGAAAGCTGCTGCGGGCGGTTGCCGGTGCGCTCGCCCAGGCCCAGGCGCTCCAGCAACTGGCGGGCACGGCCGTGGCGCTGCAGGGCCGGGGTGCCGGCATAGATGGCCGGCATCTCGACGTTTTCCTGGGCCGAGGCCGAGGGGATCAGGTGGTAGCCCTGGAACACGAAGCCGAAGGCCTCGCGGCGCAGCCAGGCCTGCTCGTCGCTGTCCAGCTCGGCGACGTCGCGCCCGGCGAACAGGTAGCGGCCGCTGCTGGGGCGGTCGAGGCAGCCGAGGATGTTCATCAGCGTCGACTTGCCGGAGCCGGAGGCGCCGACGATGGCGACGAACTCGCCGGGGTGGATGCTCAGGGAGATGCCGCGCAGCACCTCGACCTCGGGGCTGCCGTTGCCGCCGTAGCGCTTGCGTACGTCGCGCAGTTCGATCAGCGGGATGTCCTGGAGGGTTTCGCTCATTCAGCCCTCGCCATTGTCCGGGGCGGCCATCAGCAGGCGTTCGCCTTCCTGCAGGCCGGACAGCACCTGAACGTGCAGGCGGTCGCTGATGCCGGTCTCGACCTTGCGGCTCTCCGGCTTGCCGTTGCGCCCCACCACCCAGACGTGGCGGCCACCCTGGCCGTCTTCATGCAGCGCGGCCACGGGCGCGGTGAGGGTGCCCTGGGCGGTGGCGGCGACGAAGAACACCTGGGCGGTCATTTCCGCCATCAACTGGTGGTCGCTGTTGTCCACGTCCACCAGCACCGTGTACAGCACCACCCGGCCGCTGCCGCTGGAGCCGCTGGCGGAGCTGCTGCCGGTGCTTTCCTGGTTGTTCGGGTCCAGCGGCTTGGGCGGCACCGGGAGTATCTGCCGCACCGTGCCGCTCCAGCGCCGCCGCTCGCCGGCGAGGGTGGTGAAGTAGGCCGGCATGCCCGGCTTGACGCGGCCGATGTCGGCCTCGGAGACCTGGGCCCAGACGGTCATCGGCGAGAGCTTGGCGATGCGCAGGATCAGCGGCGTCTGCTGCTGGGCGTTGAGCGTCTGGCCCTCGCGGGCGTCCACCGCCACCACGGTGCCGGACATGGGCGCGTAGATGCGCGTGTAGCCCAGCTCGGCCTCGTCGCTGCGCAGGGTGGCCTTGGCCTGGTGGATCTGCGCCTGGTACATGTCTATCCGCGCCTGGGTCGCCTGCACCTGCGCGTAGGCGGTCTGCACGTCTTCCTCGCGGGTGGCGCTGGCGGCGGCCAGGCGCTGCTGGCGCTGGTACTGCTGGCGCGCCAGCAGGTGCTGGGCGCGCTGCTCGGCCAGCTGCGCCTTGAGCACTTCGATGGAGTAGCGGCCGGCGTCGACCCGCGCCTGCTGGGTGGAGGGGTCTATCTCCACCAGCAGCTGGCCTTCCTTGACCTCGTCGCCGGGCTCCACGTGCAGCTTGAGTATCTGCCCGGAGGCCTGGGCGCCGACGTCCACGTAGCGCCGCGGCTGCAGGGTGCCGAGGGCGGTGACGCTGCTTTCGATGTCGCCACGGGCGACCGGGGCGGTGACCAGGTCATCGCCGCCGAAGGGGTGGGTCTGCCAGGCGGCGACGGCGAGCAGGGAGACGAGAAGGGCTGCGATCAGCAGTGTGCGACCAGTACGACGGGGGCGTTTCATTCGGGGTTCCGGCCAGGGCTTGGAAGGCATGCCGCCGCGGGGTCGCGGCCAGGCATGCGCTTTCGGGAAGACGGATGATGCCCAAGGAAATTTAGCGCCGACAGGGCTGGCGGAGCTTTATTCGCGCGCTGTTACAACTGCGCGTAGCGGCTGCTGATGCGGATGCTGCCGTTGTCCAGGCGCTGTAGCTCGACCGGCAGTACACGGGGCAGGGCGTTGACCAGTTCCTGCAGGTTGCGCGTGCGGTAGGTGCCGCCGATGCGCAGGTTGGCCACCGTCTGGTCGGCCAGCACCAGCGGGGCGTCCAGGTAGCGGTTGATCAGCGGCAGGGCGGCGCCCAGCGACAGGTCGTCGAGCACCAGGCGGCCGTCGCGCCAGGCCAGGACCTGGGCGGGGTCGGCGCTGGCCACCAGGGGCTGGAGCATGCCGGCGCGGTAGCTGGCCTGCATGCCGGGGGTCAGGCTGCTGTCGTTGCCGTCCTTCTCGCTGCGCACCCGCACCGAGCCTTCGGTGACGGTCACGGTGACCTGGTCCTGGTACTTCCACACGTCGAAGCGCGTGCCGGTGACGGTGATGCTGCCCTTGGCGGCGCGCACCACGAAGGGGTGGCTGGCGTCGTGGCTGACGTGGAAGTAGGCCTCGCCCTGGTCCAGCACCACCCGGCGCACGTCGCGGAAATTGGCATAGGACAGGCGGGTATTGAGGTTCAGCTCGACCTCGCTGCCGTCGGGCAGCACCACTTTGCGCAGGGTGGCGTCGGCCTGGTAGCGGTGGTAGCTGTCCGGCACCCAGCCCTGCAGCCAGCCCAGGTAGCCGGCGGCCGGCAGTACCAGCAGGGCGAGGGCGGCGGCGCGCAGTTGCTTGCGCCAGGAACGCCGGCGGCGGCCCGCCTGAGCCGGTGGGCGTGGCAACGGTGGGCGGCGGCCGGTAGTGCGCGGGGTGGGGCGGACTTCCAGCAGGTGCGCGCTGAGCTTCCAGATCTTCTCCACTTCGGCGTACTTGGCCGCATGCCGCGGGTCGCTTTCCAGCCATTGCTGGAACTGCGCACGCTCGGCATCGCTGCAGTCCGGCTCGTGCAGGCGCATGCACCAGTGCGCGGCGGCCTGCGCCACGGGATCGCTCGAAGGGGAAGGGGGGGTAGTCATGAGGGGGCCGGTTGAACCTTGCCGCGCCTGGATCCGGCGCCGCCATGGCGGAGGGATGATGGGCGCAATTATAGGAGAGCTCGCATCCTACGGAAAGCCGCGGCCGGGCGCCAGCCACCCCGATCCAGCCTTGCCGGGGCGCCTACGGCGGGCGTCGGTAAAGTTTCCCGGGTGCGCTTCGTTCCCTGAATGCCGGCGTTCGGGGCGGAGCATTCATGCCACCGAAGGCCGCGACTTCCCGTCGTCCTGCGCCATCCGCGGCGCGCTCGTACAGAGATGAATCGATGCAAAAGCGCACCCTCGTGGCCGGCCTCGCCGGCGCCTTGCTCGGCCTGCTGCCCCAGGCCCAGGCCGACATCGCCCGCCCGGCCGCCCTGGCCGCCGACATCCGCTGGACCGCCTACGGCGTACCGCACATCCGCGCCACCGACGAAGGCGGCCTGGGCTTCGGCATCGGCTACGCCTACGCTCGCGACAACGCCTGCCTGCTGGCCGACGAGATCGTCACCGCTCGCGGCGAGCGTTCGCGCTATTTCGGCGCCGAGGGCGAGTCCTCGGCGCAGGTCGGCAACCTCGCCTCGGACGTCTTCTTCACCTGGCTCAACCGCCCGGAATCGGTGGAGGCCTTCCGCAAGGCCCAGTCCGCGGAGGTGACGCAGCTGCTGGAGGGCTATGCCGCGGGCTTCAATCGCTTCCTGCGCGAGGCCAGCGCCGACACCACCAGTTGCCTGGGCCAGCCCTGGCTGAAGCCGATCGACAGCGGCGACCTGGTGCGCCTGACCCGTCGCCTGCTCGTGGAGGGCGGTGTCGGCCAGTTCGCCCAGGCTGTGGTAGCCGCGGCGCCGCCGGGCGCTGCCAGTGCAGCCCTGACCGGCGCGGAGGGCTTCCGCCTGGCCGAGCAGCGCCGCGAGCGCTTCCGCCTGGAACGCGGCAGCAACGCCATCGCCGTCGGTGCGGAGCGCTCGGCCAGCGGCCGCGCCCTGTTGCTGGCCAACCCGCACTTCCCCTGGCAGGGCGCCATGCGCTTCTACCAGTTGCACCTGAGCATTCCCGGCAAGCTGGACGTCATGGGCGCGGCGCTGCCCGGGCTGCCGATGGTGAACATCGGCTTCAACCGGCACCTGGCCTGGACGCACACGGTGGACACCTCCAGCCACTTCACCCTCTACCGCCTGGAGCTGGACCCGCAGAACCCGCTGCACTACCGCCTGGACGGGCGCTGGCAGCCGCTGGAGAAGCGCGTGGTGAAGGTCCAGGTGCGCGGCGCCGACGGCCAGTTGCAGACGGTCGAGCACAACGTCTACGAGTCGGTCTACGGCCCGGTGCTGGTCTGGCCCGGCAAGCTCGACTGGAGTGCCGGCGAGGCCTATGCCTTGCGCGACGCCAACCTGGGCAACACCCGGGTGCTGCAGCAGTGGTACTCGATCAACCAGGCGCGCGACGTGGCGGACCTGCGCCAGCGCGTGGAGTCCCTGCAGGGCATTCCCTGGGTGAATACCCTGGCCGCCGACGAGCACGGCGACGTGCTCTACCTGAACCAGTCCGTGGTGCCCAACCTGACCCCGGGGCAGTTGCAGGCCTGCGCCATTCCCGCGCTGGTCGCCGAGGGCCTGCCGGCGCTGCAGGGCAACCTCGGGCGCTGCGGCTGGAGCCGCGACCCCGATGCGGCACAGCCCGGCATCCAGCCGGCCACGCAGTTGCCGGTGCTGGTGCGCCGCGACTTCGTGCAGAACTCCAACGACAGCGCCTGGATGACCAACCCGGCGGCGCCGCTGGAAGGCTTCTCGCCGCTGGCCAGCCGTCAGGACCAGCCCCTGGGCCTGCGCGCCCGTTTCGCGCTGCAGGCCCTGCAGGGCAAGGGCGCTATCGACGAACCGCTGCTGCAGCGGCTGGTCACCGGCAACCACGTCTACGCCGCCGACCTGGTGCTGCCCGACCTGCTGCAACTGTGCCGCCAGGCGCAGGAAGCAGCGCTGTCGTCCGCTTGTGGCAGCCTCGCCAAGTGGGACCGCAGCGCCAACCTCGACGCCGGCCCGGGCTTCGTCTACTTCCAGCGCTTCATGACCCGCTTCGACGGTCTGGAGGGCGCCTGGAAGGTGCCGTTCGACCCCGCGCGGCCGCTGCAGACGCCCAGCGGCATCGCCCTCGACAAGCCCGAAGTGGCGAAACAGGTGCGCGAAGCGCTGCTGGCCGCGACGAAAGAGGTGCATGAGCTGGGGCTCGATCAGCGCCAACGCTGGGGCGAAGTGCAGGTCAGCAGCACGGCCAAGCCGCCGATTCCAATCCCCGGCGGCGACGGCCACCTGGGCATCTACAACGCCATGCAGAGCGTGCCCCACGGCGACCACCTGGAGGTAGTGAGCGGCAGCAGCTACATCCAACTGGTCAGCTTCACCGCCGAGGGCCCGCAGGCCAAGGGGCTGCTGGCCTTCTCCCAGGCCAGCGAGCCGCGTTCGCCGCACCATGCCGACCAGACCCGGCTGTTCTCGCGCCAGGCCTGGTCGCCGCTGCCCTTCACCGAGGCGCAGATCGACGCGGACCCGACACTCCGGGTGGTGCGCCTGGCGCAATGAAAGGAGGCGTACTCCCATGATTTCCAATGAGCTTCAGGCACCTGCGCAACGGATTCGAGCATGCAAGAGGAGGGCGGCGCACCCGCAGCACTGGCTGCGCCCGGCCCAGGGGGACAAGGAGAAGCCAATGACCCAATCCAGAGCCAGCGAGCCCGCCCGGCGGATTCTGGCCCATGCCGGCCTGCGCACCAGTCTGCCGCGGCTGGTGGTGTTGAGCGCCTTCCACGAGCAGGACGCCTACACGGTGGAAGAGCTCTACCAGCGCCTGCGCGAGCCGACCAACTCCATCACCCAGGCCTGCGTGCAGAGCACCCTGCGCAGCCTGGGGCGCAGCGGCGTGCTGGTGCGCGATGCGCAGCGCCGCTACCGCCTGGCGCCCTCGTTCGCCATGGCGCTGGGCGAAGAGGGCGAGGCTCGCCGCCTGCAGTGATGCGTCACTAGAGATTCTTACAGAAAACGCTAATAAGACGCATTCTAAATTTCCGCAAAGCGGTCTCGTCTTTCAGAAACAAGGCGCCGATGCGGCGTCCCCATGGGCCGGCGGACCGCCGTCGCGCCTCCTGGCAAACGGGCTAAGGATATTGGCAGCATGAACCAGATGATCACCCCCACCTACGACGTTCTCGGCATCGGTTTCGGGCCTTCCAACCTGGCGCTGGCGATCGCGCTGCAGGAGCAGGCGCAACGCGAGGGCCTCGACTACCATGCGCTGTTCCTCGACAAGCAGGGCGACTACCGCTGGCACGGCAACACCCTGGTGGCGCAAAGCGAACTGCAGATCTCCTTCCTCAAGGACCTGGTGAGCCTGCGCAACCCCACCAGCCCCTACAGCTTCGTCAACTACCTGCACAGCCAGGGGCGCCTGGCGGACTTCATCAACCTCGGCACCTTCTACCCGTGCCGCATGGAGTTCAACGACTACCTGCGCTGGGTCGCCCGGCACTTCGCCGAGCAGGCCCGCTACGGCGAGGAGGTGCAGCGCGTGGAGCCGGTCGCCGGCGCCCACGGCATCGACCTGCTCAAGGTGGTCTCGCGTGATGCAGAAGGCCACGAGAACTTCCGCCTGGCGCGCTCCATCGTCCTCAGCACCGGCGGCACGCCGCGCATCCCGCAGGCCTTCGCCAGCCTGCGCGGCGATGCGCGGGTGTTCCACCATGCGCGCTACCTGGAGCGCATGGCCGAACAGCCCTGCGTGCGCTACGAGCCGATGCGCATCGCCGTGGTCGGCGGCGGGCAGAGCGCCGCCGAGGCCTTCATCGACCTCAACGACAGCTATCCCTCGGTGCAGGTCGACATGATCCTGCGCGCCGCCGTGCTCAAGCCGGCCGACGACAGCCCCTTCGTCAACGAAATCTTCGCGCCCGACTACACCGACCTGGTGTTCCAGGAGCCGGAAAGCGAGCGCGAGAAGCTGATCGCCGAGTACCACAACACCAACTACTCGGTGGTCGACCTCGACCTGATCGAGCGCATCTACGCCATCTTCTACCGCCAGAAGGTCTCCGGGCAGGCCCGCCACGGCTTCCTCTGCCGCCGCCACGTCGAAGGCGTGCGCGCAGACGCCGCCGGCGTGCACCTGAGCCTGCGCGACAGCGCCACCGGCGAGGTGGAACAGAAGCAGTACGACGCGGTGATCCTGGCCACCGGCTACGAGCGCAACTCGCACCGCGAACTGCTGGCGCCGCTGCAGGCGCACCTGGGCGACTTCCGCGTCGACCGCGACTACCGCCTGCAGACCGACGCGCAACTGCGCGCGCCCATCTACCTGCAGGGCTTCAGCCAGGCCAGCCACGGCCTCAGCGACACCCTGCTGTCGGTCCTGCCGGCCCGTGCCGAGGAGATTTCCGCGTCGCTGTTCCGGCACCTGCAGGCGCAGCCGGCAGCTCGCACAGTCGCCGCCGAGACCGCCTGAGCCCATGGGCCCGTTGCCGCCCCCGTCGGGGCGGCGCCTGAAAGCGAGAGTATCCGCATGTCCAGTCCGCTTCCCGAATCCATCCTGCCACTGCCCGACGGCCGCCAATTGTGTGCCGAGACGCAGGGGCGACGCCTGACGCTATCCCTCGATGGCGCGGCGCTGCTCGCCCTGGAAAGCGATGGCCATACCTGGCAGCTGCTGTCCGAGGTGTCATCCTTCGCGCTCTGGGCCTTCGCCTACTGGTGCTTCGCCCATGACGAACAGCGCCAGGTAATCCTCCTGCAAGGCGCCGGCTGCCCGGCGCAGGCCTACGCCGAAGGGCTGCTCAGCCGCAATGGCGACGGCTTGGCGCAAGTGGAGCGCAGCGCCTTCTGGCAACTGCCGCAGCCTTGGCTGCGCCAGCCCCGCGAGGTGGCGTTCCCCCAGGTGTTCCGCATCGACGCCGGCAAGCGCCACCCGCTGCGCCCGCTCAAGCCCGAAGGCGAGGTCTACCGGCGCTTCGACGCCCGCCTGGGAAGCTGGATATCCCTGCGCACCCTGGATATAGACGCCGACCTGGACCGCTTCAACCGCTGGCAGAACCACCCGCGCGTGCTGGAATTCTGGCAGGAGGGCGGCAGCCTCGCGCAGCACCGAGCCTACCTGGAAAAGCTCGCGCTCGACCCTCACGCGCTGACGCTGATCGGCTGCTTCGACGACCAGCCCTTCGCCTATTTCGAAGCCTACTGGGCCAAGGAAGACCGCATCGCGCCGTTCTACGCAGCGGACGACTACGACCGCGGCATCCACATGCTGGTGGGCGAAGACAGCCAGCGCGGCCCGCACAAGGTACAGAGCTGGCTGGATGCCCTGGTCCACTACCTACTGCTGGATGAACCGCGCACCCAGCGCATCGTTGCTGAGCCCCGCGCGGACAACGCGCGCATGATCGGCCACATGCAGCGCCTGGGCTTCTGGCGGGAAAAGGAATTCGACTTCCCGCACAAGCGCGCGGCGCTGATGGTGCAGAGCCGGGAGAACTTCTTCGAGCGCTGCGCGCTGCGCTGACCGCCTCAGCTCCAGGCGGGGGCCTGCTTTTCTACGGGGCTACGGGTTTACGACGGTGTTGAGGCAGAGGTTAAAGCGCACCCTCACCCCAGCCCTCTCCCGCAAGCGGGAGAGGGGGCCATTCGTGCCACCGGGGTGTCCGGCGGGGGCGTTGAATCCAATCGCGGACAAGGTCCGCTCCTACGTCCTCCGGCAAACATCAGCCCCGTAGGATGGCGTTGAGCGAAGCGATACCCATCACCATGACCGCATGGATTTCGCCAAGGCTCAACCCATCCGTTGAGGCGCGCCTTGGCGCAGCCGGCAAGACAGTTGCTCCTACGCCCGTGCTTCCTGGAACCGTAGGAGCGGACTCTGTCCGCGATTCGGCGGATAACGCCGTAGGCGTTATGCGCCCTACGGATTTCCAGGCCCCCAACCCCACCCCACATGAAAATGCCGTTCCCCTCATAAAGAGAAACGGCATTCTTCCTTGACTGAACAGCGCCCAGGGCTTTGTCGTTCGCCGCTCAGAACTTGTAGTTCAAGGTGGCCAGGACGTTGCGGGGGGTACCCCAGACGCCCTGGCCGTACCAGTTCACCGCAGTCTGGTACTTCTCGTCGAACAGGTTGTTGACGTTCAGCTGCGCCGAAACCTGGGGCGTGATGTCGTAGCGGGCCATCAGGCTGGCGACCAGGTAGTCGGACTGCTCCTGGCGCTGGCCCTGGGGACCCACGCCGTCGTAGTAGATGCGGCTCTGCCAGTTGGCGCCGCCGCCCACCGTCAGCTGCTTCCACTGCCCGGGCAGGCGGTAGGTGGTGAACAGGCGTGCCATGGTGCGCGGCAGCTGGGTGTTCACGTCGTTGTCGTCGGAGTCCTTGGCGCTGTAGTGGGTGGCGAAGAAGAAGGCGTTCCAGTTCTCGCTGAGCGCGCCGGACAGTTCGAACTCCACGCCCTTGGAGGTGGCGCCGTCGGTGGCGTAGTAGGCCGGGCTGTCGGGGTTGCCGGGCACGGAGTAGCCGACGTCCTGCTGGCCGAGGTTGTCCTGGACGATGCGGAAGGCGGCCAGGGAGGCGTTCAGCCTGCCGTCGAGGAACTCGCCCTTGATGCCGGCCTCGTAGGCGTCGCCGGTGACCGGGTCGAGCCAGGCGCCGTTGCGGTCGCGGTAGTCCTGGAAGTTGAAGATGCTGGTGTAGCTGGCGTACAGCGAGTAGTTCCGGTTCAGGTCGTAGACCAGGCCGGCGTAGGGGATGAACTTGTGGTCGCTGTAGTCGTATTCGCCCGAGGAGGCCCAGCCGGCGCCTTCGCGATCGTACTGGGTGAAGCGGCCGCCGAGGATCAGCTTCAGCGGGTCGGCCAGGGACAGGCGCAGGGCGGCGTAGCCGGCCTTCTGCTGGGTGTGGTTGCGCTCGGAGAGCTCGCGGTTCTCGTAGTCCCACTCCGGCTCCGCCACGTGGCCGAAGTCGTACACGCTGACCGGGGATTGCCAGGGCGTCTTGTTGCCGATCCAGTCGAACGAGTACTTGTGGTCGAAGTAGGTGGCGCCGACCACGGCCTCGTGGCTGCGCCCGAACAGTTCGAACGGGCCGGACAGGCGCAGGTCGCTGCTCTGCTGCTTGCGCTCGCCGGGGAAGCGCGACTGCGAGGGCTCGGCGTCGATCAGGCCGGTCTCCGGGTCGGGAAAGCCCCAGTTGAAGATCCGCGCGTTGTCCACCTCGTTGCGGTTGTGCATGATACGGAACTGCGCCAGCCAGTCGTTATCGAAGCGGTGCTCGAGGTTGGCGAAGAAGTTCCTGACCTCGACTTCCTCGGTGTTCCACTTCGGCGCGATGCTGAACGAGCGGCTGTAGTGGGTCTTCGAGCCATCGCTGTTCCACAGCGGCACGCCGCCGTAGGTCAGGCCGTCGGCGTCGGACTTCTGGTAGCTGGCGCCCAGGCTCAGGGTGGTGGCGTCGCTCAGGTCCACGTCGACCACGCCGTAGATCACGTGGCCCTCGCGGGAATAGCGGTCGAAGAAGTTATTCTTGTCCTGGTAGGCGCCCACCAGGCGGCCGCGCACGTTGCCGGTGGGCGTCAGCGGGCCGGACAGGTCCAGGGTGCTGCGGTAGTTGTCCCAGGAACCGGCGCTGACCTGCGCCTCGCCGCGGAATTCCTTGCTGTCGGCGCGCTTGCGCACTAGGTTGACCGAGGCCGAGGGCTCGCCGGCGCCGGTGAGCAGGCCGGTGGCGCCGCGGACGATCTCGATGCGGTCGTAGATGATGGCGTCCAGCTCGGACTCGCCCGCGGCGTAGTTGCTCTTGTAGTAGCTGGAGATGCCGTCGTACTGCAGGTCGTTGATGAAGAAGCCGCGCGAGGCGAAGACGGTGCGTTCGCTGTCCAGCTGCGGCGCGGAGATGCCCGGCGCGTTGGCCAGCACATCGCCGAGGGTGGTCATGTTCTGGTCGTCCATCCGCTGGCGGGTGATGACGCTCACCGACTGCGGCGTCTCGCGCGTCGACAGCGGCAGGCCGGTGGCGGCGGCGGTGGCGCCGGTGGTGTAGGAACCGGTGCCTTCGGTGGTGGTGCCCAGGGGGCTGGAGATGACCTGGGTAACGCCCAGGTTCACCGGTTCTTCCGCGAGCGGCTTCATGGTGTAGCGGCCGTCGCTGTCCTGCACGGCCTGCAGGCCGGAGCCATCGAGGAGCCGTTGCAGGGCTTGCTGCACGCTGTAGCGGCCGTCCAGGCCGTGGCTCACGCGGCCGTCGGTCAGCGCCGGGTCGAAGGAGATCAGGACCTTGGCTTCGGTGGCGAAGCGCGTCAGCACTGCGCCCAGGTCGCCTTTGCCGATGTGGTATTCGCGCACGTCGGCGCCATCGGGCTCGGCCTGGGCGGGGAAGCCCAGGCCCAGTACGGCGGAAAACAGCAGAGCCTGGGCCAGCGCCAGGGGGAGGGGACGTGGGGCGAAGGGTGCTCTCATGGTGGTGTCGTGCTCTTCCAGGTTGGCAGTGGGGCGTTTGCCCTCTGCTTGATGAGTCGAAGGAGCACGGGGAAACCTATCAGCGGCCCGCAGAAATTTTCAGCGAGGCACGACCTTGACCCAATAGCGGGTGCGCTGGACGACCCGCACCGGCAGGCTGGAGGCCACCGCCCGCAGGGCCTTGTCGGTGTCGTCCAGGGAAAAGGTGCCGCTGATCCTGAGCCCCGCGATGGCGGGGTCGCAGTGCAGCCAGCCGCTGCGATAGCGAGCCAGCTCGGTCAGGAACTCATCCAGCCGCTGCCGGTTGGCGACCAGCAGCCCGCTGCTCCAGGCATCCTGGCCCGGAGAAACGGGGAAAGGCCTGCCGGCAGCATCGGCACTGAGCGAGCACTGCTGGCCGGCCTCGAGCAACAGCGGCTGGCCGTGGGCCGGCGTGAGGCGGACACGGTGCTCGAAGACCGCGACCTGGGCGCTGTCGTCCTGCAGGCGCACGGCGAAACGGGTGCCCAGCGCCTGCACCGTTCCTTGCGGCACCTGGACGAGGAAGGGGCGGTTCAGGCTATCGGGGGCCGTGGTCACCAGCAGCTCGCCGCGACGCAGGATCAACTGGCGCTGGTGGGCGTCATAGGCGACATCCACCGCGCTGTCGCTGTTGAGCTGTACGCGGGTGCCGTCAGGTAAGGTAGTGCCGAACCGCTCGCCCAGCGGGCTGCGCAGGTCCGCATCCCATCCCGCCGTCCTGGTGTAGCGAAGGCCGCCATAGCCCAGCGCCGTGCCGCCTGCGACGAGCACGAAGCCCTTGAGCAGCGTGCGTCGGTTCAGGCGTCCGTTCCGCTCGGCCTGGAGCAGGGCCCGGGGTGCGAGCGAAGCGGGCAGGCGGCCGAACTGGCCAAGCGTCAGCTCCACCTGGCGCCAGGCCCAGGCGTTCTCGCCGCGCTCTTCCAGCCAGCGCTGCCAGGCGCTGCGGTCGTGCTCGGTGGCATGTTCGCTCTGCAGCAGGCTGTGCCAGGTGGCGGCCTGCTCCAGCGCTTCGCGCTGCTGTCGGTCGAGGCGGTCCAGGAGGCTCAGGGCAGGGCTCCCAGGCGGAAGAGCATGCAGTGATGGGTGGCCTTGGCGATGTAGCGGGTGATGGTGACCTCGCTGAGGCCCTCGGCTTCGGCGATCTTCCGGTAGGTCATGCCCTCGAGTTGGGAGAGCAGGAAAGCGCGCCGCACCTTCGGGCCCAGCCCGGCCAGCATCCGGTCCAGCTCGCAGAGCGTTTCGAGCAGGATGGCCCGGTCCTCTTCGCTGATTTCCAGCGCCTCGGGCTGGCCGGCCAGCTCCGCGAGCCAGGCACGCTCCAGGCGGTCGCGCCGGTAGTGGTCGATCATCAGCCTACGCGCGATGGTGGCCAGGTAGCCCCGGGGCTCGCGTACCTCCCGCAGGCGATCCGGGGCGTCCTGCGCGGTCAGGATGCGGATGAACACATCCTGCACCAGGTCCCGGGCAAGCTCGGTGCAGTTGACCCGCGGCCGCAACCAGCCGAGCAGCCAGCGGTGATTGTCTTGATAGAGGTGACTCACCAATTCCCTGGTACGCGATGCCGACATGGATAGTCCGGGTCATGAAATTGAGACTTATTACCATCTTATGATTTTCGCCAGGCCTCCGGCAAGGCTGGCACGGAAGAGAGGATGCCTGTCTGGCAGGCTTGTTTTGCGGGCGTCAGCCAGGCTGTAAATGATAAGGCTGGCTCAAGGGCTGGCTGCACAAGCGCCTTGGCAATGCCGCCGATGCGGCGGGCATGGCCCCTGACGTGTTTTGCGCCTGCTGCTCAAGCCTGCCTCGCGCGGCTTCTCCAGCCCGGTGGATGCGCGTGCCTACCTGCGCACGATGGCCCGCGGGATGTGCATCGACCTGTGGCGCCGGCGCGAGGTGGAACAGGCCTGGCTGGACACGCTGGCGGCCTAGCCGGACGGAGCCTTTCGAGCCGTCGCCTGAGTTCCGCAGAGATCGAGCTTCAGATTGGCGGACTGGGAATACGAAGTCGGTTCGTAACCGGGAGCGAGGCCAGGTGCGGACATGAATGCCGATCGAGCGGAGCTGCCACGGCAGATCGACGGATCGACTCAGGGAAGATGCCGAGACGGGCAAACGAGCGGTTTTCCCTGGTGAATTCTGCAGGGGCCATCTGCAGCTGCGCTTATCCATGACTTCGCATAATGTATATTATGTTAAATTAAATATCTGTTCATGGAATCCTGAGCCAATCCTGGCAAGGTCTCCTCCTCGCAAGCTCTTTCGCTTCTTCTTGCCACAAAGGCAATGCCTGACTATCGACGTCTACCAGCAACAACGATTCCGGGCTGAATGATCGTTGAGCCGCTCTTGCGCCTTTCATGCCGCTCTCGTCGGCGTCCAGGCGTTCCACGGCGAATTTAATAAAGCGCCCTTCGTCCTCGATTTCCCGCAGCCGTGGAACTAGCCGGGCGCCAGGAGCAATTCCAGTTGCTGCAGGTCGCTGCGGGAAAATTCCAGCAGCTCGTCGATCATCGATCAGTCGCTCCTTCAACGGCATCCACTGCGGGACATAGAACAGGTAGCCGTTGACCACGCAGCACACCAGGCCGCAGGCCATGATCGCCAGGGCGTTCATGATCAGCAGTTACGAGCGGCGGAGCATGGTAGTTCTCCCCATTCTGGCTGTCCCTTCCCTACCCTGGCCTATTCATGGGAGCGCCTGATCCAGCCGTATCTCCGAGGAGCCACCCGGCAAATGATCAGCCGGCAAGCCCCCTCACCCAACGCCGATACCGCCAGGTGCGAACCTGCGTATCCAGCTGCTGCTCCAGCAGCGCCAGCGCCGGCGCGACATTCGGGTTGGCCAGCTTGCCGAGGCTCAGGCGGCGCAGTTGGTGCTTCACCATCGCCATGTAGCCGATCGACGCCAGCACCTTGTTCTTCCAGGTGATGGGCCTGAGCATGGGCGCGCTTGCCTGCCCCGCCCGCCAGTCCCTGGGCAGGTTGGGGTCGATGGCCAGCGCGGTGCCCATGCCGACCATGTCGATGCCGCTGTCCAGGACCTGCTCGGCCACCGGCAGCCGGCGCACGCCGCCGGTGACCATGACCGGCATCTTTGCAACGGACGAGATGTCCTTGGCGAACTCCAGGAAGTAGGCCTCCCGGGCCAGGGTGCGGCCGTCGCGGGCCTGGCCGTGCATCGCCGGCGCTTCGTAGCTGCCGCCGGACAGCTCGATCAGGTCCACGCCCAGCGGGTTGAGCAGCGCGACCACCTGCTTCGCATCGTCCGTGCTGAACCCGCCGCGCTGGAAATCGGCCGAGTTGAGCTTCACCGACACGGCGAACCCGGGGCCCACGGCTGAGCGGACTTCCCTGACCACCTCGAGCAGCAGCCGGGCGCGGTTCTCCAGCGCCCCGCCCCACTGGTCCGTGCGCTTGTTGGTGATCGGCGAGAGGAACTGGCTGATCAGGTAGCCGTGTGCGGCATGGATCTGCACGCCGGTGAAGCCGAAGCGTTCGGCGAGCACGGCCGTCCTGACGAAGCGCGCCTTGACGTCAGCGATGTCCGCCTCGGTCATCGCCCGCGGCGGTATGAACTGTTTGGAGAAGTTGCCCAGGTCCATGGGGACTTCCGAGGGCGCGATGGTGTCCTGCTTCAGGGCCGCGGGCATCTGCCGGCCCGGATGGTTGATCTGCATCCACACCTGCCCGCCATGGGAGCGGGCGGCTTGCGCCCAGGCCCGGAAGCGCTCGCCAAACCGCTCGGACTCCAGCACCACCCCGCCCGGCCCGGTCATGGCGCGGCGGTCGATCATGACGTTGCCGGTGATCATCAGCCCGACCTCCCCTTCGGCCCAGGTGCGGTAGAGGCGGATCAGGGCGTCCGAGGGCGCATGGTCCTTGTCCGCCATGTTTTCTTCCATGGCGGCTTTGGCGAGACGGTTGGAAATGACGGCCCCATTGGGCAGGGTCAACGCAGTGAACACTGTCATCACAGGCTCCAGGATTGGCGACTGCTGCACCGTAACCTTTAAGTCAACTTTAATGTCAAGGGTGTTTTCGCGTGTCGTGCCAACCACTCGGAATCCGGGATTTCAGGGGCTTGACCTTAAAGTTCAGTTAAAGGTTAGGGTTCGCCGGCAAGCTGCTGGCCAGCGTGCCGCAAGCCCCACGCCTAACCCTGGAGAGAGTGAACAGTGAAACTCGGAAGTGTTGCCGCGATAGCCGGACTTTTCGTCAATGCCCTTGCAGCCTCCGCATGGGCCGAGGTTCCAGCGACCGAAAGCACGATGATCGACATCGCCGGCCATGAAGTGCCTGTGGTGAAAGGCGGGTTGTACGACCGCTACCGTTCGAACCCGCCCCTCTCGGTGATCGCCGCCGAGGCGCCGGACGTCGACCTGAGCTGGTTCAAGGGGCTCGCCAAGACGAAGGTGGACATAGGCTTCGAATCCTACTCGCCGAACTTCTACTACAAGAACAGCCGGGTCACCGCCGTCTACACGGCGGACATCGACAAACTGAGGGAGCTGATACCCGCCAAGGTCCTGGAAAAGGTGCAGCCCCTGCAGGTCTGGCCGGGGCGCGGCCTGGTGGCATTCACCGCCTACTCCTATCACTACTGCGACAACGACAGCTACAACGAAGTCGCCCTTTCCATCATCACCAACAAGCCTGGCAGCTCGAACCTCGGCCCCCTCACGCTGGTTGGCCAGTCGCTGTCCAAGGATTATTGGGGGTACGTGCTCAAGCTCCCGGTGAACACCGAACTCGCAAGGGTTCGTGGCGTGGTTGGCTACAACCTGCCGAAGTGGCTGACCGGCATCGACGTCACGGAGGATGCGCACAAGGTGACCTACGACATCGTCGATAGCCGGACAGGCAAGGTGGATGTGGTGTTCCAGGCGGCCAAGCTTGCCGAGCTTTCGCAGAAGGACGAGTTGGTGACCAACAGCTTCACCAATACCGACCGGAACGGCGAGCTGACCTATGGCTACGCGGTGTCGCGCCAGCTCAGCCATGCCTCCAGCAGCGACGGGGATTCGGCGCGGCTGATCCTCGGCGACGGCGAGCTTTCCAGCTACATCAAGTCGCTGAAGCTCGGAAAGATGCTGAAGTACGAGTACGTCCCGCAGTTCCAGAGCGCGCTCTATGCGCCCAAGCCGCTGGGCGCGCTTGTCGGCAAGGACTGACCAGGCGTAGGGCGCATAACCGTTCGCGGTTATCCGCCGTTTGACCTTGCCCCCCGGCGCGCTGCGGATTCCATCCGCGATCGCGGACAAGGTCCGCTCCTACGAAAAGCCGTGCTCGCCTGCAACGTAGGAGCAACTGTCTTGCGCCGAGGTGCTCTTCGTAGGATGGGTTGAGCTTGCGAAACCCATGCGGTTGCGCTGATGGGTATCGCTTCGCTCAACGCCATCCTACGAAAAACCGTGCTTCCTGGAACGTAAGCGGACTCTGTCCGCGATTCGGCGAATAACGCCGTAGGCGGAGAAACAACCGGGAGCTCCGATGGCTCACTCGGCAGAAACGCTACCGACCTTGGCCTGCTTACGGACCGGCATTGCCACACTGCCCTCCTCCCGCAGCCGCTCCAGCACCCGCTGGGTGTTGTCTGCGCACTGCATCCCTTCCGGCTTGCTCTCGATGCTCTCGATGGCCACCAGCAGCTGCGCCTTGTTCTGCTCCAGGCGCTTCTGCAGCACCTCGATCTCGCCCACCTTGCGCCTGAGGCCCTCCAGCAATTCGCCATGCTGCCAGCCACTGGCGTTCAACGGCAGCAAGGGGCGGATCTCCTCCAGCGAGAAGCCTGCGCTCTGGGCGCCGGTGATGATCTCCAGGATCACCAGCGTCTCCGGCGCGTAGTCGCGGTAGCCATTGGCCTTGCGCTCGACCGAGTTGATCAGGCCGCTGGCCTCGTAGAAACGAATGCGCGAAGGCGCCAGCCCACTGAGCTTCGCCAGCTCTCCAATTCTCATGCCGCACCCTCGAAAAAGCGTTGACCTTAAAGCTTACTTTAAACCTACAGTGATTGGACGGCCAAGCGATGGGGCGTTCACGCGGTGTCGCATCGTTGGTCGTCGAACTCCACCTCACACAGGAGATGCGAACATGGGATATGTCACCACGAAGGACGGCGTCGAGATCTTCTACAAAGACTGGGGCCCCCGCGATGCCCAGGTGATCCACTTCCACCATGGCTGGCCGCTCAGCGCCGACGATTGGGATGCCCAGATGCTCTTCTTCCTGGCCAACGGCTTCCGTGTCGTCGCCCATGATCGCCGTGGGCATGGGCGTTCGAGCCAGGTGTGGGACGGCCACGACATGGACCACTACGCCGACGACGTGGCCGCGGTGGTCGATCATCTCGGCACCCGGGGCGCGGTTCACGTCGGCCACTCTACCGGCGGCGGCGAGGTCGTCCACTACATCGCCCGCCATGGCGAGGACCGTGTTTCCAAGGCCGCCATCATCAGCGCCGTCCCACCGCTGATGGTGAAGACCGACAGCAACCCCGGCGGCCTGCCCAAGGCGGTTTTCGACGACCTGCAGGCCCAACTCGCGGCCAACCGCGCACAGTTCTACTACGACGTGCCCGCAGGCCCCTTCTACGGCTACAACCGCCCAGGCGCGAAGCCTTCGCAAGGCATCATCTGGAACTGGTGGCGCCAGGGCATGATGGGCTGCGCCAAGGCCCACTACGACGGCATAGTCGCGTTCTCGCAAACGGACTTCACCGAGGACCTGAAGAAAATCACCATCCCGGTCCTGGTGATGCATGGCGACGACGACCAGATCGTCCCCTATGAGGATTCGGGCCTGCTCTCGGCGAAGCTGCTTCGCAACGGCACGCTGAAGACCTACTCAGGCTTCCCCCACGGGATGCCGACCACCGAGGCCGATACGATCAACGCCGACCTGCTCGCCTTCATCCGCGGCTGACGAGCCCGGGAGCCAGGTGCGCCTATCCTGGCTCCCCTTCTTTCCTGGCCGATCAGATCGGCCATTTCCACGCTGCGTCAATGCTTATACCGAGGTTCGCAATATGAACGCGCCCAACATTCCTTCCCAGATGACAGCCATTGAGATCAGCCACCCGGGAGGACCGGATGTTCTGATCCCGGTCCAGCGGCCCACTCCCCGCCCGAGCGAAAGGGAAGTGCTGATCAAGGTGCATGCCGCCGGCGTGAATGGGCCCGACGTCCTCCAGCGCAAAGGCCTCTATGCTCCGCCGCCTGGCGCCTCGGATATTCCCGGGCTGGAAATATCCGGCGAAATCGTGGCGCTGGGCGCCGAGGTAAGCAATTTCGCCATTGGTGACAAAGTGATGGCCCTGGTTCCCGGTGGCGGCTATGCCCAGTACGCCGTTGCAGACGAGCGCACCACCCTCCATCTGCCCGAAGGCTTGAGCCTGGAAGAAGCGGCGGCCTTGCCGGAAACCTTCATGACCGTCTGGACCAACCTGTTCCAGCGAGGGCAGTTCAAGGCCGGGGAAGCGGTGCTGATCCATGGCGGCGCTTCCGGCATCGGCACAACGGCCACCATGCTGGCCAGGGCTTTCGGCGCCTCGCAGATTTTCACCACGGTGAAGAACGAGGAACAGCAGGCTGCCAGCCGGTCCCTGGGCTCGGATCACCCCATCGACTACACCCGGCAGGATTTCGTGGTAGAGGTCCTGCGCGAGACCGGGGGGCGCGGCGTCGACGTGGTGGTCGACATCATCGGCGGGGACTACGTCGATCGAAACTTCCAGGCAGCGGCCATGAACGGCCGCATCGTTCAGATCGGGCTGGTCAAGGGGCCCGCGGCCACCGTCAATTACTTCCAGATGCTGGTGAAGCGCCTGACGCATATCGGCTCGACCCTGCGTTCTCGAAGCCACGACGAGAAAAAGGCGATCATCGATGAGCTCGAGAGCCAGGTCTGGCCCCATGT
>Ga0182743_1001631_pt1 | contig 21429 bp, 17 predicted proteins | sample eDN3rd30CKraftOP_FD_128522 | JGI IMG/M metagenome (GOLD analysis project Ga0182743, IMG submission 128522) | Enriched Organic Plus compost microbial communities from Emeryville, California, USA - eDNA 3rd pass 30_C Kraft OP (version 2) (version 2) ... | reverse complement strand
GTTGCGCGCCGCGCCGAAGAAGCGCTTGGGGCGCTGCAGCGCGTTGGCGTCCACGCCGCCGGTGAGCACCTTGCCCGAGGCCGGCACCACCGTGTTGTAGGCGCGCGCCAGGCGGGTGATGGAATCCAGCAGGATCACCACGTCCTTTTTCATTTCGACCAGGCGCTTGGCCTTTTCGATGACCATCTCGGCCACCTGCACGTGGCGCGTGGCCGGCTCGTCGAAGGTCGAGGCCACCACTTCGCCGCGCACGGTGCGCTGCATTTCGGTGACTTCCTCGGGCCGCTCGTCGACCAGCAGGACGATCATGACCGCGTCGGGGTAGTTGGTGGTGATGGCGTGGGCGATGTGCTGCATCATCACCGTCTTGCCCGACTTGGGGCTGGCCACGACCAGGCCGCGCTGGCCCTTGCCGATGGGCGCGAAGATGTCCAGGATGCGGCCGGTGAGGTTTTCCTCGCTCTTGATGTCGCGCTCCAGCCGCATGGGCTGGTTCGGGTGCAGCGGCGTCAGGTTCTCGAACATGATCCGGTGCTTGATCGCTTCCGGGGCCACGCCGTTGACCTTGTCCACCTTGACCAGGGCGAAGTAGCGCTCGCCGTCCTTGGGCACGCGCACTTCGCCTTCGATGGAGTCGCCCGTGTGCAGGTTGAAGCGGCGGATCTGCGAGGGCGAGATGTAGATGTCGTCGGTGCTGGCCAGGTAGGACGTCTCGGGCGAGCGCAGGAAGCCGAAGCCGTCGGGCAGGACTTCGAGCACGCCGTCGCCGAAGATCTGCTCGCCTTGCTTGGCGCGCCGCTTCATGATCGCGAACATCAGCTCCTGCTTGCGCAGGCGGTTGGCGTTCTCGATTTCCAGGCCAGCGGCCATTTCCAGCAACTGCGAGACGTGCAGCGCCTTCAGTTCATTGAGGTGCATTGCGGTGAGAGGGGGATTTCAGGGGGGAAGGGGCGGCGGGCCACGGACGGGCCCGCGCGGGTAACGGCCGGAAGGATTACAGCGCGTCGTCCAGGAAGGCGGTGAGCTGCGACTTGGACAGGGCGCCGACCTTGGTGGCGGCGACCTGGCCGTCCTTGAACAGCATCAGCGTGGGGATGCCGCGGATGCCGTACTTGGCGGCGGTGTCCTGGTTGTCGTCCACGTTGAGCTTGGCGATGGTGAGGCGGCCGGCATATTCGGACGCGACTTCCTCCAGGATGGGGGCGATCATCTTGCAGGGGCCGCACCAGGCGGCCCAGTAGTCGACCAGCACCGGCTGGCCCGATTTGATGACGTCGCCCTCGAAGCTGGCGTCGCTCACGTGCTTGATGTGTTCGCTCATGGTGTGTCTCGGGGGAGGGTGGCGCGTTCGCGCGGCGCACGCCAGGGGGTGACCGGCTGTAGTGGCCAACTTGTAACGCAGATTCAAAGCATAACATCGAGCATACCACTGTCGGCCCCCTTGGGGCAGCCCGAGGGTGCTCAGTTCCTGCGCTTTCCAGTCCGGGCCGCGCCATCCCTGGCGCTATCCGTAAAATGTCGGTTTTTTTCCACAGCAGTTGGGGATAACTTGGCTACTTCGCGATACACCGAAGCTTCCATCCGGGTGCTCAAGGGGCTGGAGCCCGTGCGCCAGCGCCCCGGCATGTACACCCGCACCGAACATCCCCTGCACGTCGTGCAGGAGGTGATCGACAACGCGGCCGATGAAGCCCTGGCCGGCCATGGCCGGCACATCCAGGTCACCCTGCACGCCGACGGCGGCGTCACCGTCGAGGACGACGGGCGCGGCATCCCGGTCGGCCTGCACCCCGAGGAAAAGGCCCCGGTGGTGGAACTGGTCTTCACCCGCCTGCATGCCGGCGGCAAGTTCGACAAGCAGGGCGGCGGGGCCTACGCCTTCTCCGGCGGCCTGCACGGGGTGGGCGTGTCGGTCACCAACGCGCTCGCCCGGCGGCTGGAGGTCGTGGTCTGGCGCGACGGCGGCGCGCACCGCCTGGCCTTCGCCGGCGGCGAGGTGGCCGAGCCGCTGGCGCCGCTGGCCGACGCGGCGGCGGCCGGCCGGAAGAAGAAATCCGGCACGCGCGTGACCGTCTGGCCCGATCCCAAGTACTTCGACAGCCCGGCCATCCCGCTGGGCGAGCTGACCCACCTGTTGCGCAGCAAGGCGGTGCTGCTGCCCGGGGTCAAGGTATCCCTGCGGGTGGAAAAGACCGGCGAGACCCGCGATTGGCTGTACGAGCAGGGCCTGCGCGGCTACCTGACCGAATCGCTGGCCGGCGCCGAGCTGATGATCCCCCTGTTCGAGGGCGAGCAGTACGCCGGCGCCGACCACGAAAGCTTCGCCGAGGGCGAGGGCGCCCAGTGGGTGGTGGCCTGGACCGACGACGGCGCGGTGGTGCGCGAGTCCTACGTCAACCTGATCCCGACGCCGGCCGGCGGCACGCACGAGGCGGGCCTGCGCGAGGGCCTGTTCTCGGCGGTCAAGAGCTTCGCCGAGCTGCACGGCCTGCTGCCCAAGGGCGTCAAGCTGCTGCCCGAGGACGTGTTCGCGCGGGCCAGCTTCGTGCTGTCGGCCAAGGTGCTGGACCCGCAGTTCCAGGGCCAGATCAAGGAGCGCCTGAACAGCCGCGACGCGGTGCGCCTGGTGGGCGGCTTCGCCAGGTCCGCGCTGGACCTGTGGCTGCATACCCACGTGGAGTACGGCCGCAAGCTGGCCGAGCTGGCCATCCGCCAGGCCCAGGCGCGCCAGCGCTCGGCCCAGAAGGTGGAAAAGCGCAAGAGCTCGGGCGTGGCCGTGCTGCCCGGCAAGCTGACCGACTGCGAGGCCAGCGACGCCTCGCGCACCGAGGTCTTCCTGGTCGAGGGCGATTCGGCCGGCGGCTCGGCCAAGATGGGGCGCGACAAGGAGTTCCAGGCCGTGCTGCCGCTGCGCGGCAAGGTGCTCAACGCCTGGGAGGTCGAGCGCGACCGCCTGTTCGCCAACAACGAGATCCACGACATTTCCGTGGCCATCGGCGTGGACCCGCACGGCCCGGGCGACGATCCCGACCTGTCCGGCCTGCGCTACGGCCGCATCTGCATCCTGTCGGACGCCGACGTGGACGGCTCGCACATCCAGGTGCTGCTGCTGACGCTCTTCTACCGCCACTTCCCGCGCCTGGTCGAGCTCGGCCACGTGCACGTGGCGCGCCCGCCGCTGTTCCGGGTGGACGTGCCGGCCCAGGGCAAGCGCCCGCCGCGCAAGCTCTACTGCCTGGACGAGGGCGAGCTGGAGGCGGTGCGCGACAAGCTGCGCAAGGAAGGCGTGCGCGAGGGCGCCTGGAGCGTGAGCCGCTTCAAGGGCCTGGGAGAGATGAGCCCCGAGCAGCTGTGGGAGACCACCATGAACCCCGACACCCGGCGCCTGCTGCCGGTCGGCTACGGCGACCTGGACCGCGAGGCCACCACGCGCATGTTCGACATGCTGATGGGCAAGGGCGAGTCCGCCCAGCGCCGCGCCTGGCTGGAAGAGAAGGGCAATTTGGCCGAAGTGGATATCTGAGATTCTGATGACTGACACTGAGCAACCCGGCCTGTTCGACGCGCCGTCGGACGAAGGCATCACCCTGGCGCGCTATGCCGAGCAGGCCTACCTGGACTACGCCGTGTCGGTGGTGCGCGGGCGCGCGCTGCCCGACGTGGGCGACGGCCAGAAGCCCGTGCAGCGCCGCATCCTGTACGCCATGCAGGCCATGGGCCTGGCCGCCGGCGCCAAGCCGGTCAAGTCCGCCCGCGTGGTGGGCGACGTGCTGGGCAAGTACCACCCGCACGGCGACCAGGCGGCCTACGACGCGCTGGTGCGCATGGCGCAGGGCTTCACGCTGCGCTATCCGCTGATCGATGGCCAGGGCAACTTCGGCTCGCGCGACGGCGACAACGCGGCGGCCATGCGCTATACGGAAGCCCGGCTCACGCCCTTCTCGCGCCTGCTGCTGGACGAATTGGAAGAGGGCACGGTCGATTTCGTGCCCAACTACGACGGCAGCCACGAAGAGCCGCAGATGCTGCCCGCGCGCCTGCCGGTCATGCTGCTGAACGGCGCCTCGGGCATTGCCGTGGGCATGGCCACAGAGATCCCCTCGCACAACCTGCGCGAGGTGGCCCAGGCCTGCGTGGCGCTGCTGCGCAATCCCAGGCTGACCGACGACGAGCTGCACGCCCTGGTGCCGGGGCCGGACTTCGCCGGCGGCGGGCAGATCATCACGCCGGCGGCCGAGATCGCAGCCATCTACCGCGGCGGGCGCGGCTCGCTCAAGGTGCGCGCGCGCTGGCAGTTCGAGGAACTGGCGCGCGGCCAGTGGCAGCTGGTGGTGCACGAGTTGCCGCCGGGCACGTCCTGCCAGAAGGTGCTGGAAGAGATCGAGGAGATCACCAACCCCAAGGTCAAGGCCGGCAAGAAGAGCCTGACGCCCGATCAGCAGCAGGCCAAGGCGCTGATGCTGGGCCTGCTCGACGCGGTGCGCGACGAGTCCGGCAAGGACGCGGCGGTGCGCCTGGTGTTCGAGCCCAAGACCTCCAAGGTGGACCGCGACGAGTTCGTCAACCTGCTGCTGGCCCAGACCAGCATGGAGAGCAGCGCGCCGTGCAACCTGGTGTGCATAGGCACCGACGGCCGGCCGCGCCAGAAGCCGCTGCGCGACATCCTGTCGGAATGGCTGGACTTCCGCACCGCCACGGTCACCCGCCGCACGCGCCACCGCCTGGACAAGGTGACCGACCGCATCCACGTGCTGGAAGGGCGCATGGTCGTCTACCTGAACGTGGACGAGGTGATCCAGACCATACGGGAGTCCGACGAGCCGCGCCCGGTGCTGATGCAGCGCTTCGACCTGACCGAGCGCCAGGCCGAGGACATCCTGGAGATGCGCCTGCGCCAGCTGGCCCGGCTGGAAGGCTTCAAGATCGAGCAGGAGCTGGCCGACAAGCGCGCCGACCAGGCCAGGCTGCAGGAGCTGCTGGACAACCCGTCCTCGCTCAAGCGCCTGGTGGTGCGCGAGATCGAGGCCGACGCCAAGCAGTACGGCGACGAGCGCCGCACGCTGATCCAGGCCGCCGAGCGCGCCGTGGTCGAGAACCGCGTGGTGGACGAGCCGGTGACGGTGGTGGTGTCGCAGAAGGGCTGGCTGCGCGCCCGCCAGGGCCACGGCCACGACGTCGGCCAGTTCGGCTTCAAGCAGGGCGACGCGCTGTACGGCGCCTTCGAGTGCCGCACCACCGACACGCTGATCGCGCTGGGCGAGAACGGCCGTGCCTATTCGGTGCCGGTGGCCTCGCTGCCTTCGGCGCGCGGCGACGGCCAGCCGGTCACGACCATGATAGACCTGGAGGCCGGCACCCGCATCGTCCACATGCTGGCGGCCGCGCCCGACACGCAGTGGCTGATGGCCACGCGGCGCGGCTACGGCTTCGCCGCCCGGCTGTCGGACATGGCCAGCCGCCAGCGCGCCGGCAAGCAGTTCGTCACGCTGGAGGAAGGCGACGAGCTGCTGCGGCCGGTGCCGCTGTTCCCCGGCGCGGTGCAGCTGGCGCTCTTGAGCGCCAAGGGGCGCTTCCTGGTGTTCGGGCTGGACGAGGTCAAGTCGCTGTCCGGCGGCGGGCGCGGCACGGTGCTGATGGGCGTGGACGCGCCCGATACGCTGGCGCAGGCGGTGCCGGTGGGGCCGGCCGGCCTGCGCGCGACGGGCACCTACCGCAACCGCGAGGTCGAGGACATCCTCGATGCGCGCGGCCTGGAGCCCTACGTGGGCAAGCGCGCCCGCAAGGGCAGGCTGCTGGACGTGCGTCCCAAGCAGCCGCTGCTGTCGCCGGTGCTGTAGCGCGGCCGCGCCGCCCGCGGCCCGGCCCCGCTCAGGCGGCCCGGCTGCGCCGGCGCCGGGCGCCGTCGGCGGCCGCGGCGTCGCGCGAGGCTTCCTGCGCGGCCTGGTCGGGCGCTTCCTGCGCGGCATCGCGCAGCGCCGCGTCCAGCAGCGCCTCCACCATCCAGAACACCAGCGATTCCACCTCGCGCTGGGGCATGTCCCAGATGTCCTTGAAGACGATGTAGGGCTCGACGCCGTAGATCAGCGACAGCGCCTGGTGCAGGCGCTCGTGCCGCTCGGGCGGCAGCACCGAGGCGAAGGGCGCCAGCGCGTGCGCCAGGATGCCGATGCGGTGGCCGCGCCGGTAGGGCGGCTCGTGCAGCTGGCCGGCGCGCGCCTGCGCGTATTGCTCCAGCGACAGCTGCACGGCCGCGCGCATGTGCGGCTCGAAGGCCTCGAACTGCGGGAAGGTGCTCTTGAACAGCTGGTGCACGCGCGCGCGCCCGTCGGCCTCGTGCGTGTCCCAGGCGCGCACCGGCGCCAGCGCCATGTCTATCATCGCCGCCACCAGCGCGCCGCGCGACGGGAAGTAGCGGTAGGCCGTCGCGCGCGATACGCCGGCGCGCTCGGCCAGCTGCGCCACGGTGGGCACGCTGCCTTCCTGCACCATCAGCCCGGCGGTGTCCATCAGCAGCTTCCAGGTGCGCGCGCGCGCCCCGCCCGGCGGCGGGGGCGGCGCCGCGGTAATGGGCGGCAGGACCCGCCTCGGCCGCTTGCCGGCCAGATTGGCATTGATTGGGTTTTTTCCCGCCGGCGCGATGTCGGCTCGTTTATGCAGGCGATTCAGTGGCATGGCGATGTCGGCGGGCAGGGTGGTGCCGTATTGATCGAAATTGGGTCGTTGACACGTCCCGCGCCGCACCCGTATATTGCCAGCCATAAACGATACACGAGTCTCAAAACGAGTCTAGTGTCTTAAAAATACGCCCGCCTGGCGGCGGTGCGAGGAGACGACATGGGCACCCAGCTCATCCGGCGCACGGCCGTCGAAATCGACGGCGCGGGCGATGCGGTGGTCTGTCTGCACGGTCTGGGCGGCACCAGCAACACCTGGACGCCGCTGATGCAGGCCTTCTCGGGCCTGCGCGCCGTGCGCATCGACCTGCCCGGCAGCGGCCGCTCGCCCTTGGGCGAGGCCGAGTCGTCCATCGCCGGCTACGTCGATACCGTGCTGGCCGTGCTTGCGCAGCTCGATATCCGCCGCGCCCATTTCGTCGGCCATTCCCTGGGCACCATCGTCTGCCTGCACCTGGCGGCGGCGCAGCCGCGGCTGGCGCGCAGCCTGGCGCTGTTCGGCCCGCTGGCCGCGCCCGCCGAGGCCGCGCGCGCCGGCATCCTGGCGCGCGCCCGCAAGGCGCGCGAGGGCGGCATGCCGGCCATGCAGGAGATCGCCGACGCCATCGTCGCAGGCGCCTTGTCCGGCGAGACGCGCCGCAACCGGCCGGAGGCCGTGGCCATGGTGCGCGAAAGCCTGATGCGCCAGGACCCGGAAGGCTATGCGCGCAGCTGCGAGGCGCTGGCCGCCGCGCAGCCGCCGGCGCTGGCCGAGGTGTCCTGTCCGGCGCTGCTGGCCACCGGCGACGAGGACGGCGTGGCGCCGCCGCAGTCGGTGCGCATGCTGGCCGAGCGCCTGCCCGCGAGCCGCGCGCCGGTGGTCTACGCACGCTGCGGCCACTGGACGCCGTTCGAGCGCGCCGCCGACTGCCTGCGCGAGCTGAAGTCCTTCTACGCATCCGCCTTGCCCTGAGGCCCCGACGCCCCGCGCGGCCGGTGCGCCGCGCCTCCCGCCGCCGGCCCCGGGCGCCAGGGCCGGCACGCAGTGCCCACAGGAGACCGCCATGTCTCAAGTGCTGTTCACCAACGTGCGCGTGTTCGAAGGCTCGGGCGACGCGCCCTACACCGGCGAAGTGCTGGTCGAGGGCAATCGCATCGCCCGCGTCGCGCGCTCGACCCGCTCCATTCCCGCCGCAGGCGTGACCGTGATCGACGGCGCGGGCGCCTTCCTGATGCCGGGCATGACCGAGGCCCACACGCACTTTTCCTGGAACGACCAGCCCTCGCTCGATTCCATCCAGCGCATGCCCACCGAGGAGCACGTGATCTGGTGCGTGAACGTGGCGCGCCGCTACCTGGACATGGGCTGGACCTCCTGCGTGGGCGCGGCCACCGCCAAGCCGCGCCTGGACGTGGTCACGCGCAACGCCATCGAGTCGGGCCAGATCCCGGGGCCGCGCTACCTGGCGGCCAGCCAGGAGATCACCACGCCGGGCGGGCTGGGGGATACCTCGCCGCCGCACCTGCCGTATCCGGAGTTCAGCTTCGGTGCGGTGGTGTCGGGGCCCGAGGAGATGCGCCGGACGGTGCGCGAATTCGTCAAGTACGGCGTGGACCAGCTCAAGATCAACCTGTCGGGCGAATACATCGCCGGGCTGCCCGCCGAGCTGACCCAGTTCAGCGACGAGGAAGTGGCCATGTGCGCGGCCGAGGCGCGCCGCTTCGGCAAGCGGGTGGCCGCGCATGCGCGCTCCTGCGAGTCGGTCAAGCAGTGCCTGCGCCACGGCATCGAGATCATCTACCACGCCAGCTTCACCGACGAGGAAGTGCTGGACCTGCTGGAGCAGCACCGCGACCGCGTCTTCGTCGCGCCGGGGCTGGCCTGGCTGGTCAACACGTCCTACCACGCCGAGCAGTGGGGCATCACGCCCGAGAAGGCCAAGGCCATGGGCTACCACCGCGAGCTGGAGGTGGCGGTGGAGTCGCTGCGCAAGATGCACAGGCGCGGCGTGCGCATCCTGCCCGGCGGCGACTACGGCTTCGCCTGGACGCCGCACGGCACCAACGCCCGCGACCTGGAGTACTTCGTCAAGTACCTGGGCATGACCACTGCCGAGGCGCTGCGCTCGGCCACCGAGTACGGCGGCCAGATCATGATGCGCGGCCACGAGCTGGGCCGCGTGCAGGCGGGCTACCTGGCCGACCTGCTGCTGGTCGACGGCGACCCGCTGGCCGACATCCGAGTGTTGCAGGACCGCGGCCGCATCCTGGCGGTGATGAAGGACGGCGTCTTCCACCGCGAGCCGGAAATCCGCAGCGTGCGCCAGACGCGCTGGGCCGCGTAGGAGGACGCGATGACGCCGCACGCCTTGCCCTGCGCCTTGCCGCCCGCCGTGCGCCGCGCCGGCCTCGCCTTGCCCGCGCGCCGCCCCGGGAGTTCCGCCCGATGATCGCGCGCCTGTCCGCCGCCCGCATCGCCGGGGCCGTCCTGGCGCTGGCGCTGCTGGCGCTCGCCGCGGCCGGCCTGGCCGACAACCCCAGGCTGTTCGGCCTGACGGTGCTCAACGGCCTGACGCTGGCCGCGCTGTACTTCCTGGTGGCCAGCGGCTTCACCCTGGTGTTCGGGCTGATGCGCGTGGTCAACCTGGCGCACGGCTCGCTCTTCCTGCTGGGCGGCTACGTGGGCTACGCGGTGGGCGACGCCAGCGGCTCGTGGTTCCTGGCGCTGGCCTGCGGCTTCGCGGCCTCGGCGCTGGCCGGGCTGGTGCTGCAGGCCGGGGTGTTCCGCTACATGGAGGGGCAGGACCTGCGCCAGACGCTGGTCAGCATTGGCCTGTCCATCGTCCTGGCCGACGTCTTCCTGTGGATCTGGGGCGGCGAGACCTACCAGTTCGATCCGCCCGAATGGCTGTACGGCACCGTGCCGCTGCCGCTGGTGGGCAAGTATTCCGGCTTCCGGCTGGTGGTGCTGGCCACCGCCGCGGCCATAGGCGTGGCCCTGTGGCTGTTCCTGAACCGCACGCGCATCGGCATGATGATACGGGCCGGGGTGGACGACCGGCGCATGCTGTCGGCCTCGGGCGTGAACGTGCAGCGCGTGTTCGCCGCCACCTTCGCCATCGGCGCGGGACTGGCGGGCTTCGCCGGGGTGATGGGCGGCACGGCGCTGTCGATCGCGCCGGGCGAGGACGTGCGCTACCTGCTGGCGTCCCTGGTGGTGGTCATCGTCGGCGGCATGGGCAGCATCGCGGGCGCGGCCGTCGGCGCGCTGCTGATCGGGCTGTCCGAGACCTTCGGCCTGGCCTACGTGCCGACCTACGGGGTGGTGTTCACCTTCCTGATCATGGTGGCCGTGCTGGCCTTCCGGCCGCAGGGGCTGATGGGGGCGGCAAGATGAGCGCGGCTCGGTGGCGCAGGGCGATGTCGGGACAGGTGATATCGGCGCAGGCGCCGTCGGCGGCGGCGGCTGCCGCGCCGGCCAGGGATTCCGCCTGGGCCTGGCGCCTGCTGGCGCTGGCCGCGCTGCTGCTCTATCCGGCCGTGGCCTCGCCTTTCTTCATCTTCCAGGTGGGCGGGCAGGCGCTGGTGCTGGGCATCGTCGCGCTGTCGCTGGCCTGGCTGGGCGGCTACGGCGGCATGGTGACGCTGTCGCAGATGACGGTGGCCGGCGTGGCCGGTTATGCGCTGGCCATTTTCGGCGGCAACGCCAGCGCCGCGCACAGCCTGGGCTGGCCGTGGTGGCTGGCGATCGCCATGGCGCTGTCGCTGGCCGTGCTGGCGGCGGTGGCCATCGGCGCGCTGGCGGTGCGCACCGAAGGCATCTACACCATCATGATCACGCTGGCCATCGGCGTGGCCTTTTTCTACCTGGTGCAGCAGAACCAGACGGTGTTCAACGGCTTCCAGGGCCTGTCGCGCATTTTGCCGCCGCCGCTGTTCGGCGTGGACTGGCGCGCGCCCGTGCCGTTCTACTACCTGGCGCTGGCCTGCGCGCTGGCGGCCTATTGCGCGGTCGCCTACCTGGCGCGCTCGCCCTTCGGCATGGCGCTGCAGGGCATACGCGAGAACCCCCGCCGCATGCGCGCGCTGGGCTTCAACGTCAACGCCCACCGCATCGCCGCGCACGCGCTGGCGGGCCTGATGGCCGGCGCCGGCGGCGTGTTGCTGGCCTGGTACAACTCGCAGATCTCGCCGGGCTCGGTGGGCACCACGGCGCTCATCAACATCCTGATCGTCGCCGTCATCGGCGGCATGCGCCACCCGGCCGGCCCCTTCCTGGGCGCGCTGCTCTTCGTGCTGCTGCAGAACTTCGCGATCGACCTGGTCGACCGCGAGCGCTTCAACCTCGTGATCGGCGGGGTCTTCCTTTTCATACTCGCGGTATCGCCCGACGGCCTGCTCGGCGTCTGGCGGCGCCTGGCGCGGACTGCCCACCCGGCCGCGCGGCGCAGCAGTTCCTGAACGGGTGCGGACACGCATAAACGGATATCCAGGAGACAGGCAATGACCCACTTCAACCTAGGCAGGATCCCGGCCGCGCTGGCCGCGGCGGCGCTGGCCGCCGGCATGGCGGGGCAGGCGGGCGCGCAGCAGGCCCTGCGCATCGGCGCGCTGGCCACGCTGGAAGGCCCCTTCGCCGTGCCCGGGCAGGACGGCATGCGGGGCATAGAGCTGGCGGTCAAGGAGCACGGCGGCGCCATTGCCGGGCGCAAGATAGAGCTCGTCAAGGCGTCGTCCAACGGCAACCCCGACACCGCCGTGGCGGCCGCGCGCAAGCTGGTCGAGCAGGACAAGGTGGAGCTCTTCATCGGCCCGCTGTCGGGCTCGGAGGGCATCGCGGTCAAGAACTACGCCAAGTCGCAGCCGCAGGTCACCTTCGTCAACGGCTCCTCGGCCGCGCAGGAGACCACCGTGTCCGACCCGGCGCCCAACTTCTTCCGATTCTCCACCGACGGCGCGCAGTGGCAGTACGGCCTGGGCGACTACGCCTTCAAGGAAAAGGGCTACAAGCGCGTGGTCTCGGTGGCCGAGGACTACTCCTTCCCGTATTCGCTGCTGCAGGGCTTCATGGTGGAGTTCTGCCGCGCCGGCGGCAAGGTGGTGGACAAGCACTGGGTGCCGCTGGGCACCAAGGACTATTCCTCGGTGATCGCCCGCCTGCCCGACGACATCGACGCCATCTACGTGGCGCTGGGCGGCTCGGACGCGGTCAACTTCTTCTCGCAGTACGAGCAGGCGGGCGGCGACAAGCCGCTGATCGCCGGCTCCATCACCATCGACCAGTCGGTGCTGGGCTACAAGGGCAAGCGCCGCGACGCGCTGGTGGGCACGCCCTCGGCCGGGCCGATCGCCGACGACTACGACGACCCCGCCTGGAAGGCCTTCGTGGACGCCTACCGCAAGGAGTTCAAAGATGGCCTGCCCAGCCCGTCGCTCTTCGCGCACGCCTACTACGTCAACGCCAAGGCGTTGCTCGACGGCCTGGCGGCGGTGGGCGGCGACCTGTCGGACAACCAGGCCAAGCTGCGCCGGCAGCTGGCCACCATGACGGTCAAGACGCCCACCGGCGACGTGCGCCTGGACGAGAATCGCAACGCCGTGGCCAACATCTTCCTGACCGAAGTGGCGCGCGCCGGCGACGGCAGCTTCTACAACAAGTTCGTCAAGGTGGTGCCCGACGTCGACCAGTACCTGGGCATGTCGCGCGAGGAGTTCACCAAGATGGGCGTGGGCTCGCGCACCAACCCCGAGTGCCGCTGATGCCCGCGCAGGCCGACGCCCCGGCCGGCGCGGCCCCGCGCGCGGCCACCGGGTTCTCCTCGGGCAACGCCCTGGAGCTGCGGCAGGTCTCGCGCAGCTTCGGGGCGCTGCGCGCGATCGACTCGGTGTCCTTCGCGGTGCCGGCCGGCCGCCGCCACGCGGTGCTGGGCTCGAACGGCGCGGGCAAGACGACGCTCTTCAACGCCATCACGGGGGACTTCCCGCCCACCGCGGGCCGGGTGCTGCTGTTCGGCGAGGACGTCACCGGGCTGCCGCCCTGGGCGCGCATCCGCCGGGGGCTGCGCCGCACCTACCAGTCCTCGCTGCTGCTGCGCGAGCTGACGGTGCGCGAGAACCTCTTCCTGGCGGTGCGCGGCGTGGCGCGCGGGCGCTACGGCCTGGCGCGGCCGCGCCGCGGCGACCCGTCGCTGCGCGCGGCCGCGGAACTGCTCGACCATGCGCGGCTGGCCCACCTGGCCGAGCGGCCGGTGGCGCTGCTCTCGCACGGGCAGCAGCGCCAGCTGGAGATCGGCATGGCGCTGGCCGGGGCGCCGCGCCTGATCCTGTTCGACGAGCCGGCGGCCGGCCTGTCGCCGGCCGAGCGGCGCGAGCTGGTGGCGCTGCTGCGCGCGCTGCCGCCGCACATCGGCTACGTCATCATCGAGCACGACCTGGAGATCGCCCTGTCGGTGGTCGAGCAGGTCACCGTCATGCACAACGGCCGCGTGCTCAAGCACGGTACGCCGCAGGAAATCGAAAGCGACGCCGAAGTGCAGGCCATTTACATGGGAGGGCACGGCCATGGCGGCTAGCGCATACCGCGCTGCGGGCGGCGGCGCAGTAGGGCCCGGAGCGGGCTTCGCGGCCGCCGGCGCGCCCCTGCTGCGCATCGAGGGCCTGGATGTCCACTACGGCAGCGCCCACGCCCTGCAGGGCGTGTCGCTGTCGCTGGCAGGCGGCGTGCTGGCCGTGGTGGGGCGCAACGGCATGGGCAAGACCACGCTGTGCAACGCCATCACCGGCCTGGTGCCGGCGCGCGGCGGCATCGTCTTCGCCGGCCGGCCCATCCTGGGGCTGCCGCCGCACCGCATCACCGATCTGGGCATCGCCTACGTGCCGCAGGGCCGGCGGGTCTGGCCCTCGCTGTCGGTGGACGAGCACCTGCGCTTGGCCAGCGTCACGGCCCGGCGCGGCGACTGGACGGTGGACCGGGTCTACCAGGTCTTCCCGCGGCTGGCCGAGCGCCGCCGCAACGGCGGCGCGCAGCTCTCCGGCGGCGAGCAGCAGATGCTGGCCATCGGCCGGGCGCTGCTGTTCAACCCGCGCCTGCTGGTCATGGACGAGCCCACCGAAGGGCTGGCGCCGGTGATCGTCGAGCAGGTCGCCGGCATGCTCAAGACGCTGGCCGGCGAGGGCAGCATCGCCGTGCTGCTGGTCGAGCAGAACCTGGGCGTGGCCATCGACGTGGCCGACACCGTGGCGGTGATGGTCAACGGCCGGATCGCCCGCGTGCTGCCGGCCGCCGGGCTGGCCGTCGACGTGGAACTGCAGCAGCGCCTGCTGGGCGTGCGGCAGTCGGGCGGGGATGACGGTCACGCGGTACAGGCGGACGCGCCCGGCCCGGCTGCGGCCGAGGTCCGGGTCATGACGGTGCGGCGCGCCGAAGGCGGCGAGCTGCTGGCCGAGGCGCCGCAGGACCGGCGCCCGACCCGCTGGGGCGGCGTGGCCGACGGCCCGGCGCCCGCGGCCGAAGGGCCGGCGCGGGACGGCCGGGCATCGCCTTCCGCGGCTTGGCCGGCGGATGCCGCCGCCGGCGCGGCGGGCCGCGCCGCCGCGCCGGCCGCCTACGCCTACCCGGTGGCCGCCAGCGCCGAGCGCGCGGCCTACGTGGTCGGCACCTTCGACACCAAGGCGCGCGACCTGGACTACCTGCGCGACTGCCTGCGGCGCCTGGGCCTGCGCGTGGTGACGGTGGACGTGTCCACCTCGGGCGCGGCCAGCGGCGCCGGCGTGCCGGCGCGCGAGGTGGCGCGCCACCACCCGGGCGGCGAGGCCGCCGTGTTCACCGGCGACCGCGGCTCGGCGGTCGAGGCCATGGCCGTGGCGCTGGAGCGCTACGTGCTGTCGCGCCGCGACCTGGGCGGCATCGTCAGCGCCGGCGGCTCGGGCGGCACGGCGCTGGCCACGCGCGCCATGCGCGCGCTGCCGGTGGGCGTGCCCAAGATCATGGTGTCCACTGTCGCCTCGGGCGACGTCAAGCCCTACGTCGGGCCCAGCGACCTGTGCATGATGTATTCGGTGACCGACGTGTCGGGCATCAACCGCATCAGCGCGCGCGTGCTGGGCAACGCCGCGCACGCGCTGGCCGGCATGCTGATGCACGATCCGTCCGGCCGGGCCGAGGACAAGCCGGCCGTCGGCCTGACCATGTTCGGCGTGACCACGCCCTGCGTGCAGGCCGTCGCGCGCCTGCTCGGCCCGCGCTACGACTGCCTGGTCTTCCACGCCACCGGCACCGGCGGGCAGTCCATGGAGAAGCTGGCGCAGTCCGGCATGCTGGCTGCAGTGGTCGACGTGTCCACCACCGAGATCGCCGACGAGATCGTCGGCGGCGTGTTCTCGGCCGGGCCCGGCCGCCTGGACCCGGTGATCGCCGCGGGCCTGCCCTACGTGGGCTCCTGCGGCGCGCTGGACATGGTCAATTTCCACGCCATGGATACGGTGCCCGAGCGTTTCCGCGGCCGCAAGCTGTACCGCCACAACCCCAACGTCACGCTGATGCGCACCACCGCCGAGGAATGCGCGCGCATCGGCGAATTCCTGGCCGGCAAGCTCAACCGCATGGCCGGCCCGGTGCGCTTCCTGGTCCCGGAGGGCGGGGTGTCCATGCTGGATGCGCCCGGCCAGCCCTTCTGGGACCCGCAGGCCGACCGGGCGCTGTTCGACGCGATCGAGCGCCATTTCCGTCCCGCGCCGCAGCGCCGCTTGCAGCGCCTGCCTTTCCACATCAACGCCCCCGAGTTCGCCGACGCGCTCGCGGCCGCCCTGCACGAGGCGGCTGCAGCCGGCGGCGCGGCCCGACCCTGAGGAAGCGACATGCCCCGCATCGCCCGCAAAGACATCCTGGAGAAATTCCGCGCCATGATCGCGCGCGGCGAGCCCATCATCGGCGGCGGCGCCGGCACGGGCCTGTCGGCCAAGTGCGAGGAGGCCGGCGGCATCGACCTGATCGTCATCTACAACTCGGGCCGCTACCGCATGGCCGGGCGCGGCTCGCTGGCCGGGCTGCTGGCCTACGGCAACGCCAACGAGATCGTCATGGACATGGCCCGCGAAGTCCTGCCGGTGGTGCGCCGCACGCCGGTGCTGGCCGGGGTCAACGGCACCGACCCCTTCATCGAGCCGCGCCGCTTCCTGCAGCGCGTGGCCGACGCGGGCTTCTCCGGCGTGCAGAACTTTCCCACCGTGGGCCTGATCGACGGGGTGTTCCGCGCCAACCTGGAGGAGACCGGCATGGGCTACGCGCTGGAGGTGGAGATGGTGCGCCAGGCCGCCGCCCTGGACCTGCTGACCACGCCCTATGTGTTCTGCGAGGACGACGCCCGGGCCATGGCGCGGGCCGGCGCCGACATCGTGGTCTGCCACCTGGGGCTGACCACGGGCGGGTCCATCGGCGCCGGGACCGCGCGCACGCTGGACCAGTGCGTGGACGACGTCAACGCCTGGTCGGCCGCCGCGCTGGCCGAGAAGCCCGACGCCATCGTGCTGTGCCACGGCGGCCCCGTCGCCACGCCCGAGGACGCCGCGCGCGTCCTGCGCGGCTGCCCGCAGTGCCACGGCTTCTACGGCGCCTCCAGCATGGAGCGGCTGCCCACCGAGCTGGCGCTGACCGAGACCACGCGCCGCTTCAAGCAAATCACCCGCTAAGGAGACTAGCCATGTCGGGTTCGCAATTCGGTACCTTCCTGCTGGGCCTGGTGGCGCTGGCCATCCTGGTGGCGCTCGCCGCCTGGCTGATGCACTGGCTCTATCTGCGCGCCTCGAAGGAGCGCGCCTTCGTGCGCACCGGCCTGGGCGGCCAGCGCGTGGTGCTCGACGGCGGCGCCTTCGTGCTGCCCATCGTCCACGACGTCATCCCCGTCAACATGAACACCCTGCGCCTGGAGGTCGCGCGCGGGCGCGAGCGCGCCGTGATCACGCGCGACCGCATGCGGGTGGACGTGATGGCCGAGTTCTACGTGCGCGTGCAGGCCTCGGCCGAGGCGGTGGCCGCCGCCGCCCAGACGCTGGGCCTGCGCACCCTGGAGCCGGAAAAGCTCAAGGAGCTGGTCGACGGCAAGTTCGTCGACGCGCTGCGCACCGTGGCCGCCGAGATGTCCATGGTGGAGATGCACGAGAAGCGCGGCGAGTACATCCGCCGCGTGCGCGCCGCCGTGGCCGAGGACCTGCTCAAGAACGGCCTGGAGCTGGAGTCGGCCTCGCTGACCGGCCTGGACCAGACTTCGATGGAGTTCTTCAACCCCAGCAACGCCTTCGACGCCGAGGGCCTGACCCGGCTCACCGAGCAGATCGAGCAGCGCAAGAAGCAGAGGAACGACATCGAGCAGGACACGCTGATCGCCATCCGCCACAAGAACCTGGAGGCCGAGAAGCTGTCGCTGTCGATAGACCGCGACGCCGAGCAGGCGCGCCTGGCCCAGCAGCGCGAGCTGGAGGTCGCCCGCGCCGAGCAGCGCGCGGCGCTGGCGCGCGAGCAGGCCGAGCGCGAGCGCGAGGCCGAGCAGGCCCAGATCGGCGCGCGCGAAGCCGTGGAGCAGGCGCGCATCCGCTCCGAGCAGGTGCTGGAGATCGAGCGCATCGCCAAGGAGCGCGAGCTGCAGGCCGCCGAGATCCTGCGCCGCAGGGAGCTGGAGCTGGCCGAGCAACAGCGCGCCATCGCGGTGGCCGAGCAGTCGCGCGAGCAATCGCGCGCCCAGGCCGAGGCCGACACTGCCCGCGCCGAGGCCGTGGCCGCCGAGGAACAGGTGTTCACCGCGCGCGAGGTGCAGACGGCCGAGCGGCGCAAGCGGATCGAGCTCATCGCCGCCGCCCAGGAGGCTGAGCGCGAGGGCTTGCGCCTGCGCCTGGCGGCCGAGGCCGAGCGGGCCGCCAGCGCCGACCGCGGCGCCGCGCTGCGCGCAGAGGCCCAGGCCCAGGCCGACGCGCAGCGCATCCGCGCCGAGGCGAGCCGGGTGCACTACGAGACCGAGGCCGAGGGCATGCGCCGCATGAACGAGGCGTCCAACGTGCTCACGCCCGAGGCGCGCCTGTCGGCCATGCGCATGAAGCTGCTGGACAAGCTCGACGGCATCATCCGCGAGTCGGCGCGGCCCATGGAACGCATCGAGGGCATACGCATCCTGCACGTGGACGGGCTGGGCGGCGGCGGGTCGTCGCCGGCGGGCGACGGCGCCGGGCAGGGCGGCGGCCTGGCCGATTCGGTGGTCAACTCGGCGCTGCGCTACCGGGCGCAGGCGCCGCTGGTCGACCACCTGCTGCGCGAGGCGGGGCTGGAAGGCGGCGACCTGGGCCGGCTGGCCGCGCGCACGCTGGGCTCGCCCGCGGCCGAGGACGCCGCGGGCGGGACGGCGCCGGAAGGGCCGGCCGGACGCGGCGCGGAGTAGGGCCATGGTGCAGGTCTACGTATCCAGCGTCATCGACGCGCCGGCCGAGACGGTGTGGCGCGTCATGCGGGACTTCAACGGCATGCCGCAATGGCACCCGCTGATCGCCGATTCGCGCATCGAGGAGGGCCTGCCGTCCGACCAGCTGGGCTGCGTGCGCCATTTCCACACGCGCGACGGCGGCCTGATACGCGAGCGCCTGCTGGCCCTGTCGGACTACGACTACACGTGCACCTACTCCATCCTGGAAAGCCCCATGGGGGTGAGCGGCTACGTGGCGACCTTCCGGCTGATCCCGGTGACCGACGGCGACCGCACCTTCGCGGAATGGGAGGCGAGCTTCGACTGCGCGCCCGAGCGGGAAGGGGAGCTGCGCGACCTGATAGGCAGGCAGGTGTTCCAGGCGGCCTTCGACGCCCTGCGCGGGCGGGTGGGCCGGTAGGCGTCCGCCGGCGCCGGGCAGCGGGCGCGGCCTGCGCGGCGCCGGATGCGGGGCGCAGCGCCGCGCAGCCCCGCCGGAGGGACCTAGTCCTGCCGCCCCAGCAGCAGGAACTCCATCAGCGCCTTCTGCACGTGCAGGCGGTTCTCGGCCTCGTCCCAGACCACGCTCTGCGGGCCGTCGATGACTTCGCCGGCGACCTCCTCGCCGCGGTGGGCGGGCAGGCAGTGCATGAAGACGGCCTGCGGGTCGGCCTGGGCCATCATCTCGGCGTCCACCGACCAGTCGGCGAAGGCGGCGCGGCGGGCCTCGTTCTCGGCCTCGAAGCCCATGCTGGTCCAGACGTCGGTGGTGACCAGGTGGGCGCCGCGGCAGGCCTGCATGGGGTCGTCGAACTGGCGCAGCACCCCGGCCGGCAGGTTGCCGATGCGCGCCGGGTCCAGCTCGTAGCCGGGCGGGGTGGACACGTGCAGGGTGAAACCCAGCAGCTCGGCGGCCTGCAGCCAGGTGTAGGACATGTTGTTGGCGTCGCCGATCCAGGCCACCGTCCTGCCGCGCAGCTCGCCGCGGTGCTCGATGTAGGTGAAGATGTCGGCCAGGATCTGGCAGGGGTGGAACTCGTTGGTCAGGCCGTTGATCACCGGCACGCGCGAGTGCGCCGCGAAGCGCTCGATGCGGGTCTGCTCGAAGGTGCGGATCATGATGATGTCCACCATGCGCGAGACGACCCGAGCGGTGTCTTCGATGGGCTCGGCGCGGCCGAGCTGGGAGTCGGTGGTGGTCAGGTGGATGACCGAGCCGCCCAGTTGGTACATGCCGGCCTCGAAGGACACGCGGGTGCGCGTGCTGGCCTTCTCGAAGACCATGGCCAGGGTGCGGTCGCTCAGGGTGAAGTGCGGCTCGTAGCGCTTGAACTTGTCCTTGATGGTGCGGGCGCGGGCCAGGACGTATTCGAGCTCGGCGCGGGAGAAGTCGCGGAATTGCAGGAAGTGGCGCAGGGGGCCGGTCGGGTTCGTGGGTGGAGTCATGATGGGCTCAGTGGGCCTCGGCCAGGAAAGTCTTGACGAGCGGGACGAGGATTTCGACGATGCGGTCGGCTTCGGCGCGGGTCAGGATGAGGGGAGGCAGCAGGCGGACCACGCGCTCGCGCGTGACGTTGATCAGCAGGCCGGCCTGCAGGGCGCGCGCGGCCAGCACGCCGCAGGGGCGGGCGAGCTCCACGCCCAGCATCAGGCCGCGGCCGCGCACCTCGGCCACGCCGGGCACGCCTTGCAGGGCGGCCTGCAGTTCGGCCTTGAGATAGTCGCCGACCGCTTCGGCGTTGGCCAGCAGGCCGTCCTGCTCCAGCGCGTCCAGCACGGCCAGCCCGGCCGCGCAGGCCAGCGGGCCGCCGCCGAAGGTGGTGCCGTGGGTGCCGGGGCTGAACACGCCGGCCGCCGGGCCGGCCGCGGCCACCGCGCCGATGGGCACGCCGCCGGCCAGGCCCTTGGCCAGCAGCATCACGTCCGGGCGGATGCCGGCCCACTGGTGGGCGAACCACTTGCCGGTGCGGCCGATGCCCGACTGCACCTCGTCTATCATCAGCAGCCAGCCGCGCTCGTCGCACAGCCGGCGCAGGCCCTGCAGGTAGGCCGCGTCGCCCGGGCGGATGCCGCCTTCGCCCTGCAGGACTTCCAGCAGCACGGCCACCACGCGGGGCTCGCGCTCGCCGGCCTGGGCGACGGCGGCCAGGTCGTTGTAGGGCACCTGGACGAAGCCTTCCAGCATGGGGCCGAAGCCCTGGCGCGCCTTTTCGCTGCCGGTGGCGGCCAGCGCGCCCAGGGTGCGGCCGTGCCAGGACGAATCCATGGTGACGATGTGGGGGAAGTCGTTGCCCCGCTTGTGGCCGTACAGTCGCGCGAGCTTGATGGCGGTCTCGGCGGCTTCCGAGCCGCTGTTGACGAAGGCGACTTCCGGCATGCCCGAAAGCGCGGCGATGCGCCCGGCCAGGGCGACCTGCTGGGGTATCTCGTACAGGTTGGAGGTGTGGATCAGGCGCGCGGCCTGCTCGCCGATCGCCCGCACCAGGCGGGGGTGGCCGTGGCCCAGGCAGGACACGCCGATGCCGGCCAGCGCGTCCAGGTACTTGCGGCCGGCCGCATCCCACAGCCAGACGCCCTGGCCGTGAGTGAACGAAACCGGCAGGCGGGCGTAGATGTTGGCCAGTGGCGAGGGCATTCGGACTCCAGAAAATACCGTCCCGCCCGGCCCGCGGGACGGGATGGGCACGACGGCGAAAAGGTCAATCATATACAATCCGCGGCGCGGGCAACGTGACGCGGGAAGTGGCCCGCACGTGTGCCCGGGCGGCTTGTTCATGACGGAAAAAGTCCGGCAACTCATCATTCACGGCGTCACCGAAGACGGCGCCCGGTTTCGCCCCAGCGACTGGGCCGAGCGACTGGCCGGCGTCATGGCGCCGTACCGCCCGGCCGGCACGGCGGGCAGCCACCTGACTTATTCCCCCTATGTGATCCCCACGGTAATCGACGGCACGCGTTGCGTGGTGGTCGACCACCGCCTGCGCCAGCTGGAGCCGCTGGCCTGGAAGTTCGTGGTGGAGTTCGCGCGCGACAACGCGCTCAGGACCGAAGAGCGGGACGTGGATTCCAGGACCTGAGCCCCGGATGCCGGGCGCGCAGGCGCCAGAACGGCCTGCGGCCCGGCGCCGCCGACGTCCGGCGACGGCGCGGCGAAGGGCCGGGGCGGCCGGGCCGGCTCAGGCCACCGGCGTGCGCACCTCGCCCGTGGAGAAGAAATCCGACAGGTTCTCGAACACCATGTCCAGCATGGCCTGGCGGGTCTCGAAGGTGGCGCTGCCCACGTGCGGCAGCAGCACCACGTTGTCCATGGACTTGAGCGCGTCGGGCACCTT
>Ga0182743_1001627_pt1 | contig 21450 bp, 21 predicted proteins | sample eDN3rd30CKraftOP_FD_128522 | JGI IMG/M metagenome (GOLD analysis project Ga0182743, IMG submission 128522) | Enriched Organic Plus compost microbial communities from Emeryville, California, USA - eDNA 3rd pass 30_C Kraft OP (version 2) (version 2) ... | reverse complement strand
GACCATGAACCAGATCAGCATGATCGGCCCGAACCAGCGCGCCACCGCCTGTGTGCCGTGGCTTTGCACCAGAAACAGACCGATGATGATGGCGATGGCCATGGGCTGGATGTAAGGATCAACGCCCGGCGTGACGAGCTTAAGCCCCTCGATCGCCGACAGGACCGAGATCGCGGGCGTAATCGTTGCATCGCCGTAAAACAGCGCCGCTCCGATCAGGCCAAGGACCAGAATCAGCCGGTTCGGCCGTCCCATGGCGCGCTGTGCCAGCGCCAGCAGCGACAGTGTGCCGCCCTCGCCCTCGTTATCAGCGCGCAGCAGGATCAGCACATATTTCGCCGTCACGATCAGCAGAAGTGTCCAGAGGATCAGCGACAAAAGACCCAGTACATCTTCACGCGCAACGCCCCCATGGGTGGCGCCTGCCGCTGCCATTGCCTCGCGAAAGGCATAAAGGGGCGACGTCCCGATATCGCCGTAAACAACGCCAAGAGCCGCCAGAGACAGCGACATCATCCCCGCTCGACGCGGCTGGGTGTCAGCGATTTGGGTATCCACACTTGCCATGGTTTCGCCTTATTGCACCGGAAGTCGTCCGGCCCGAGCGCGCAAGGTGGCGCAAAGCGGCGTAAGGGATCGACAGGGAAGATTGCCCGGCGCGTAAGGATTCCATAAAGACCATGGACAAGCGCCCGGCCCTCGCGCCAGATCCTGCCATGGAAAGTTTTGAGCCGCCCCGCCTGCCCCCCGACGACCGTCGCTGGATGACCACGCCGCGCCCCGGCGGAGTGCTGGGGGCGGCGCTTTTGTTGGCGCTGGTGGCCTTGGCGGCGGGGCAGCTGCGCGAGTTTCTGCCCGAGAATGTCTCGATCCTGCTGTTTCTGACCGCGGTTCTGATCAATGCCGCCGCCTTTGGCTTCTGGGTCGGAATTGCCAGTGCCCTTGGCGCCATCGCCGCTTTTAACTTTCTGTTCGTCGAGCCGCATTTCACGCTGCACATCTCTCGCCCGCATGATCTGGTGACCGTGGCTGTGTTCCTGCTGGCGGCCAGCTTGACCGGGCTGCTGGCGGGACGGCTGCGCGAACAGGTCGAGGCCGCCAAGACCCGTGCCGCAGCACTGGAGATGCTGTCACAGGCAAGCGCCGAGCTTGCCGCCGTGACCGGGCCCGCCGAGGTGACGCGGATCGTGCTGCGCCATCTCAACCGTCTGTCCGAAGGACCGGCGGTCGCTCTTGCTCCGCAGGGCAATGGGCTGCATCTGATCGCCGCGCTGCCAGAAGGCTATGCCCCCGAACCGCGCGAACTTGATGCCGCGGACATTGCCTTTCGCCATGGCCGTGCCGAGCTGGCCCCCGCTCAGGGCTGGAATGGGCAGCGCCTCAGCTTTTATCCTTTACAGGTGGAAGGCAGCCCCGGCCCGGTGTTGGGCCACGCCCGGCTGGCACCCGACCGCCGTGACCGCGACCTGCGCGAGCGCACGATCGAAGTCATGCTGCGTCAGGCCGAACAGGCCCTGCACCGCCTTTCCCTGGCCCAGGCCGCCGAGGCCGAGCGCCGCCGCGCGGCCGCCGAAGAAACGCGGGCAGCCTTGCTTGCCTCGCTGTCTCATGACCTGCGTACGCCCTTGGCAACGATCCTTGGCGCGGTCACGACCCTGCGCGAATTGGGCGTGACCTTGCCGCCCGACTCGCAGGCCGATCTGTTGGCAGCAATCGAGGAAGAGGCCGAACGGCTGGCCCGCTATGTCGAAAAGCTGCTGCAGCTTACCCGGCTTAACGCCGGGATTGCAGCGCAGATGACCTGGGTCGATGCGGGCGATGCTGCGCAGGCGGCGGTGGCCCGCGCCCGCCGTGCATGGCCCGATGCCCAGATCCTTGCCGAGACCGGCGATCTGCCCATGATAAGGGCCGAGGCGGGTTTGCTTGAGCAATCAGTCTTTAACCTTGTTGAGAACGCGGTGAAATATGCCCCCGGCCCGATCCGCGTCACCGGCACGGTCGATGGAGATGAGCTGGTCCTTGCCGTTCTGGACCATGGCCCCGGCCTGCCGCCTGCGGTCGCAAACTGGCTGGGTCAGGACGGGCTGACCGGCGCCCCTGCGGGGGCCGGGTTGGGGCTGCCGATCTGCAAGGGCATTGCCCGGACGCTGGGGGGGCGGCTGACTGCGTCCCGCGATGGCGCGGGCGCAAAACTTGCGCTGCGCCTGCCAATCCCGGAGGCCGCCGCATGAGGGAACGTCAGCTTATCCTCGTCGTCGATGATGAGCCGCAGATCCAGCGCTTTCTTGGCCATGCGCTGGTTGCAGCGGGCTATGACATCTGCCTTGCCGGTTCGGGGACCGAGGCGCTGGCCCAGGCCATGGCGCAAGAGCCCGATCTGATGATCCTTGACCTAGGCCTGCCCGACATGAACGGCAAAGAGGTGATCGAGCGGCTGCGGCTGCGCCTGGACCTGCCGGTTATCGTGCTGTCGGCCCATGATCAGGAAATGGAAAAGATCATGGCGCTGGATCTAGGTGCGGATGATTTCGTGCCCAAGCCCTTTGGCATCGGCGAGCTGCTGGCGCGGATGCGCGCCTGCCTGCGTCCGCGCCGCACCGCCCGCACCGAGGTGATCAGTCAGGACGGGCTGCTGATCGACCTTACCGCCCATCAGGTCAGCCGCGATGGCGAGCTGCTGCGACTGACGCCCAAAGAGTTCGACCTGCTTGCGGCGCTGGCCGGTAATGCCGGGCGGGTGATGACCCATCGCAAGCTTTTGCAACTGGTATGGGGGCCGGCCCATGTCGATGACGTGCCCTATCTGCGCGTCTTTATCGGCCAGTTGCGTCAAAAGCTTGAACGCGACCCGGCCCGACCGGAACTGATCCTGACCGAGCCGGGCGTCGGCTATCGCTGGGCACGATCCGAACGCGGAACCGCGTGATCGCCTTCTAGCGGTTGCGGGTATCAACCGGATAGGCGGTGCTGAAGCGGATACGCTCCATCGCGAAATGCGAGGTGACGTTCTTGATCGGTACCGCATCCGTCAGCCGTTTGTAGAACTGATCAAAGGCCGCCATGTCCGGCACCGCCACGCGCAGCATGTAATCCATGCGCCCGGCCATACGATAAACCTCCATGATCTCGGGCAGGCTTGACGTGGCACGGGTGAATTCCTCGCGCCATTCCATCGAGTGGTTGGGGGCCTCGATCTCGACAAAGACCAGTATGCCGAAGCCAAGCTTGGCCGGATCGGCCAGCGCCACCCGCCCGGTCAGGACGCCCTGCGCCTCAAGCTTCTGGATCCGCTTCCAGCAGGGCGTCTGGGACAGGCCCACCTTTTCGGCGATCTGCGATATCGGCAGGGTCGCATCATGCATCAGTTCCGCAACAATCTTGCGGTCGATCAGGTCCAGATCCGGCATTTCTGTTTTCGCCCTTTTCGCGTCCGGGGAATCGGCTTCTTCGACAGGCGCTAGAATAACTATATTGCCGATCTGTTCAATCGTGTATTATATTTCCCTGCAGCAATGACACCCTGAACGAATCTGCGAACGGGAGAACATGCACATGAACCAGTTCATCGCCACCGACGGAGCCGAAAACAGGGCCGAAGGGGAGCAGCTGTTTTCTGTGCGCCTCATCGACCGCAGGACGGGTGAGGTGCCTAGTGTGAACGGCATCCCGCTGAGCATCCTGACCCATTCGCCGCGTTCGACGGTGGCGGATTTCATGCGGGGCCGGAACCGGCAGCTGTGGCGCGCCGAGGTCGAACCGGTCAATTCGCCCAGCGGAGGCGCCCGCCATGGTGCAACCCCCTGATGCCCTGATCGACCGCCTTTTCTTTCTGACAACCAGCCGCTCCGGGCCGGTAATGTCCGACGCTCTTCTTTTACCGGAGCCGGACTGGAACATTCGCCGCGCCGGGCCACGCTGGTATGCGATCTGGTCGAACGACCGCGCGCGCCTGCAACGGCTGCGGGTCCTGCTTTTGCCGCAGGATTGGTCAGGACTGAGCTCCCGGCAGCAGATGGCGCTGATCGCTGAACAATTGCGACCTGGCACGATCCCCTCTGCCCTGTGCCTGCCCCTGCGCGAAGGCAAGAGCCTGCTGCGCAGCGCCCTGTCCCGGCGGCTGTAGCCTGTGCCAGAATGGCGATGCCCCGCCGCACCCAAGGGTCAGCGGCAGGGCTCTGGGCTTTTGTCCTTTGCGTCGTGGCAATGGCAGGCATCATGGCCCTGCGTGCTTTAGCCCACGGTCTCGGGCAGCCGGTCAAACAGATCCGCCAGCCGCGCGCATTGCACCCGAATGTCGGGGATCGCCGTGATTTCCCACAGCGCGGCGCGGGCACAGGGGCCGATGGCGAAAACCCGCTGCGACACGGTGCCGTCACGCGCGATCAGCCGCGCATCACGCGTCGTGTCCAGCCCGAGTCGAAGCGCATCAAGCCGCCCCCGTCCGCTGGTGATCAGCTCTTGCACAACCGGGGCACTGTCAGTCTCGGGGTCGCGGCGGATGCCACGGCAGTCGATGGCATGACCCGCAGGCAGCAGACGCGGCCCCCCGGCAGTCAGGACCTCGACCCCCTCGGGCGTCATCTGACGGAAGCGCGCTTTCAGGACCTGCAACTGGCCACGCTCTCGCGCTGCTCCGATCAGCGCCGCGGACTGGGGCGGCATGCGGTGGCGATGAACCTCCCACCACGAGGCGCCATGACGCAGAAAGCGGCGGCGGCTATCTTCGTCCCAGCTTTGCCAGATTGCACTGACATGGGGGCGCAGCCCGTCCAGCACATCACGCCAGCCAAGGCCCTCGGCCCCGATCGCGCGAATGCGCACGCGCAGCCAGCGCAGTACCTGGCTGACCGGGGCGCCCAGCGGGATCTCATCCGTCGCGATGGGCGCGGCGTGACTTGTGGCATGAGCGCGCGGCAAAAGCCCGCGGCGCGACAGGCAGGTGATGCGCCCGCGATGCCCGCGCCCCAGCAGAGATACGACATGATCGACCATCGACAGCCCGGTGCCGACGATTACGACATCGGTGTCCGCACTGGCCGGAGGGGTAAAGTCCCAGCCACCGCGCATCCCTTGTGGCGGGTGCTGGGGCACGGCATGGCCGGTGGCCAGAATGGCGAGGTGGCCGGTAATGGTGCTGCCATCGTCCAGCACGGCACGCACGCTGCCCGGCCCCTCTTCCAGGCGCAGGCATTCCTGACGGCGGCAGGTCAGCCGGTCCCGGCCCCATGTCGCCAAAAGGCTTTCGAGGTAGCGCCCGTAAGTCGAGCGGCCAACGAAACAATCCGGCTTAGCCTCAGGTGCGGCGCCTGCGTCATGCAGCCAGCGCAGAAAATGCTCGGGGTCGTCGGGAAAGGCGCTCATGTTATGAACGCGCGTGTTCAGCAGGTGATTGGGATTGTCGGTCGAATAGGCGATGCCGCAACCCAGAGTGCGGGATTTTTCGATCATGCTGATGCGCAGCGCGGGATTGTTGCGCAACAGATGGGCGGCGGCCAGCACACCGCTGGCGCCGCCGCCGATGATAAGAATATGACGGCTGCCGTCCTGCAAGAATTGACCGTCCATCACATCACCATCAGACAAAGAAAGACCAAAGCCCAGAACACGGCGAGCGCCTGGCCCAGCCGGCTTTCTTCGCGGTCGGACAGCACTTCACCTTCCTGGGAAAGAAAGGCGATGAACCCCGGGTCGTAAGCGGTGCCATACATCGGTCGGTCCTTTCGATCTGCTTTGGGGGGCGTCAAACCTGCAGCGCCGGCTGTTTCAGCCAGCCTTGCGGCACCGGCACGGGCCGGGGCGGCATCTGTTTCGCAATCGTCTCGGTCGCGACCTCGGGCAAAAGCGCGCGCAGCAGGCGACCCTGAGGCCAGGGCCCATAACCCGAGGCGACGTTGATATGCCCCGCCGCGCCCAGATCGACAAAAGACGCCCTCCACACCCGCGCCAGATCGCGCGCGCGGTCGAACTCCATCCAGCTGTCGTTGCGGCTGGCAACCACGATGGTCGGCACCGGTAGCGGTGCTTCGGGGATCTTGCCAAAGACCGCAGTGCGCGGATCGCGGCCGGGCTCGGCCGGGGCGACAAGCAGCGCCCCGCCAACCTTGAGCTGCGGCCATTGCAACAGCAGCTTGACCGCCGCGATCGCCCCCAGCGAATGGCCGACAAGAACCGCGCCGGGATGCGCCAGCAAAGCGCCGGCGATCTCGGTCAGCCATTGGTCGGGCGAGGGTCGTGACCACGAGGCCTGCTCGACCATCACCGAGTTCGGATCGGTTTGTGCCCACCAGTGTTGCCAATGCGGCGCAGGCGAACCGTCAAGACCGGGGAGAAGTAATGTGCGAATCATGGGCTTTCTCCTTCCAGTAAATATCTATCATGTTAGTCGAGTTTTTGGGTTCCAAATCTCGTGCCGGATGAAGAAAATAATTCTATGCCCGGTTGCGGTCTGCAAAACGTGACAAGCCCCACCATGCGACTGCATGGCAGGGGCTGTAATGCGCAAGATGGCGGTCAGAGGATCAGAGGTCGGCGTCCTGCAAGCTGCGCTCAGCGCGGGCAAGACTTGCGGCCAGACGCGCGGCAACCAGCTCGGCATGGGCGGTCACTTCGGGCACGCCCATCAGCTCGCCCACATGGCTGCGCGCAAGCGGACCAGCCACAAGGATGCCGGGCGTCGGCTGGCCGTTGCTGCCGACCGCAAGGCACCCCTCGGTCACGTCAAGCCCCAACCGCAGGGCATCCGGCCTGACCAGCCCGGCATCTGCCAGCGAGGCAAGGACAGGCGAGCTATGCAAGATGCTGTCATGTGCCGGGCCGGTGGCAAGGATCACCCTGTCGAAACGCCCGCGCCCGGTCTTGCCGCCCCGGGTACGCCATTCGACCCAAAGGCCGGTGTCATCCTGCTGCGCCGACAGCAGCCGGGCGGCAAGGATGCGCAACCGCGAATGGTCGATCAGCCGGTCCAGAACCCCGGCGACCTGCGGCGCTATGCGAAACCGATGAACGTCCCACCAGACCCGCAGCTTTTTCAGCAGCCGCGCGCGTTGGGCAAGATCCAGCGCCGCCCAGATCGCGGGTCCGTCCCGGCGCACATTGTCAAGCGTCGCCTGCCAGGGCAGCCCGGCCCCGATATCAAGACGCACGGCGGCGCGGATATTGCGCAGCAGTTCAAGCGCGCTGCGGGCAGGCCGGGTTGCGAAGTCCGAGGGCGACTCGGGGTAGCCGAAAACATGACCGCGCGAACGCAACCCACGCCGCGATAGCGCCGTGATGCGACCCTGAAAGCCCTGCCGGTCAAGACTTGCGATCACGTCGGCGGCGGTCAGTCCGGTGCCGACCACCAGCACCTCGCCATCCTCTGCTGCGACTTGTGATATCCGCCCCGCCTGCGCGCTGTCGGCGATCAGCCGGGGCGAGCCCTCCAGATCGCGAAACGCCTGAGGGATGCCGGGCGGCGGATGACCCGATGCGATCACCAGCAGATCGGCCTCAAGCTCGGTGCCGTCCTGGCAAAAGATGCAAAAACGCTCGCCGCGATGGACCCAGGTCGCGACGCTTTGTACATGTCGCACCTGCCCAGAAGCCAGCAGCGGCGCAAGGTTGTCGCTGACGTAGTCGGCCACCAGTCCGCGCTGCGGGAAAAGCCCGCCGCCCTCGGCCTCGGTGCCCGGCGAAAGATCGGGGCGCGCTGCCTCGATCCATTTCTGCAAACCGCCGTCATCCGCGCAATCCATGGTCATGCGCGCGGCGGGAACGTTGATGCGATGGCTGGGATCGGCGGTCGAATAGGCCAGCCCCTGCCCCAGTTTCGGACGCGGCTCAATCACCACGATCTGTGCCGGGGCCGTCACGGCACGGGCCAGATGCCAGGCGACACTGGCCCCGGTAAAGCCGCCGCCGATAATGGCAACGACCGGAGTTTCGGCGGGGTTATTGGCAGGCGCGCTCATGCCACCTCGGCGATCCGCGGGGCCTCGGCCGCCAGGGCACGACGCCATGCGACAAGTTCGGTGATCGCAAGAATGGGTAGATTATGGCGCTGTGCGAACTCTTCAAGTGCCCGGCCGCGCATCATGCTGCCGTCATCATTGACCAGTTCGGCCAGAACGCCAACACCGGGCAGGCCGGCATGGGTCACCAGTTCCCACGCGGCTTCGGTATGGCCGGGTCTGGCCAGAACGCCTTCGGGGCGGGCGCGCAGGGGGAACATATGGCCGGGGCGGCGCAAGGCCGCCGGATCGGGACGACCGGCAAGGGTGCGCAGGGTCAGCAGGCGGTCCTCGGCCGAAACACCGGTGCCGCAGGCCGCCGCATCGCAACTGACAGTATAGGCGGTGCCGTTCGGGTCCTGATTGCCCTGTGCCATCGGCGGCAGATCAAACGCCGCACAACGCGCCGGGTCCATGGCCGCGCAAAGAATGCCGGTCGTGTGGCGGACCATAAAGGCCACTTCGCGCACCCCCATGGCCGAGGCCGCACCGATCAGGTCGCCCTCATTCTCGCGGTCCTCATCATCGGTGACGATGACCAGCCGACCGGCGGCGATTTCGGCAATCGCCGCGCGGATACGGGCATCAAGTCGATCGAAAGATGTCGCAGTCATCTGGGCTCCTTCGCGTCAGGCCGGGCCGAGGCCAAGCAACCTTACGGCATTATCGTGGAAAAAGCGCGGCAGGACATCCTCGCGCAGTCCCAGCCGGACAGCGTCCTGAATGCTCTGACGGATCGGCCGGAAGGGATAGGACGAGCCGAACAGCAGCTGATCGCCCAGAAAGCCGTTCGCCGCCTCGACATAGGCGCCGCCGCCCGCCTGAAACAGATACATGTCAGGGATGACATGGATGTTCTCATAGCGGAATGCGAGGCCAAGGATGTCCTGCACATTCGGCCAATAGCCGTGAAAGACACCGATTTTCAGCTTGGGAAAATTGCGCGCCACCGCCGCAAGCCCGGCCGGATCGTTAAAGCGCGGGTCGGGCGTGGTCGGCCCGCTCATCACAAAGATCGGGACGCCCTCGGCCTCGGCCCATTCATAGACGGGCAGATAGGCGGGGTCGTCGGGATGGCGGGGCGGGGTGCCAAAGCCGGGCTCAACATCTATACCGCGCAGGCCAAGCGTCTGGATGGCGCGACGTGCCTCGGCAATGGCCACATCCGTGCCCTGAATGACCGGATCGACCGAGCCAATGCCAGTCAAGCGCGCGGGATCAAGGTCGACGATACGCGCAATCTCATCATTCGGAAGATGCTGACTGGGCGTGTGGCGGCCGACGACCACAGCACGGGTCAGATCAGCGTCGCGGACCTCATCCAGAAACCCCCCGGGCGTGGATGAGCGGGTAAAATGCTCATCATCGCCAAGAGTGCCGACACGGCGGTTAAGCCAGCGCACCGTATCGTAATCCGCCGTTCCCGGGGTCCTGCCGAAAAAATCGTGCAGGAATGCCGGGCGGCAGCGCATGTCAATGACGGGAAAGGTCATGGTTTTCTCACAAGATCGTCACGAAGCGGCACGGGCGCGAATGTCAAACGCACCGCCGGTCTGGCTGCTGCGCTGCAAGGTCACGGCATCCTTGCCAAGCAGGGGAAAGACCAGTTCGGCAAAGCGGATCGCCTCTTCCAGATGGGGATAGCCGGACATGACAAAGGTCTCGATGCCCAGATCCTGATATTCCTGCATCCGTGCTGCCACGGTGCCGGGGTCGCCGACCAGAGCCGTGCCTGCACCACCACGCACCAGTCCGACCCCGGCCCAGAGATTTGGCGCAATCTCCAGCTTGTCGCGGCGACCCCCGTGCAACGCCGCCATGCGACGCTGCCCGACTGAATCCATTTTCGCATAGTTCGCCTGTGCCCGGGCGATGTCCTCATCTGTCAGACGACTGATCAGGCGATCGGCTGCGGCCCATGCCTCGGCCTCGGTCTCGCGCACGATGGCGTGCAGGCGGATGCCAAAGCGAACCTTGCGGCCATGCTTTGCCGCCCGCGCCCGCACATCGGCGATCTTTTCCGCGACCGCCGCCGGGGGTTCGCCCCAGGTCAGATAGGCATCGACATGCTTGCCGGCAAGCTCATGCGCGGCCTCGGACGAGCCGCCGAAATATAGCGGCGGCCAGGGCTTTTGCGGGCCGGGATGAAAGTTCCTGGCGCCCTCGACCCGGACATGGCGGCCATGGAAATCGACCGTCTCGCCCTCCATCAGCCGTTTCCAGACGGTCAGGAACTCATCCGCATTCTCATACCGGCCGTCATGGCTGAAAAAGGCGCCGTCAGCCGCAAGCTCACGCGGGTCACCGCCCGGCACGACGTTCAAAAGCAGCCGTCCCCCCAGCGCCTCGTCCAAAGCAGCCGCCTGCCGCGCCGCGACGGTCGGACCGCTGATCGAGGTACGCAATGCGACCAGCAGTTTGACCCGCTGCGTCACCGGCGCAAGCGCCGCCGCGACGACCCAGGGGTCAAGGCAGCTTGCCCCGGTCGGGATCAGCATGCCGTCATAGCCCAGCCTGTCAACGGTGGTGCCGATATCGCGCAGATAGGCGCTGGTCGGCGGGCGACCGAAATCCGAAGTGCCAAGATAGCGCGTGTCGCCCGAGGTCGGCAGGAACCAGAAAATCTCGGGAGTCGTCATTCCGCAGCCTCCGTGCGATGCAGCTCTTTTCCATCAAATGCGGTGGGCCGGCTGGCGTCGGCGACGCTTTCACGGCCGATGTAATACTGGCGCCAATGCGCGGCGGGGTGGCTGTCACGCACCCGGCCATCCTGATCGCCAAGCAGCTTTTCACGCAGCGTGCCCGGCGCATATCGGGTCTGTACCCGGCCACGCTTGCGCAGTTCCGGCACCACGAAGTCAATGAAATCGGTGGTCGAGGCCGGGGTTACCGCATAGGCAAGGTTGAACCCGTCCACGCCGCCTTCATCGACCCATTTTTCAAGCTCATCCGCGATGGTCTGCGGACCCCCGACCAGCACCGGCCCCAGCCCGCCAATCGCGCGGCGGTGGACCACATCGCGCACCGTCCAGGCCTCGCCATCTGCGGCGAGAGATTCCAGCGTCGTGCGCAGACTGTCGTTTTCGACCGCCGTCAGCGGGGTATCAGGGTCAAGGGACGAAAAATCGAGCCCGGTCCAGCCACCGTAAAGCGCAAGCATACCGTCGGCACTGGCATAGCTGAGATATTCCTCATACTTGCGCTGCGCCGCCTCGTCGGTCGGGCCGGTGATGACGGTCAGAAGCGTAAAGATCTTCAGCGCGTCCGGCTCACGCCCTGCTTCTGCCACCTCGGCGCGGATCGCATCGGTCAGCCTGCGCGCCGTCTCGGGCGAGGTTGCCAGCACGAACATCGCCTCGGCATGGCGCGCCGCGAACTGCCGCCCGCGCGAGCTTGCACCTGCCTGAAAGATGACAGGGGTACGCTGCGGCGAAGGTTCTGACAGGTGAAAGCCAGGCACCTTGAAATATTCGCCCTCATGCCGGATCGGGTGAACCTTGCTTGCGTCCGTGAAAACGCCGCTTTCCTTGTCGCGCAGGACAGCCCCGTCTTCCCAGCTGCCTTCCCACAGCTTGTAGGTAACCTCCATATATTCCTCGGCCAGATCATAGCGGGCGTCATGGGCGATCTGCCGGTCCAGACCGATATTGCGCGCCGCACTGTCGAGATACGAGGAAACCACGTTCCACGCCACGCGCCCCTTGGTCAGGTGGTCCAGCGTCGAAAGACGGCGCGCCAGCAGATAGGGATGCTCGAACGTCACCGCCGCGGTGATGCCAAAGCCAAGGTTCCTGGTCACCGCCGCCATGGCCGAAATCGCACCAAAGGGATCGTTTACCGGCACCTGTGCCGCGTCATGCAACGCCGCTTCGGCCGAGCCGCGATAGACGTCATAGACACCCACGACATCGGCAATAAAGAGCGCGTCGAAATGGCCGCGCTCAAGCTCGATGGCCAGATTGGTCCAGTATTCCAGATCGTTATAGCGCAACGCCTGGCTGGAAGGATGCCGCCATGTCCCCGCCGCCTGATGGCTGACGCAGGTCATGTCAAAGGCATTGAGGATGATACGTTTTTTCTTGGCATTGCTCATGACGGACCACTCGGACAGGGATTAACCGACAGCGCGCAGGGGCGCGCTTTGAAAGCGGGGCAGATGCGGGGTAAACTGGCTGACCGCACGATCAAGACGGGCAATGGCCGCCTCTGAGGTCAGCCCGTCGCTGCCAAAATCCGACGAAGAGGCATAAAGCCCCGTCGCCAGCGTATGGGCCTCAAAAAAGCCGAAAACCGGGCGCAGCTGATGCTCGATCACCAGGGCATGGCGGTCGCCGCCGCCGGTCGCCGCCAGCAGCACCGGCTTGCCGGCCAGCGCAGCGGGATCAATCAGGTCAATGAAATGTTTGAAAAGGCCGGTATAGCTGCCCTTGTAGACCGGGCTTGCGACGATCAGCGCGTCAGCGGCCAGAAATTCGTCGATATGGTGCTGATGGGGGCCATCCTGCGGCTGGCGCAGTGATCCGAAATCCGGTCCAAGGTCTGAAATGTCGAAAACATGCGCACTACCACCGAAACGCGCAATGGCGCGGCTGGCCGCCTCTTCGATCAGGATGCGGGTTTTCGAGGGTTGGCTCCACGAGCCGGCAAAGGCGGCGAAACGGGGTCCGGACATGAGTTCTCCACGAAAAGACGACTCGATTGCTAGTGATAGACATAGGGGGTGGGTCCACGCCCGGCCATTCCAAAGCCGGGCCGCCCAATAGGTGAAAATCACCGTCTTCACCCCAGATCAGAGAAAAGACTATCTCTGTCGTCCCGGATGACTTACAGCCAAAACCTCCCGCGATCTCCCGCTATCGCCCCGTTTTCCCTGCTTATTCCACAAGTCCCGGCACCCGTTTTTCAGTGCTGCAACGCATCAGGGTCTGGGCCGCCGCCACCCCCAAAAGGTCGGATCTCTGCCCCGGAACAACCGATATAGCGGCCTTAACGACCCTCTCAGGGGCAGATGGATTTTCTCGCGCGGCCTCTCTGGGGAAACTTGTTCTCTTGCGGCCCGGATCTTTGGAATGGCGGCGGCCAGAAATCACGTTAACCTTAGTCGTGAATTTGGCCTGCCCACCCCAAGCGCCAGAACGCCGGTCACCCCCGCGCCACAATCGGCAGGACGGGGGCGGTTGTCTGATGCCGGAACCGCGGGCCTGCCAGACTGCAAGGACAGGATATCCGCCATGACCATCCAACCTCCGCAAGCACGACCCGGGGCGGCAAGCCCCGTCCCCGTCGTGCCCGCATGGATCGAGACCCGCGAACAGGCGCTGGAGGCTGCGCACCGTCTTGCCGCCGACTGGGCCCCCAAGGCGGCCGAGCGGGACGCCCAGCGTATCCTGCCCTTTGACGAAATCGCGGCCTTTACGGCCTCGGGCCTTGGCAGCCTGACCGTCCCGCGCGCCTATGGCGGGCCGGGACTGGATTATCTGACCCTGGCCGAGGTGTTCGAGATTCTGTGCGCGGCTGACAGTTCGGTGGGCCAGATCCCGCAGAACCATTTCGGCGTCATCCAGCTGTTGACCGAGGCCGGCAGCCCCGAGCAAAAGGCGCGCTGGTTCGCCGACGTGCTTGCCGGCGCCCGCATCGGCAATGCCGGACCCGAGAAAAGCCGCGCTGTGGTCACCCATAACACCACCGGCCTTAGCCGTGGCCCGCAGGGGCTGCGCCTGAACGGACACCGCTATTATTCGACCGGGGCGATTTTTGCCCATTGGATCCCCACCCGGGCCAATGACGAACAGGGCCGCCCCGTGCAGATCTGGGTTCCCCATGACGCGCCGGGCGTGCGTGTGATTGACGACTGGTCAAGCTTTGGCCAGCGCACCACCGCCTCGGGCAGCGTGATCTTTGAAGATGTGCCGATCAGCGAGGATCAGATCATTCCCGTCTGGCAGCGGGCCGAGACGCCGGGTCTGGCCGGGCCGGTCTCGCAGCTGATCCAGGCGGCAATCGACAGCGGCATCGCCATCGGAGCCCTGGACGAGGCAATCCGCTTTGTGCGCGAGAAATCCCGCCCCTGGGTCGATTCCGGGGTCGAGCGTGCCCAGGACGACCCCTATATCATTGGCGATGTCGGGCGGTTGCAGATCGACCTGTGGGCTGCACGCGCGGTTTTGCATGACGCCGCGCGCCTGCTTGACGAAATCGCCGCCAACGAGGTGACCGCCGAGGCCAGCGCCCGCGCCTCGGTCGCGGTGGCCGAAGCCAAGATCCTGACGACCGAAATCGCGCTTAACGCCGCCGAAAAGCTTTTCGAGCTTGCCGGATCGGCCGCGACCCGTGCCGCGCCGAACCTTGGCCGCATCTGGCGCAATGCCCGCGTTCATACGCTGCACGACCCGGTGCGCTGGAAATATCACCTGCTGGGCAACTGGCACCTGAACGGTGCCCTGCCTGCCCGCCATCAATGGAACTGAGATGATTAGAACCGCTCCTCCGCCCCGCGACGTGCATGTGATCACCGACGACGCCGAAGCGATCGGGGCCGCCCACCGCCTTGCCGCTGGTTTTGCACCCGGTGCCTCGGACCGCGACCGCAACCGCGTCCTGCCCTGGGATGAGCTCGAGGCGTTTTCGGCCTCGGGCCTGTGGGGCATCACCATACCGGCCGAACACGGCGGTGCAGGTGTATCCGCGGTGACACTGGCGCGCGTCATCGCCATCATCGGTGCCGCCGACGGCTCGCTGGCGCAGATCCCGCAGAACCATTTCTATGCGCTTGAGGTCCTGCGCAGCGGTGGCAGCCCAGAGCAGCGCGCCTATTTCGACAGGCTGGCGCTCAGCGGGCACCGCTTTGGCAATGCGCTGGCAGAGATCGGCGCGCGTGACTTCAAACGCCGCACCCGGCTTTTTCACGACAACGGCCGCCTGCTGGTCGAGGGGCGCAAGTTCTACTGCACCGGTGCGATCTATGCCCATTGGATCCCGACGCTGGTCGTCGACGAGGATGAGCGTCAGCAGCTCGTCTTTATCCCGCGCGACGCGCCCGGGGTCAGCATCACCGATGACTGGGACGGGTTTGGACAGCGGGGCACCGGATCGGGCTCGGTCGCCTTCGACCGTGTCGAGGTGCGTCCCGAATGGGTCATTCCGTTTCAGGCAAGCTTTGAACGCCCAACGCCCATCGGCCCGCTCGCGCAGCTTTTGCATGCGGCGATCGACCTTGGCATCGGCAAAGGCGCCTTTGCGGCCACCCTGCCCTTTATCCGCGACCGCGCGCGGCCCTGGATCGACGCCAAAGTCCAGCGCGCCGCCGATGATCCGCTGCTGGTCGCAGGTGTGGGTGAGGTCTCGGTCCGACTGCGCGCTGCCGAAGCGCTGGTCGACCGCGCCGGCCGCGCTGTCGATGAGGCCATCGCCGATCCGACCGAGTTCACCGTTGCGCAAGCCTCGCTGTCCGTCGCCGCCGCCCGGGCGCTGACAACCACAGCTGGCCTTCTCGCCACGTCGAAACTGTTCGAACTGACCGGCACCTCTGCCACGCTGACCGAGGACAACCTCGACCGCCACTGGCGCAACGTGCGTACCCATACGCTGCATGATCCGGTGCGCTGGAAATACCATGCCGTCGGCAATCACAGCCTGAACGGTATCAACCCGCCGCGACACGGAGCGATCTGAATGGCCCGCCTTGGCAAGCATATTATCGTCAATGCCTTCAACATGAACTGCGTGGGCCATATCAACCACGGCCAATGGACCCATCCCCACGACCGCTCGGCAGATTATACCCGGCTCGACTACTGGACCGACCTCGCCCGAACGCTTGAGCGCGGCTTGTTCGACGGGCTGTTTCTGGCCGATATCATCGGCACCTATGACGTCTATGGTGGTGGGATAGATGTGACCTTGCGCGAATCCGTGCAACTGCCGGTCAATGACCCGATCCTGCTGATCTCGGCCATGGCGGCCGTGACGCAGAACCTGGGCTTCGGCGTCACGGTCAATGTCAACCAAGAGGCCCCATATACCTTTGCCCGCCGCATCTCGACGCTTGACCACCTGACACAAGGGCGGATCGGCTGGAACATCGTCACCGGCTACCTCGACAGCGCCGCACGCGCAGTGGGCCAGAACGGGCAGACCAATCACGACCTGCGCTATGATCAGGCCGACGAATATCTCGAGGTGCTCTACAAGCTCTGGGAATGGTCCTGGGACGACGATGCCGTGATCCGGGACCGTGCGGCGCGCGTCTATGCCGACCCGGCCAAAGTGCGCAAGGTCGTCCACCACGGACGTTTCTACGATGTCGAGGGCTGGCACCTCTCGGAACCTTCGCCGCAAAGAACACCGGTGCTCTTTCAGGCCGGAACCTCGGGCCGCGGCCAGCTTTTTGCGGCACGACACGCGGAATGCGTCTTCATCTCGGCCCCGGAAAAACAGCTGGCTCGCAAGGCCGCGCAAAGCATCCGCGCCGCCGTCGCCGCTGCCGGGCGCCGCCCCGAGGATGTCAAGATCATCATCGGCATCAACGTCATCACCGACCGCAGCGCGGCGGCAGCATTGGAAAAGCTGGCTGAGTATCGGGCCCATTCCAGCCCCGAGGCCGGTCTAGCCCATTTCGCCGCTTCGACAGGCATCGACTTCTCGCGCTATGATCTGGACGACCCGATCCCTTACGGGCCGACGAACTCGATCCAGTCGGCAACAAAACTGGCCGAAAGCCGAGGCTGGACCAAACGCGATCTGCTCAACCAGCTCGCGCTCGGCGGGCGCTACCCCCTTGCTGTCGGAACGCCGACCGAGGTGGCGGACGAACTCGAATCCTGGGTGCGCGAGGGCGACATTGACGGCTTCAACCTCACCCGCCTCGCCACGCCCGAAACTTACGAAGACTTCGCCGATCTGATCGTGCCGGAACTGCAAACCCGCGACAGCTTCAAGACTGAATACGCACCAGGCACGCTGCGCCACAAGATCTTCGGCCAGGGCGACCGCCTGCCCGACCGCCACACAGTTGCAAACTTCCGCCCCGGCCCGGCGGTGGCGGCGCAATAGTCCTTCTTTCGTGTCAAAATATCCACGGGGGTGTGGGGGCAGTCAGCCCCCACATTCATTTCAGCGCGCCTTCAGCCACCTGACTGCATGATCCCCCGAAAACTGCACAGCCGAAACCAGCAGGATCAGGATCGCGATCACCACCAGCATGACAGTGGTGTCAAACCGCTGATAACCATAGCGAATCGCCACATCACCCAGACCACCCGCACCGACAGCACCCGCCATGGCCGAGGCGCCGATCATCGAAACAACGGTAATGGTGAACCCGCCGGCAATTCCCGGCAGTGCCTCGGGCAGCAGCACATGGCGCACGATGTCCCAACGCCGGCAGCCGATGGACTGTGCGGCCTCAACCAGCCCCGGATCAACCTCGCGCAAGGAGACCTCGGCAATCCGCGCGAAAAAGGGGGTCGCTGACACCGACAGCGGCACGATCGCCGCCCAGACACCGATCGTCGTGCCCGCGACCAGCCGCGTAAAGGGGATCAGCGCCACCAGCAGCACGATGAAAGGCACGGCTCGGAATCCGTTCACCACAGTGCCGATAATGCGGTTCAGCCTCGGTGCCGGAAAGATCCCGTCAGACCCCGAGGTCACCAGAAACACTGCCAGAGGTATCCCCGCAAGCACAGCGATCCCGGCCGAGACCGAGACCATCAGCACCGTATCCCAAAGCGCCTGTTGCAGGCGGTCAACCATCTGTGTCGTCAACATATCCGATGATCCTTGTCCTGTCGGCGAGATGCGCCGGAAACTCTGCATCGCCCCCCGGCCCCAGCGCGAGCAGCAGCTTGCCGATGGCGCGACCCTGAATGCGGTCGATTTGCGAAGATAAAAGCCGCAGCCCCCTGCCTCCGGCCAGTTCAGTCAGCTGCGCCAGATCCGGCACGGCTGATCCTGCAAAGGTCAGCTCGACCACCGCCTGATCCTCGGGACCGCGCCGGGTCTCGTGCAACCGGTCGGCCAGATCCTCGGGCAGGCCGTGCTGCAAAGGTTGCAGCAGCGCCTGCGTGGCCGGATGGCGGGGCGCGCCAAAGACCTGCCACACCTCGCCCTGTTCGGCGATCTCTCCGCGCTCCAGCACCACCACCCGGTCGCAGATTTCACGGATCACGCTCATCTCATGGGTGATAAGGACGATGGTCAGTCCCAGCCGCTGGTTGATATCCCGCAAAAGCCGCAGGATCGAAACCGTTGTTTCTGGGTCCAGCGCCGAGGTCGCCTCGTCGCACAGCAGGATCTCGGGACGGCTGACCAGCGCGCGGGCGATACCGACGCGCTGTTTTTGCCCACCCGACAGGCGCGACGGGTAGGTTCCACCCTTGCCGGCAAGACCGACCAGATCCAGCGCCTGATCAACGCGGCGTGTGATCTCGTCCCGTGCCACGCCCGCGACCCGCAAGGGCAGTGCGACGTTTTCATAAACCGTCTTGGCGGACAGCAGGTTGAAATGCTGAAAAATCATGCCGACGCGGCGGCGCAGGGCGACCAGTCCCGCCTCATCGAGCAGGGCGATATCCTCGCCATCGACCAGAACCCGGCCGGTTGTCGGACGCTCAAGCCGGTTGATGGTGCGCAGCAGGCTGGACTTGCCCGCGCCCGAGCGGCCGATGATGCCAAAGATCTCACCCGCCCGGATGTCAAGGTCGATGCTGCTGAGCGCCTGCACCTCTCCGGCCGATGACCGGTAGGTCTTACCCAGCCCCTCGAACCGTACCGTGCCTGCCTTGCGAATGGCCGCAGCGGCGGCGGGAATTTCCGTCACCGCGCTGCGCGCAAGGGTTGCTGCCGCACCCGTCATCAGCTTTGCCACGCAAGGATGTAAAGCTTGTCACTGCTGGCGAACGAGGCATGGACCTGATCCTTGACCGCCTGCGACTGCTGGAACAGTTCGATGAACTGCTTGATGCGCGGGTCATCCTTGTTGTCGCTGCGCGACACAAAGGAAACCGAGAACTGTTTGTCCTCGATGCCCGAATAGATCAGCCCCGAAGTCGGGTCAAAAGCGCCCGAGGCGACGATGAAATGCGGATAGCCCTGCGCCAGATCGACATCGCCGGTGATACGGACCAGCTGCGGCCCCTCGACCTCGGTGAATTTCAGATTGCGCGGGTTCTCGACAATATCGTCAAGCGTGCCAAGGAAACCCACGTCCTCTTTCAGCTTGATCAAGCCGGCCTTTTCCAGCAGCAGCAGGCCGCGCCCCTGGTTCACCGGATCATTGGCGATAGCGACGCTGCCACCTTCGGGGATTTCGTCAAAGCTTTTATGCTTGAGCGAATATAGCCCAAGGTTTGCCAGAATGCCCTGGCCCACTACCTCAAAATCATAGCCGCGCTCTTTCTCGGCATTTTCCAGGAAAGGACGGTGCTGAAAAAAGTTCAGGTCGATATCCCCCGCCGCCAGCGCGACATTCGGCGTGGTCCAGTCGCTGAACTCGACCACTTCGACCTCAAGGCCCTTTTCTTTGGCTTCCTCGGCGGCGACGTTCACGGCATCACCATAGGCACCGGGAACGACACCGATCTTAAGCGCCTCGGCCGAGGCGGACAGGCCGACCAGCGACAGCGCGGCGGCAAATGCAAAAGTGACAAGTTTCATGGCTGTCTCCGTCAGTTGGCTGCCGTCTGGCTAAGCCAGGGCAGCGAATAGAGTGCGGGGTTATGGGCATTCGAGGCGTCGATCCGGTCGCGTACCGCCTGCGAGCTTTGATAGATCCTGATGAATTCCGCGATTTCGGGATCGTCAGCGTTATCCACCCGGGTGACGAAGCGGATGGCGAAATGGATGTCGTCAAGCCCGGAGTAAAGCAGCGCCCTGCCAGCGAAATCGTCGCGCCCGGCATTGACGTAATGGGCCGGGTAGCCCTGTGCCAGATCAACGTCCGAGACGGCGCGGACCAGCTGCGGCCCCTCGATCTCGACGAATTGCAGGTTGCGGGGGTTGGCGGTGATATCGTCAAGCGTCGCTTTCCAGCCGACATCGGGCCGCAATGCGATCAGCCCGGCAGCCTGCAACAGCACCAGCCCCCGGCCCTGATTGACCGGGTCGTTGGCAACCGCCACCCGCGCCCCGTCCGGCAGCGCCTCAAGCGAGACATGCTTTTCCGAGTAAAGCCCGATATTCGGCAAGATCCCCAGAGCCACGGACTTTAGCTCATAACCAGTCTCTTTCACCGCATTGTCGAGAAAGGCCTGATGCTGAAAGTAATTGGCGTCCAGATCGCCATTCGCCAGTGCGAGATTCGGGGTGGTCCAGTCACTGAATTCGACCACCTCGACCTCAAGGCCCTTTTCCCTGGCCTCGCGGGCGGCGACCTCGATCGAATCCGCCAGCGCCCCGGGAGTCACACCGATCTTGACAGCGCCAAAAGCAGATGTGGCGACCAGTGCAAGCACCGCCGCCAGCGCGGGGATTGCCGTCTTGTTCTTCATTCTTGCCTCGATCTTGCCGTATGCCGGCGACCGGTTTGGCCGCCAAATGACGATTTAGTTCATCGTCATTTGCTACGCTGCGTCGAGGTTCCTGGCCATTCCAAAGCCCGTGCAGGAAAGAGAGAACTATTCTCTGGCTGCGCCCGACAGGGGAACGTCAATGCTTGCGTGCTAAATGCAGCGGCCGGAATGATACGCCGACCTCATGGCCTGAGCCCCAGGTGCATTCCACGGGCTATCTGACCAATATGCACCAATCTGCCAGGCACGCCGTTGGTCCTGATCCTGATGGCCGCCGACAACACGGCATCCGGATAATACCTTTGTGGTCGCCCGCTTTGCCATCACGGTTCACGATGAAAATGGCAATCCGAGCGCATGCCAGCAGGACGGCAGGCTCATGCAGATAACCTGTTCTTTGGCCCCTGGGCACCACCCCCGCATGACTGAAGGGATATCACTCAGATATCACGGGTCGAGATTATCGGTATGCAGCCCACGACAGACAAACCCCGTCGCCCCGATAGGTTTCTATACCGGGATATTCGAAACGAGTGTTGTCTGCTTTACCTGCGGCACGTTCATCGAATGTGCTGGCAGCCAGGAGAGGGTATGGCCCGGACCGCCGACAACGGTTTGCAACCCCTTCACTGGGTCGGCTTGGTCAAGCTTGGCCCGGCCGAATTGGCCGCCAGTCCCAAACTGCACCCCCTCCGCATCCGCGCCGGGGCTTTGGGGAATGGCACACCAGGTCCGGACCTGATGGTCTCGCCTCAGCCCCCGGGCGCACAAGCTGGCCAACCGCCATATTCAGCACCACTGTCCTGTGATGTGCTGATTGCAACGGTAAGAGGTCGTGTCGCGGAAGTGGTAGAAATTGGATGGTGGCGTAATCTCCGGGTGAACCAACACCCACCCAACCGGCGGTGGCAACCGCCAGGGAGATCACGCCATGAAGCAGAATACCGACAGCT
>Ga0182743_1001623_pt1 | contig 21530 bp, 16 predicted proteins | sample eDN3rd30CKraftOP_FD_128522 | JGI IMG/M metagenome (GOLD analysis project Ga0182743, IMG submission 128522) | Enriched Organic Plus compost microbial communities from Emeryville, California, USA - eDNA 3rd pass 30_C Kraft OP (version 2) (version 2) ... | reverse complement strand
TGGACCAGAGGCGCGGCCAGGACGGTGGTCAGCGCCACCGCGCCGCTCGGCGGATGGATGCAGCGCGCGATCTGCATCATGGCAATCGTCAGCGCCACGGCCACGGCGGCGCCCGTCACCGTGTCCGGAATGACGAAAACGCAGACCACGCCGATGGTCGAGGCGATGAAATTGCCACCGATGATCGACCAGGGCTGCGCCAGCGGACTGGCCGGCACGCCGAAAAGCAGCACCGCCGAGGCACCCATCGGGGCGATCAGAAGCGGCGCGGAGGTGCCGAGCAGATAGGTGCTGAGAAAACCGGTGAGGAGAATGCCGACAAGGCCGCCGCAGAGGGAACGTACCCATTCCGGCCCACTGACGGCAGGCGATGCCGGCGGCAGGCACCGCTTCAGAAACTCGACCGCATCCGCCATTAAGTCTACCGGTTTTGAGGGAGAAAATCGTGCAAAGCGGGCGCTGATTATCAGGCGGAGTGCGTGAGGGAAAGGGGGCAAGGCCGTCAAATTTTTCAATGACGGTATTGCCCCCTTCAATGATGTGCCCCCCTCACTGATTTTTCGGCAGGGCGTAGGCGATGATCGAGTCGCCGGCCTTGGTGCCGAGCGAGCCATGGCCGCCAGCAACGACGAGCAGATATTGCCGCCCGTCCTCGCCCATATAGGTCATGGGCGTAGCCTGGCCGCCCGCCGGCAGGCGCGCTTCCCAGAGCTGCTTTCCGCTCGTCACGTCATAGCCGCGGACATAATAGTCGATGGTGCCTGACAGGAAGGCGACGCCGCCCTTGGTCATCATCGGCCCGCCAATACCCGGCACGCCCATGCGGAAGGGCAGCGGGATCGGGGCGCGATCGCGCACCGTGCCGTTCCTGTGCTTCCACACGATCTTGCCCGTGGTCAGGTCCGCGCCGGCCACATAGCCCCATGGCGGCTCCTGGCAGGGCAGGCCGACCGGGGAGAGGAAGGGCTTGAGAATCACCGCGAAGGGCGCACCGAAATTCTCATTCAGCGCCGGCAGAGCGCCCTGGGGCGACTTGTTGCCCTCCTGCACATAAAGCTTGGTGTCGTTCTCGCGTGGCACCAGCTTCGAGATGAAAGCCAGATAGGTCGGCATGGTGAAGGCCACCTGGCGCACTGGGTCGACGGCGATGCCGCCCCAGTTGAACACACCGAAATTGCCCGGATAGACGATGGTGCCCTGCTCCGAGGGCGGCGTGTAGCGGCCCTCGTAACGCATCTGCTTGAGAGAGATGCGGCAGGCCAGCTGGTCGAACATGGTGGCGCCCCACATGTCCGCTTCCGTCAGCGGCGGCGGCTCGAAGGAGATCGTGGAAACCGGCTGGGTCGGCGCGGTGTGGTCGCCCTTGGCCGCACCCTGGGGGGCCGGCTTCTCGGTCACAGGGAGAACCGGCTTGCCGGTGCGGCGGTCGAGCACATAAAGCTCCCCCTGTTTGGTTGGCTGCACCAGAGCCGGGACGGTCTCGCCCCCGATGGTGAGGTCGATCAGGCTTGGCTGGGCCGGGACGTCGTAATCCCAGAGGTCGTGATGCACCGTCTGGAAAACCCAGCGCACCTGGCCGGTCTTGAGATCGAGGGCCACCACGGAGGAGGAATATTTCTCCACCGCCGGGCTGCGCCTGCCGCCCCACTGGTCCGGCGGCTGGTTGCCCATCGGCACATAGACCATGCCGAGCTGCTCATCGACGGCGGAGGTCGACCAGGAGTTGGGCGAGTTGGCGGTGTATTTCTGCCCCGGCGGCAGCGGTGTGGTGACATCCGGATTGCCGGAATCCCAGTTCCACACCAGCCTGCCGGTGTTGACGTCGTAGGCGCGGATGACGCCCGAGGTCTCATGGGTCGAGACATTGTCGAGCACGGTGCCGCCGACCACGATGAGATTGGCCGCCACCACGGGCGCCGAGGTCGAGTAATAACCGCCTGGATTGACGTTGGGCATATTGGTCCAGAGGTTGATCTGGCCACGATCGGCGAAGTCCAGACACACCGCCCCTGTCTTCGGATCGAGCGCGATGATGCGGCCGTCGGCGGTCGGCATGAACAGCTTGGCCGGACAGCTCGCGGCGGTCTTGGCTCCGTCGGCGGCGTTCGGCAGGCCGGGATCGGCCTGCGTCTTGGCCTGTTCCTGCGGCTGATCGGGTGCTGCGGTCGGCTGCTCGCCGGACTGATCGGCGGGCTGTACGGGCTGTTGCGGCGCGGGCTGGACGGCGGTTTCCGCCCCGGGAGTCGGCGCAGCGGGCGATCCGGCCGGTGGTGCGGCCTGGCCGGTCGTGGCGCCGGGCTCGCTCACGCCGGTTGCGGTGGCCGGATGGTAGGACAGGCCACGGCAGGTCAGGTGCTGCAGCGCCAGCTTGCCCTGGACCTTGGGGTCGTAGCGCCAGATCTCCTTGCCGGTGTCGGCGTCGAGCGCAATGACATATTGATGCGGCGTGCACAGGAAGAGGCGATTGCCGATCTTCAGCGGGGTCACCTCATAGGTGGTCTCCACCGGGTCGCCGGGGCCGCGGATGTCACCGGTGTGATAAGTCCACGCCACCTCCAGCTTGCCGACATTCTCAGGCGTGATCTGGTCGAGCGGCGAATAGCGCTGGGCCATGCCGGTGCGGCCATAGGCATGCCATTCGCCTGCCGGCACGGCGTCGGCGGGCGGCGTCGCCGCGGCTTCGCGGACCGGCAGTTCGCCCGTGATGCGGTGCGGATCCTGGAACAGCGCGATCACGCCGACGATGAGCGCGATGACGAGCGTGATCCCGAGCGCCATGGACGGGGCGTGCGAGGGACTGAGCGAGCGGTCGCGCAGCGGGCGGGTGATCCAGGGGGCGAGCAGGAAAAGTCCGACGATGAAGACGACGTCGCCGCGTGGCGCCAGCCCCCACCAGTCGAAGCCCACCTCCCAAACCGCCCAGACCAGGGTCGCGATGACGAGGAGGGCGTAGGTCCACAGCGCCGCAGTGCTGCCGCACATCAGGAAATAGGCGGTGAGAAGAAAGAGTACGCCTGCGGCGAGGTAGTACCAGGATCCACCGAGTATGCCGAGCCAGATGCCGCCAATGGCGGAGGCCAGGCCGAGGATGGCGATGACGATGGCTGTGACGATGACGGCCAGCGGCGGCTTCCGGCGGGTCATGGCGCTCTCCCTGCTGTGATCTCTGCAAAAGGCTGCAACGGTCACCAGGGTTCCATTGCGAAGGGATGTTTCTCCTAAAATGGTCTGGCGGTGCGGGGTAGGCTGGCCGGAATGGCCTCACCAGATCGCCAGCAGGGCGTCGGTTTCGATGGTTTCGATCTGCTGGCTGTAGCGGCGGTGGTAGAGCTCGATCAGGTGGTCGTGGCCAGGGTCGGAGGAGCTGCACACCGCGTCGGTGACGATCACCACCCGCCAGCCGCGATCGACCGCCGAGAGCACGGTGGAGAGCACGCAGACATCCGTCTCCGAACCGGTGATGACGAGCGCATCGGCCTCTCGCTCCTCCAGCATCTGCTGCAGGTCCGACTCGTGGAAGGCGGAGAAGCCTGTCTTGTCGACGACCGCCGCCGGCGGCACCAGGCGGCGCAGCGGCGGCATGAGATCGAGCAGTCCGGGATCCATCTCGGCGCGCGTGGCGGCGTGCCAGCGGCGGTAATAATCCTGCCAGGTGCCGGGCAGGTCCTCGGGCCGCTGCGGGGTGATGAAGCGCGAGAAGATGGTGTTTTCCGCGTGGCGTTCGGCGATGCGCACGACATTCGGCAGGACGGGTTCCATCCACGGCGTCGGCCATATGCCGCCTGGCGCGAACAGAAGCTGCATGTCCACGCACAGATGCACGCTGCGCCCGGTGAGGGGCTTGAAAATCCTGTCGGCCATATCCGCTCCCGGCGCTTGTCCCTGATCCAACGGCAGGAGCGTTCCTTTTGTTGCGGGGCGGTGGCCGCGAAAACAAAAAGGCCGCCCCTGTGGGGGCGGCCAAGTCCGGTTACGAATCCGAGCGCAGGAGGATAGAGAGGAAAGAACGCTCAGATGGCTCCTGATCGCAGGTAAGGCAGCACCTCGATGAAGCCGCGATAGCTCATGTCCAGCGCGACATAGAGGATGACGGCGAGGCCGACATAGGCGATCCAGCGGTGCTTCTGGAGCAGGCCGGCGATGAAGCTCGCGGCGAAGCCCATCAGCGCGATCGACAGCGCCAGGCCGAAGATCAGGATGCTGGGGTGCTCGCGCGCCGCGCCGGCCACCGCGAGCACGTTGTCGAGCGACATCGAGACGTCGGCGACGATGATCTGCCAGGCCGCCTGGCCGAAGGTCTTCTGGCGGCTGCCCGTGGCGACCAAAGTGCCATCCGGGTTGACGTGGAAATCATCCACGGTCTGGGCGCTGCCGCCATGGTGGTCATGGCCGGAGCGCAACTCGCGCCACATTTTCCAGCAGACCCAGAGCAGCAGTACGCCGCCGGAAAGGAGCAGGCCGACGATCTGAAGCAGCTGGGTGGTGACGAGCGCAAAGCCGATGCGCAACAGGGTCGCCGCGCCGATGCCGATCATGATCGCCTTGGCGCGCTGGTCGGCGGCCAGGCCTGCCGCCGCCAGGCCGATGACAATGGCATTATCGCCCGCCAGCACCAGGTCGATCATGACCACCTGGAGCAGCGCGCTCATGGCTTCTGCGGTAAAGAATTCCATCATTGGCCCAATGTCCTCAACTGTTTGGGAGGCGGCGACGCGTCAGCTCAGTCCCGCCTCGCGGGGAGCCAGTCCGACATCGCAGGCCAATCGAGGACTGCCAGAGGGGCCCGGTCTGGGGAAGTTTGGTTGTCTGTCGATTTATGAGGCGACGAGCTGCAGAACCTGTTCGGGGCGGCTCATGATCGCGGCGGCGAAACCCACCAGCACGCAGCTGCCTGCCACGTCCCATGCCGAGACGCGGTTGCCGCCCTTCTTCGCGCCGCTCCACCACGCATAGGCGGCGACAAGTCCGCCAGAGGCGAGAAGCACGGTCGCAAAAAGGGGCAGGCCCAGTCCCGGCGGAACAATCCAGACCAGCCCCAGAAGGAGTGCCGCGGAAAGCCCGGACAGGAACAAGGCCTGCACCTGCCAGCGCCAGGCGCCGAATCCGATTTCCGGTTCGCGGCTGCGATCGACCGGAAAGGTCATGTGTCGTCTCCATCATCCATCCGACGGAGAAGAATCTAGAAGCGGTGGGAAGGCCCCGCTATTCGGGTCAACCGCCCTGTAATTCTACGGATATCTGCGTCAGGAGGACGATGCGCGCTCCAGCTCGACCGATTGGCGCACCAGCACGGCCACGCTTTCGGCCTGCATCTTCTCCATGATCTGCGCGCGATAGCTTTCCACCGTGCGCGTGCTGATCTCGAGCGTTTCGGCGATGGCATGGCTGGTATAGCCGGCCACCACCATGTCGAAGACCTCGCGCTGACGCTGCGTCAGCCGCTCATAGCGCGCGACGAGCTGTTCCTGTGAGGCGGTGCGGCTGCGCTCTTCCTGGGCGCGCATCAGGCCGCGGTTTATGGCCGCGACCAGGGGCGCGTCGTCCACCGGCTTCTCGATGAAGTCCTCGGCGCCGGCCTTGATGGCGGCCACGGCCATGGGCACGTCGGCATGGCCCGAGATCAGCACGATGGGCAGGGAGAGCCCGCGCCGGGCGCATTCGCGCACCAGCTCGATGCCGTCCATTTCCGGCATGCGTACATCGGAGACAACGCAGCCGCTGGCCTCGGGCGAAACGCCCTCCAGAAAGGCGGGGCCGGAGGGAAAAGTCTCCACCGTGAAGCCGAACACGCCCAGCATCTCGCCAAGCGCATGGCGGACCGATTCCTGGTCGTCGATGACGAAGATCGTTGGCCGGGAGGACGGAGCGGGCATGGTCAGGGGCCCTGTGGCTGGTCGAGGGGAATGGTGAAGCGGAATTCGGTGGAGCCGGGGGTGCCGTTGTGCAGCCAGATGCGGCCACCATGCGCCTCGACGATGGCGGCACAGATCGGCAGGCCGAGTCCCAGCCCCTCGTGCTTGGAGGTGTTGAGCGGCTCGAACATGCGCTCCTCGTAATCTTGCGCGATGCCGGGACCGTTGTCGGCGACGCGGAACTCGATGCGCTCGGGCTCGCTGAGGCGGTGGGCGGACACGCGGACGCGCCCGGAGGCGATGTGGGCCCCGGAGATCGCCTCGGCAGCGTTGTGCACCAGGTTCAGGATCACTTGCTGCAACTGCACCTTGTCGGCGGCGAAATGGGTGTCGTCCTCGCTCATGCCCTCCAGATGAACGTGGCGCGCCTGGACGTCGTGGCGGCAGAGCAGGAGCGTGTCGGCGATCAGCTCGCGCGTGCCGACCGTGCTGAAATGCGGACGGCCGCGGCGAAGGAAATCGCGCATCCGCCGCAGGACGCCGCCGGCATGGTCGATCTGCACGATGGCCGTGCCGAGATTGGAGCCGGCGCGCGGCAGATCGGGTGGTTCCGCCTCCAGCAGCACCTGCGCCGAGCGCATCAGCGCGCGCGCCGCGGTCATCGGCTGGTTGATTTCGTGCGCCAGCGCCGAGGCCATGCCGCTGACCAGCGTGAAGCGCGCCGCCTGGGCGGCGTTCGCGCGCATGTCCTGCAGGGTCTTCTCGGCGGCCTTGACCAGGCGGTCGGCGCGCATCCGCTCACTGACCTCGACGCCGACGATGAGCCCGGTCGCGGTGAGGACGAGCATCAGCGTCTGGAACTCGGTGAAGACGCCGATGTCGGCGCCGTAGAGGTGCAGCAGCCCGACCAGCGCGAACTGCGTCAGCGCCAGGGCGGTGCAGGCGCCGTCGAAGCCGAAGCGCACGGCCGCCGCGACGATCGGGATGAAGAGGACATGGAAATAGTGGAACTCGCCGCCGAGGAAGGCGCGGGCGACGATCCACAGCGCGATGCCGAGCGCCGCGAGATGGGCCAGGATTTCCGGCAGCACGCCCGAACCCGGCAGTTCGCGCAGTTCGGCGAAGCGGGCATGGGCCAGGCGCAGGACGAGCGGCGTCATCACCGAAAGGCCGATCAGGTCCCCAACGACGAGTTGCAGCGCCGCGCCGCCGATCTCGATGCGCTCGATCTGCGGATCGAGCACCAGCAGCCCCGCCAGGCCGAGGCTGACGACGACCGCCGCCGCGGTGCCGCCGAGCAGCAGGATGACGACATCGCGCAGGCGCTGCAGGCGGCGGTCCATGTCGAGCGTGCGCATGGCGGCGGCGGCCAGCGTGTAGGGCAGCGCGATGGTGGCGGCGACGGCCAGCACCATGCCCCAGCCGAAGCGGGTGTCGACCACCAGCCATTCGGCGAGCACGACGCCGGCGAACAGCAGCAGCCCCGAGCGTGGCCCCCACAGGATGAGCAGCGCGAAGATGACGCCGAGCCCCGGATTCCACGGCGTGACCGGCACGCCTTCGAATTCGTGCAGAAAGCTCAGCCATTCGAAGGAGAGATAGAGCCCCAGCGCCGCGGCGAACTGCACGAGGCGCAACGGCAGCGCCGCCGCCAGCGCAAAACGGAAGCGCCCGGCGGGCGGCGCGAAGGCGTCCACGATCCGGTGGCGGACAGAGGTGTCCAACGAGGTCTCCGGCGGGAAAATTCCCGCAGAGGGGAAATGGACCCGCACCCCCATCTCGACGCAAGCGAAACCGGACCCACCTCACGAAACTGCTATCGCGGGCCAAGGGGCGTGCACGCCTGCCATGCGGAATTCGCGGGCCGGAACGGGTTGCGTCATTCCGGAGCGGCAGGCTATCAGGGCGCCACCAAAACCGGACCCGGTGCAATTCCGGGTGGCTCTTCCGGCCGCCGATCCGCCGGACCACGCATCAGACCAGCGATTCCACGCCGCCGAGATTGGCCGGCGCGCGTCCGTTGCCGTCGTCTCCAGGTTTTCATGAACGCGTTTTCCTCGCTCCGCCGCGACTGGTTCTCCAATCTGCGCGCCGACGTGCTGTCCGGCATGGTCGTGGCTCTCGCCCTGATCCCCGAAGCCATCGGCTTTTCGGTAATTGCCGGTGTCGATCCCAAGGTCGGACTTTACGCCTCGGTGGTCATTGCCTGTGTCATCGCCTTCACCGGCGGTCGGCCCGCGATGGTCTCGGCGGCGACCGCCTCCACCGCGGTGCTGATGATCGGCCTCGTGCGCGATCACGGCGTGCACTATCTCTTCGCCGCGACGATCCTGATGGGCGTTTTTCAGATCGCAGCCGGAGCCTTGAAGCTCGGCCGGCTGATGCGGTTCGTCTCGCGCTCGGTGATCACCGGCTTCGTCAATGCGCTCGCGATCCTGATCCTGCTCGCGCAGACGCCGCAGCTGATCAATGTGCCGCCGGCCACCTATGTCCTGATCGCGGGCGGACTGGCGATCATCTATCTCTTCCCGCTGCTGACGCGCGCGGTTCCGGCGCCGCTGGTGGCGATCGTGGTGCTGACAATTGTCTCCGCCACCCTCCACCTCGACGTGCGCACCGTGGCCGATCTCGGCGAACTGCCCTCGGCGCTTCCGAGCTTCGGCATCCCCGACGTGCCGCTGACTTACGAGACGCTGCGCATCCTGCTGCCGATCTCGCTGACGCTTGCCGCGGTCGGCCTGCTCGAATCGCTCCTGACCGCCCAGATCGTCGACGACATGACCGACACGCCGAGCGACAAGAACCGGGAATGCGCCGGGCAGGGCCTCGCCAACATCGCGGCGGCGCTGTTTGGCGGCATGGGCGGCTGCGCCATGATCGGCCAGTCGGTGATCAACGTGTCGTCCGGGGGGCGCCGACGGCTCTCCACGCTGGTGGCGGGTTCCTTTCTCCTCCTCCTGCTGGTGGTGCTGCAGCCTCTGCTCGCCATGGTCCCGGTCGCCGCGCTCACGGCGGTCATGATCATGGTGTCGATCAACACCTTCTCGTGGCGCTCGCTGCTGGCGCTGCGCAGCAACCGCTGCCGTCTTCCGTCGTGATGCTGGCCACCGTGGCGACGGTGGTCGCCACCGCGGACCTTGCCAAGGGGGTGCTGGTCGGCGTGCTGCTGTCGGGCGTCTTCTTCGCCGGCAAAGTGTCGCGCCTCAGCCGTGTCACCTCCGAGCTCTCGGAGGACGGCAGGGAGCGCACCTACCGTGTCGAGGGGCAGGTTTTCTTTGCGTCCGCGGGCCAGTTTTCGGAGGAGATCGACGTGCTGGAGCCCGTCGAGCGCATCGTCATAGACGTCAGCGCCGCGCATTTCTGGGATATTTCGGCTGTCGGCGCGCTGGACTCCGTCGTGCTGAAAGCGCGGCGGCAGGGCAGGGAAATATCCGTCGTCCGGCTGAACGCCGCCAGCGCCAACATGGTCGAGCGCTTCGCGGTGCACGACAAGGGCGAGGATGCGGCTCTTCCGGCGCATTGAGGGCAGGTTGGCCGCCGGGGACAGCGGATCAAGCGCATTGATCGCTGGCGATCATTCCCCTATAGCGCCAACAGACGGCGGCGGACTGGATGATCGCGCAATGCTGAGCTGGTTTCGGGCTTTGATGCCGAAGGAGGATCGCTTCTTCGATCTCTTCGAACGGCATTCACGCACTCTGGTCACCGGTGCGGAAGCCCTGAAGGGCCTTCTCGAGGGCGGCGAGCGCGTCCCCGAATTCTCCCAGAAGATCGTGGAGGCCGAAGACGAGGCCGACACCATCACCCGCGATGTGCTGGTGGCGGTGCGGCGCAGCTTCATCACGCCCTTCGACCGCGGCGACATCAAGGACCTGATCCAGTCGATGGACGATGCCATCGACCAGATGAAGAAGACCGTGAAGACCATCACGCTGTTCGAGCAAATCTCGTTCGAGCCGCGGATGCGCGACATGGGCGAGGCCATCGTCGAGGCCGCGCGGCTGACCTCGGAAGCGGTGCCGCTGCTCAGCGACATCGGTCGTCACGCCGGCCGCCTCAATGTGCTGACCGAGCAGGTCACGCGCATCGAGGGCCGCGCCGACGACCTGCATTACGAGGGCCTGCGCGCGCTCTTCCAGGGACACGGCCAGAGCGCACCGATGACCTATCTCATCGGCGCGGAGGTCTACGACCACCTGGAGAAGGTCATGGACCGCTTCGAGGATGTCGCCAACGAGATCAGCGCCATCGTCATCGAGAACGTCTGACGCATGTCCGGGGCCGAACTCGCAGCGCCGCTTCTGTTCGGCCTCATTGGCATCGCGCTGGTCTTCGACTTTCTCAACGGCCTGCACGACGCGGCCAATTCGATCGCCACCATCGTCTCAACGCGCGTGCTGCGGCCGCGTTACGCGGTGGCCTGGGCTGCGTTCTTCAACTTTATCGCCTTCCTGTTCTTTGGCCTGCACGTCGCCAACACACTCGGCACCGGCATCATCGATCCCGCCATTGTCGACCCGGCGGTGATCTTCGCGGCGCTGATCGGCGCCATCGTCTGGAACGTCGTCACGTGGATCTTCGGCATCCCTTCCAGCAGCTCGCACGCGCTGATCGGCGGGTTGGTCGGGGCGGGCGTGGCCAAGGCCGGCGGCGGTGCGGTGGTGTGGACCGGCGTCACCAAGGTCAGTGCGGCCATCGTGCTCTCCCCGATGATCGGCTTCCTGCTGGCGCTGGTGATGGTGCTGGCGGTTTCCTGGCTTTTCCTGCGCCAGACGCCGTTCGCAGTGGACCGCGTCTTCCGCACGCTGCAGTTCGTCTCGGCCTCGCTCTATTCGCTCGGTCATGGCGGCAACGACGCGCAGAAGACCATGGGCATCATCGCCGTGCTGCTCTATTCCCAGGGCCATCTCGGCAGCGATTTCTACGTGCCGCTGTGGGTGGTCATCTCCTGCCAGGCGGCGATGGCGCTCGGCACGCTGTGCGGGGGCTGGCGCATCGTCCACACCATGGGCTCGCGCATCACGCGGCTGAGCCCGATGCAGGGTTTCTGCGCCGAGACCGGCGGCGCCTTCACCCTGTTCCTGGCGACCTGGCTCGGCATTCCGGTGTCGACCACGCACACCATCACGGGCGCCATTGTCGGCGTCGGCGCGGCGCGGCGCACCTCGGCGGTGCGCTGGCGACTGGCCAGCCACATCGTCGTGGCCTGGGTGCTGACCCTGCCGGCGGCCGCGCTCATTGGTGGCCTGTCCTACGAGATCATCAGCCACCTCGGCTGATCCCAGGGCAACTGGCACGCGGCTTGCTGTGAGAGAGGGCCCTTTACCCGGAGCCCCGTTGCGTGCGTATCCTCATCGTCGATCCCAACCTCGAACGCGCCCGACTGATCGAGCAGGCCCTTAGCGAGGCCGGCGACGATTCCATGCAGATCGCGGCCGAGCCCGGCCATCTGCTCGACCTCCTGCGACAGACCGATCCCGACGCGGTGATCGTGGCGCTGGACGAGCCGGATACGGCAACCATCGCGCAATTGCGGACCGCCAGCGCCGAGCGTCCTCGCCCGGTGGTGATGTTCGTCCGCCGGAGCGACAGCGCGGCCCTGCAGGCGGCGGTCAGCGCCGGGGTGAGTTCCTATGTGGTGGACGGCCTGCAGGCAGGACGGGTGAAGCCGATCCTCGATGTTGCCGTGGCGCGCTTCCGCGAGGCCGAGCGCCTGCGCCACGAACTCGACACCGCCCGCGCCTCGCTGGCAGAGCGCAAGCTGATCGACCGCGCCAAGGGCATCCTCATGCAGGCGAAGTCCTTGAGCGAGGACGACGCCTATGCGCTGCTGCGCAGCAAGGCCATGGACGAGCAGAAGAAGCTCGCCGAGATCGCGCAATCGATCATCACCGCGGCCGCGTTGCTGAAGTAGGCGCGTGGAGTAAGCCCACGGCCCCGGTCGGGCTGATGGCCCGGGACAAGGCGGGAGCGCCGTGCACATATTTTCGGCGCAGCCGGCGCCTTCCCTTTCCGATAGGAATCAAGGGCTTGCGCCACCGGCTTGCCGTCTTCTCCGGTCTCTCCAGCCGTCGTCTTCCGGTCGTATGGTCGAATGACTGCTTAATTTGCAGGCATGCCTAGATCTTGACCTTGAGGTCGAACCGGATCGGCCGCATCGTGATCCTCGACCTGAGGCGGGCGCCTGGCGCGGTCCTCCTCCCACAGCCCTGCCGGGCGCCCCTCAGGTCCAGTTCCCGGTGCCGGGAGCGACATCGCACCCAATGGCGGGTGTTCATAGGCGAAGCCGCTGTTCCATCGGGCCTCCATCAGGCGCCCGGTCGAACAGCGGCATTTTTGTTTTCGGCTTCGGCAGCGGAGAAAACATGACGAAGGTCAAGGGCAGAAACGAACTGAGCCGCCGCGGTTTCCTGGCGAGTGCCGCCACCGCCGCGCTGCTGGGGGCCGCGAAGGCGGCGCTGCCGTTCGGTGCGCCCGCCGCGGGCGCGGCCGGCCCGGAAACCACCAGGGCGGTTCTCGGTTACATCGCGCTGACCGACGCCGCGCCGCTGATCATCGCCAAGGAGAAGGGCCTCTACGCCAAGTACGGGATGCCCGACGTCCAGGTGGCCAAGCAGGCCTCCTGGGGCACGACGCGTGACAATCTCGTGCTCGGCTCCCAGGGCAACGGGATCGACGGTGCCCACATCCTCACGCCCATGCCCTACCTCATGGCCGCGGGCGCGGTGACGCAAAACAACATCCCGCAGCCCATGCAGATCCTCGCCCGCCTCAATCTCGACGGGCAGGGCATCTCGCTCTCCTCGGCCTATGCCAACCTGAAGGTCGGCCTGGATGCCTCGCTTCTCCGCGACGCCTTCACGGAGGCCCGCGCCGCCGGCCGTCCCGCCAAGGTGGCGATGACCTTCCCCGGGGGGACGCACGACCTGTGGCTGCGCTACTGGCTCGCCGCCGGGGGCATCGACCCCGACCATGAGGTCGAGACCATCGTGGTGCCGCCGCCCCAGATGGTGGCCAATATGAAGGTCGGCACCATGGACGCCCTCTGTGTCGGCGAGCCGTGGAACGAGCAACTCATCCACCAGCATGCCGGCTACAGCGCCCTGACCACCGGCGAGATCTGGAACAACCACCCCGAGAAGAGCCTCGCCATGCGGGCCGACTGGGTGGAGAAGCATCCCAACGCCGCCAAGGCGCTGCTGATGGCCGTGATGGAAGCCCAGATCTGGTGCGACGACGCGGCCAATCACGAGGAAATGGCGCGGATCGTTTCTCAGCGCGCCTGGTTCAAGGTGCCCGAGAAGGACATCATCCAGCGCATCAAGGGGCATTTCGACTACGGCACCGGCAAGGTCGTCGACAACAGCCCGCACGTGATGAAGTTCTGGCGCGACCACGCCTCCTATCCCTTCCGCAGCCACGATCTCTGGTTCCTCACCGAGGACATCCGCTGGGGCTACCTGTCCGCAGAGACCGACACCCGGAAGCTGATCGACGCGGTCAACCGCGAGGACATGTGGCGTGCCGCCGCCAGGGATCTCGGCATCGCCGCCGCGGACATTCCCGCCTCCACCTCGCGCGGCGTCGAGACCTTCTTCGACGGCAAGCGCTTCGATCCCGACAAGCCGGCCGACTACCTGGCCAGCCTTTCCATCAAGCGCGCCGCCGCCTGAGTGGCCGACAGCAGAGAGTTTTTTCATGAGCCTTCCCGCCCTCGATGACGCTCCCCGCCCCGTGCGGCCGCGCGGGCCGGCCACAGTGCTGGCCCTGCCGGTCCGCTCGGTCCCGCTGTTGCGCGCGCGGATCGTGCCGCTTCTGCAAGGCGCCGCGGCGCGTATCGTGCCGCCGCTCGTCGTGCTCGCCCTGATCGTCGCCGCCTGGCAGTTCCTGTGCAGCGGCCCGACCTCCAGCCTGCCCGCGCCGACCCAGGTGCTGAACGATTCCTGGGAACTGATCACCGATCCGTTCTTCGATCGCGGTGGCCTCGACAAGGGCCTGTTCTGGCACCTGCTCGCGAGCCTCGAGCGCGTCATCGAGGGCTATGCCATCGCCGCGGTGGTGGGCATCGGGCTCGGCATGCTGATCGGCCAGTCGAGGCTGGCCATGCGCGGACTCGATCCGATCTTCCAGGTGCTGCGCACCGTGCCCCCTTTGGCCTGGCTGCCGCTGTCGCTGGCCGCCTTCCGCGACGGGGAGCCCTCGGCGATCTTCGTCATCTTCATCACGGCGGTGTGGCCGGTCGTCATCAACACCGCGGTCGGCATCCGCAACATCCCGCAGGACTACCAGAACGTCGCCCGGGTGCTGCGGCTGAACGCCTTCGAATACGCCACCAAGATCATGGTGCCGGCGGCGGCGCCCTATATTTTCACCGGCCTCAAGATCGGCATCGGTCTGTCCTGGCTCGCCATCGTCGCCGCGGAGATGCTGATCGGCGGCACCGGCATCGGCTTCTTCATCTGGGACGCGTGGAACTCCTCGCTCATCAGCGACATCATCGTGGCGCTCATCTATGTCGGCCTTGTCGGCTTCCTCCTCGACCGCCTCGTCGCGCTGATCGGCTCGATCGTCACCCGCGGCACTTCGAATTCCTGAGGAGGCGCGTCATGAGCACCGCACATCTCTCGCTCGAACTCGTCGGGAAGACCTTCACCCGGGGCTTCGCCACCACCGAGGTCCTGAAGGACATCGACCTGAAGGTCGGCAAGGGCGAGTTCATCTCGATCATCGGCCATTCCGGCTGCGGCAAGTCCACGCTGCTCAACATCATCGCTGGGCTGACCGACGCAACCACCGGAGTGGTGCTGCTCGATGGCGCCGTGGTCGACGCGCCGGGGCCCGATCGCGCCGTGGTCTTCCAAAACCACTCGCTGCTGCCCTGGCTCACCGTCTACGACAATGTCCGCCTGGCGGTGGACAAGGTGTTCGGCGCGACCCGCTCCCGGGCCGAGCGGCACGACTGGACGCTGCACAATCTCGAACTCGTGCAGATGGGCCACGCCTGCGACAAGCGTCCCTCCGAGGTCTCGGGCGGCATGAAGCAGCGTGTCGGCATCGCCCGCGCGCTGGCGATGGAGCCCAAGGTGCTGCTGCTCGACGAGCCCTTCGGCGCGCTCGACGCCCTGACCCGCGCCCATCTGCAGGACTCGGTCATGGCGATCCACCAGCGGCTGGGCAACACCGTCGTGATGATCACCCACGACGTCGACGAGGCGGTGCTGCTGTCGGACCGCATCGTGATGATGACCAACGGCCCCTCGGCGCGCATCGGCGAGATCCTCGAGGTCGCGCTGGAACGCCCGCGCCAGCGGCTCGACCTCGCCGCCGACCCGGTCTATCTGCGCTGCCGCCAGGCGGTGCTGAAGTTCCTCTACGAGCGCCACCGCTATGTCGAGGCGGCCTGACATGCGCCAGCGCCTCGTCGTCATCGGCAACGGCATGGCCGGCATCCGCGCGGTGGAGGAGGTGCTGCGCCAGGCGCCGGGGCGTTACGCCATCACCGTGTTCGGCGCCGAGCCGTATCCCGCCTACAACCGCATCCAGCTTTCGCCGGTCCTGGCCGGCGACAAGGACCTCCACGACATCGTCACCCACGACCGCGCCTGGTACGGGGCCAACGGAGTGGAGCTCTTCACCGGCACCCGCATCTCCGGGATCGACCGCGCCGCGCGGGAAGCCATCACCGAGGCGGGCGAGCGTTTTCCCTACGACCGCCTGATCTTCGCCACCGGCTCGCACCCGGTCGTGCTGCCGCTTCCCGGAGCCGGCCTCCCCGGAGTCCTCGCCTTCCGCGACATCGCCGATGTCGAGGCCATGTCGGCTGCAGCGCGGCGCGGCGGGCGGGCGATCGTCATCGGCGGCGGCCTGCTCGGCCTGGAAGCGGCCAGCGGGCTGCAGCGGCAGGGCATGAGCGTCAGCGTCGTCCACCTGATGCCGAGCCTGATGGAGCGCCAGCTCGATGCCGAGGCGGCCGATCTCTTGCGCCGCGAACTGGAACGACGCGGCATCGCCATCTTCACCAGCGTGCAGACCGAGGCGATTCTGGGCACCGACCGGATTACGGGCATCCGCTTCGCCGAGGGCGGCGAAATCCCGGCCGATCTCGTGGTCATGGCGGTGGGCGTGCGGCCGAACGCCGACCTTGCCCGCGCTGCCGGGCTTGCTGTCGAACGCGGCGTCATCGTGGACGACCAGCTCCGGACCTCCGATCCGGCGATCTTCGCGGTCGGCGAATGCGTCGAGCATCGCGGCATCTGTCATGGTCTCGTCGCGCCGCTCTACGCCATGGCGGAAGCGTTGGGCGGCCATCTCGCCGGGCTCGACGCGGCCTATGTGCCGCAGCCCGTCGCCACGCGCCTCAAGGTCAGCGGCATCGACCTGTTCTCCGCCGGTGATTTCGTGGGCGGTGCGGACACCGAGGACCTGGTGCTGAGCGATCCCGGCCGGGGCGTCTACCGCCGTCTCGTCCTGCGCGGCGACCGCCTCGTCGGCGCGGTGCTCTACGGCGATGCCGCCGACGGCCCCTGGTATTTCGACCTTCTTCAGAGCGGACGATGCGTCGCCGCCATGCGCGACGACCTGATCTTCGGCCCCGCCTTCTGTGCAGCAGCGTGAGGAGCGTGATGAGCGGCGATTTTTCGGCAGAGCAGAAGCGCTATCTCGAAGGCTTCATGTCCGGCATCGGCGCGCTGCGCGGCGGCACGCAGGCCGCGGCCCCGGCTCCGGCAGAGCCGACCGGTCCCGATGCCGCGCATCTCAAGGCGCAGGCCCGGACAGAGGCTGCGGGCGGCAAGCTCGTCAACGAGGAGAAGGCCAAGCGCGAAGAACACCCGCTGGATGCCTATGCGCGCATGAAGGCCGCCGCGAAGGAGGGCGCCTTCCCCAAGGGCGTCGATGTCTTCCGCTGGAAGTTCCACGGCCTCTTTTACGTCGCGCCGGCGCAGGACAGCTTCATGTGCCGCCTGCGCGTGCCGAACGGCATCATGACGCACTGGCAGTTTGCCGGGGTGGCCGACCTCGCCGAGCGCCACGCCGCGCCCTATGCCCACGTCACCACGCGCGCCAATTTGCAGATCCGCGAAATCCCCGCGACCGACGGCATCGCCGTGCTGGAGGGGTTGGTCGCGCTCGGCCTGACATCGAAGGGCTCGGGCGGCGACAACATCCGCAATGTCACCGGCACGCCGACCGCGGGCATCGATCCGCAGGAACTGCTCGACACCCGGCCGCACGCCCGCGACTGGCACCATCACATCCTCAACGACCGCTCGCTGACCGGCCTGCCGCGCAAGTTCAACGTCGCCTTCGACGGCGCCGGACTGGTCGGGGCGCTGGAAGACACCAACGACATCGGCTTCCAGGCGGTCGAGGTGCGCGAAGGCTTCGGCGTGGAACCGGGTGTCTGGTACCGCCTCGTGCTCGGCGGCATCACCGGCCACCGCGACTTCGCCCGCGACACCGGCGTGATCCTGCGCCCGGAAGACGCCACCCGCGTCTCCGACGCCATCATCCGCGTCTATATCGAGAGCGGCGACCGCACCAACCGCAACAAGGCGCGGCTGAAATATGTGCTCGATGACTGGGGCTTCGAGAAGTTTCTGGCGGCGGTCGATGAGAAGCTTGGAACACCGCTGGCGCGCGTCGCCCCCGAGGCGCTGGTGGAGCGTCCCGCCTATGACCGCCACGCCCACATCGGTGTCCACCCGCAAAAGCAGGCCGGGCTGAACTGGATCGGTGTCGTGCTGCCGGTCGGCCGCATGACTTTGGAGCAGATGCGCGGCCTGGCGGCTATTTCCCGTGATCTCGGCGACGGCGATATCCGCCTCACCGTCTGGCAGAACCTGCTGATCTCGGGCGTCGCCGATGCCGATGTCGAAAAGGCCGTCAGCGCCATCGAGGCGCTCGGGCTGACCACGAAGGCCACGGCCATCCGCGCCGGGCTCGTGGCCTGCACCGGCAGCCAGGGCTGCCGCTTCGCCGCCGCGGCAACCAAGCAGAACGCCGAGGAGATCGCTGCCTATTGCGAAGCCCGCGTCGAGATCGATTCCCCCGTCAACATTCACCTGACAGGCTGCCATCATTCCTGCGCGCAGCATTACATCGGCGATATCGGCCTGATCGGCGCGCGTGTCCCCGTCTCCGACGAGGGCGACACGGTGGACGGCTACACCATCCTGGTCGGCGGCGGCTTCGGCAGCGAGGCCGGGCTTGGCCGCGAAATCTTCCGCGAGGTCAAGGCCGAGGACGCGCCCGTCCATGTCGAGCGCCTGCTGAAGACCTGGCTCGCCCACCGCGCGGCGCCCGATGAGAGCTTCGCCGCTTTTACCCGCCGTCACGACATCGAACAACTGACCGCGATGGTCGCGGAGTCTGCCCAATGACCTTTCAGCCAACGCCCTTCTACACCCCCATCCTGCCCGACAATGCACCGTTCACCTCCGAGCAGCGCGCCTGGCTGAACGGCTTTCTCGCCGCCATGCTGTCGCCCGGCGGCGGCGCGCCGATCTCGCTCTCGCCTGCGCAGGCCGCGGCTTTTCTCGGCTCCGACACGGGCGCACCGGAAGCCGACGCTGACGACGGCGCTCCCTGGCACGATCCGTCCATGCCGATGGATGAGCGCATGAAGCTCGCGGAGGGCAAGCCGCTGCGGCGGCGCATGATGGCGGCCATGGCGCAGCAGGATTGCGGCCAGTGCGGCACCAATTGCGAGGACTATTCGGCGGCCATCGCCGCAGGCAAGGAGGAGCGCCTCAACCTCTGCCAGCCTGGCGGCAAGGAAACGCTGCGCATGCTGAAGAAGCTCGCGGCGGAACTCGACAGTGCGGCGGCGGCTTCCGCAGCCGAAGCCAAGCCCGCTCCCGCTGCGGTGGCCGCTCCCGGCCATTCGCGCGAGCATCCCGTGCCGGCCATCTTCCGCGGGCGCCGCCGGCTGAACCGCGGAATCTCCGCCAAGGAGACCTGGCATGTCGAGTTCGAGCTGCCCGAGGGCGTCACCTACAAGGCCGGCGACTCCTTCGGCGTGGTGCCGGAGAACGATCCGGGCCTCGTCGGAGCCATCATGCTGCGGCTCGGCCTCGCCGCCGATGCCCGCGACGGAGAGCGCCTGATCCGTGACGTGCTGATCCACGATAAGGCGCTCGGCATGGCGCCTGACGCGCTGTTCACGCTGCTGGCCGAAACGGCACGTGATCCCGACGAGAAGACCCGCCTCGCCCGCATGGCCGAGGGCGCCGACGTCGACGGCGATCTCGAAACCATGGACGTGCTGGCTGCGCTGGAGAAGTTCCCCTCCGTCATGCCGGAGGCGGACGCCTTTCTCTCGGCGCTCGATCCCCTGCAGCCGCGGCTCTACTCGATCTCGTCCAGCCCGAAGGCGGATGCCGTACGTCTCACCCTGACGGTCGATGCCGTGCGCTACGACATCGGCAGCCGCACGCGGCTTGGCTGCGCCTCGACCTTTCTCGGCGGTCGGCTGGAGGAGGGGGCTTCCGTCCCGGTCTACATCCAGGCGGCGCACGGCTTCGGCCTGCCGGAGGATGGTTCGGTGCCGATCGTCATGGTCGGCCCCGGCACCGGCATCGCCCCCTTCCGCGCCTTCCTGCAGGAGCGGCTGGCGACCTCCGCCAGCGGCGGCGCCTGGCTCTTTTTCGGCCACCAGCACCGCGACAGCGACTTCTTCTACGAGGACGAGCTTTCCGGCCTGCAATCCGCCGGCGCGCTGAGCCGCCTGTCGCTCGCCTGGTCGCGCGACGGCGACGCCAAGACCTACGTGCAGGACAAGATGCGCGAGGAGGGGGCCGAGCTCTTCGCCTGGCTTGAGAAGGGCGCGCATTTCTATGTCTGCGGCGATGCCAAGCGCATGGCGGCCGATGTCGAGCGCGCGCTTATCGCGGTGGTCGAGGAGCACGGCGGACGTGACGCCGCGGCCGCGAAGGCCTATGTCGCCGCGCTCAAGGCCGGCGGGCGCTACCAGGCCGACGTGTATTGAGGGCGCGCGTGCACGCATGAACGCCCACGTTTCCGCCGACGCCCCGGTCCGCACCACCTGCCCCTATTGCGGCACCGGCTGCGGCGTGCTCGGCAGCGGCGCACAGGTCACGGCTGGCGATCCCGACCATCCGACCAATGCCGGGCGGCTGTGCGGCAAGGGATCGGCACTCGGCGAGACCCTGAGCCTTGATACGCGCCTGCTGCATCCCATGGTGGAGGGGCGGCGCGCCGACTGGGACAGCGCGCTCGATCTGGTAGCCCGGCGCTTCTCGGAGGCCGTTCGCCAGCACGGCCCCGATTCGGTGGCCTTCTATGTCTCGGGTCAGCTTCTGACCGAGGATTATTACGTCGCCAACAAGCTGATGAAGGGCTTTCTCGGCTCCGGCAACATCGACACCAATTCGCGCCTCTGCATGGCCTCCTCCGTCGCCGGCCACCGCCGCGCCTTCGGCGAGGACGTGGTGCCCGGCTGCTATGAGGACCTGGACGAGGCCGACCTTGTGGTGCTGACCGGCTCCAACGCCGCCTGGTGCCACCCGATCCTGTTCCGCCGCGTGCTCGATGCCCGCACCCGGCGCGGCACGCGCGTGGTCACGATCGACCCGCGGCGCACCGCGAGCGCCAAGGACAGCGATTTGCATCTCGCGGTGCGGCCGGGAACGGACGTGCTGCTGTTCAATGGCCTGCTGGCGCATCTGGAGCGCTGCGGGCGGGTGGACCGCGCTTATGTCGCCGAGCACACCACCGGTTTTCCCGACGCGCTCTCGGCAGCAAAGGTGGATGCCGGCGATGCCGAACTGGTCGCTGCGGCCTGCGGCCTGGACGCCACGCAGCTTCTCGCCTTCTACGACATGTTCGCCGCCACCGAGCGCGTGGTCACCGTCTATTCGCAAGGCATCAACCAGTCCTCGCACGGCACCGACAAGGTCAACGCCATCATCAACTGCCATCTCGCCACGGGCCGCATCGGGCGTGAGGGCATGGGGCCGTTCTCCGTCACCGGCCAGCCCAACGCCATGGGCGGACGCGAGGTCGGCGGTCTCGCCAACCAGCTTGCCGGGCATATGGATTTCTCGCCGGAAAGCGTGGAGCGCGTCGGCCGCTTCTGGCAGGCGCCGGGCATCGCCACGCGGCCAGGGCTGAAGGCGGTTGATCTGTTCGAGCGGCTGGCGGAGGGCGGCATCAAGGCGCTGTGGGTCATGGGCACCAATCCGGCCGCCAGCCTGCCCGATGGCGAGCGCGTGCGCCGCGCGCTGAAGGCCTGCGATTTCCTCGTCGTCTCCGACGTCGTGCCCGACACCGACACCGCCCGCAGCGCCCATGTGCTGCTGCCCGCCGCCGCCTGGGGCGAGAAGGACGGCACGGTGACCAATTCCGAGCGCCGCATCTCGCGCCAGCGCGCCTTCATGGCGCTTCCCGGCGAGGCGCGGCCTGACTGGTGGATTATCACGCAAGTGGCGCGGCGCATGGGTTTTGGGGCGGCTTTTCCGTACACGAAACCAGCCGACATCTTCCGCGAGCACGCGGCGCTGACGGCGTTCGAGAACGAAGGTGCGCGCGTGCTCGACCTCGGCGGCCTGGCCCTCCTGTCGGATGCCGACTATGAGCGCCTGGCGCCGGTGCAATGGCCTTTTCCTGCCGGGCAGAAGCCGCAGGCGCGGCTGTTCGGCACCGGCCGCTACCCCACGC
>Ga0182743_1001622_pt1 | contig 21551 bp, 19 predicted proteins | sample eDN3rd30CKraftOP_FD_128522 | JGI IMG/M metagenome (GOLD analysis project Ga0182743, IMG submission 128522) | Enriched Organic Plus compost microbial communities from Emeryville, California, USA - eDNA 3rd pass 30_C Kraft OP (version 2) (version 2) ... | reverse complement strand
GTCAAGTAACTAGCGGAGGATCTCGACCAGGAGCACCCAGGCGTTCATCACGGCGGCGAGCACGGCGCCGAGCATCCCCGCGAACACCCAGTACATGGCGCTGTCGGCCCCGGCGAGCAGCAGCGCCGCCCCGACCAGGTAGGGGATCGTCCCGAAGAGAGGGAGCACGATCCGGGAGGCGATCCGGCCGCCCCCGTCACCGAGCCCGGCGGCGCTCCGCCGTATGAGCACGGCGATCAGGAAAGTCCAGAGGACCGACTGGATCGCCAGCAGGACTCCGAACGCCTGCCCGTCGAGTTCCGGGATCATCCCCAGCATCGAGACGACGAGCACCCCGACCAGGAGCAGCAGGGTCACGAGCCCGAATTCCGGAACCCCCTCGAGCTTGAGGATGCGTTCGATGTTGATCGAGATCGCGACGAATACGAGCCCGGCGAGGGCGGCGGTCGCGCCGGCCGAGGCCACGAAGAGGTCCTTCCACTCGGCGATCTCCGCCGCTGCGATCAACATCGGCGGGAGACTAGCGGTCGGGCGCGGGCCGGCGCCCCTTCGGCCCGCCCGGCCACCGGACCGCCGGGTGGTGCGGCCCGGTGGCGGCCGGGGGTCTCGTTCAGCCGGCGAACTCGGGTTTCACCTGGGTGAGCCGGGCGCTGTTTCCCGACGGATCGGTGAACCCGCAATCGATCCCGTACGGGGTCTCCTCCGGTTCCGAGGTGAATTCGACCCCGCGGGCCTTCATCTCCTCGTAGGAGGCCCGGCAGTCGTCGGTTCCGATGAACACCGTCCCGGCGAAACCCTTCGACATCAGGTCCTCGACCTGTGCCCTGGTGGCCGCGTCCATGACCGGTTCCCCCGGAATCGCCATCAGGACAATGCTCGTCCCGTCCTGGCCTGGAGGTCCCACCGTGACCCAGCGGAACCCGCCGAGCTCCGGCAGCGTGGCGTCGACCTTCACCTCCATGCCGACCTTGTTCGTCCAGTAGTCGACGGCCTCGTCCTGGTCACGCACCCAGAGCTGCGCCGATGCGATGTTGATCATTTCGTCTCCTTCCTTCGATTCGTCGTGTCGGCGCGATGCTAGGCCGGACCGGGGGCGCTGTCTTCTCGAAACGTCCGGTGTTTGGGCCGCCCGTACTGGCGGACGACGCAGGAGGGCACCATCGCCCGGCTGGCCACGGGCGGGAACTTCCGCCGGTACTCGGTCGGGGTCGCCCCGAACGCCCGCTTGAAGCTCGTCGTGAAGGAACCGACGCTCGAGAGTCCCACCGAGACGCAGATGTAGGCGACCGGGTAGTCGGTGTTCCGCAGCATCGCTGCCGCCCGCTCGAGGCGCCGGGTCAGCAGGTACGCGTGGGGCGAGACTCCGAATGCCTCCTTGAACCTGGTACTGAAGTGCCCGCGGGAGAGCCCGGCCGCCCGGGCCATGTCCTCGACCCCGAGCGGCTCCGAATACCTCGCGTCCGCGAGATCCTTGGCCCTGAGCAGTTGGCGGGATGTCGACGAAACCACCATTGGGCGATTATCGCGCGCCGCGGGCCCGATCCCGACGCAACCGCCTGCTTTCTGGAAGCATCGGGTCCGTGGCGGAGGCCGGCACCGACATCGAACTCGCTCCACTGACCACCCTGAAGCTGGGCGGACCGGCCGAGCGCCTGGTCAAGGTCGAGGACAGTGCCGAGCTGATCCGGCTCGTCAGGGCGGCCGACGCGGACGAGGAACCGCTCTTCTTCCTGGCCGGAGGCTCGAACGTGGTCATCGCCGACGAGGGCGTTCCCGGGACCACGATCTGGGTCCGGACCAGGGGCATCGACCAGCAGGAGCTCAAGGATGGCCGGGTGTCGCTGACCGTGGCCGCCGGAGAGCCCTGGGATCCCCTCGTGGAGCGCGCCGTTTCGTCCGGACTCGCCGGGATCGAGTGCCTCTCGGGCATCCCGGGCTCGGTCGGCGCCACACCGATCCAGAACGTCGGGGCATACGGCCAGGAGGTCTCGTCGACGATCGCATCGGTGCTGGTCCTCGACCGCGAGTCCGGTGAACTGGTCACCCTGACGAACGCGGAGTGCGGGTTCGGTTACCGGTCCAGCCGGTTCAAGGGGAACGAACGGTTTCTCGTGGTCGCGGTGCAGTTCGTGCTCGCTCCGTCGGATGAATCGATGCCGGTCGCATACGGGCAGCTGGCCGCTGCACTCGGGATCGAGACCGGCGAGCGGGTGCCGCTGTCGGTGGCGCGGGAGACCGTGCTCGAACTCCGGCGCTCGAAGAGCATGGTCGTGGATCCCGGCGACCCGAACTCGGTCAGCGCCGGTTCGTTCTTCACCAACCCGCTCCTGACCGGGTCGGAGATGGCCGGGCTCCTTGCCCGCGCGGAGCAGTTGCTCGGACCCGAAGACCGGCCACCCTCGTATCCCGCCCCGGGCGGGCTCGCCAAGACCTCGGCCGCCTGGCTGATCGAACGCGCCGGATTCAAACGGGGCTTCGGCGAGGGTCCGATCGGGCTTTCCGAGAACCACACTCTGGCCATCGTGAACCGCGGAGGCGGTACGACCAGGGAACTGGTCGAGTTCGCCCGTGGGGTCGCCGCCCGGGTCGAGGAGGTCTTCGGGGTGGCCCTGGTCCCCGAGCCCGTGTTCGTCGGCCACTCCTGGTAGCCGCCTCCGGCGGGCTAAAGGCCCGCCGACGATCTTGCCGACCCTGTCCTTGACGGGCGGGTTGCCGGCCGGCCTCCGCACGAAGGTCGGCATAGAGCCGTTCCCGGACGTCCGTCAGATGCGCAGCCCCTTTTGGGCGTAGAGCTCGACGTCGGCCCGGTCGATGCAGTCCCGGAGATCTTCGTCCGGGGCCAGCTCCGCCACCCCGAAGGACCAACCGATCGGGGATACCCCCTTGAGGACGCCGACCAGGCGCCGCGCGTCGTCGGCGTTGCTGCCCGGGAGCATCAGCAGGAACTCGTCCCCGCCGACCCGGGCCAGAATGTCACCCGCGCGGATCACCTCGGTCCAGTTGTCGGCGCACAGCCGAAGGATGCGGTCTCCCTCGGAGTGACCCTCCCTGTCGTTCACGCTCTTGAATCCGTCGAGGTCGATGTGGACCAGGGTCAGCGGCTGATCCATCCTCCGGCATATCGCGATCGCCCGTTCCGACTCGTACAAGAGCCCGACCCTGTTGTGAAGACCCGTCAGCGGATCGGTGACCGCGGTCGAGCGGACCGTGTCGCAGGCACGGCTCAGCACCTCCGCTCCGAACAGTGCCCCCGCCCCCACGACCAGCCAGGAGACCGACGGGCCGTGGCCACCCACCCAGAATCCCAGGGCGAAGACAAACCAGAGGGCCAGGACACGGATCCTGGCGCCCGCGGGCGCCGTGTTGAAGGCGAGGTATTCGGTGAGCAGGAAGAAGATCGTGAAGACGAGCGCGGTCGACAGCGGCGCGTCGATCTCCCCGAAGGCGAAGAACGGCCCGACCAGCGCGGCGGCCGTGACGAGCACCGCAAAGGTGACCCAGGAGGGCGAGCGCATCCCCTCGTTCAGCATCCTGGCCTCCGGGTGCGGCCTCCCTTGTTCTCTCGTGGACGTCACTCTGCAAGGACGTCACCGGAGACGCGGCGTCTCCCCCCTCCTGATTTTCTCTCAGCGGAGGCCGAACTCCTCGCCGGCGTCCGTGGTCGGCTCGGCCGGAGGTTCGGGTCGGGTCGGCTCGGCCGGCGGGGGCTCAGGGACCGGGACCGGCGGCTCCGGTTCGGCTACCGCGACCGGTGGAGGGACATACTCGGGTTCGGGGACGTAGACGGGCTCGGGGACCTGGTTCGCCCGGGCGGCCGCGTCACGCCGGCGGGTCGCCTCGACCCTCCGGGCTTCGCGGCGCCGTTCGGCCTTCCGACGGCGCGCCTTGCGGCGGGTCGTTTTCCCGGCCCGGTCGGCAGGCGCCGCAACCATCGCCCCCGCCCCGGTCTGAACCGATGCCGTTCCGCCGCCGGTCACCGCACCGTCACCGTCGCCCTTGCCCCCGACCCACCCGGTGGCCACGGCCGCGGCCACCGTGACGACCGCGGCGGAGGATGCGACGCCTCCGGCGATTGCCGCCTTGCGCCCGGTCGAAGCGCCCGCCGCGGCGGCTTTGCCGCCCGCGGCGGAACCGGACGATCCGTGCAGCCCCGAACCGGCGACCAACCCGCTTCCCGCGGTCGCCCCGCCCGACAGGATGGCGAAGGCGACCGGTAGGGGCGGACCGATGGCTGCCAGTCCACGTTGGGTCCGGACCTCCCGCCGGCATGCCGGGCAGCCCTCCAGGTGATCCTTGATCAGCGAGTAGCGTTCGCCTTCGGGGTCCAGGATCCCGAGGGCGAACGCCCGGACGCCCGACCTCAAGTGGGTGCAGTGCTCACCGGCCTTGACCCTTGCCACGACCGTGCCGATCTTGCTGGAGGCAGCGTCCATGATCTTCTCCATCCGCCGGGGCCGCACTCCCAGGGCGGCCGCGGCCTCCCTCCTCGTGTACCCGTACAGGTGGCAGAGAGTCGCCGCCTCGAGCTCCCGCCTCGACAGCGCCGCGCGGAAACCCTCGCGGACGTGGCGCAGCTGGATCTCGGCGTCCAGCCTGGCGTCGAGGTCGATCTCGGTGCCGACCTCGGACAGGTGCGACGGATCGGCGCGGCGGGCCACGTTGAACGCGCGGTACTCGTTCAGCGCCCGCCGGTGCGCGACGGTAACCAGGTACCCCACCCGGTTCTCGATCTTTTCGCCGCCCGCCACCGCGACGTAGAGCGCGTGCCAGGCCTCGTTGTAGCAGGCGTCGAGATCGTTCTCGGAGATCGTGGCCCCGGCCGCGTCCAACTTGGCACGGACGGTGCGGATGACCTCTCGCTTGTGCTGCTCGTACTCGACGTGGACGAGGTCGTCGGCGGGTGTCATCGGCGGCTTCCCATCGTGATCCGCACCTTGGCGATCCCGCTCCTGACCGTAGCCCACGGCCATCCGGGAGAGGAGCGGACGACGGCGCGGAACGAGAAGAGGGCGTCGCGTTTCACGAAACGGAACCGGTACCGCCACGAGAATGCCCCGCCCACCCTGGCCCGCACGGTCGCGACCGTGACCCAGCGGCCGCCCGACTTCGCCTGGATCTCGACCGGGGCGCCGGTCGCGGAGGGGCCCGCGCCACGGAGCCGCCCCGAGAACGTGGAGGCCTTCCCGATCCGGACCCGCCTTGGCCGGGCCCGCAGGTTGAGTCTGAGGACGCTGCTTACCCGGACGGCGGTCACCGCCGTGGGAGACGCTCCGGCGTTGGGGGCGAAGCCGATCTCGACCCGCCGCGCTCCTGCCCCCGGCACCGGAAACCTGAAGGTGCCGTCGGCGCCCGTGACCACGTCCGCGAGCGCGACGGGCGAGGGATTGGACACACCGAGCTGGACCGAACGGACGTTCAGCACCGCACCGGATATCGGAACGCCGGTGTCCGTGACGAGAGTCCCGGAAACCGTAGGCGTCCGGCCCGGGCCATGGGTGACGGATCGGGAATCCGGGGTGATGGTCGGGGTCGTGACCGCCGGGACTCCGTTGGCCGGCGCCGACGTGCCGGGGTCGGAGTCGGCGACCGCGAAGTAGAAGGGCCCGAACGGGGTCGTGTTGCCCGCGGCGTCGGTGACCGTGCCGGACGCGGTGTGAGGGCCCGGCGCCAGCGTGTCGGCGTCGATCGTGAATACCCGTCCTGCGTCCGCGGGACAGGGCCGCGGGACCACGAACGGTGGCGAGCAGTGCGCGCCCCCGGCCGCGATCACCTGATGGTGGATGCCGTCGATGTCTAGCTCCATCGACTGGACGCCGGCGTTGGAATCCGTGGCCCTGACGTAAAGGTTCGCGCTCCCCCGTATGGGCTCGCCGAGGAGCGAGCCGCCGATGTCGGCCACCACGGGTGGCGCGTCGTCGGCGATGGTCACGACGGACTCGAACAGGGTGAACCGCGCTGCCGGGGGCGCGAACGGTGGATCGCAGCCACCCGTCGCGACGCATCCCACCCAGGCCGAGAGGCCGTCGAGCGAGACTCCGGTCCGCTCGTATACGTTCGAGGGATCGTGGGGGTCAGTTTCGGATCCTTTGAAGCTGCAATCGAAGTCCGGCAGCGCGAGGGTCGAGGCGCAGCCCCGGTCCTCGTGGGTGCCGTCGTCGCTCTCGCGGACCGCCGAGACGTAGGCATAGGACGGACCGACGGCGGCCGCCGCGTACATGGCCCGCCGCAACCGGAAGTCGGTGATCCGTGCTCCGCGCGGCAGGTCGAAGCGAAGGTCGAGACGCGACCTCCGGGTGCCGGTACCGGAGCTGGTCACCTCCAGGACGACGGGTCCCCCCGAAGCGCAGGCATCTACCATGGAGACGTCACCGGGCACCGTGTCGTGCTCGACGGGCTGCCATGCCTCCCCGGACAGCGGCTGTCCTGCCGGTCCGCGGCAGGACCAGACGTCGTACTCGCCGGCGTTCGCTGACTCGGCGGATCCGCAGGCAACGATCGCGATCAGGACCGAACCCGCCAGATTCGCAAGCAGTCTTCCCGACCTTCTGAACAACTCCCCAACCATGCTTTGTGTCCCTGCGGCCCGCGTCCGCAGGTCATTTACAGGCTAGCGTCAGCACCGACCGTCCGCGTTACAGTTCGACCATGAGCGAGGAGAACCGACGTTTCGCGCTGGCCGAGCGGCCCAAGGGGCTGATCGATGACAACACATTCGTCCTGGAGACCGGCCCGGTCCCCGAGATCGGGGAAGGCCAGGCCCTCGTCCGGGTCAAGTGGATCTCGGTCGACCCGACGAACCGGACCTGGATCGGGGAGGAACCGACGTACCTGCCGCCGGTCCGGATCGGCGAGACGATGCGGGCGCTCGGGCTCGGCGAGGTGATCGCGTCGAACAACGACCGCTTCCCGGTGGGGTCGCTGGTCAACGGGTTGACCGGCTGGCAGGACTACACGGTCGTCAGCGACGACAACCCGCTCATGGTCGTTCCCGACGCCGCGAAGAGCGCTCCCCCGGCGACGCTGCTCGGGGTGCTCGGCATGACCGGATGCACCGCCTACTTCGGGATGCTCGAGATCGGGCAGCCGAAGGAGGGCGAGACCGTGGTCGTCTCGGCGGCCGCCGGCGCCGTCGGCTCGGTCGCGGGGCAGCTCGCGAAGATGAAGGGAGCGCGGGTGGTCGGCATCGCCGGCGGTCCCGAGAAGTGCGCCTGGATCAAGGAGGAACTCGGCTATGACGAGGCGGTCGACTACAAGGCCGATGACTGGAAGCGTCGGCTCGCCGAGGCCACGCCCGACGGGATCGACGTCGACTTCGAGAATGTCGGTGGCGAGATCATGAACGAGGTGATCGGGCGGCTCAACATCAACGCGCGGGTCGCCCTATGCGGACTGATCTCCGGGTACAACGAGACCGGCCGTCCCCAGGCGATCACCAACTTCCACAAGCTGCTGATCAACCGGGTCACGATGAAGGGCTTCATCATTCTCGACTACTACCACCGCTTCGGGGAGGCGATCCGCGAGCTGTCCCAGTGGGTATCGGAGGGCAAGCTCAAGTCCGAACAGACGGTGGTCGAAGGATTCGAGAACCTCCCCCACGCCCTGAACATGCTCTTCAAGGGCGAGAACAAGGGCAAGCTGGTCGTCAGGATCGCGGACTGAGGAGCGAAAGCCAGCGTCCGATCACCTCTTCGGCGGCGGCCGCCAGGCGCTCGCCGTGCATGGCCGCGTCCTCGCGGAGGGCCCGGGGATCGATCCCGGCCTGCGCGAGTTCACCCGCGTGGCCGATCAGCCAGCGCTCGATGTGCGCCGGGTCGGCCTCGACGTGGAACTGGAGGGCAAGCGCGTTCGTGCCCAGGGAGAAGGCCTGGTTGGGGAACCCGGGCGTGCCGGCGAGCCGGTCCGCCCCCTCCGGGATCGCGAACTCGTCGCCGTGCCAGTGCAAGACCGGGATGCCCGCGAGTCCCGCCAGCACCGAGGCCTCGCCCTCCGGGGTGAGCTCGAGCTCGCCGAAACCGATCTCGGTGCGCCCGGTCGGGCTCACCCCGGCCCCGAGGGCGGCCGCCATCAGCTGGGCGCCAAGGCAGATGCCGAGGGTCGGTGCGCCCGCCTCGAGCCGCCGGGCGGTCCGCTCGATCTCGTCCCCCAAGAACGGGTAGGCGTCCGCATCCCCGACCCCGATCGGGCCGCCGAGGATCACCACCAGGTCCGCCTCGAACGCCCGGTCGAGTTCGTCGATCCCGGCGTCGAAGTACTCGATCTCGTACCCCCTGGACTCGAGCAGGGGCGCCAGGACGCCGAGGTCCTCGAAGAGGACGTGCCTGACCGCCGCGGCCCTCAAACCAGGTTGTCGGGTCCGAGGTCCTCGACGGAGTTGCTGCCAGTCAGGGCGAGCGCGACGTCGATGTCGGAACGCATCACGTCGAGCATCCTCGACACTCCGGACTCGCCCGCGGCCGACACGGCCCAGGCCCAGGCCCGGCCGACGATGACCGCCCTCGCCCCCAGCGCGAGCATCTTCACCACGTCCAGGCCGGTCCGCACTCCGCCGTCGGCGAGAACCTCGGTCCGGTCGCCGACCGCCTCCGCGATCGCCGGCAAGGCCGCCGCGGTCGAGGGAACGGAGTCGAGCTGGCGGCCGCCGTGGTTCGAAACCACGAGGCCGTCGACGCCGGCGTCCACCGCCCGGCGCGCATCCTCCGGGTCCAGCACGCCCTTGACGACCAGTTTCCCGTCCCAGTGCTCCCGAACCCAGGCGATGTCGTCCCAGGTCACGGATGGGTCGAATTGCGCATCGACCCAGTCCTTGAAGTCTTCCGGGGTGCGCGCCCCCGGGACGACCTCGGCCAGGTTGCCGAAGGTCAGCGGCTTGCCGCCCACGGCGACATCCTTGATCCACCGGGGATGCGACGCGATGTCCAGTCCCCTCCGCAGCTTCGCCCAGGTGGACGGGTTGCCGACCATGGCGTTTCGGGTGTCGCGGTGGCGGGCGCCCACGACCGCCAGGTCGATGGTGAGCACCAGCACCGGGGAGCCGACCGCCCTGGCCCGGTCGAGGAGCGACTCGGCGTACCCGCGGTCGCGCATCACGTAGAGCTGGAACCAGGGCGGCACGCTCGTGGCGCCGGCCACCTCCTCGATCGAGCAGATCGAGACCGTGGATTCTGTGAACGGGATGCCCGCCCGTTCCGCCGCCCCGGCGGCCTGGACCTCGGCCCGCCGGGCGAACATCCCTGCGAGGCCGACCGGTCCGAGGATCAGGGGCATCGCCAGCTTTTGCCCGAGCACCTCCGTCGCCTGTTCACGGACGGAGACGTCCCGCATCACGATCTGCCGCAGCAGGACGTTCTCGAGGTCGGCCTCGTTCGCCTTCGCGGTCGCCTCCTCGTAGGCGCCGCCGTCGATGTAGTCGAAAAGCTGCCTCGGCAACCTTCGTCGGGCGAGCTCACGGTAGTCCCTCACGGTTGCAGGCTGGACATTCATCGGACGGTCCGCTGAAAATCGCATGGCGGCAACCTATAGCCTGCCCCTGTGGCCCACGCCGATGACCCCCCCGAGGAAGGTTCATGAGTTCCCCCTACCCGGTCGAGAACATGGACCTGGCCGGGGTGACCGAGGCGATCAGCTGGGCGCTCGGCGAGGGCTGGCAGCCCGGGCGCACCGACGCGATCCCCTTCTACGCCGCCGACCCGAAGGGGTTCTTCCGCAGCCGGGACGGGGCCCGGACCGTGGCCACGCTCTCCGTCGTCCGCGTGGGCAGGAACTTCGCCTTCGTCGGCCTCTACATCGTCGACCCCGAATACCGGGGCCGGGGCGTCGGCCTCGGGCTCTGGAACGAGGTCATGTCCCGGTTCGACGGGATGGTCCTCGGTCTCGATGCCGTTCCCGAGCAGGTGAGGACCTACGCGTCCGACGGGTTCGTTCCGGCCCACGACAACGCCCGCTACACCTCCCGCCGGCTCCCGCCTCCGGACGCCCCGGTGCCGGTCCACCCCGCCTCGGCGGTCCGTTTCGCCGACCTCGTGGAGTTCGACGCGGCCCACTTCTTCGGGCCCAGGCCCGAGTTCCTGGCCAAGTGGATCGAGGGCGAGGGGCGGGACGCGGTGGTCACCCTGGAAGGCGAGGAGATCACCGGTTTCGCAGCGTCGCGCCTCACGTCGGCCGGACACAGGATCGGCCCCGTCTTCGCCGGCGATGCCGAGACGGCCCGGGCCCTGATCCTCGACCTCGCGTCCCGCGCCCACGGGCAGGTCGCGATCGACATACCCCTCGACAACCACGCGGCCGTCGACCTCTTGACCGACCTCGGCATGTCGCAGAGCTTCGACACCACCCGCATGTACCGCGGCGATCCGCCCGACATCCCGCTCGACCGGGTGTTCGGGATCACCTCCCTCGAGCTGGGCTGAACGCCGCCCCCGCGCCCAGGAACGCGTGGACGGCGGAACTTGCGTGAAAATGGCCGGTTCCACATGCGAAACGGCGCCGACAACTCCCGTGATCACTGGTGGTTCCGGCCGATCCTGGCCGGTGCCACCGTCCACGATCGTGTCCTGGCCTGCCTCGGCGCGCTCTTCGGCATCGGGCTGATCGCCCTGGTCGCGAACGAGATGCGTGACTCCTCCGGGGACGTATGGCTCCTCGCCCCGGTCGGGGCCAGCGCCGTGCTCGTGTTCACGGTTCCCGCCAGCCCCCTGGCCCAGCCGTGGCCCGTCATCGGAGGCTGCGCGATATCGGCCGCGATCGGGTTCGGGTTCGGGCACCTGATCGGGTTCCAGCCGGCCGCCGCCGCCCTGGCCGTGAGCGCCGCCATCGCGGCGATGACCGTGACCCGAACCCTTCATCCCCCGGGTGGCGCGGCCGCCCTCACCGCCGTGATCTCGGTCCACGCGGGAACCGATGCGGGTCCGCTCTTCCCGCTGGTTGCGATCGCGCTCGACTCGGTGGCCGTGGTGCTCCTCGCCGTCGCGTTCCACCGTCTCGTCACCCACCACTCCTACCCGCACGTCGCGAGGGAGGTGGCGCGGCACGTTCCCGACCCGATGCTGCCCGCGGTCGCTCGGCGTCGGTTCGAACCGGAGGACGTGGACGCCGTCCTCGCCCGGATCGGGGACAGCTTCGACATCTCCAGGGAGGACCTGGAGTCGATCCTCGCCGCCGTCGAGGCCGAGGCGGGGCTGCGCGAATCCGCGGAGTACGTCCTCCCCCACTGATGCCTCGTTCGGAGGCTTACCCGAAAAACATTGGGTTCCCCGAATCGGAAAGACTAGAGTCGGGCGACCATGAATCCGCAAGGCACTGTGGAACACCGTTGACGACGACCTCGGCAGCCGAGGAGTTCTCGGCACCCCAGGAATCGGTCGCGGTCTCCGCGAGGAAAGGCTGGCGGCTTTACCAGTCGGTCCGCCTGCTGCTCCGGCCCCTCCGGTGGTGGGCGCGTCTCGAGGTGAAGGGCCTGGCGGCGCTGCCGCTGAAGGGGCCCGCGATAATCGTCTCGAACCACGACTCCTGGCTGGATCCGCTCGCGATTATCGAGGCGATGATGTGGCGGGAGCGGCAACTCCGGTTCCTCGCGAAGCACACGCTGTGGAGGTTCCGGCCCCTGGCCTGGGTCCTCGACCATGCGGACCAGATCCCGATACGTCGCGGCGAGAACGACACCGCGGCCCTGTCGGAGGCGGTCGGCGCGCTCACCCGGGGCGAGACCATCGGGATCTTCCCCGAGGGGACCCTGTCCCGGGGCAAGGTCCTCCGCGCCCGGCGCGGCGTGTCGCGCCTCGCCCGTGCCTGTCCGGGGGTGCCGGTCGTGCTGGTCGCCGTGACCGGAAGCACCGACGTCAAGCGGTTCCCGAAGCGGCCCCGCGTCACCGTCGAGTTCTTCTCCCCCGCGGGGGGCCAACCCGTCCCGGACGAGGACGACCAGGCCCTCGCGGACCGCCTCATGGAGGAGATCCGGGCCAGGGCACCGCGCGTCGCCTGATCGGTCAGGCCGGGATGACCATCCGGTCCAGCCCGCCTCCGATGTTCCTCACGAGGATCTTTGCGATGACGAAGTCGAGGCCCGGCAGCGCGGTCCCGATCTCGATCTTCCAGACCATGTGAGTGCCGCTCCCGTTCGGTGTGAGCGTGATCTCGCCGATGTGATGGTTGAGGGGCGTCCCCTTCGTGACCCGGTACTCGATCCTCTCGTTCGGCTCGAACCCGGTCACCGTCTCCTCGAAAGCGGGGACGGGCCCGGGCGGATTGAGGCGGCGGGCCGACCCGACGCCATTCCGGTGGCCGTCGTCACCGTCGCTGATGCGGGTGACCTCCGCGCCCAGCACGCCGCCGAGGTTCTCGTGCTCGGCCAGGAACCGGAAAACGGTCTCGGGCGGCTCGGCGAAGTCCTTCTCGAATCGCATTCGCTGCATGTTCAGGGCCTCATTTCATAGCCGCCGGCGAGGGCGCGTGTCTTCGCCCAGACCGATTCGAACCTCGCTCGGTCGGACACGGGTTTGGTGATGACTCCCTTCGCCCATTTCTGCTGGGCCTCGGTCGAGGAAGTCCTGCCGTGGAGCTCGGCCGCGTATCCGGAGAAGTCACGGATCAGGACGTCGAAGATCTGGTCGAGCGTGTCGAGGGGCAGCCCGGTCAGGGATGCCTGCTCGCAGATCAGTTGCGCGTAGGGAATCAGGGTGAACAGCTCGCCCAGGGTGAGCAGATAGTCGAGGTCCTTCTGCTGGGCACCGTCCGGGGCGGCCTCGGCCAGGAACATCTTGAAGGACTCGGCGAGTTCCGCGAACCGCACCACGTTCGGCACGTCGGTGAACGGCGCGAAGGCCGCCTCCCAGGGACTGAACCGGATCTTCGAAAGGCCCCTCGCGGGTCCCTGGCGGAACAGGAAATCGTCGTCCCCGGCCCCGTTCACGGTGCCGGGCACGGTGAGGTCGGGGTCGGGGTTGAACAGGTAGGAGGCCATGAACTTGAGGACCAGGGCCATGTTCACGTGCACCGTCCCCTCGAGCTTCGGCAGCGCCCGGATGTCACGCGCAGCCATCTCGAACCACATGTCCCGCTCGAAGCCCTTCGCGGCGATCACGTCCCAGAGCAGGTCGATCACCTTCTCGCCCTCGGTGGTCACCTTCATCTTGGTGAGCGGGTTGAAGAGCAGGTAGCGCCGGTCCTCGAGCGACGCGGTCCGGAAGTAGTCGACCGACCGCCAGGCGAACAGCTTCATCGCGGCGAGGCGGGCGAAGGCGTCGGTGAACGCCTGGCTCACGTGGGGGAAGTCGGTGACCTTCATCCCGTACAGGACGCGGTTGTCGGCGTGGGTTATCGCCTCCCAGAAGGCGTGCTCGCAGATCCCGATCGAGGCGAATCCGAGGTTGAACTTGCCGATGTTCACTGTGTTGAGGGCCGCGTCGAAGGCACCGGGGCCCGTGTGGAGGACGTCGGCGGACTCCACGGGGTACTGGTTCAGGTTGAACTGCGAGACGTAGCTCTGCGAGTTCACGACGTTTCGCACCAGTTCGTAGTTCGAGTGCTTCGAGTCGGCCGCGAAGAACACGTAGCCCTCGGGCCCCTCGATCCCCTCGATCCGCCCGAAGACCGAGACCATCGCGGCCTCGTTGCCGTTGCCGATGTAGTACTTGCCACCGGTCGCCGTGTACGTCTCGCCGGCCCCGTCGTTGCCCGCGGGGCGGAGGACCATGTCGGTCGAGTAGATGTCCGCGCCGTGGGCACGCTCGCTGAGCCCGAACGCGAAGATCGAACCGTTGGCGAGTTCGTCGGCCGCCTTGGACCGGGCGGCCTCGTTGTCGGACTGGAAGATCGGACCGAGGCCGAGGATGGAGACCTGCCACGTGTACCAGTACGCGAGGCCGTAGAAGGCGGACAGCTCGTTGAATTCGCAGATCCGCGTGGTATCCCAGCGACGCTCGGGGTCTCCGCCGGCGTCCCGGGACGGCGTGAGGAAGGTCTTGAAGATCCCGAGTTCCGCCTGCTTCTCGAGGAAGTCCGCATACCATCGGTTCTCGCGGTCGTCATCCTTGAGCTTCTTCAACCCGCGCTCCTCGAACCACTCGATCATGGCCTTCAAACGCCGCCGGTCGGCCTCCTCGAGGTGGGGCGCCGACCACGAGTCCGGGTTCAGGATCAGGCCGTCGCCGGGCGTCCCGGGCGCGATCGACGGGGCGGGCGATCCGGTGCTCATGTTCTCCATGGATGGAGCATACTCATGATGTGTTCCATTCGAGTAATTGTGCTTACGCCTATCTCGACCCGGGTTCGTTCAGGGGGATCCCGGAGCGTTTGAGGTTGACCAGCGTCGCGAAGAGCAGGAAGCCCGCCAGGATCCCGAACGCGACGTTGCCGGAGTGATCCGAGATGGCGTGCCCGACGATCGGGATCACGATGATCGGCAGGAGGAGCGCCACCAGGGTCATGAGGGCGAGCGGCTCGGCCGGCTCCTCCGGGAACAGGTCCTGGGCCTCGGTCAGGGCGGTCGCGTACGGGAGACCGAAGCCGGTGGCCAGCAACACCGCGCCGGCGAAGGCGGCGCCGACCGCCGGGTCGACCGTCACCGCGGCCAGGCCGACCGCCGCCAGCCCGAGGGCCCCGCAGAGGATCTTGTGGCTCCAGCCGCCCGCCTTGAGGTCCGCGCCCGACATCCGCATCACGGCGGACAGGCCGAAGAGCAGGAAGGAAGCGAGACCGGCCGCGGTCTTCGAGACGTCTCCTTCCGTCGACAGGTACTCGATCAGCCAGGCCCCGAGGATCATCGGCACTCCGTAGATGGACATGAAGAGCAGGGAGAGCCGGTACACACGCAACTTCCTCGAGGCGAGTTTCAGGAAACCGGAGGAACGGCGCTCGTCGGCGGGAGGAACCGTTGCGTCACCCGGTATCGAGACCAGGGCGGCGGCAGCGAGCGCGGCGCTGACCAGGAAGCCGACCCGCCAGTCCACCCCCGCGTCGTAGAGGATGCTGCCGAGCAGCAGCGACACGGCGATGCCGAGCTGGATCGACGCCCCGAACAACCCGACCAGTTTCACGCCTCCCTCGTGCCGCGCCCACACGATGCCGACGGTTGTGGTCAGGGCGAAACCGAGCCCGGGCAGAACGCGGCCGACCGCGAGCCCCGCGAACACCGGGGTCAGGGCGAAGATCAGGTTCCCGGCCACGATCAGCAGGCAGGCTGCCCTCATCCCACGGACCAGGCCCACCGCCTCGCCTAACTGCGCGGCGAACGCCAGGCCGATCACGTTCGCGCCGAAGAAGAGCGTCCCCGAAAGGAAGCCGACCACCGCCAGTGAGACGTCGAAATCGGCGGCGAGCTGGGAGGCGACCGGCCCGACGTTGCCGGCGTTCCAGGCACCGGAAAGCGCCATCAGCGCGACGGCGAGCGCAACCCTGAAGGAAGGCCTGGCGGACGACACGCGAGAGAACCTACAACTCCGAACAGCGGATGGAAAGGGTCCGACGGCAGGAATTTTCCCCGGCGCGTAACCGGATGCCTGCGAGAATGCGGGCGATGAAACGCGCTGGCGCCGTCTTGGGACTGGTTGCACTCGCCCTCGTTTTCGGGACGGGGGCCGACGCCCGCACCGCCGAACCGGACGCCGGGGCGTCCGCGAACCGGCAGATGCTCCGGGTCGTGGTCATGGGCCTGCCCGGCCGTGGCCAGCCCCAGGTCACGGCGGCACGCATCTCCTACCCCGGGGGACCCAGCTACCGGAAGTTCCTCACCCAGGCCCGGTTCCGCCAACGTTTCGGTGCCGGGCCCAACGTGCGGACCAAGGTGCTCTCCCTCCGACGTGAGGCCGGCGTCAGGTGGGTGAAGCTCAACGCGACGCAGACGGTGGCCACGGCGCTGATGACCCCGGCCGCCGCCAGACGCCTTTTCTGTGCCGGCCCGAAGCTGCCGGGAAACCCGTGCCGTCCCAAGGGCTACCAGTGGGCGATCCGGCAGGTATCGGTGGGCGAGGCCTTCCCGGCCGGACCGGCCCCCAGGCCACCCGCCTCGGCCTCCGCCAACGGGACGCCCCAGGGATGCAGCGGGGCGATCGAGTCCGGCGCGCTCACCCCGAACCAGCTCGCCACGGCGTACGAGGTGGACGAGCTCCGGGCAAGGGGACTCGACGGATCCGGAGTCCGGGTGAACACACTCAGCTCGGCCGTGGTCGGCACCAATGATTTCCGCGTGTGGGCGAACTGCTTCGGCCTGCCCGTGCCCAGGGTGACCCAGTTCTCCATGCCGGGCGGCGTCTTCGAGACGCAGGACGATCCCGACGAGACGGTCCTCGACGTCGAGGCGCTGGCGACCCTCGCCCCGGGGCTCGACCGGATCACCCCGGTCTTCGTGCCGCTCGACCAGCATTTCAGCAACTCGTTCCTGCTGTTCATGCTCGGCTCGCTGGACGCATCCCGCCAGGGCGGACGCCTCCCGGACGTCCTCTCGATCAGCGACGGGGTCTGCGAGTACGAGTTCACCAAGGCGGAGAAGTACCTGGCCAACAGGCTCCTGGCCGAAGCGGCGGCGGTCGGGATCACCGCCCTCTCCGCCTCGGGCGACCTCGGCTTCCAGGGCTGCGAAACCGACCGCCCGGGCACCTCGTTCCCCGCGAGCTCCCGATTCATCACGGCCGTCGGCGGCACCGACCTGGAACTCCGGGCCGACAACCACATCGAGTCCCAGCCGGTCTGGTCGACCTACGCCACCCACCCGAAGCAGGGCGTCGGATCGGGCGGCGGCCCCAGCCACTTCTGGCCGAGGCCCGCCTACCAGCAAGGCCCCGGAATCTCGCCCTCGCTCCAGAAGGGCAAGCCGACGCGGCTGGTCCCCGACGTCGCCGCGATGGCCTCTTTCGAGCCGGGCATCTCCGTCTACCAGGAGGGAACCGGCGGCTGGGGCGGCGGCGGTGGCACGAGTGCCGCCACCCCGCTCACCGCGGCGATGGTCGCCCTGGCGATCCAGCAGGAGAAGCAGGCGGGCCGTCCCGGGCTCGGCCTGGTCACGCCGCTCCTCTACCGGTTGGCGAACGGCCCCGCCTACGGTCCGGTCTTCAGCGACGTCGTGGTCGGCACCGCTTCCCGCAAGCCGAAGAGTCCCCTCGGCCAGACCCCCGCGGGCGGCGCGGCACAGCCCGGCTACGACCTCGCGACCGGCCTCGGCTCGATCCGGGCGACCGGCTTCGCCGACGCAGTCGCGGCCCTGACCGCGGACTGACCCCCTATCTGCCGCGCGTCGCGCGGAGCACGCGCCCGTGGCCGAACAGGTGCGCCAGTTCCTTCACCCTGGGATCCTCGTCCTCACCGAACATCGCGAGCAACTGGTCGTTCCCGATCTCCGGATTCCACGAGAGCATCCCCAGCACCGTGTAGCGGACCACCTCGTCCCCGTGGTCGGCGAACTGTTTGAGCCGGGGGATGTCGAGCTCGTCGCGCCGCGCCCCGATCGACACGAGCCAGTCGCAGAGCTCGGGACGCCGCGAGGCGCCGTCGGAGCGGAGACGGACCCTGGCTTCCCGGGCGTCGACTTCCAGGACCTCCGGCGGGGCACCCTCCAGAACCTGGTGGGTCAGGAACGTCATGTCCTTGTTCCGGGCCCCGTAATTGATCTCGGCGACAGCCCTCAACGTGCTTCGGAAGCGTCGCTTCTGGAGCGCCGCGATCACGTACGGCGAGGACCAGGGACCGGCCTCCCAGTAGGAGAACATCTCGAACCGGTTTCCCGTGCCCTTGCGCCAGAGCAGCGAAAGCTGATCGCGCACGGAACCACGTCGCAGCGCCTGAATCTCCCTGTCCAACTGGCGATCCATCGGGCCCCAGATCCTATGGCGACCCGACTCGGGGCGGGCACCTGCCGGTCCCTGCTCACGCCCCGAGTCTCAGGGAAGCCGGCGGAGGGCGACCCGCCCGGAGACCCCGGTCACCCGGGTGTTCAACTTCCTCGTCCGGATCTCGCGGAAACACTTCGCGGCGGAGCCACGGGGCCTGATCCTCGCCCGAACGACGAAGGTAACCCTGGTTCCCTTCAACGACCGCCCGGACCGGCGTACCGCCTTCGCGACCCTGCGCGGGACGTGGAAACGGAGGCTGCGGCGCTGCCCGATCGTGAGGGTGCGGGTCCTCATCGTGGCCCTGACCGTGCGTCCCCCGGCCCGGTACACCATCGTCGGATCGATCCTGACGATCGAGTTGCGGGAGAACATCCTGACGCGTATACCGGGCACCTGGCGCGAGTGGCCGAACGGGGGCTCGAGCCCGAAGGCGGCCAGGCGCAGTCCGGGCCGCCGCTCCGGGCAGACGACCGGTGGCGGCACCGCGGTCAGCGTCGAGATGGTGCCGTCCGCACCGCAGGCCGTGGTGACGCCCTCGTTCGCGTCGTCGCCGGAATAGGTCGCCGTCCACCGGTAGCTGCCGGAGTAGCCGGGTGAGAATCCGGGAGCCTCGAGCCGGCCGGCGCCGGTCACCGGTTGCGGCGGGGACGCGTAGGCCGGCTCTCCCGAGCAGGCGGAGGCGTCCGGTCCGTAGGCCCGGAACACGACCTGGCCGGTCGGGTCGATTCCGCCCGTGAGTTCCGCGGCCACCGTGATCGGGTTGCCCAGCTCGGCGTCGGTGGCCGAGTTCGCGGTCAGCGACGGCCGGACCCTGGCCACCTCGAGCACCGAGCCCGCCGCGCCGCACGCGTTTTTGGCTCCCTGGTTGTTCGCGTCGCCGGAGTACTCGGCCACCCATCGATAGAGGCCGCCCGCGGCGGGCACGAAGCCGGGGGTCGACGCGTACTGGTCGTTTCCGGTGACCGCCACGGCGGTCGACTCGAACACGGGGGCGCCGGAGCATTGCGGGTCGTCGGGCCCGAACACGCGGAAGGTGATCTCGCCGCCGGGGTCGTAGCCGCCGGAAAGGGTCCCGGTGGCGATGACCGGCTCCCCGACTTCCGCATCGGCGACCGAACCGACCGAGACCGAGGGTTCGGCCCTCGTCACCTCGTAACCGACCTCGGCAAACCCGACCTGGCCGTTCTCCGACGTGGCGGTGACCGAGTAGACGTGGAATCCGACACTCGAGGTGTCGAGCTGGCCGGCCGGGGCGGGAGCGCCATCCTGGTCCTCGCAACCAGAGAGGCCGGGACCGCCCGGGGATTCCTCGCAGGAAAAGCTTGTGGCGAGGTCCGACCCCACCGGAACCTGCTGGTCCTGGACCGGGTCGGTGATCGTCGCCGTCGGCGGGGCCACCTTCAGCGCGTAGGTCCAGGTGTCGCCGTCGACGCCGGCGTCGGTGAGGCCGCCGAACAGGACCAGCTCCCCCTGGGTGGGGTCGAAGTCCATCGAAGCGACATAGCGGAGCGGCGGCGTGTCCCTCGGGTATTGCTGATGCCAGTCCGTCCCGTCCCAGACCCAGGTTCCGCTGTCCCGGCCGCTCACGGTGAGTCCCCCGAAGAGGACGACGTCACCGGTCACCGGGTAGAACGACATCGAGCCGCCCAGGAGCGGCCTGGGGCTGTTCGCGGGAGTCTCCTGCGTCCAGTTGGTGCCGTCCCAGGTCCACGTGTCGTTCATGGGCTGGCCTCCCGCCATGCCGCCGAACAGGACGATCTTTCCGGTGGACTGGTCGAAGGCCATGGACGCCGCGGTCCGCGCCGGCGGACTCGTGGCGGGGAACTTCTGTGACCAGGTGGTCCCGTTGAAAACCCAGGTGTCCCCGAACTCGCTGGTGCTGTTGCCCCCGAACAGCACCATTTCCCCCGATGCCTGGTCATATGCCATCGCGGCGCCGGTCCGGGCGTACGGGGAGCTGCCGAGCGAAACCGCGGACCAGGTGCCGCCGGTCCAGACCCAGCTCCCGGACGAGTAGAACCCGTCCTGCGACCCGCCGAACATCAGGACGTTGCCCGATTGCGGGTCGAAGGCGGCCGCGGCGCCGTTGCGGGCAACCGGGCTGTTGGGCGGCGACTGCTGGGCCCAGTCGCTTCCGTCCCAGGTCCAGGTGTCGCTCATGTCGTTGCCGTCCGCATCGGCACCGCCGAACAGGACGGTGCTGCCGGTGGACGGGTCGAAGGCCATGGCGGCCCGGTACCGGGCGGGCAGGGCCGTGTCCGGGTCCTCTGCGGTCCAGTCGGATTCGACGCCGGGCGGTGGACCCAGGAGCCATGTGTCCGAGAAGTTCACGCCCCCGGGTCCATACCCTCCGAACAGGAGCATCCGACCCGTCGCGGGATCGAAGGACATGGCGGGGGAGGTCCTTGCCGGAGGCGACTCCGGGGTCTCGAACCGCTCCCAGTCGGTTCCGTCGAAGGTCCAGGTGTCGTTCCCGAATCCATCGCCCCCGAACAGGACCGTCTTCCCGATCGCCGGGTTGTAGTCCATCACCGCGCCGCTGCCCACCGCCGGCGAGGTGGGGGTCGTGAGACGGGTCCAGTTGCTCCCGCTCCAGGTCCACGTTTCGAGCCGGTCTTCGTCGCCGAAGAAACCGTAGGCGAGCACCCGTCCGATCGCGGGGTCGAACGCCATCCTGGAACCGCTTCCGGCGGGGGGATTGTCGGCCGGCGACTCCTGGGACCAGTCGGCCCCGTTCCACGTCCAGGTGTCGTCGAGGGGCACGGCCTCGCTGAAACCGTCCTCGGAACCGAACCCGCCGTAGAGCACGATTTCGCCGTTGGCCTCGTCGAAGGCCATTCCCGCCGAGGACCGAAACGGCGGACGGGTCGCGGGGTTCAGCTGGGTCCAGTCGGTGCCGTCCCAGCTCCAGGTCTCGTTGTAGTACGAGCCGGCGTTCGTGCCGCCGAACATCAGGACGTTGCCGGACTTCTGGTCATAGGCCATGGAGGCCCCGAGGCGGGGGAGCGGGCTGGTCTCGGGGAACTTGCGGGTCCAGTCGATGCCGTCCCAGACCCAGGTCAGTCCCGCCGAGTACGAGGCGCTCGTGCCGCCGAACATGACCACCTCACCGGTTGAGGGGTCGAAGGCCATCGTGTTGGAAATCTGCGCCGCCGGGTGGTTCGCCGGATCCTGTTCGGCCCACGTCTGGTACGGGGAAAGCGGCCCCGACGCCCGGGCGTCCGATGCACTCAATGCGAACGTCAGTGCGAGCAGCAGCGCGATGGCCGCAACCATCGGTCGCAACGAACCCGTCCCGCCAACTCCCTTCGGCACCCGATCCCCCAGATATGACCGCGCGCTCCGGGCCCGCGGTCCAGTCGACTCTGGCGATCATAACCGCGATCGATCGCGACGAAAAGAATCCCGATCCTCAAACCGTCACCTGTTTGGTGATCGTCGAGAAGGGTAGATCCGTGACGCGTCGGGCCTCCGGGGGGCTACCCGCCTACATCCGGCGTGAAGGCAGTCCAGGTAGATCGTTACTTGATGAGGAGGTCACCGAATGTCGTCTCGTACTGGATTTTCAAGGCACTTGGGCCTGTGGCCCGAGGCCGATCTGTGGGCCCACCGGGAGGAGGATGCGGTCAGGACCGAACTGGTCGGCCGGTTCGTCCCCTTCGCGAAGAGCATCGCGCTCAGATACAACGGCCGGGCCGAATCGCTCGACGACCTGATCCAGGTCGCGAACCT
>Ga0182743_1001616_pt1 | contig 21586 bp, 20 predicted proteins | sample eDN3rd30CKraftOP_FD_128522 | JGI IMG/M metagenome (GOLD analysis project Ga0182743, IMG submission 128522) | Enriched Organic Plus compost microbial communities from Emeryville, California, USA - eDNA 3rd pass 30_C Kraft OP (version 2) (version 2) ... | reverse complement strand
TCTCCGGTACGCCGCCGAAGGTAGGGATGCACCATGCCGCCCTGGATGGGCCCGGGCCGCACGATGGCCACCTGCACCACCAGGTCGTAGTATTCGCGCGGCCGCAGGCGCGGCAGCATGCTCATCTGCGCGCGCGATTCGATCTGGAACACGCCGATGGTGTCCGCCTCGCAGATCATGTCGTAGGTGGGCGTGTCGTCCTGCGGAATCTGGTGCAGGGCCAGCGGCTCGCCGCGGCGCCGGCCAGCCAGTTCCAGCGCGCGCCGCAACGCCGTCAGCATGCCGAGCGCCAGCACGTCGACCTTCAGCAGGCCCAGCGCATCCAGGTCGTCCTTGTCCCACTGCACCACGCTGCGTTCGGGCATGGCGGCATTCTCGATGGGCACCAGGCGCGCCAGCGAATCGCGCGCGATGACGAAGCCGCCCGGGTGCTGCGACAGGTGGCGGGGAAAGCCCATCAGCGTCTGCGCCAGTTCGGCCCAGTGGCGCGCCAGCCGGGATTGCGGGTCCAGCCCGCAGGCCTCCAGCGTGCGCAGCAGCGCCAGGCGGCCATCCCACCACTGGTGCGCGCGCGCCACCGCGTCGATGATGGCCGGATCGACTCCCAGCGCCTTGCCCGTATCGCGCAGCACGCTGCGCGGCCGGTAGCTGATGACCACCGCGGTCAGGGCGGCGCGCTGGCGGCCGTACTTGTCGTAGATGTACTGGATGATCTCTTCGCGGCGCTGGTGTTCGAAGTCGACGTCGATGTCGGGCGGTTCGTTGCGCTCTTTGCTGATGAAGCGTTCGAACAGCACGTTGCCTTCGATGGGCGAGACGGCGGTGATGCCCAGGCAGTAGCACACGGCGGAATTGGCGGCCGAGCCGCGGCCCTGGCACAGGATGTTCCGGCGCTCGGCTTCCTGCACGATGTCGTATACCGTGAGGAAATAGGCCTCGTACTGCAGGTCGGCGATCAGGGCCAGCTCTTTCTCCAGCAGTGCCATCACCTTGGGCGGCACGCCATCGGGAAAACGCCGCGCCGCGCCGGCCAGGGTTTCCTGGCGCAGGTACGAGCGCGGCGTATGGCCGCGAGGCACGATCTCGTCGGGATACTCGTAGCGCAGTTCATCGAGCAGGAAGGCGCAGCGCCGCGCCACCACCACCGTCTGCGCCAGCGCCTGCGGCGGATACAGATTGGCCAGCCGCAGCCGCGTGCGCAGGTGCCGTTCGGCATTGGCCTGCAGTTCGTAGCCGCATTGCGCCACGCTGCGGCCGGTGCGGATGGCGGTGAGCGTGTCGTGCAGCGGCTTGCGCGAGCGCACGTGCATCTGCACCTGGCCGACGGCCACCACCGGCAGGCCGGCTTCGTGCGCGGCCCACTCGACGGCGGCGCGGTGCAGGTCGTCGCGCGATCGATGCAGCAGCGTCAGGCCCACCCAGGCGCGGCGCGGAAAGGCGCGCGCCAGCCAGCGCGCCTGCTTGGCCAGGTGTTGGGCGGGCAGGCCGTAGTCGGGCGTGAGGATGGCCAGGCATTCGGGCAGGTGATCCAGCGCGGCCAGGTCCGCGGGGGCCAGGCGGTACTCGCCCTTGGGCGCACGTGTCCGTCCCCGCGTGATGAGTTCGGACAGATAGCCATAGCCCAGGCGTGTCTGGGCCAGCAGGACCAGCTTCACCGGCGCAGCGTCGGGCGGCGACTCGGCCGGCGCCAGCGGACCCTGCAGCGTGAAGCTGGCGCCGATGATGAGGGGCAGCTTGTGCTTCAGTGCCTCGACATGGGCCCGCACCACGCCGGCCAGCGAGCATTCGTCGGTGATGGCCAGCGCGGCGTAGTCCAGCTGCGCCGCCTGGGCGACCAGTTCCTCGGGATGCGAGGCACCTTGCAGGAACGTGAAGTTGGACTGGCAGGCCAGCTCGGCATAGGCGGGCAGCCCGCCGTCCGGCGCGGACCCGGGCTCGGGGCGTTCGTCCCGATCGTCGTCGTCGGGCGGGTCGGAGGACGGGGGAGCGTGCAGCATGGCGGATCGGGGAAAAGAGCGGGGGACGATCGATGGCAATGGCGGCGGCGCCTTGCGCGCTTACGCATAGCGTCCGTGCAGGAACCAGCGCGCGTGCTGCGTGTCGCGTTCGCGGTAGATCCAGTAGCGCGCGGCGGCGGCATCCTCGGCCACGAAATAGTCGCGCACGGTGAGGGGCGCGTCCCACCAGCCGCTTTCGATGCGCTCGGGGCCGCGCACCAGGCGCAGCGGCTGGCCCTGGTATAGCGGGCGTTCGCGCTCCAGTCGCAAGGGCAGGGGCGGTTCGACCAACCAGAAAGGGCGGTCCAGCGCGGGCGGTGCGGCCGGCGCCGGGCGCACGGCGTATTGGGCGTCCTGCCATTGGTTGGCGACTTCGGGCCGGTGGTCGGCCTGCGGCTGTGGGCGGCGCACACGGTCGGCGCCCAGGCGCGCCGCCAGCAGGTCGAGCAGGCGCGCGTGGTCGGCCGGCTGCGTAGCCGGGTCGGGAAACAGCGTGGCGCTGGCGGCGGGACGCTCCACTGTTTCGGGGGCGTGCAGTGTCATCGCGATGACCGGCGTGGGCAGTTCGTAGCGGGCCAGCCGCTCGCGCAGCAGTCCGATGAGATGCGTGCCATGCCAGGCCGGCTGGGCCAGCGCCAGCGTCAGTTCGGTGGGCGGCCGCGCATGGCGGCCGCGTTCGTGATGCAGCGCCAGGTGCACCTGGCGCACCGCCCGCTGGTGCGCCGCCAGCCAGCCGCACAACTGGTCTGCCAGGCGCTGAGCCGCGGCCAGCAGGCCGTCGGCATGGCCCGCGTAGTCGGGCAGTTCGATACGCTGATGGAAGCTGGCGGGAGGCGCCAGCCAGGCATGCAGCTCGGGTGCGGCGCCATAGGCCGCATCCAGCGCCTGCAGCAGCGGTCCTGCACCGCGCCGCTGCAGGCCTGCGCGCGGCAGGCTGCGCACCTGGCCGAGTGTCTGGCAGCCCAGGTCGTGCAGCCAGTCCAGGCGCTCGAGCGCCTGCGGCAGCCGTTCCAGCGGCAGCGCATCGAGCCGGCGCGCCAGCGCCGGCAGGCGCAGCACGCGGCGCCTGCCGGCGCAGGAGCGGGCCAGCAGCCAGGCTCCCAGCGCGGTAGGCGCCATGCCCAGCTGCACATGCAGATCCTGGGCGGCCAATGTGGCGGCCACGCGGCTCGCCAGCGCGCGCGGACCGCCGAAGAGCTGCAGGCTGGCGCCCACGTCGAGCAGCAGCGTGTCGGTATCGGGCACGGCCAGTTGCGGGGTGTATTGCAGCAGCGCCAGTGCGGCGCCCTGGCGGGCCTGCGCCTCGGTGTCGGGGCGGCGATCGGCCTGCGCGCAGGTGGGCGCGATGGCGGCCAGGCTGGCGCGCCGCATGCCCAGGCGCACGCCGGCCCGGTGCGCGGCCGGCGTCAGGGCGGCGACGCGCGCGGCCTCGATGACGGCGATGGCCGCATCGCCGTCACGGGACCAGTGCGGGCGCACGGCGTCCAGCGGCAGGCTGTGCAGGAAGGCGGCGATCCAGAGGCGCATGGGAAACGGCGGGCGGACCCGCATCGAGCATCAGGGTGAAGGGAAGATCGCAGGGCGGCCCCCGGCGCTTGAGGATGCGCACCGACAGGCCGCCCGGCGCGCTGTCGAGCGCCAGCCGCAGCGGCGCGGGCGAGGCGTGCCGCGCCGCCGCGGCCGGACGTAGCGCGAAGAACAGGGTGTCGCCGCCCTGCGCGGCCAGGTGCAGGCGGCGCAGCGACTCGGCGCGTACCTGCGGCAGCCAGCACAGCAGCGCGCCGCAGGTGCCGTGGCGCAGTATCTGCTCGGTGGCCCATAGCGCATCGGCGGGGCGGGCCGGATCGATCCATAGCAGGCGGGCCGGGTTCAGGCGCCATTGCATCCAGCAGGCGCTGTGCGGCACGTGTGGCGGCTGCACCAGCACGATGTCGCGTCCGCCGGGCAGTTGCCCCAGCGCCGGTTGCAGCAGACGGACTTCGCCCAGGCCCGGATGGGGATGCAGCAGCTCGATCAGCGCGCCCAGGGGCCAGCCGCCGCCGGGCAGTTGCGCCGACAGCGTCGCATGGCCGGTCGCCACGCAGCGCGCGGCGCCGCGCGCCAATTGCGTGGCGCGCCATAGGGCGGGGTGGATGTGTTCGGGGGCGGGCATGGCGGCGCTCTAAATTACTGTATAAATATACAGTATCGAGGCGCCCGAAGATGTTTCGAAGGGTGGCCTCCGCCGGGCTGTGCAGGCGGCCCGCAGGGCCAGGCCCCGGGCGGCGGGTGGGTTAAAGTGCCAGCACGTCGGCGCCGGGCAAACGGCTCACGCCGGGCGCACGCCGGCCTGCCCGCGACTCGCGTCTCGCACGAGCCTCTAGAAGATCAGCTTCAGCACGCCGGTTACCGTCAGCAGGCCGACGATGAATATGATGGCGACGATCCACAGGATGATTTTCATGAGGTCTCCATTGAAGGGGATGGCAGGGCGATTTCAGCAAGACCCATGCCTGCCCGTGCCGTCCACCATGACGCCGCGCCGTCCGTATCCGACATCCACGAGAACGCCATGACCAGCCCCGACCCCGACGATGAGTTCGAATACCGCGGGTACCGTATCCGCATAGACGTGCGCGAGATCAGCGGCGAGATCGACTCCGGTGTCTATGTCAGCACCGCCACCTGCTGGCGGGAAACGCCCGGCGGCAAGGGCGACCCGACCTACCTGGAAAAGAACCATCACAGCATTCACCTCTCGCCCGGCGCCGCCCGCCAGTCCGCCATCGCCCGGGCCCGCGCCGCGCTGGACCGCCTCATCGGCTGAGCCTTCCGGACGGCCCGCCGTGGCGTACTAGAATGAACGCATCGCCCGGCCCACGGGCGATCGCATTCGCCCCGGAGTCCCTTCAATGTCTGCTTCCTCCATCGAGTTCTCGCCCAATCCCGGCACCGACGTGCAGCAACTGTTCGTCCTGCTGCATGGCGTGGGCGGCACGCCGGAGGGGCTGGAGCCGCTGGGCCTGGCGCTGCGCGTGGCCTTTCCCGGCGCCGTGGTGCTGATTCCGGAAGGCTTCGAGCCCTACGATGGCGGCGGCGCCGGGCGGCAATGGTTCTCGGCGCGCGACGTCGATGACCGCACGCGCGTGCAGCGCGTGGCGCAGGCCATGCCCGCCCTGGTCGACTACGTGCGCGCCGCGCAGCACCGCCTGAAGCTGCGTGCTTCCGATACGGCGCTGGTGGGTTTCTCGCAGGGCGCCATCATGGCCCTGGAGGCGGTGCAGACGCAGGAGCGGCTGGCCGGCCGCGTATTGGCCTTCGCGGGCCGCTATGCGCAGCTGCCCACCAGCGCACCGCCCTACACCACCATCCATCTGCTGCATGGCGCGGCCGACGCCGTCATGCCCGTCGCCCATGCACAGGATGCGCAGAAGCGGCTGGCCGCGTTGCATGGCGATTGCACCATCGACGTGGCCTGGCGCGTGGGGCACGAACTGCACCCGGCGCTGATCCAGCGCGCCATCGTACGGCTGCAGACTTGCGTGCCGCTGCGCAGCTGGGAAGCCGCGATGCAGGGCGATCCTGCGCCGCCGGCGGGCACCACTCTGCATTGACCGGGCCGGCAGGGCGCAGGTCGGCCAGGATCCGGACGCGGCAAGGCCGCACGGATTCTCTTTCGAATCAGCTGTCCGATTCCGTTGCCGCGGCGGCGGGCGCGGTGGCCTGTGCCCGTGCGGCCTGCGGGGCATCGGCCTGCTGCCATCCCCCGCCCAGGGCCAGGAACAGGGCGATCTGGTCGCCCGACAACGCCGCCTGCGAAGCCGCCAGTGCGCTTTGCGCGCCAGCCAGCGTGCGCTCGGCGTCCAGCACCGTCAGGTAGTCCGTCTTGCCCGCGCGGAACAGTTGGCGGGCCTGCTGCGCGGCCAGCGCGCTCTGCTCGCGCGCCGCGCGCAGCGATGCGTCGCGGTCGAGCTGGCGTGCGTAGGTGACCAGCGCGCTTTCCGTCTCGCGCAACGCATTCAGCACGGTCGCATCGAACTTTGCCAGCGCGCCGCGCGTGGCGGCCTCGGCCTGTGCGATGCGCGCCTGCGCCGCGCCGGTATTGGGCAGCGTCCAGGAGATCAGCGGCCCCGCGCTCCAGCTGAACGTGCCCCGATCGCCGAAGCGCGAAGCCGGGCCGCCCGATGCGCCCGACAGGCCCAGCGTGACCTTCGGATAGAGATCGGCCGTGGCCACGCCGATGCGCGCGGTGGCGCCGGCCAGTGCCCGCTCGGCCTGGCGGATGTCGGGCCGGCGGCGCAGCAGCGCCGCGCCGTCGCCCACCGGGATGGCCTGGGCCAGACGCGGCGGCTGCGCGCAGGCCAGCAGGTCTTGCGGCAGTTCGCCCGGCGCGTGGCCGGTAAGGGCGGCCAGCCGGTATAGTGCCGTGCGTTGCCGCGCCTCGAAGGGCGGCAGGTCGGCCTGCAGCTGTTCGAGCTGGCTGCGCGCGCGCGACACGTCCAATGCCGTGCCGCGTCCGGCGGCTTGCAGACGCTGCACGGCCTGCACCGATTCGCGCTGCACCTGCACCGACTGGCGTGCCGAATCGAGCTGCATGCCGGCCGAGCACAGGTCGGCATAGGCGCGGGCCGTTTCCGCCGCGACGGTGGTGCGGGCCGCGTCGTAGGCGGCCTGCGCCGCCTGCGCGTCGTCGCCGGCCGCCTCGATGGCGCGGCGGATCTGGCCGAACAGGTCCAGCTGGTACGACACGCCCACGCCGGCGGAGTACGACCACTGGTCCTGCGGGCGCGCATCTGGTTGCAGCAACTGCACGCCCGAGCTGTGGCCGAAGGCAGGCGATGCATGCACGTCCACCCCGGGCTGCCCCTGCGCGCGCGCTTCGTCGACGACGGCCCGCGCCCGCTCCAGGCTGGCCTGCGCCTGGCGCAGGTCGGCATTGGCGGCCAGGGCCTGTTCCACCAGCGCGTCAAGGCGCGGATCCTGGTACAGGCGCCACCATTGGCCCGGCGGTTCGGCCTGGGCGAACAGCGTGGCGTCGGCAGCCTGCTGGAAGGCGGCCGCGGCGGCGGGGCGGCGCGCGGCCGCCTGATCGGGCAGCCGGTAATCCGGGCCCACGGCGGCGCAGCCGGCCAGCGCGAGCGCCAGGGCTACAGGGGGAAGGAAACGCAGTGTCATGGCGGAACCTCGATGCGTCACGGCGAGACCTACGAGCGTGCCGGCGCGGCGTTGCCGGCGGGTGCGCGCGGGTCGTCGATCGACACGGTGGCCGTCTGGCCCGCGACCAGTCGCACCCCGTCCGGCACGCCGTCGATGTGGATGCGTACCGGAATGCGCTGCGCCAGGCGGACCCAGTTGAAGTTGGGATTGACGTTGGGCAGCAGATTGGCGCCGGTGCTGCGGTCGCGATCGGCGATGCCCATCGCGATGCTCTCGACGTGGCCCGCGATATGGCGTTGATCGCCCATCAGCTTCACCGTGGCCGCGTCGCCCTCGTGGATGCGCGACAGCTTGGTCTCTTCGAAATAGCCTTCGACGTAGAACGAGCGCGAATCCACCACCGCCATCACGCCGCGGCCTGCCGTGGCGTACGAGCCCACGCGCAGGTCCAGGTTGGTGACGCGCCCGTCGGTGGCGGCCAGCACCTGGCTGCGCTGCAGGTTCAGCCTGGCGATGTCCAGCTGGACTTCGGCCTGGGCCAGGTCGGCCTCGCTCTGCTGCAGCCGGGTCTGGCTCTGCTCCAGCACTTCGGCCGAGACGAGCTGGCCCAGGCCGCGGTTGCGCTTCACGTCGCGCTGCGCCTGGTCGCGCGCCACGCGACGCGCCGCCACGGCCGCCTTGGCTTGGTCATAGGCCAGCTGGTAGCGCGCGCGGTCGATCTCGAACAGCACGTCGCCGGCGTGCACGTCCTGGTTGTCGTGCACCGGCACGGCGGTCACCAGGCCCGACACGTCGGGCGCCACCTGCACCACGTAGGCCTTGACGCGGCCGTCGCGTGTCCAGGGATCGAGTTCGTAGTGGGCCCACAGCCGCCAGCCGGCGAACACGGCGGCGGCCACGGCGACTGCGGTGACGGCGAAGCGGGCAAGCGCCGCGGGACGAAGGATGTCGGGGATTTTCATTCTGCTAGCTCTTCAGGAAATAAGGGGCGAGTGCCGAGAAGCCATACAGCAGCACGACGAACAGCGCCAGGTCGAAAAGCGCCGGATGCCACACCAGCCGGTAGAAGCCCGCGCGGGCCAACACGCGGCGCACCGCCCAGGCGGCCGCCCACGCAAACAGCGCCAGCACCAGCAGCCAGGGCAGGTAGATACCGTAGAAACTGAATTCGCCGATCATGTCGAGGCCTTCGGAATCGAGGCAGGCGCGGCGGCCTGCGGATACAGCGCGCGACGGATGCCCACCAGCGCCACCGCGGCGCGATCGCGCTCGGCCGGGTCGCCGTCCGCGCCCGCCACGCCGGCCAGCGCACGGTCGATGCGCGCCAGGCGTTCGGGCGTGCGATAGCCGGCCTGGCCCGCCGAGCGCTCGCGGAAGCACTGCGCGATGTCGCGCAGCACGTGCTGGATGGCGGCGTCGGCCACCGGCAGGCGCAGGCGCGCCTGTTGCAGCTCGGCGATGTCCTTGCCGACGCGCAGGTCCTTCAGCGCGTCGGCGGCCAGCTGGTCGTCGGGGCGTCGGGCCAGCGCCAGGCGCGACTGCAACAGGCCGATGCGGTCCAGCAGGCGCGAGGTATAGGCCTGCGCGCCCCGCGCCGGCGCGATGCGGGCCGCCGCCAGCTCGGCCAGCTCGCGCCAATTGGCCGCCTGGATGCGGCGGGCGCTCCAGTCGGCGCTGGCGGTGCGGAAGATGGCCGCGATGATGGCGGCCGTGCCCACCCCGATGAGCTGCGCCAGCATGCCGTCCACGAACGACACCAGGTCGGCGGTATGGGTGTCGTGCAGCGTCAGCGTGCCCGTCAGCCCGAACATCAGCGCCATGGCCGGCAGCGTGCGCGAGGGCAGCGCGATCTGCGTGCCCAGGATGAGAGCGGTCGGCAGCAGCGACAGCGCCAGCATCTCGAACGAGTGCACGGCCGGCATTACGCCCAGCAGGTATAGCGCCGACAACGGGATCGAATAAATGGTGAAGGTCAGGAACTGCATGATCCCCGGCACGGGGTTGTCCTGCGTGGCGAAGAAGCAGCTGAACACCACCGCCATCATCGCGGCCGTGCCGCCGTTGGTCCAGGCGGTGCCGATCCAGAACAGGCAGCACACCGCGATGGCGATTCCGGCCGCCAGCGCGGACCACAGCGCCACGCCCGGATCGCGGTGCAGGGCAGGTCCGCCTGACGGGGCACGTGCGCGCAGCGCCGAGCGTGGGTTGCCCTGCAGGCCTTCGTTGATGTCCCGGCGCAGTGTCAGGCAACCCTCGAAGGCGTCGACCAGCTCGCGCAGGCGCGCCAGCAGGCTGATCAGCAGCGCGTCCGTCCAGGACGTGCCGGCATGCAGTACGGGGGTAAGGCGCACCACTTCGGCGCGCAGCTCGGCCGCGCGCGGCACACTGGCTGCCTTGCCCTGGCCGACCCACGCTGAGACCTCGGCCAGCAGCACCGCCACGGGCGCGGGCAGCTCCCGCCCGGCCTCGCGCAGCGCGCGCAGGCGGTCCTCCACCGCGGACACCGAAGGCGTCAGCGCCACCAGGCGATCCTGCATGGCGCGCAGCGCATTGGTGGTCCAGCGGATGTTGCCGGTGTCGAACGGTACGTGCGTCGCCATCAGGCGCAACTGCGTGAGGTCGTTGGCCAGCTGGCGGCGGTCCTTGTCCTGCCGGCCGGGGCTGCCGCCGTCGAGCACGCTGCGCACCCAGTCGCGCGCGTCACGCAGCGTGGCGTCGAGCCGGCCGATCATGGCGGGCGCGATGCCGCGCGGCAGGATCAAGCTGTGGACCAACGTGGCGCACAGGATGCCCAGCGTGATCTCCTCCACGCGCGCCAGGCCGGTGTCGAACACGGTTTCCGGCGCCGTCACGCTGGGAAAGCCGATCAGCGCGGCCGTGTATCCGGCCAGCATGAACAGGTACGAGCGCGGCGTACGGTCCAGCACCGAGATGTACAGGCAGACACCCACCCACAGCGCCATGGCCAGGCTCATCAGCACCGGATAGTTGGCGAGCCGGGGCACCGTGTACACCACCATCGCCGAACCGAAGAAGGTGCCGCCCAGCCGGTACAGCGCCTTGGACCGCACCGCGCCCGACCAGGGCTGCGAGACGATGTAGGCGGTGGTGACCGACCAGAAAGGGCGCGGCAGGCCGATGCGGTACGACAGATACAGAGCCAGCATGGCGGCCAGGTAGCACTTGGCCGAGAACAGCCACGCTTCGGCTGTGGGCAGGGACTTCATGGCCGCTGGCCCTTTGGCGCGGGTTTCGTGGCGCGGGCGCTGTCCTCGGCTTCCAGGTCTTCCGGCATGGGCACGCCGCGGGCCAGCGCGGCCGTGAGACCTTCGAACACTCGCAGGCAGGCTTCGACGTCCTCGGCCGCGATGTCCTTGAACAGCTTGCGGCGGATGCGCTTGAGCACGTTTTCCACGCGCGCGCGCAACGCTTTCCCGCTTTCCGTGAGATGCAGGGTGCGGGCGCGCCGGTCAGTCTCGTCCTCGCGGCGTTCGATGAGACCGGCGGCGCTGAGGTGGTCCAGCAGCCGCACCAGCGACGGGCCCTCGATGCCCAGAGCCTCGGCCAGCGCGCCCTGGCGCACGCCGTCGCCCATCCGGCCGGCCAGGATGACCGGCCAGGCGGTGGCCTGCGAGAGGCCATAGCTGGCCAGCACCTTGTCGGCCGCCGCACGGTACGCGCGCGCCAGCACGGGCAGGGTGGCCGAAATGGCGAGAAGTTGGCTGTCGGTGGCGGTAGTCATGGAATTGATTGTAGCCTATCTATTAGCATCCTAACAATTTGGCGTGGCTATCGCCGGCATAGACAGAGGCAAGTCAGGGATGGACGGCGGCGGCTTGAACAGGGCCGCAGATTAGCGATGGGAGGTCCGGCCCTCGCGCTCCAGCCAGGCACGAAAGAGCACGACCAGCTCGTCCGCCGACTTCGCATCCGGAACATAGGTGCAGTAGCTGCGCGAGGGCAGGCGGGGGCTGGCGAATGGTGCGACGAGCCGGCCGCTGGCGAGGTCGTCGGACACGAGCGCCGTGGGTCCCATGGCGATGCCGATGCCGTCGATGGCGGCCTGCAGCGTCAGGTAGAAGTGGTCGAAGGTGAGCGCCGCCGCGGGCCGCAGCGACGGCATGCGCGTCTTGGCCAGCCAGTCCGGCCACAGGCGGGGCAGGCTCGAGGTGTGGAGCAAGGTGTGCCGCTGCAGGTCCGCCGGCGTGCGCAGGGCCAGCCGCTGCAGCAGGGCGGGGCTGCACACCGGCAGCCGGTCTTCGGACAGGAACGGCCGCATCGAGTAGCCATAGAACGTGTCGGGGCCGCCGCGGATGATGACGTCATGGGCGTCCTGCAGGCTTTCCACCGGCGCGTTGGACGTTTCCACCCGCACTTCCACGTCGGGATGCTCGGCCCGGAAGGCTGCCAGCCGCGGCACCAGCCAGCGCAAGGTGAACGTGGCCGACGCGTTCACGGACAGCGTCCGCGGCACCGCCTGCGGCACGCCATACCGGGCGGTGGCCTGCGCAAGCTGGTCGAACAGCGGGCCGATCTGCGCCAGATAGGCCTGCGCCGCGGGCGTGAGCGCCACCCGGCGATTGTGCCGCTCGAACAGCGGCGCGCCCAGCCAGTCCTCCAGCAGCCGCACCTGCTGGCTGACGGCGCCGTGGGTCACGTGCAGTTCGCCGGCGGCTTCCTTGAAGCTGCCGAGCCGGCCCGCGGCCTCGAAGACACGCAGGGCATGGAGGGGCGGCAGGGAGCGCTTCATTCGGAATAGTTTGGCTAACTCGATTTGCCAATTTATCTCGGTTGTTGCCCCCGTACAAGATAGATATTCTTTTCCTTCCGGCCGCTGGGGCCGGTCTCACCTCCCACCCGGACTCTCGTCATGCTGACCTACACTGGCGGCGCCGTCCTCCTTGCCGCCGTGCTTCACGCCACCTGGAACGCGCTGCTGCACGGCAACCGCGACCGCTTCCTGTCCATGACCTGGATGAGCATCGCCATGGCGGCCGTCGCCACCGTGGCCGTGCTGGCCGTCGCGCCGCCGCCCGCCGCGGCGTGGCCCTATCTCGTCGCGTCGGGACTCGTGCACATCCTGTACAACGCCAGCCTGGTGCATTCGTATCGCCGCGGCGACCTCACCCAGGCCTATCCGATCGCGCGCGGTTCGTCGCCGCTGCTGGTTGCGCTGGGCGCGGCGCTCTTCGCGCACGAGGCCATCGGGCTCCTGCACCTGCTGGGAGTCGTGCTGATCTCGGCCGGCATCATCGCGCTGGCGCTGCAGGCGGGGCAGCTGTCGCGGGCGGGCGTGCTGGCGGCGCTGACGACCGGCGCGACGATCGCGCTGTACACCGTCATCGACGGCATCGGCGTGCGCCTGTCCGGCGGCCAGGCGCTGGCCTATACCGCCTGGATGTTCCTGTTCTACTGGCTGATGCCGCTGCTGTTCGTCGCCCGGCGCGGGGCAGCGGCCCTGTGGACGCCGCTGCGCACGGCGCCGGCGGCGGTGGGCGGGTCGGCCGCCGGCGGCCTGGTGTCGCTCGCGGCGTATGGCATCGTGATCTGGGCGATGCAGTCAGGCGCCATGGGTGCGGTGTCGGCCCTGCGCGAGACCAGCGTGGTGTTCGCGGTGCTGATCGGGCGGATCTTCCTGCGCGAGACGGTCGACGCCAGGCGCTGGCTGGCATGCCTGGTCGTCGCGGCCGGCGCGATGTGCCTGGGGCTCTGACCGTTGCGATGAGGCACGGTTGGCGCCGGCACGAGCCTGACCGTTACATCAGCCCCTGAGCGATCCATCTACAATCCGGCAGGCGGGCGACGCCTCGCCCGGCTCCTGGGTGTACTGGCCGCCCCTTTCGAACAGGTGCTGTTGGTGCAAAGTCCCGGAGAATATTCATTGCCGCGCGGGCGGCTGGCGCGATGGCTGACGGCCCCAGGCCAGCCCACGCCGCACGAGATCCACGTCGCGCTGGTCGGCACGCTCTTCGGCACGCTGCCCATTTTCTTCGGCGGCGTGTTCAACACGATCGCCGTGGCCGCAGTTCTGACCTATCGCCATCCCACCTGGCCGTTTCACGCCTGGCTGATCGCCGAAATCGCGGTGTGCCTCGTCCGATGGTACGTACTGGTGCTTTCACGGCGCCGCGCACAGCAAGGCAGGCCCACGCCCACCGACCTGTACATCCTGCTGGCGCCGATCTGGGGCGCCTCGGTAGGCTACGGGGCCTTCGTCAGCGCGGTCAGCGGCGACTGGGCCGCCGCGACGCTGTCGTTCCTGTCGGCGGCCGCCATGGTCGGCGGCATCTGCTTTCGCAACTTCGCCGCGCCGCGGCTGGTCGCGGTGATGATCGTGCTGTCGCTGGGCCCTTGTTGCGTGGGGGCGCTGGTCTCGGGCGAGCGCGTGCTGCTGCTGACGTTGCTGCAGATTCCGTTCTACCTGTTCGCGATGGCGGCCGCTGCCCGCAAGCTTAATGCCATGCTGATTTCCACGATGACGGCGGAGCGCGAGCACAGCCATCGCGCGCGCCACGATGCGCTGACCGGCGTGCTGAACCGCGAGGGCTTGGCCCAGGCCTTGAAGCAGCGCGGCGCCATGCCCGCCGAAGCCGGCATGACGCTGCTCTACCTCGACCTGGACGGCTTCAAGCCGGTCAACGACCGGTACGGCCACGAGGCGGGCGACACGCTGCTCAAGCAGGTGGCGATGCGGTTGCGGGCCCTGGGCAGCGAGCAGGCGCTGATCGCGCGCATGGGGGGAGACGAGTTCGTGCTTATCGACGAGTTGCCCGATGGACAGGCGCAGCAGGACATGGCCGCCGCCATCGCCAGTTCGATCCGGCAGCCATTTCATCTGGCCTCGGGTATTGTGGCGACGGTCGGTGCGAGCGTCGGCATCGCCAGCCTGAAATGGGACGGTACCGACATCGACGCGGCGCTGCGCCGGGCCGATACGGCCATGTACGAGGCCAAGCGCACCAAGCAGAGCGAGCCCGCGCTGCATGAGGTGGGCGACGGTGACGAGCCGAGCGCCGCGGTGCGCGCCGGCCGCACGCCGTGATCACCCGCGTCGCGGCTTATGCCGTTGCGTCGCAGTCGGCCCAGCAATTGGGCGTTTCGTACAGCCGCACGCGCGCCAGCCGCAGCTTCTGGCCGTAGTGGCCGGTGTAGTGGGGCGCCAGCGTCTCGAAGGCGATGGCGGCCAGGTTCTCGACGGTGGGGATGCGATCCAGCACGACCGTCTTGTGTCCCGGCAGCGTGTCGAGAAAGCCGCGCACGGCCGCATCGCCCTCGTAGACCAGGAAGGCGTGGTCCCACGCATTGACGATGTGGGCCTGGGCGATCGCCTTGATGTCGGAGAAGTCCATCACCATGCCGTTGTCGGACTCGCCCGGCGCCTGCGCCACGTCGCCCGCCAGGGTGACTTCCAGCACGTAGCGGTGGCCGTGCAGGTTGCGGCATTGGCTGCGATGGTCGGGGATGCGGTGGCCCGCGTCGAATTCCAGCCTGCGGGTCACGGAGATCATCGGCGACCCCGCGCGGCGAGAGGGTAAGTCATGGAATGCCTATGTATTTGTGGGTCTGCAGGCTGAGCCGCCATTGCGGGTGCTGCATGCAGTACTGGACAGCCTGCTCGGTGTTGGCAGCACGCGCCGCTCCGTCCATGGGCTGCAGGAAGAAGTGCTCGAAGGCCAGGTGCGCATAGGCCTCGGGGCGGGCGTCGCGCTGCGGGTAGACCAGCTTCAGCTCGTTGCCGCGCTGGACCACGACCGGGGCGGTGCCCTTGGGGCTGACGCATACCCAGTCGACGCCGGCGGGCACGGGCAGCGTGCCGTTGGTCTCGATGGCGATGGCAAAGCCATGCGCGTGCACCGCGTCGATCAGCGGCGCATCGAGCTGCAGCAGCGGCTCGCCGCCGGTGAAGACGACGTAGCGGTTGGCGGCGCCGTCGCCCCAGGTCGTGGCGATGGCATCGGCCAGCCGCGCGGCCTGGGCGAACTTGCCGCCACCTGCGCCGTCGGTGCCGACGAAGTCGGTATCGCAGAAGGTACACGCGGCCGTGGCGCGATCGCTTTCGCGGCCGCTCCAGAGGTTGCAGCCGGCGAAGCGGCAGAACACGGCGGCGCGGCCCGCGTGGGCGCCTTCGCCCTGCAGCGTCTTGAAGAGTTCTTTGACGGCGTAAGTCATGGAAACCGCCGGCGACGATGGCCGGGGCAGGGGGAGGAAAACCGGAAGGTCATCATTTTACTGGGGTTTTCGCGTAGGGGCCGGGCGGCGTGTCCACGCGGCGGGCGGGCCGGCCGTCCATGCCTGATTACGCTGCGCACGCGGCCGGGCACGATCCGGTAGACTCGTCCGCATGCTTCATCACGTATTCGGCACGCTCTACCTGGACGAACGCGACATCGTGTTCTCGATGGTCCGCGCGCAAGGCGCGGGCGGGCAGAACGTCAACAAGGTCTCCAGCGCCGTGCACCTGCGCTTCGACGTGCGTGCCTCGTCGCTGCCCGAGCACGTGAAAGCGGCGCTGTGCGCGCTGCCGGACCAGCGCATCACGCGGGACGGCGTGGTCGTCATCAAGGCGCAGGCGCATCGCAGCCAGGACCTGAACCGCCAGGAAGCGGTGCGGCGCCTGCTGGAGATGGTGCGAGAGGCGGCCCGGCCACGCGTGGCGCGCCGCGCCACGCGGCCCACGCTGGCCTCGAAGCGCCGCCGCATCGAGGGCAAGACACAGCGCGGCGCGGTCAAGCGGCTGCGCGGGCGGGTCGATTCGTCGTCGTAGCCCGTACCGCCCGCAATCCCTACGCCCAGTCGAACCGCAGCGCCGCTTCGCCCGCCACTTCGCCGCGCGGATCGAAGCGCCGCTCGTGCAATTCCCCGCGTCCGTCCGCATGCAGGGCCAGGATGGTCGATGAACGCGTGCCGTAGACCGGGCTGACGATGAAGGGGCTGCTCAGCATGCGCTCGCGCTCCAGGCCGACGCCGGTCTCGGGCAGCTCGTCGTCCGGCGCGGGCGCGCGATCGGCCAGGGCGGCGTACAGGGCGGGCAGGTCGGGCTGCGGCGCATGAGCCACGGCGCGCATGAAGGCGGCCTTGGTGCGCGCCAGCTTGGGCCAGGGAGTGTCCAGCAAGTGGTTGGACAGCGCATAGACCCCCGCGGGCAGCTCGCGGGGCGCCGCGCCGCGGTTGCCGTAATACCAGGCGCTGTCGGCATCGCCCACGATGAGGTTGAAGCCGTTGTAGCGCTCGCCGTCGCGGTGCACGCGCGCCAGGTACGCGCCGGGCGGTTCATCGCCGCGCAGATAGGCCTCGACCAGCGCGCCGCGCGACGGGGCGCCCGGCAGCAGGCGCGCGGGATCGCGGTAATTGGTGACCAGCGCGTAGCGCCCGGCGGCGCTGGCACCCATCCAGGTGCCGCCGGCCTGCAGGTCGCGGCCCGCGTAGATGACCGGTTTGCCGGGCCAGGCGGCGGCTGCGGTGGTCGGGCGGGCGTGGAATTCGTCGCGGTTGGCGGCGATCAGGACGGGCAGGCCTGCGAGGCTGCGCAGGGCCAGGACGGCGAGACACATGGTAGGAAGGGGATCAGGGACGGACGATGGTGGCCTGGGCGGGAGCGGCCACGCGGAAGTAGTCTTCGGTGCGCATGAGGATCGAGGCATCGAGCCGTCCGGCGTTGAAGACGATCTCATCGTGCCGGCTGCGCAGCGTGGGGTCGACCAGCAGCGCCAGCTCGGGATTGAACGAGAAGGGCGGAATCGCGCCGATCTCGCAGCCGGTCAGTTCGCGCGCCACCTCGTGCGGCACCAACGAGGCCTTCTTGCCGCCCGCAGCCGCGGCGATGGCGTCCAGGTCGGCCTGGCGGTCGGCCGGGAACACGGCCAGCACGTGCCGGCGCTGGTTCGAGGTGATCTTCACCCGGCACACCAGCGCCTTGGCGCCCTGGCTGACGGCGGTGCCACGGATGGCGGCTACTTCCTCGGAGCGGCCGGCGGCCTGGTGCTGCAGCAGACGGTAGGCGACCTGATGGTCGGCCAGCAGTTGTTGCAATCGATCGAAGACGGTCATGGGGGGGACGGAGGCGAGGCGAACGATGCGGGCATCATAGCGCCGCGCGCCGCAAGCCTGTAGTAGAGTGGATGCGCAAGGCCCGCGGTACGCCGGGAAACGCCAAGACAGACAGGGAGCCCGCATGAAGATCCTGATGGTCCTGACTTCGCATGACACGCTGGGGGCCACCGGCCGCAAGACCGGTTTCTGGCTGGAGGAATTTGCCGCACCGTACTACGTCTTCGCCGACGCCGGCGCCGAGGTCGCGCTGGCCTCGCCGCGCGGTGGCCAGCCGCCGCTCGACCCCAAAAGCGACGAACCGGACGCGCAGACCGACGCCACGCGGCGCTTTCGCGCCGACCCGCAGGCGCAGCGGCTGCTGGCCCGGACGCAGCCGCTGGCCGAGGTGCGCGCCGCCGACCACGACGCCGTCTTCTTTCCCGGCGGCCACGGCCCGCTGTGGGACCTGGCCGAGGATCGGCGCTGCACCGATCTCATCCAGAACCTGCTGGCGGCCGGCAAGCCGGTGGCGGCGGTATGCCATGCGCCGGGCGTGCTGCGCCACGCCAAGGCGGTGGATGGCGGGCCCCTGGTGGCCGGACGCAAGATCACGGGTTTTTCCGATTCCGAAGAGGCGGCAGTGGGGCTGACCGGGGTGGTGCCCTTCCTGGTGGAAAGCGAGCTGCGCCGGCTGGGCGCGCGCTACGAATGCGGTCCCGACTGGCAGGAGCACGTCGTCAGCGACGGTATGCTCATCACCGGCCAGAACCCGGCGTCTTCCGCGGCCGCGGCGCGCGCGCTGCTGGCCTGCGTGCGCAATGGGGGCGCGGGGTAGCTGGAACTGTTCATCGCACGCTGTCCAACCGCTTCGTGCGCGAAGCGCCGCGCTAGAATTTCTGCCATTCCCTTTTGTGCTTCAACAGGATGAAGACATGCGCGCAGCCTGGTACGCCCGCAACGGCGACGCGGCCTCGGTACTCGAGGTCGGCGAACTTCCCACGCCCGAACCCGGCCCCGGCGAGGTTCGGGTACGGCTCGAGGCGTCCGGCGTCAATCCTTCCGACGTGAAGTCGCGCGCGGGCAGCCGTCCGGTGCCATCGGGCGGTTTCATCGTGCCGCACAGCGACGGCGCGGGCGTGATCGACCGGGTGGGCGAGGGCGTGCCGGCAAGCCGCGCGGGCGAGCGCGTGTGGATCTGGAACGGCCAGTGGCAGCGCAGCTTGGGCACCGCCGCGCAGTACATCGTGCTGCCCGCGATGCAGGCCGTGCCGCTGCCCGAGGGCACGTCGTTCGAGGCCGGCGCGTGCCTGGGCATTCCCGCGTTGACGGCGCTGCACGCCGTGGAAAAGCTGGGCGCCATCGCGGGCAAGACCGTGCTGGTGACGGGCGCGGCCTCGGGCGTGGGCTATTACGCCGCGCAGATGGCCCGCGTCAAGGGCGCCCGCGTGATCGGCACGGTGGGTTCGCCCGAGAAGGCGCAGGCGCTGGCCCGCGTGGGCGTGAACGAGACCATCGCGTACAAGACCGAGCCCGTGGCCGAGCGCCTGCGCGAGTTGACCGCGGGCCGTGGCGTGGACGGCATCGTCGACATGGATTTTTCCACCACGGCGCGGCTGGTGGCCGACGGGGCGATGGCCCCGCACGGTGTGTTCGCCTGCTATGGCTCGAATTTCCGCGGCGAGGTGCCGGTGGAATTCGGCGCCTGGCTGCCCAGGTCCATCAGCCTGCATTTCTTCCTGGTGTACGACCTGCTGCCGGCCGAGCGCCAGCACGCGGTGCAGCAGCTCAATGCACTGCTGGCCGGCGGCCGGCTGCAACACCTGCTCACACCGGCCTACGCGCTGCAGGACATCGTGGCGGCCCACCAGGCCGTGGAAAGCGGGCGGGTGCTGGGCAACGTCGTGCTGCACCTGCCGCAGTAGCGGGTCACTTCACTTCAGCAGATATTGCCGCGCCGTGGCCTCGAAATCGGCCAGCGTGCGCTGGCGCCACGCGTCGTCGTGGCCCAGCTCCTCGGCCAGCAGGCGCGCCACCTCGGGCGCGGCCAGCCGCGCCGACTCGGCGTCCAGGAACAATGCGCGGTTGCGCCGCGCCAGCACGTCTTCCACCGTGCGCGCCAGTTCGTGGCGGGCCGCGTAGCGCACGTGCGCTTCGGTCAGGCCGCTGGCCTTCACCAGCAGCCGCTGTGCGCCGGGCAGCGCGCGCACGTCGGCCAGGTCCGTACCGTAGTGGCCGTCGGGCGTGCCGGTGGGGGCTGCCGGGACAGCACCCGCCGCCGGCGCGCCGTGCAGCCGCAGCTCGGCCGTGCGGCATGGGGCCTGCGGCAGCAGGCGGCGTTCGATGGCTGTGTCGACCACGTCCTGCGCCATGCGGCGATAGGTGGTCCACTTGCCGCCCGTGACCGTCACCAGGCCCGAGGCGGACACCGCGATGGTGTGCTCGCGCGACAGCGTCTTGCTGGCCGCCTCGCCAGTGGCCTTGACCAGCGGGCGTAGCCCCGACCACACGCTGGTGACGTCGGCGCGCGTGGGCTTGCGTGTCAGGTAGCGGCCGGCCGTCTGCAGGATGAAATCGATGTCGGCCTCGCTCGCGCCGGGCTCCAGCGGCAGGTCGGCGCGCGGCGTGTCGGTGGTGCCCACCACCGTGTGGCCGTTCCATGGCACCACGAACAGCACACGGCCGTCGTTCGTCTTGGGGATCAGGATGGCGTCATCGCCGGGCAGGAAGTCGTGCGGCAGCGTCAGGTGCACGCCCTGGCTGGGCGCCACCATGGTGGCGGCCTGCGCGTCGTCCATGCGGCGCACCGCGTCGACCCACACGCCGGTGGCGTTGATCACGCAGCGGGCCTGCACGGTAAAGGCCTCGCCGTCCAGGACGTCCTGCACGGCAACGCCGTCGATCCGGCCGTCCGTGTGCGTGAGGCCCGTGGCGCGCACATAGTTGACGGCGACGCCGCCCAGGTCGTAGAGCGTGCGCATCAGCGCGGTGGCCAGGCGTGCGTCGTCGAACTGGCCGTCGTAGTACAGCACCCCGCCGCGCAGGCCGCGCCCGCCCACCTCGGGCGCCAGCGTGGCGGCGTGCTGCAGCGTCTGGCTGCGCGACAGCCAGCGGCTGGCGGCCAGGTTCAGCTTGCCGGCCAGCATGTCGTAGACCTTCAGGCCGATGCCGTAGAAGGGCTGGTCGAACAGGCCGTAGGCCGGTACCACGAAGCCCAGCGGCCACACCAGGTGCGGCGCGTTGCGGCCCAGCAGGCCGCGTTCGTGCAGGGCCTCGCGCACCAGGCTGACGTTGCCCTGCGCCAGGTAGCGCACACCGCCGTGCACCAGCTTGGTGGCGCGGCTGGACGTACCCTTGGCGAAGTCGGCCGCTTCGATCAGCAGCGTGCGGTAGCCGCGCGCGGCGGCGTCGACCGCCGTGCCCAGGCCGGTGGCGCCGCCGCCGATGACGACGACGTCCCAGGCCGCATCGGGCAGGCCGGACAACAGGGTGTGGCGGTCGGAAGTCGGTGTGATGCTCATGCGTGCGATTCGAGTCGGTGATGCGTGAATTCGGATGGCTTAGCCGGGGAAGTCGGGCAGCACGATGTCGGAGGTGCCGGGGCGTACCCAGCGGGCGCATTCGCGCGTGGCGTCGATGCAGCCGCCCTGGTCGTACACCCCTTGCGGGTCGCGGATGCGCAGCATGCGCTGCAGCACGCGGGCGGTCTCGTGCGGGTCGGCCAGCGTGGCAGCGCTGCGGGCCTCGACGATGGACTCGTCCATGGCGAGCCTGCCCGCCGCGTCGGTCTGCGCGCCATGCCGCCAATGGTAGATTTCGACGCACTTGGCCGTCAGCGTATAGGGCTGGTCGCGCTTCCAGAAATTGTTGAACAGGCCGTTGCCCAGGTAGAACACCCACGAGCCCTCGTAGCCTTCGATATTGGACGAGTGCGCGTCGGGGTTGCGGAACCACAGGCGGTCTCCCGGCACATAGTAGCCGGCCGGCAGCGGCGCCTGCAGCGAGCCGTACTCGCGCAGGAAGGTGTCGTGGAAGCGGCCCGACATCACGGCGCGCGTCTCCCATTGGCGCTGCAGCCGCGCATGCAGGCCGGGGTTGACCTGCTCCATTTCCTGCGCGATGCCCAGCACCGTGACGTACTCGGTGGCGCGATAACACGAGAAGGCGTAGAGCCGGCCCGAGTCCTCGGGCTGGGTGGCCAGGCGTAGCGCCTCGATCAGCGGCTTGCCGGGGAGCACGGTGAAGCCACGCTCGGGATCGTAAGTCCAGTAGCCCGGCGGACGCTCGGCCGCCTCGGTGTCGAAGGCCAGCGCCGTGCGGCGTGCCGCCTGCACGATGCGGCGGCGGATGCGCACCGCCGACAGCAGCTCGGCGTAGTCGGGAAACGGGAAGGGCACCGGGCAGGCCAGCATCGACAGCAGGATCTC
>Ga0182743_1001609_pt1 | contig 21617 bp, 16 predicted proteins | sample eDN3rd30CKraftOP_FD_128522 | JGI IMG/M metagenome (GOLD analysis project Ga0182743, IMG submission 128522) | Enriched Organic Plus compost microbial communities from Emeryville, California, USA - eDNA 3rd pass 30_C Kraft OP (version 2) (version 2) ... | reverse complement strand
GTACGAAGCCGGATAAGCGAACGGGAACGGCGACAGGTCGAGGCCGTAAACGGGGTAGAGGAGGTCGGCGGGCTCGGCAGCGTCCAGCTCGGCGGACGGATCGAGGGCAACGGTCCCCGGGATCTCGTCCCGATCGTCCTGTTCGGCTACCAGGACGCATCGGCCGGCCTGCCCGCCCCGCCGGCCCGCGAGGGCGAGGCCTGGGCCGACGACACCCTGAAGGCGGAGGGGGTCGAGGAGGGCGACGAGATCCTCATCGGTCCCGCCCGCAGCCCGGTGAAGGTGGTCGGGTTCGTGAACGACACCCGTTACGCGGGGCAGAGCACCCTGTGGGCATCGCTGGAAACCTGGCGCACGATCCAGAACCGGAACCGGCTCGACGCAACGGTCGCACCGGGCACCACCCAGGCCCTGGTGGTCCGGGCCGTCCCCGCGGATCCGGGCGAGCTCGCGAAACGCATCGACGAGGCGACCGGTGGCGAGACCTCGAGCCTGACCGAGGACGAGGCCATCGACGCCCTGCCGGGAGTGGCCGCACAGGAAAGGGTCTTCAACCAGATCATCGGCCTCACGGTGCTCATCGCGATCATCGTGGTGGCCCTCTTCTTCGCCCTGATCACGGTCGAGCGGATCGGCCTCTATGGCGTGCTGAAGGCCCTCGGGGCCGGATCCGGGAGGCTGTTCGCAGGCGTGCTCCTCCAGGCGGTGATCGTGACCCTGGTCGCCTCGCTGATCGGAGCGGTCGCGGCGTTCGCGCTGGCGGCGGTGATCCCCGAGGGATCGATCCCGTTCGTCGCCACCGGGGCGCGGGTGGCCGCCAGCACCTTCTTCCTGCTCCTCGCCGCCGTGATCGGTTGCGCCTTCTCGCTCAGGCGAGTGCTGCGGGTCGATCCGGCCCAGGCGATCGGTGGCGGCCGGTGAGAACTTCTTTGCCCGACAATCCGGAGGAACGATGAGCGAGAAAAGCGAACACGAGAGCGGCGCCGGCGCCGGCACGGTCGACTCGAATGCCACCCCGGCCCTCGAGATGGAGGCCGTGCGGAAGGTCTACGAGGTGGCCGACGAGGAGGTCGTCGCGCTGGACCACGCCGACCTCACGGTCGCCTCGGACGAGATCATCGCCCTGGTCGGGCCCTCGGGCTCGGGCAAGACGACGCTCTGCTCGATCGCGGGCGGCATCCTGTCGCCGAGCGAGGGACGGGTGGTCGTCGGCGGACGTGACATCTCGGACTACTCGTCGAAGCGGCTGACCGAGTTCCGCCGTAACTCCGTCGGTTTCGTGTTCCAGACCGTGAACCTGATCCCCTTCCTGACCGCGCGCGAGAACCTGTTGGTCGTCGACGAGATCGGATCCTCACGGAATCGCAAGCAGGCCCAGGAGCGGGCCGACCAGCTGCTCGAGGAACTCGGCCTCGCCGATCGCGCGAACAACCTCCCGTCGCAGCTCTCGGGCGGCCAGAAGCAGCGCGTCGCGATCGGCCGTTCGCTGATGAATGAACCCGACCTCGTGCTCTTCGACGAGCCGACCTCGGCGCTGGATTCGAAGCTGGGCGAGCAGATGGTGGAGTTGATCCGGGAGGAGATGAAGTCCCGTGGCACCGCGGCGATCATCGTCACCCACGACGACCGGATCACGCACTACGCCGACCGCACGGTCCACATCAGCGACGGCCGCCTCGAAGCCTCCGGGCCGGTCTAGCCGACGCCCTCGAGCAGGGTCCCGATCAGGTAGGCGACGGCGGCGGCCGATCCGCCGAGGGCCAGGGTCTGGCCACCGCCCTTCCACCAGGCCTGGCCGACCACCTTGGCCTTGGCGATGCCGACCCCGCCGAAGCCGAGCCCGGTGAGGATGCCGCTGACGAGGAACGGGTGATCGAAGAGCCCTTCCGAGAGCAGGTTGAGCAGGAAGGGGATCAGCGGCAGGGAGCCGATCAGGACGAAGGCCGTGAAAGTCGCGAGCGCCGCCTTGCCCGGCGACTCGACGTCGGTGCCGTAACCGAGTTCCTCGCTCATCATCGTCTCGACCCAGCGGTCCTCGTCGGAGGTGATCACGGCGACGACCCGCTCGAGGTCCTCGCCCTCGAAACCCTTCCGGCGGTAGATCTCGCGGATCTCGTCCTTCTCCCCTTCCGGCACTTCCCGGATGTGGTGCCTCTCGGTGGCGGCGGCCAGCTTCCGTTCGTCCCGCGCGGCGCGGATCCCCAGGTAGTTGCTGACGGCCATGCTGAAGCCGTCGGCGAACAGGTTGGCCAGCCCCATGATCACGACCACGGAATCGCCGAGGCTGGCGCCGGCCGCGCCCGCGACGATCGCGAACGTGGTGACCGCCCCGTCGATCGCGCCGTAGATGAAGTCGCGCAGGTAACTGGGTGCGGGCGGCCGCGAGATCCGCTCGCGGACGGCCTCGGGCGTGTGCTCCAGCTCCAGGAGCCGGCGACGGTTCTCGAGTCGGCGGTCGAGCGAGCGGCTGATCACTTCGGATGGGGGTCGTTGATCGTTTGCATCTCCTGAGTGTCCAGGACCTCCTGGTGGCGTCCGTGGGTGAACCACGTGATCAGCCACAGGATGACGCCGAGCCCGAGGAGGGCGGCGGCCCGGACGAACGTCTCCCCGTCCTTGGTGGTGAGCAGGGCGAGGGAAACGACCGCCCCGATGACCGGGATCACCGCCGGGGCCCGGAAGTGCTCGGCTTCCACCCGGTCCCGGCGGAGGATGAGGACGCACACGTTGACGATCGCGAACACCACCAGCAGGAGCAGCACCGTCGTGTCGGCCAGCTCCTCAAGCCCCCCGGTGACGAGCAGCGCGGCCGCGATCGCCGTGACGAACAGGATCGAGACCCACGGTGTCCGGCGGCCGGGGAGGATCCACCCGAACAATCCGGGGACGATGCCCTCCCGGGCCATGCCGTACAGGAGGCGCGAGGCCATGATCATGTTGATCAGGGCCCCGTTCGCGAGGGCGAACAGGGCGATCGCGGAGAAGACCCGGTCGTCGACGGCGAGCGGCCCCCGGGACGTCACCTCGAGCAGGGGGCCGTCCGAGCTCGCGAGGGTGTCGGTCGGTACGACCATCGACGCGATGACCGTGACGACCAGATAGATGAAACCCGCCGCGGCGAGGCCCCCGAAGAGGGCCCACGGATAATCGATCCGGGGTCGCTTCGCCTCCTCCGCCAGGTTGACCGAGTCCTCGAAGCCGATCAACGCGAAGAAGGCGAGCCCGGCACCGGCGATCATCGCGAGGAAGGCGGACTCCCCCTCCTTGAACTCGAACGCACGGCCCGGGTCGCCGCCGCCGTCGCCCAGCACCGCGGCCCCGATGATCACCACCAGGACCAGCCCCGTCACCTCGATGAGGGTCAGCACGAAGTTGAACCGCATCGATTCCGTGATGCCGCGCAGGTTGATCACGGCCACGATGGCGAGGAACCCGAGGCCGACCACGGTCTCGTCCAGGGAAACGAACGCCGACAGGTAGTCGCCTCCGAAGGCGGTTGCCAGGGTCGCCGCCGACGCGAGGCCGGAACACATGACCGCGAACGCGACGAGGAAGGTGAGGAAGGGCCGCCGGAACGCCTTGTTCACGTAGAGCGCGGCGCCGGCGGCCTTCGGATACTTGGTCACCAGCTCGGCGTAGGCGAACCCGGTGAAGACGGCGAGCGCGAGCGCGAGCAGGAAGGCCGACCAGATCGCGCCGCCGGTCTTGCCGCCGACCTCGCCGACCAGGGCGTAGATGCCCGCGCCGAGGATGTCGCCGAGCACGAAGTAGGTCAGCATCCGGCGGGAGATGGCCTTCTTGAGCGGCGTCTCCTCTTGGTTCTCGTACTCCAGTGCCGCCTTGATCTCGGGCATCGCTCACATTCTCCGGCCTCGCGCGGACGGCCCGGGACCGGACGTAAGGGTTCCCACGCTGATTACCCGCGTGCCCCGCGTGCCGAGGGGCGAAAGCGCGGATCCGGCCTGGCCCGTGCCCTGGCTAGCCCGCGACCGACGCGGTGCTCGCATGCTCGGACAGGCTCTGCTCCAGGACGCGGCGGCGCCGGCGGGCGTCGTTGAAGTTGGGCCCGGCGGCGCGCAGGGACTCCGCGCTCATCTCGAAGCGCCGGACCCGGATGCCTTTCGCCTCGGCCCGGGCGCACTCCGCGTCGAGGCCCGTCGTCAGCCGGCGGCGGATCCGGGCCTCGATCGCCATCGCCCGGTTCGGGGGGCGGGGGACGGGGGACGACGCCATGGGCGCGATCACGATGATCTCGTCGAGCTCCGGAACGCGCTCGGCCAGGAGGTCGACGGAAGCGGCGGAGGCCGCGCCGCCGTCGATGTACCTTCCGTCTTTGATCCTCACCGGCGGAAAGCAGCCCGGCACCGCCCACGAGGCCGCGAGGGCTTGGGGGAGATCGGCGGAGCGTGCCCCCTCGGCGCCGAACGCGACCCGGCGGCCGGTCCCGAGGTCGACCGCCACGGACATGAACGCTTCGTGGGGCACCCAGCCGGAGGCGTCGGCCAGTCGCTCGCCGAGGCGGAGCATCCGGGCGTGGGAGTCCCGCCCGATCGGCATCGCCCCGCTCAGCCGGGTGATTCGAGGCAGGCCGCGGCGAAGGAGGAGCCGAGGCGCGATCGGCCAGGGAAAAGGGATCGGGGGGACGACGGCGGGGGCGGCGTCGAGATGCTCGAGCAGCCAGGCGGGCGCGTCCTGCGATCCCCGCTGGGCGGCGACCATGTCTTCCACGGCGACACCGGCCGCGAGCATCGCCCCGTACTCGGCACCGGCGGAGGTCCCGATGATCGCATCGGCCTCGCGGGCATCCCATCCCTCCCGCTCCGCGAGGGTGGCGAGGACGCCGACGCTCCAGGCGGCGCCGAGCGTGCCGCCACAGCCCAGCGCCAGCCCCCTCTTCACCGGCGGTCCCCGTCGATCAGCGCCCCGGCCACCCTGCCCGCGAAAGCCGTGATGCGCCCGGTCGTGAAGCCTTCCGGATCCTCCAGGATCAGGCGGGCGAGGTACTCGACGTTGCCGCGGACGACGTGGGAGGCCAGCTCGACGTCGGGTTCGGAGTCCCCGAGCATGTTCCGGAGCAGGCTCTGGATCTCGAGGCGCCAGCGTTCGCGACCCTCGAGGATGGCCGTGCGCACGGCCGGAGGCGTGTTGTCGGCGGGAACGAAGACGAGGCGCCAGGTCGAGGGCTGCGCCGCGACACCCTCCAGGAAGGCCTTCAGGCCCGCGGTGATCGCCTCGACCGGGTCCGGCTCGGCCGCCGCCGCAGCGATGGAGCGTTCGGCCAGATCGAAGGCGCGCTGCTGCTCGCGGACGGTCACTTCGCGCTGCAGGCCCTCGAGCGAACCGAAGATCGCGTAGACGACGGATTTCGCGATCTCCGCCCGCTCCGCGACCCGGTTGATCCGGAGCGCGGCCCAGCCGTCGCTCGCGATCAGGTCCCGGGTGGCGTCGAGGATCTGCTCGCGGCGTTCCTCTCGCGGCAGGCGCTTCGTGTAGCGGCGGGTTGACGTGGGGGGCGCCACGCACATAATGTACCGAATTGAATATTCATCGCGGTATATTCATTCGGGGGTATGAGATCATCTGGAAACGAAACCGAGGGGGAGAGGGGCCGATGCACCGGGTCGCGATCATCGGCGCGGGGCTGTCCGGGATCTGCGCCGCCGCCAGGCTGAAGGCGGCGGGAATCGAGGACTTCGTGATGCTGGACCGGGCCGAGGCCCCGGGGGGCACGTGGCGGGACAACACCTATCCCGGTTGCGCCTGCGACATCCCCTCCGTGCTCTACTCGTTCTCGTTCGCCCCCCACCCGGACTGGTCGCGCACGTTCGCGCCGCAACCCGAGATCCAGCGCTACCTGCTCGAGGTCGCGCGCGATACCGGCGCGCTCGAACATTTCCGGGGCGGCTGCGAAGTGACCGAGGCATCCTGGACCGGAGACCACTGGCGGCTCGAGACCAGCGAGGGCACGATCGAGGCGAAGTCGATCATCGCCGGCACCGGCCCGTGGCACGAACCCGTGATCCCCGACCTCCCCGGCCTGGCCGGGTTCGAGGGCGACGTGTTCCACTCCTCGCGCTGGGATCACGACGTGGACCTGAGGGGCCGGCGGATCGCGGTGATCGGCACCGGGGCTTCGGCCGTCCAGTTCGTGCCCGAGATCGCCCCCGACGCCGAGCACCTGACCCTGTTCCAGCGCACCGCGCACTGGGTGCTCCCCAAGCCCGACCGACGGACCTCCCGCCTCGAACGTTCCCTCTACCGGCGCTTCCCGATCACGCAACGGGTGATGCGGGTGGCAATCTTCTCCTTCCTCGAGATCTTCAACGCGGCGATGCACCACCCCCGGGTGATGCGGCGCATACAGCGCCTTGGAGAACGGAACATCGAACGGGCGATCTCCGATCCCGGCACGCGCGCCGATCTGACCCCGTCATACACCCTGGGCTGCAAACGGGTCCTGATGTCGAACGACTGGTATCCCACCCTGGCCCGCGAGAACGTGATCATGGTGCCACGGGCCGTGTCGTCGGTCACCTCCGGCGGCGTGATCGATTCCGAAGGCACGCACCACGAGGCCGACGTTCTCATCCTGGGCACGGGATTCAAGATCCTCGACATGCCGATCGCCGGGGTGATCCGCGACGCGCGGGGCCGGACTCTCGCCGAGGCCTGGGAGGGCAGCCCCCGCGCCTACCTGGGAACCTCGGTCGCCGGCTTCCCGAACGCGTACCTGATGCTCGGACCGAACATCGGGATCAACACCTCCGCGACGGTGCTGATGGAGGCCCAGGCCGACTACATCGTCGAGGCCATCCGGACGGTCGGCGACCGGGTTGCCGAGGTGCGTCCCGAGATCCAGGACCGGTTCAACGAGCGGGTCGACGCCGCGCTCGCCGGCACCGTCTGGAACAACGACTGCCGCTCCTACTTCATCGACTCGACCGGCCGCAACGGCTTCTCGTACCCGTGGAGTGCCCGGGACCTGGAGAGACGCCTGCGAACCTTCCGGCCCGAACGGTACGTCCTGAGCGGGAATCCGGTCGCGGAACGCCCGACCGCCTAACCTCTTGCCCATGGACGTCAGGGTTGCCCAGCCGGATGACCTGGACCGGGTGGTCGAAGTCCTCGCCGGCGCCTTTCGCGAGGACCCCCTCTGGGGATGGGCCTTTCCCGGAGGCGTGGGACTCGACCGTTGGTGGCGGTTCCTGGTCGAGAGCGCCATGCGTTATCCGTGGACCTGGGTCGCCGGGGATTTCGAGGCGGTCTCGGTATGGATCCCGCCGCGCGGCGTCGAGCTCACTCCCGAGGAGGAAGCGGAGCTGGAGCCCCTTCTGGTCGACCTGCTCGGGCCGAGGGCGCCGGATGTGATGACGCTGCTGGACCGGTTCGAGGAGTGCCACCCGAAGGACCGGCCGCATTACTACCTGAGCCTGCTCGGTACCCATCCCGACCATCGCGGCAGGGGCATCGGGATGGCCCTCCTCCGGGAAAACCTCGCGCTGATCGACAGCGAGGGCGCTCACGCCTACCTCGAATCGAGCAACTCGGCGAACGTACCACGCTACGAGCGGGCCGGGTTCCGCCCGATCGGGAGATTCGATCGCCCGGACGGCAACTTCACCGCCACCACGATGTGGCGGGATGCCCGCGCCGGTACCCGTTGACCATCCCGAACATCGCCGCTCACTATCTGGGCGGGTCGAGCGAGTCCCACTGGAGGGCCCACCAGATCTCGGCCGTGGTCTGGGGGTCGCGGAGGTCGCAGCCGGTCAGTTCCTCGAAGCGTCGGAGGCGGTGGCGGAGGGAGTTGCGGTGGATGAACAGCGCCTTCGAGGTCGCCTCGGGGCTGTTGCCGGTTTCCAGCCAGATCCTCACCGTCTCGATCAGCTCCGCGCCGAAACGGCCCTTCTCCCGGGCCGGTTCCAGATACCGGGCGACCATCCGGCGGCCGAGCGCCGGCTGCTCGACCACCGAGGCCCGCAGGCCGAAGTCCTCCAGTCGGAAGCGGCCGGTCATGCCCAGTGCTTCGGCCACGTCGACCGCCCGGGTGGCGGCCACGTACGACCCCGACAGCTCGGAGAGCGGGACCAGGGGGCCTATGCCGGTGATCGCCTCCGGGATCTCCGCCGGAACCTCGGGGATCACGGCGGTCATGTCGCCGTCCAGGTGGGCGACCAGGCCGGTGCCGTCGGGGTCGAGGTGGGCCTCGAGCCTCCAGGGATCCATGTCGCCGCGGGCGCGGGCGACGAGGTATTCGCGGGCGGGATCGAGCCCGTGGATCACCGCCTCCCGCCTCAGCCTTGGTGCCTCGATCGTGCCGCCGGTGAGCGCCTGGAGGAAACTCGTCATCCGTTCCCGGTCCTGACGGTTCAACTCGATGTCCACCTGGCGGTGAGCGCGGGCGATGACGATCATGTGCTCGTCGGCCCAGAGCCGGAGGCGCTCCGACCCGGCCAGTTGTTCCTCCGCCGGGAGTCCCATCGCCTCGGCCCGCTTCCGGAACTCCTGCCAGGCCACTTCCACCCCGATCCGGTACGCCACCATCAGCGCGTCCACCCCGACCCCCTGCCGCGCCCGGGCGGCGGCGAGCGCGGCGGTCTGGGCCCGCTCCTCGTCGGTGGAGGTGCGATTGCCTCCCACGACCTCCAGGGCACTCCTCACGTTGGACTCGATCCCGGGCAGCAGTTCCTCGTCGGGGAGGCCGCTGTAGTCCGGGGAAGCCTCGCGGAACCTCGACATGATCAGGCGAGCCAGCCTTGGTGCGTCCGCACCAAGGCCATCCAGTACTTCCGCGAAAGTGACTCCCACGTATTGAGCATACGCACAACGGCACGGACCGCGAGGTTGAGCAATTGTCCGTAGAAGCGAGCCCGGAGCGAGGCTACGATCGAATCGTCATTCGAACCGCGGGAGGGGTGGGGTAGGTGAAGACGAGAACCGGTTGTGCGAACGAGCCGACGACGCTGCGCGGAGCGGGACTGGCGCTCGCGGTAGTCGCCGCCCTCCTGCTGCCGGCACTTTCCGCGAACGGGGCGCAGGCGGCACACTGGAGCTTCGAGACCAAGCGCGGCCCCTCCCTCGACGGCTGGAAACTGGTCACCGACCCGTCGCAGGCGGGCCCGGGCCTCGCCTACCGCGGTGACGGCAGCACCGCGCCCCCCTTCAACCCCGAGGGCAGGGGATTCCTCTCATCCGGTGAGACGGCCGAGCCGGGCAAGGAGAGCGACGGCTTCGTGGGCACCTGGCAGTCGCCGGCCTTCAAGCTGACCCGGTCGCACATCTCGCTCCTCGCCCGCGCCCAGTCCAACTCCTTCCTCGACAACGGCGAGGGCAGCTGGGTCGCGGTCTGCGAGAAGGACGACGGCCAGCCGCGGGGATGCGCCGAACTCACCCGGCTCCAGGTGCGGGACCTGCTGCGGAACTTCCGGCTGGAGACGATCGACGTGGGCCGCTTCGTCGGTCGCCGGGTCTTCCTGCAGGTGGTCGACGAGACATCGCGGCGGCGCATCACGATCGACGACGTCCGTGTGAACCAGCCGCTGATGCCGACCCACCTCCGGATCGAGCCGGGACCGAAGGGTCCCAGGCTGAGTTGGAAACCGGCCGCGGACGGTGCGAGCGTGGCCCGGTACGAGGTGCTGCGGTCGGCCAGGCCGACCGGACCCTGGCGCAAAGTGGCGACACTCAAGTGCGCCGGGAAGAAGTGCGCCACGAAGCTGGTCGACAGGAAGGCGAAACCGGGCAAGGCCTGGCGTTACCGCGTGGTCGCGGTCGGTCGCGACGGCAGCCGTTCCGAACCGAACCGCGGCCTGGCCCGGGCGTACGTGGACCCGTTCAAACGGGGCAAGCCGCGGGTCCTTGGCGGCAAAAGGTTGACCGCGCTCGCGTTCCCCGTGGGCGGCATCGGCTCGAGCGGGATCCTCCACCTCGGTGACGGACGGCGGAACCAGGGACTCATCTTCAACTCGTACGGGACGCAGCACGCCCGCACCGAGTTCATGATCCCGAACAGTTTCTTCGCCGTCCGGGCGAAACGGCCGGGAGGACAACCGGTGGTGCGGGCCCTCCAGACCGTGGGGGAGGGCCCGTTCAAAGCGGTCGAGGGCCTCCGGTTCAGCGGCCAGTACCCCTTCGGCAAGTACGCGTTCCGGGATCCCAGGCTGCCGGTCGAGGTCACGGAGTCCGTGTACAGCCCGACCATCCCCGGCAACACCAAGGACTCGGCGATCCCGACCGCGATCTACGAGTTCACGTTCCGGAACCCGGGGAGGAAGCCGGTCAGCGTCTCCCTGCTCGCCACCCAGCAGAACCCGTCCGGGCTCGACGGCGAGAGCGAAGTGACCGGTCCCGACCGCCGGCGGAACCCCGCCTACGGCAGCAACCGGAACGAGGTCCGGAAGACCGGCGGGCGCACCCGGCTCGAGCTCACGGGAGACAAGGGCGGAATGGCCCTCTCGATCCCCGGAGGCAAGGTGAGCGGGACCGCGAGTTGGGATTCACTGGGCGGGTTGCTCGGGCAGTTCCGGAAATCCGGCGGCGTCGACGGCAGCGGCGAGGCCGCCAGTCCCGCCGAGGGAGTCACCGTGGACGGTGCGCTCTCGCGGCAGGTCAAGGTTCCCGCTCGCGGGAAGAAGACCGTGAAGGTCGTCCTGTCCTGGAACTTTCCGGAACGAAGCCGGATCTTCGGCGGCAGCGGCGTCCAGTACAGCAACTGGTGGAAGACCGCCCGGGAGGTGGACGACTACGTCTTCGCCAGACAATCGGTGCTCGCGAAGCTCACCCGCAGGTTCCGCGACCAGATGTACGGCTCCAGCCTGCCCCGGTTCGTGCTGGACCGGATCACGGGAAACATCGCCACGCTCCGCAGCCCCTCCATGTTCTGGGCGGAGAACGGCTTCTTCGGCGGCTGGGAAGGATGGGGCTGCTGCTGGAACATGCCCACCCACGTCTGGCACTACGCCCAGACCCACGCCCGGCTCTGGCCGGAGATCGGCCGGCGCTTCGAGTCGCAGTGGCTGGACGAGGTGACCGACGAGGGCCTCATCCCCTACCGCTACGACCGGTACGAGTTCGCGATCGACGGTCAGCTCGGTGTCGTGCTCGCCTCCTACCGTGACCATCTGTCCTCGCCCGACGACTCCTGGCTGCGAGAGGAGTGGCCCGATATCGCCAGGGCGATGGACTACGTGATCGAACAGAACGACGCGGACCGCGACGGCGTGATCACCGGGACCGCGCTGACCACGCTCGACTTCCCGCAATCGGTCGACGGTCCCTGGATCGGCAGCCTCTACCTCGCGGCCCTCGACGCGGCTTCGAGGATGGCCCGGATCGCGGGCGATCCGTCGCATGCGAGCGAGTACGAGAACCTGCTGGAGAAGGGACGGCCGGCCCAGGAGGCACGGTACTGGCGTGATGGCTTCTTCACGCCGGTGTCCGTGGAGCCCGAGAACGTGCCCAGCCAGGCGAACGGGCTCGACATCGACATGCTGCTCGGCGAATGGTGGGCCTCCCAGCTCGGGCTGGGCCCGGTGTACTCGCCGAACCGGATGAAGAACGGCCTCGGTCGCCTCCACCGGGAGAACTTCCGGCAGGAACTGTCGGGCGCGAACCCGTACGAGAGCTACCCGTTCACCGCCAGGTACCGGGTCTTCGCCGAGGCGACCGACGGGGGCATGATCGCCACCACCTGGCCCAACGGCGGTCAGCCGAAGTCCGGCACCGCGTACTCCGACGAGATCTGGGCCGGTCGCGAATACGCGGCGGCCGCGGCGATGATCGACAACGGCAGGGTCCGCGACGGGCTCGAGGTGGTGCGGGCGGTCGACGACCGCTACGACGGTCGCCTCCGGAACGAACCGTTCATGGCGATCGGACCTCCCGGCAAGTGGCTGGAAACCTGCAACGCCGGAGAGGGACCGGGCAACCCGTACGGTGACGTCGAGTGCGGCAACTGGTACGGGCGTTCCCTCTCGGGCTGGTCCTTGCTCCTCGCCCTCCAGGGCTTCCACCACGACGGTCCGGCGGGGCTGCTCCGCTTCGAGCCGCGCTTCTCGCCGAAAAACCACCGTTCGTTCTTCACCGCCGGCGACGCCTGGGGCCAGTACTCGCAGAAGGTCGTCCGCGGCAAGCCGCGCGTGACGTTGAAGCTCGGCTACGGCACCCTGCCGCTCAGGCGCCTCGAGGTGGGAGGACTGGGCAAGGTCGCGAAGACCGGGTTCAGGGTGCTCCTGGGTGGCCGGGCCGTAAAGGGTGCCAAGGCCAGGTTCGCCAACGGCCGGCTCGTGGTCGAGTTCGGCCGTGACCCGGGACTGAAGGCGGGAACGAAACTGGTCGTCAAATGAGAAGAGGCCCCGCCGGAGCGGGGCCTCTCTTCGTTCGGTCTCGCCGGGCCCGGCCTACTTGAGGTCGAAGCGATCGGCGTTCATCACCTTGGTCCAGGCGGCGATGAAGTCGCTCACGAACTTGTCCTTGGCGTCGTCGCAGGCGTAGACCTCGGCCAGGGCGCGCAGCTCCGAGTTGGAGCCGAACACCAGGTCGACCCGGGTGCCGGTCCACCCGTTCGAGGACTCGAACGTGGTCGAGTTCTCGTCGGCCGGCTTCCATTCGGTCTCGATGGAGAGGAGGTTCACGAAGAAGTCGTTCGTGAGGGTCTCCGGGTTCCTGGTCAGGACGCCGTGGGTCGAACCGCCGGTGTTCGCACCGAGGACCCGCAGGCCGCCGATCAGCACCGTCATCTCCGGCGCGGTCAGGCCGAGCAGGTTGGCGCGGTCGATCAGCAGGTACTCCGCGGGCAGGGAGTGATTGCCCGAGTCGTAGTTGCGGAAGCCGTCGACCTTGGGCTCCAGGTAGGAGAACGACTCGACGTCGGTCTGCTCCTGGGTCGCGTCACCGCGGCCCGGCGTGAACGGGACCGCGACCTCGTGGCCGGCCCTGCGGGCGGCCTCCTCCACGGCGGCGCAGCCCGCGAGGACGACGAGGTCCGCGAACGAGACCTGCTTCGAGTCGTTGGCCTCGTTGAACTCGGCCTGGATGCCCTCCAGGGCGGTGATCACCGTGGCCAGGTTGGCCGGGTCGTTCACCGGCCAGCTCCTCTGCGGCTCGAGACGGATGCGACCGCCGTTGGCGCCGCCCCGCATGTCGCTCGCGCGGTAGGAGCTCGCCGCGGCCCAGGCGGCCGAGACCAGCTGCGAGATCGAGAGGCCGGTGCCGAGGATCTTCTCCTTCAGGGCGGCGGTGTCGACCTCGTCGATCAGCTCGTGCTCGACGGCCGGGATCGGGTCCTGCCAGAGCAGGTCCTCCTCCGGGACCTCCGGGCCGAGGTACCGCGTCTTCGGGCCCATGTCGCGGTGGGTCAGCTTGAACCACGCGCGGGCGAAGGCGTCCGAGAACGCCTCCGGGTCATCGAGGAAGCGGCGCGAGATCTTCTCGTACTCGGGGTCGAACCTGAGGGCCAGGTCGGTGGTGAGCATCCGCGGCTCGCGGGCCTTCTCCGGGTCGTGCGCCTCGGGGACCATGTCCGCGCCCGCACCGTTCTTCGGCCGCCACTGGTGGGCGCCCGCCGGGCTGGTCGTGAGTTCCCACTCGTAGGCGAACAGGATGTGGAAGAACTCGTTGTCCCACCGGGTCGGGTGGTAGGTCCAGGTCACCTCGAGGCCGGACGTGATCGTGTCGGCGCCGGCGCCGGACTTGTAGGTGTTCTTCCAGCCGAGTCCCTGCTCCTCGAGCGGGGCGGCCTCGGGCTCGGGGCCGACGTACGGCTCGGGGTTGGCGGCGCCGTGGGTCTTGCCGAAGGTGTGGCCGCCGGCGATCAGGGCGACCGTCTCCTCGTCGTTCATGGCCATGCGGCCGAACGTCTCGCGGATGTCCTTCGCGGCGGCGACGGGGTCCGGGTTGCCGTTCGGGCCTTCCGGGTTCACGTAGATGAGGCCCATCTGGACCGCGGCGAGGGGGTTCTCGAGGTCGCGCTCACCGGTGTAGCGCTCGTCGCCGAGCCACTCCTTCTCGGGGCCCCAGTAGACGTCCTCGTCGGGCTCCCACTCGTCGACGCGTCCGCCGGCGAAGCCGAAGGTCTTGAAGCCCATCGATTCGAGGGCGACGTTGCCCGCCAGGATCATCAGGTCGGCCCAGGACAGCTTGCGACCGTACTTCTGTTTGACCGGCCACAGCAGGCGGCGGGCCTTGTCCAGGTTGGCGTTGTCGGGCCAGCTGTTCAGCGGGGCGAAGCGCTGCTGGCCGTGGCCGCCGCCACCGCGGCCGTCCGTCACCCGGTAGGTGCCGGCCGAGTGCCAGGCCATGCGGATGATCAGCGGGCCGTAGTGGTTGAAGTCCGCGGGCCACCAGTCCTGGGAGGTGGTGAGGACCTCGTTGATGTCCTTCTTGACCGCGCTCAGATCGAGCGACTCGAACTCCTTGGCGTAGTCGAAGTCCTCGCCCATCGGGTTCCGCTCGGCGGTGTTCTTGGCGAGGATGTTGATGTTGAGGCGGTTCGGCCACCACTCGCGGTTGCTGCCACCCTCGACGGGGTGGGGGATGCGGTCGTGGGCGACCGGGCAACCGCCGGATTCTTCCTCGTTCATCTCGCCGACTACGGCGTCGGGCTGCTCGTGTTCAGACACGGGTTTCCTTTCGGGGGTTTTGGTCGTTGGCTTCGGCCGCGCACCTGGGACAGAGCCCGCGGTACACGACCTCGGCCTCCTCGATCACGAAGCCGTGGTCATCGGAGGCCGTAAGGCAGGGGGCCTCGCCGACCGCACAGTCGACGTCGGCGATGGTGCCGCAGGAGCGGCAGACGATGTGATGGTGGTTGTCGCCCACCCGCGACTCGTAGCGGGCGACCGACCCGGGGGGCTGGATGGTGCGGATCAGTCCCGCCTCGGTCAGGACCTTGAGCACGTCGTACACGGCCTGATGCGAGACGTCGCCGACCTCCTCGCGGGCCGCCTCGATGATCGAGTTGGTGTCCGCGTGTGGATGGTCGTGCACCGCCGCGAGCACTGCCACGCGGGGCCGGGTGACCCGAAGGTCGGACCGTCGCAGCAGATCTTCGTATTCCCGGGTGGAGGGCACGGCCCGCACTCTAGCGCTTTTCTTGAATCAATCAAGTTACGGTCCGGGCACACAACCGCTTGACTGCTGCATCACCCCCGGAATAGGTTCGAAGGGCAAACACGAGCCGGTGACGGCAGGACCGGCAGCGAGGCGGAGATGAATAGAACAGTCTGGACTCGGCGAGGGATTGCCACGGCCACGACGTTGGTGCTTGCAGCGGCGGCGGTCCTGTTCGCTCTTCTACCCACACCCGCGTCGGCGGTCCTGTCCGGGGAGAACGGCCGGATCGTCCTGGTCAGCGGCAGGCCCCCGGAGACCGACGCGACGGCACGGCTCTACCTGTTGCCGGTACCCAGCTCGATCGGCGGCGGCACCCTGAGTGCCCCCATCGTGCCCCCGGGCGGGCAGTACCGTCACCCGAGCTGGTCGCCCGACCGGACCAAGATCGTCTTCGCGAACGGGACCGGCGGCGTATTCGACCTCTTCGTGATCGACCTCGAGGCCGGCACGGGCCCGGTCCAGATCACGCCGACCGAATCGCCCACCAACCTGAGCGCCGACCGGCCGGCCTGGTCGCCGGACGGTTCGACCATCGTGTACGAGCACCAGCCATCGGCCGGCAGCACGGACCGGCACATCCGCGCCCAGCCTGCAAACGACCTCCAGCTCCCGATTCCGACCACCGACCTGACCGCGCCCGGTGGCCCCTTCGAGGGCAAGCCCGCCTGGAGTCCCGACTCCCAGACGGTGTACTTCCATCGCGGTGATCCCCAGACCGCCGGCAACAGCGACATCTACCGCAAGCCCGCGGCCGGTGGCACGGAGACCCTGGCGATCCCGGATTCCGGCATCAGCGAGGCCCAGCCTTCGATCTCGCCCGAGGGCGATCGCATCTGTTACACGCTGACGAACGGCGGCTTCAACGCGACCGCCGACGTGGTGGTCGCGCCGCTCGCCAACCCGGCCAATGCGGCCATCGTGTCCAAGTCGCTAGTACAGGGCGACTACAACTGCACATGGTCCCCCGACGGCACGCTGGTCGCCTACGTGAACGGCATCTTCGGGGCCGGCCGCCTGGTGATGGTGAAGGCCGACAACACGAGTCCGTTCGAGATCGAGCTGACGGACGCGCCCGGCTTCGACGGAAACCCCGACTGGGCTCCCGACGGCCGGCCCACGTGCGACGACCTGACGGTCGAGACCGGGCAGGATGAGCCGGTCACGTTCCCCGTCGAGTGCGTCGACACCGGCCCGGAGTACGAGAAGACCGAGGTGTTCGAATTCGCCCAGACCCAACCCACCCGGGGCACCCTGACCCAGGAACTGGCCGGGGACCCGTTCACGTACACCCCGGATCCGGGCTTCAGCGGGACCGATCAGTTCGAGGTGTCGAGCTTCGACGAGCTCGGGTTCGGCACCGACACGGGTGTGGTCACGATCAACGTGAAGGCACCGGTCGTAACCCCCGAAGCCAGGTGCGCCGGGCTGACCGCGACGGTGAAGGGCACGGCAGGCCGGGACGTGCTCACGGGCACGCCGGGGCGTGACGTGATCGCCGCCTTCGGCGGCAATGACCTGGTCATCGCCCTCGGCGGAAACGATGTCGTGTGCGGGGGCGCCGGCAACGACCGGATCCTCGGCGGGGGAGGCAAGGACCGGCTGATCGGGGCACGGGGCAGGGACGTGCTGAACGGCGGCCGCGGGGCCGACCGGCTCCAGGGAGGCCCCGGACGGGACCGCCTGTCGGGTGGACCGGGCCCGGACCGTCTCCTGGCCGGTCCGGGCCGGGACGTCTGCAAGGGCGGACCGGGTCGTGACAAGGGCAGGAGCTGCGAACGCAAAGCCGGGATCCCGTGAGGCGGGCGAGCCCGGTTCTGGCCGGGCTGCTCTTCCTCCTTTTGGTCGCCGGCGCGCGGGCGGGCCCGGACCGGATCATCTACAACTGCCATTCCGCGACCATCGTCCAGGACCTCTGTGTGATCGATCCCGATGGTGGTTCGCCGGTCAACCTGACCGAGACCAACCTCGCCGCCGAGACCCAGGGTGCCTTCTCGCCCGACGGCGGGCGGATCGCCTTCTTCGCCAACTACGAGGGCGGCAACGATCTCTTCGTGGCCCCGGCCACCGGCGCCGACTCGGCCGACAACATCTCCCAGACCGAGGACAGCTGGGAGAGCGGGAGGCCGGCCTCCTGGTCTCCCGACGGTTCCAGGCTCGTCTACGGGACCTACTACTTCTCGAGTGCCCCGCCGAACCTCGGCAACGACGTGATGGTCAGCCCTTCGTCGGGGCTGACTCCTCCCGTCCCGTTCGGATCGACCCAGGCCCAGGAGAGCGCGCCCGAGTTCTCCCCGGACGGCACGAAGATCGCCTACGCGAGCCGCGGTTCGGGAATCAACGGCGTGATGGTCGGGCCGGCCGACGGGTCTTCCCCGCCCGCCCTCCTGAACGGTGCGGGTCTCGGTCTGGCCCCCAGGTGGTCGCCGAACGGGGACCGGATCCTGATGGAGTACACGCCTCTCGGACCGAGTCCCTCGACGGTCCGGATCGTCCGCGCGGACGGCTCCGGCCAGTTCGTCGACCTCGAGACCTACGCGACGATCACGAACGAGTTCGACTGGTCCCCCGACGGGAGCAAGGTGGTCTGGCCCACCAATGACAACGAGATCCGGGTCAACTCCTCCACGAACCCGGACGACTTCAACCAGTTCGATCCGGGTGACATGCTCGTGGTCAGGAACACGAGGTTCTCGCCGGACGGATCCCGGATCCTCTTCGAGGGGCGCTTCGCGGACAACGAGGACTTCTACAGCCAGCTCTTCATCGTTCCCGCCACCGGTGGCACGGCGACGCCGGTCACCGCCGGGACGGTGAACGCGGACGGGTCCAGCTGGATGCCCCGGAGCGCGGGACCCACCGGGCCGACCGGACCGACGGGACCCACCGGGCCGACGCGGCCGCCGAAGAAGGTCAGATTCGCCCAGTTCCGTGGCACGATCGCCTACGTGCCCGGCGGGCCCATGCTGATCGCCGGCGTCAACTGCAACGCGCAGGGGAGCCTCGGGACGAACCCGATCTGCCGCTACAGCGGCAACGGCAAGAGCAGCGCGACGGCCGGGCGTTCGATCACGGCCGGGACCAGCGCCCGCAAGAAGAGGAAGGTCGTGATCGCGAGGGGTTCGCTGAAGGTGAAGGCCGGCAGGAAGAAGCGTTTCTTCATGAAACCGACCAGGGCGGGCAAGCGAATCCTGAAGCCGGGCCGCCGGGTCAGGATGCGGGTCACGATCAGGCAGCGGATCAAGGGCCAGAAGACCCGCACGATGTCGAAGACAGTGGTCGTGAAGGTGAAGCGCCGGGGCTGAACCCGTCGTCATTCACGGCGTCCCTTGATTATTTATTGGTCGTCCGTTTATTATTCCCCGCATGAGTGAGAACGGGGTTTCCAACGGGAACGGAGAGGTGGAGTTCAAGACCGAGGACGAGGCGCTGCAGGTCCTCCTGGACGGTGACATCGACAAGGTCATGTCGGGGCTCGAACGGATCATCGAGGCGGCGCCCTCCTACGAGAAGCTGTTTGCGCGCTGGCAGCGGCAGCACTGGTCGACCGAGGACTTCGACTTCACCGAGGACGCGCGGCAGTGGAACGACCCGGACGTCATGACGGAGGAGGAGAAGAAGTTCATGCTGTTCGGCTTCTCCCAGTTCTTCCTCGGCGAGGAACGGGTGACGGTCGAGCTGCTCCCGTTCGCGATCGCGGCGCCCTCGCACGAGGCGAAAGCCTTCCTCACCACCCAGATCTCGGACGAGGCCAAGCACATGGTCTTCTTCGACCGCTTCTATCGCGAGGTCCTGGGCATGAAGGCCGCGGACATCGGGGCGATGCTCGAGACGCAGCGGCCGAACGTGAACAAGGACTGGGAGACGCTCTTCGATGGCATCCTCCACGACTGCGCCGAACGGCTCCGGCTGGATCCCACCGACTTCCCGGCGCTGGTCCGCGGCGTGACCGTGTACATGATCGTGATCGAGGGGACGCTCGCCCTTACCGGGGCGCGCTTCATAGTCAAATCGCTCAAGGAACGCGACTGGCTGCCCGGCTTCGTCGCCGGCTTCACCGCCGTGAACCGCGACGAGTCACGCCACGTCGGGTTCGGCGTCAAGTTCCTCGCCGATGCGATCAAGGCCGACCCCGCCAACGCGAGGATCGTCGAGGACACCCTCAAGGAGTGCCTGCCGATCGCGCCCCTCGTGTTCGCGCCGTCCTGGGTGGATGACCCCTACAGCTTCGAGACGCCCTTCTACCACTCGTCCGAGGTCTTCGCCTACGCCATGAAGTCGCTCTCGAAGAAGCTCGCGGCGATGGGCCTCGATCCCGCCATGCTGACCGGCGACCCGGCCTGAGCCCCGGATTGGCGGCCGAGGCGGAGAGAGCACCGAGGGGTCCCGGCAGGCCGTCGACGGGTGCCCGCGAGCGGGTGCTCGGGGCCGCCCTCGAGACGCTGCTCGAGGAGGGCTACGCGGGCCTCACGTACGCCAAGGTCGCCGTCCGGGCGGGGGAGAACAAGTCGCTGATCTCCTACTACTTCGGCTCCAGGCAGGGCCTGGTCGCCGAGGTCGCCCAGGTCGTGGGCGAGCGCATCACCGCGGAGGTCGTGGCGGAGCTGGACGACGTCGACACGGTCGAAGCGATCGCCGAGGGCATGGTCACCGGCCTCTGGAAGGTGATGGACGACGATCCGCGCATGGCCCGCCTCTACTTCGACCTGAGTGCCGTCTCGGTCGTCGACGACGCGATCCGCGCCGCCGTCCACACGGTGAAGGACCGGTGGCGGGAGGTGATCGCCGGTTACCTCGTCGAAGCCGGCGTCCGGGAATCCGACGTGCCCGCGGTGGGGACCTACCTGATGGCCGGAGTGGAAGGGCTGGCGATCGAGCGGCTCGAGGGATATGAGCCGGAACGGCTGGAAGCCGCCCGGCGCATCTTCATCCGCTCGGCGGCGCTGGCGGTCTAGGCGTCGAGGACCTGGTGGGCGAAGCGGACCGACATGGCTCCGTCGCCGACCGCACCGGCCACCCGCTTCGACGCCCCGGCGCGCACGTCGCCCACCGCGAAGACGCCCGGGTGGACCGTCTCCAGTAGGTGCGGCCGGCGGTCGGTGAGCGGCCAGGCGAACCGGCCGTCGCAGTTGGCGGCTCCCTCGCCGCAGAGCAGGTAGCCGGACGGATCGGCCGCCAGCATGCGTGACGCGGCCTGCGTGCAGGGGTCGGCCCCGATCATCACGTAGACCGCGACGCAGTCGTACTCGCTCTGGCTGCCGTCCCGCTTGTCGCGCAGGGTGACCGAGTCGACCGTGGCGTCCCCGTTCACCGAGACGACCTCGGTCTCGGTCATGATCTCCACGTTCTTCGCCTTCTCCAGGCGGTCGACGAGATAGTTCGACATCGTCGACGCGAGCCCCTCGCCCCGGATCACCACCCTGACGCACTTTGCCCTGGTGGCCATGTGGGCGGCGGCCTGGCCGGCGGAATTGCCGCCGCCGATCACGACGACGTTCTGCCCGGCGGCGCGGACCGCGTCCGCGGGCATCGCGGCGTGGTAGACGCCCGCGCCCATGAAGCGGTCGATGCCCTCGGCGTTGAGCACCCGCCAGTCGGCACCGGTCGCCATGACCAGCGAGCGCGCGAGCACGTACTGGCCGTCGTCGAGGTCGACCCGCACGAGTCCCTCGGGCCCGTTGGCGAGCTCCACCGCACGATGGAAGCTGGAGATCTTCGCGTTGAACCGGCGGGCCTGGAGCGTGGCCCGCGTGGTCAGCTCCCGCCCGGAGAGGCCGGCGGGGAACCCGAGGTAGTTCTCTATCCGGGTGCTCGTCCCGGCCTGGCCGCCCGGTGCCCAGGATTCGGCGACGAACGTGCTGAGTCCCTCCGATCCCCCGTAGACCGCGGCCGCGAGTCCGGCGGGCCCGCCGCCCAGCACCACGAGGTCGAAGCGCTCGCCGTCGACCTCCTGACGCAGGTGGAGGGTGCGGGCAACCTGGGCGGTGGAGGGGTTCTGCATCACCTCCCGGGCGTGGAGCAGGACCGGGGTCTCCTCCTTGGGGATGCCGAGCCACTCCAGCATCGCGTCCGCCTCGGGGTCGTTGTCGACGTCGTACCACTTGACCGGCAGGAGGTTGCGCTCGAGCAGGTCCCGAACCTCGAACGCGCGCCGCGAGCCGCGGTCGGCGATCAGCCGGATCACGCCGTTGCCGCGTTCCTCGTGCCAGGCCCTGCGGGCCAGCAGGGTCTCGAAGATGTGCTCGCCGAGTTCGGGCCAGCGGAGCACCATCTCGCGGAGGCACTCGCGCTGCATCACCAGCACGTCGGTCGGTTCGACGGCGACGCAGGCGCTGATGGTCGGCTCGCCCGTGAAGACGGCGATGTCGCCGACGAAGGTCGGGGCGTCAGCCCGAACAGATCCTCGAGGAGGAGGAAATCGACCTCCTCTTCCACGCGCTCTCCGACCGGACGCGGCGGGACATCATGGGAAAGGTCAGCGTCGGCGAACAGTCCGTCTCCGGGCTCGC
>Ga0182743_1001607_pt1 | contig 21637 bp, 20 predicted proteins | sample eDN3rd30CKraftOP_FD_128522 | JGI IMG/M metagenome (GOLD analysis project Ga0182743, IMG submission 128522) | Enriched Organic Plus compost microbial communities from Emeryville, California, USA - eDNA 3rd pass 30_C Kraft OP (version 2) (version 2) ... | reverse complement strand
GCCGGTCACGTCGTCGACGTGCCGAATCAGCGGTCCTGGGGCGCGATCCTCGGTGAGGGATCCTGGCGCTACGAGGGCGACGACCGACGGGTTCTGAGGGCGCCGCGACCGGAGTCCGTCGCGCATGCCTTGGTGGCCACCGGATTCAACTACGTACCCGAGGTGCGCGAGCGCCAGGCCATCGCGGTCGCACGCCTGCTGCCCCAGGTGCGTGACATCCGACGGATCGGTTCGGCGGCGATCGATCTGTGCGGACTCGCCGAAGGCTTCTACGACGCCTATGTGGAGCAGGGACTCTACCCTTGGGACCTCGCCGCGGGGGGCCTGGTGGCGTCCGAGGCAGGCCTCCTGATCAGCGGTCTCGACGGTCCGCCCGACCACCGGCTCGTGATGGCCGCACACCCCTCGATCGCGGAGGAATACTTCGGGCTCGTCCGTGCTTGTGGGTTCTAGGCATGGCCTCGATCGACCAGTTGGACGCGTGTGACAGAATCTGGCCGACTTCGAATAACGACGAGGCCTGAAGAACCGAGGGAGAAGTACAGAGATGGCGACCGACTACGACGCACCGCGCAAGACTGACGAGGATCAGTCCGAGGACAGCATCGAGGAGCTGAAGGCGCGTCGTCACGAGAAGAACTCGGGCAAGGTCGACGAGGACGAGACCGAAGCGGCCGAATCATTCGAGCTGCCCGGCGCCGACCTGTCGCACGAGGAGCTCGCCGTCCAGGTCGTGCCCAAGCAGAGCGACGAGTTCACCTGTTCGTCCTGCTTCCTGGTGCATCACCGCAGCCAGCTGGCCTCGGAGAAGAACGGCGTCCTGATCTGCCGCGACTGCGCGCTCTGACCCACGTCCAGCGCGGTCACCGCTGAGGAGTCACTCGTTGGTGGCGAGGAGTCACTGGTTGGTGGTGAGGAGTCACTCGTTGCGCGAGCCTGGCGACCGAACCTTGACCGACTGGCTTGAGTGCTCGCGTGGCTCGGGTTCGTGGGATCGCGACTCGACCGGTTTCTCGGCTTCGTGAGGTTCCGTGGCTGAGGCGCGTCGTGGATCTCGCGTCACGGCTTGCTTGCGTTGCGTGGCGCTCACCAAGTCACACAGATCGCACTCGCGAGCATTCAGCTGACGGACTGTCGTTCGTCTCACCAGCTCGCGAGAGCGACTCTGTGACTCGTGAGCGCGACCCGTGGTCACCTCACACGTGGTCACCTTTCGCGGGATCACCTTCCACGTGGTCACCTTGCACGGAGTCACCACACCCCGTGGTCACGTTTTACGTGATGGCGTTTCCTTCGGTTGCTGGCTTGCGAGGGGTTTCATGCCGGGCGGGAGTTCTCCCGTGGACCGCACCCAGTAGCTCGCCGTACCGCGGCGGATGCCGGTCTTGACCAGTTCGGTCACACTGCCGCCGACGATGGCCCACAGCACGGCCTCGCGCGTCGAGACGTCGGGGTGGCGGCCCGTGGCAGGTGGCTGCTTACCCGACAGCCCGCGCCACGCCACCGCCGTGGCGCGGGTCGCCAACGCACCTCCCACCACCGTGGCGGCACGGTCCATCAGCTTCCAGGTGCGCTTGCCGGCGGGCTTGGCCTTGGACTTGTCCTTGGTCGGTGCGTCGGTCTTGCGGTCACGCTTCTTGGCCACGGTGGCTGATCTCCTCGGATCGGGCGGTACGGGAGTCGGCCTCCGCATTGACGGCCGCGGCGAACTCGTCGGGATGTCGCGACGAGATGAGCCAGTAGGGCGCGGGGTCCCTCGGATCGGCCACGTGCACGAGCACCCCGCGGTCGAGATAGGGCCGCGTCACCAGATAGGCCCGGGCGTCGGCCTCGACGCCGAGGCGGCGGCGATAGTCGTCGCGGTGCAGTGCCTCGGCCGGACCGAGATGTGCCGCCTCCAAGAAAGCGCGCCCGACGCGTAGACCGCTCTCGTCGCGTTCGACCAGAACCGATCCGTAGCGTGCCACCGCAGCGATGGAGGCGACCAGAATGACCACGAAGGTCGCCGCGGCCGCGACGCGGGTCGTGGCGACCAGGACGATCCAGCCGAAGATCACGGCGTTGACGACACAACCGGCCCACCACGTGGGCGGAGCCGAGAGTCGCTCGCGGTAGCTCGTCACGTCTCCAGGGTAGTCAGAACGCGGGTAGGGTCGAGCGCATGCCCGAGATCTCGATCCGGCGGCTCGATCCGGAGTTGCCGCTGCCTGCGTACGCCCATCCCGGTGATGCGGGCGCCGACCTGTTGAGCACGGTCGACGTCCAGATCGCGCCCGGTGAGCGTGTCCTGGTGCCGACCGGCATCGCGATGGCGCTGCCTGACGGGTACGCGGCGTTCGTGCAACCCCGGTCGGGGCTGGCGCTGCGTCACGGGCTGTCGATCGTCAACACGCCCGGGACGATCGACTCCGGCTATCGCGGCGAGATCAAGGTGTTGCTGATCAACCACGATCACCGCGACACCGTGCAGATCGCCCGCGGCGACCGGATCGCGCAGCTGATCGTGCAGCGCGTCGAGCAGGTGACGTTCGTCGAGGCCGAGGCGCTCGACGACACACGGCGCGGCGCGGGCGGCTACGGTTCCACGGGCGTCCAGACAGTCACGGGAGGAAACAGCTGATGGCGATCCTGCGTCGCAAGAACAGCGAAGCCGACGACCCGGGCCGAGCACACCCGGGCAAGGCCGAACCGAACGAAGCGGTCGACGAAGTCGCCCAGCCCGACGACGCGGCCGACCCCCGGGCCGGGGGGCCCTGGGACGTCAGTGAGCGCGAGACCGAGGACGATCCGTCGTACGTCGATCTCGGTGCGCTGCGGGTCCGTGGCCGGCCCGGCATGGAGGTGCGTCTGCAGTCCGATGCCGACGACGACCGGATCGCCGCTGCCCTCATCGTCACGGAGGACTCGGCCCTGGAGCTGAGAGCATTCGCCGGTCCCAAGTCGCCCGGGCAGTGGGAGGTCGTACGGGCCGACCTCGTCGAGGAGGTCGGCCGGCTCGACGGTGCGCACGAGGAGGCCGACGGACCCTTCGGCACCGAACTGCGGATTCGTATCCCGGTCACGCTCGACGACGGCCAGGAAGGCTTCCAGCCCAGTCGCATCGTCGGCATCGACGGGCCGCGGTGGATGCTTCGGGCGACCTTCCTGGGCCGCTCGGCGCTCGAGCCGTCCGATGACGATGTCCTGATCGACACGCTGCGCGACGTCGTCGTGGTGCGCGGGGCCGAGGCGATGCTGCCTCGCGAGGCGTTGCTGTTGACTGCGCCCGAGACCGCGATCGTGCCCGGTGCCGAACCGGACGCCGACTCGGGCACCGGCGCCGAGTAGATTGACAGGTATGGCACGTCTGCTCGGTCGGTCCCGCGATCGCCGCCTGGTCAGTGAGGACGATGACGACCTCGAGCTGAGGGAGAGCGCCGCCGAGGCCGGTTGCGGCCTGATCGCCACGTGCCGTGACCGCACGATGGCCACGATCCACGGCGAGTTGCGCTCGGTGACACTGCGCCCTGTCGACGGCGTCTCGGCGCTGGAGGCCGAGCTGTACGACGGATCGGAGGCGGTGACGCTGATCTGGCTGGGTCGCCGGCGCATCGAGGGCATCGAGGTCGGTCGGCGGCTCACCGCATACGGACGCATCGGGCGGCGCCGGGACGAGCGCATCATCTACAACCCGCGATACGACCTCGGCGCCTGATGACCCCTGGAACCCCGGCGTCCGGCGACAAGACGCCGGCGGACTTCTCGACCGTCGAACAGATCGTCCGCACGCAACTGGCCAAGGCACTCGGCGGGCGGCGAGGCGTGCTCGAGGGCGCGATTCCCACGATCTTGTTCACGGTCCTGTTCCTGGTGACCCACGATCTGAGGACCTCGCTGGTGGCCAGCGTGGCCGTCGCGGTCCTAGCGGTCGTGGTGCGTGTCCTCCAGCGCTCGACCATCCAGTTCGCGCTGAACGCCCTGTTCGGCATCGCGATCGCGGCCGTGTTCGCCGCTCGGGCCGCGAACAGCGGCGGTACGCCCGAGGATGCCGCGCGCGCGTTCTTCACCCCCGGCCTGATCTACAACGGCGGTTATGCGGCGGTGCTGATCCTGACGATCCTGATCGGCTGGCCGCTGGTCGGATTCCTGGTCGGCAGCGTGGCCGGTGATCCGACCGCCTGGCATCGCGACCGGCCCCTGGTGCGGCTGTGCTCCCAGCTGACCTGGGTCCTGGCGGCGCCCTGCATCCTGCGGGTCGCCGTCCAGCTGCCGCTGTGGCTGGACCATCGAGTCGGTCTGCTCGGCACCGCGAAGGTACTGATGGGCTGGCCCCTGCAGGTCGCGGCGTTCGCCGTCATGGGCTGGCTGCTGAGCCGCAATCGCACGCCGGCCGATGCCGGAACCGTCGATGCACTGACCGCCGAGGCGACCGGGCCCCGAGACGACGAAGGAGAACACGGCCGATGAGCGCGTACTGGATCACGATCTATCACGACGTGACCGACGACCAGAAGATGGCGGCCTACGCGCAGCTCGCGGGTCCGGCGATCGAGGCCGGGGGCGGCCGCTTCCTGACCCGTGGTCTGCCTGAGCACACGTACGAGGCCGGCCGGGTCACGCGCACCGTCACGGTCGAGTTCCCCGACATGGAGTCGGCTCGTGCGGCGTACGACAGCCCGGCGTATCAGGAGGCGTTGGTCGCCCTCGACGGCGCCGCCGTCCGCGACATGCGGCTGGTGCCGGGCACCTAGGTCTTGGGCGAGAGCAGGCGCGCGATGTCGGTCTCGGCGTGCTCGGTGGTGACGATGAGCAGTTCGTCGCCGGCCTCGAGCGACCGGTCCGGATCGGGCGTCTGGATGGTCGTGTCGCGCAGGATCGCCACCAGGGCGGCCTCGGCAGGCCACGGCACCTCGTTGACGCGCTTGCCGACGAACGGCGAATGATCGGGCATCGTCAGCTCGACCAGATTGGTCTCGCTCTGCCGGAACGTGAACAGCCGCACCAGATCGCCGACCGTCACGGCCTCCTCGACGAGCGCGGACATCAGGCGCGGGGTCGAGACGGAGACGTCGACACCCCACGATTCGCTGAACAGCCATTCGTTGCTCGGGTGATTGACCCGCCCCACCGTGCGCGGCACCGCGAACTCGGTCTTGGCCAGCAGCGACGTCACCAGATTGGCCTTGTCGTCGCCTGTGGCGGAGATGACCACATCACATGATTCGAGCTGGGCCTCCTCCAGCGACGACATCTCGCAGGCATCGGCGAGCAGCCACTGGGCCTCAGGCACCAGATCGGATCGGATCGAAGCCGGGGACTTGTCGATCAACAGGACCTCGTGGCCGTTGCCGATGAGCTCCTGGGCGACCGAGCGGCCGACCGCACCGGCCCCCGCGATGACGACGCGCATCAGTAGGCCTCTCGATCGTCGTGTCCCGGTCCGCTCTCGATCGCGCGATGAGCGGCGCCGGCGTCCTGCTCGAGCATGAAGACGCTCAAGTAGTCGCCCTCCTGGATGACGGTGTCGTCGGTGGCGATGACACCGGTGCCCAGGCGCCTCAGGAACGCGACGCGCGATCCCGTGGCGGCCTCGAGCTCGTCGATGCGCTGCCCGATCCAGGCCGTGGGGGCGTAGATCGTGTCGAGTCGGACCTCGCCGCTCTGATCGCGCCAGGCCGGCTCGGTGCCGTCGGGCACGAGGCGTCGCAACACCTGATCGGCCGCCCAGGGCACCGTGGCGACGGTGGGGACGCCGAGTCGTTCGTAGACCTCGGCGCGACCCGGGTCGTAGATGCGGGCGACGACATTGGAGACGTCGAACTGCTCGCGCGCGACACGCGCGGAGATGATGTTGGAGTTGTCGCCGCTCGACACGGCGGCGAACGCGTCGGCGCGCTCGATGCCGGCCTCGCGCAGGACGTCTCGATCGAAGCCCATGCCGGTGACGGTGGTGCCCTGGAAATCGGGGCCGAGCCGTCTGAACGCGTCGGGATTGGAGTCGATCACCGCGGTCGAATGGCCTCGGGTCTCGAGGTTGCGGGCCAGGGCGGAGCCGACACGGCCACATCCCATGATCACGATGTGCACGGCACGACGCTACACCGCTCGGCCGATGCCCTCTCTCGGGTCTAGCATCGTCCCTCGTGAGCATCCTCGGGTCCGCGAAGCGGGCGCTGGTCGGTCGCAAGCTGCGCAGCACGCAGCTGGGCGAGACCCTGCTTCCCAAGCGCATCGCCCTGCCGGTGTTCGCCAGCGACGCGCTGTCGTCGGTGGCGTACGCGCCGGACGAGATCTTCCTGACCCTGTCGATGGGCGGGCTGTCCGCGTACGCGTTCAACTGGAAGATCGGCATCGCGGTCGCGGTCGTGATGCTCACGGTCGTGGCGTCGTACCGGCAGAACGTGCACGCCTATCCGTCCGGCGGCGGCGACTACGAGGTCGCGACCGTGAATCTCGGGCCGGCCGCGGGGCTCACGGTCGGCAGCGCGCTCCTGGTCGACTACGTCCTCACGGTCGCCGTGTCGATCTCGTCCGGCGTACAGAACGCCACGTCGGCGCTGACCTTCCTGAACGGTCACGAGGCGACCGCGGGCGCAGCGCTGGTGCTGATCTTGATGGCGATGAACCTGCGCGGCACCAAGGAATCGGGTAAGGCGTTCGCGGTGCCGACGTATCTGTTCATGATCGCCATCATCACGATGGGCATCTGGGGCTATGCGCGTTATCTCTTGGGCAACCTCCCGAAAGCGCCCAGTGCAGATCTGACGATCGCTCCCGAAGGCGCATACGAGAACGGCCTGGTGGGCATCGCGATGGTGTTCCTGCTGGCGCGGGCGTTCTCGTCGGGCTGTGCCGCCCTGACCGGTGTCGAGGCGATCAGCAACGGTGTGCCGGCCTTCCAGAAACCGAAGAGCCGCAATGCGGCGACCACACTGCTGATGCTCGGCACCATCGCGATCACGATGCTGATGAGCATCATCGTGCTCGCCGATCTGATGCACCTGCGCTATGTCGAGAACCCGGGCACGCAGTTGTTGCGCGACGGCGTACCGGTCGGCGACGGCTACGTGCAGGACACGGTCATCGGCCAGCTCGCCAAGGCACTGTACGGCGAGACGCCGCTGTTCTACCTGACCATCGCCTGCACCGGCGTGATCCTCGTCCTGGCCGCCAACACGGCGTTCAACGGATTCCCGGTGCTGGGCTCGATCCTCGCGCGCGACGGCTATCTGCCGCGCCAGCTGGACACGCGTGGCGATCGCCTGGCGTTCAGCAACGGCATCATCCTGCTCGCGCTCGCGGCGGTCGCACTGATCATCGCGTTCGACGCTCAGGTCACGAAGCTGATCCAGCTCTACATCGTGGGCGTCTTCGTCTCGTTCAACCTCAGTCAGCTCGGCATGATCCGGCACTGGACCCGGCTGCTCGCCGACGAGACGGATCCGGGCCGCAGGTCACGCATGCTCCGTTCGCGTGCGGTCAACGCGTTCGGCCTGGCGATGACGGCCACGGTGTTGGTCGTCGTGCTGATCACCAAGTTCCTGGCCGGCGCGTGGATCGCGATTCTCGCGATGGTCCTGGTGTTCGCCCTGATGCGCGGCATCAAGCGGCACTACGTGCTGGTCTCCGACGAGTTGCAGATCGACGACTCCGACATCACGCTGCCCAGCCGGGTGCACGCCATCGTGCTGGTCAGCAAGCTGCACAAGCCGACCATGCGGGCCCTGGCCTACGCGCGGGTGTCGCGGCCGAACGTGTTGGAGGCGCTGACGGTCGAACTGAACCGTGCCGAGACGGCCGAGCTCACGCGACGCTGGGACGAGCTGTCCGTTCCGGTGCCGCTCAAGGTCGTCTCGTCGCCGTATCGCGAGCTGGTGCGTCCGGTCATCAAGTACGTCAAGCAGGTGCGCAAGGCGAGTCCGCGCGACGTCATCACGGTCTACATCCCCGAGTACGTGGTCGGCCGCTGGTGGGAGCAGACCCTGCACAACCAGACGGCCCTGCGCCTGAAGGGACGGCTTTTGTTCATGCCCGGAGTGATGGTCACGAGCGTGCCCTATCAGCTCAGTTCGGCCCGGGCCGCCCGTGAGCGTCTGAGCCACGAGCGTCCGGCACCCGGGGACGTGCGCCGTGGCTCGTGACCTCAGTGCTCGGTTCCCGCGCGGCTTCCGCTGGTCGGCGGCGACGGCGGCCTTCCAGGTCGAAGGCGCCCGCGCCGAGGACGGTCGGGGTCGTTCGATCTGGGACGACTTCGTCGACAGTCCCGGTCAGGTGCTCGACGGGTCGACCGCCGATCCGGCGTGCGACAGCTATCACCGGATCGCCGACGATGTGGGGCTGCTGTCGGAGCTGGGTGTCGATCGCTACCGGTTCTCGATCTCCTGGGTCCGGGTGCAGCCCGACGGCAGGGGAGCGGCGAACCCCGCCGGCCTGGACTATTACAGCCGCCTGGTCGACGCGCTGCTCGACGCCGGCATCACGCCGTTCCCGACGCTCTACCACTGGGATCTGCCGGTGTCGTTGCAGGCCGACGGCAGCCAGGGAGGGTCAGGATGGCTGTCGCGCGACACCGCCGAGCGGTTCGGCGAGTACGCCGCGATCGTGGCCGGCGCCCTCGGCGACCGCGTCAAGCACTGGTACACGCTGAACGAGCCGGCGTCCACGACACTCGAGGGCTACGCGATCGGCGCGCTGGCGCCGGGCGAGACCCTGCTGTTCGATGCACTCCCGACGGTGCACCATCAACTGCTCGCCCACGCGCGGGCGTGGCCGGTGTTGCGCGATCACGGGGCCGAGCAGATCGGCATCGTCAACAACCACACCCACGTGCGGCCACTGCACGACACGGAGGCCGACCTGCAGGCGGTGGCGGCATACGACGTGATCCACAACCGGATCTTCGCCGATCCGCTGTTGACCGGCGCGTACCCCGATCTCGAGGCATTCGGCCTGCCGCCGATGCCGGTCCACGACGGCGATCTGGAGGCGATCGCCGCGCCGTGCGACTTCTACGGAGTCAACTTCTACAACCCGACGACCGTCACGGCGCCGGCGCCGGACAACCCGATCGGATTCGATCTCGTCGCGACCCCCGGCGCGCCCGTGACGGGATTCGGTGAGATGTGGCCCGTCGTGCCGTCGGCGCTGGCCGATCTGCTGATCGACTTCCGGGAGCGCTACGGCGATGGCCTGCCGCCGATCGTGATCGGCGAGAACGGTGCGTCGTACCCCGAGCCTGAGCATGTCGAGGGTCCCCTCGAGGACCGTGAGCGGGTCGACTACCTGCGCGGCCACATCTCCGCGGTCGCCGACGCCGTCGAGGCAGGCGTGCGGGTCGAGGAGTACACGGTCTGGTCGCTGCTGGACAACTTCGAGTGGGCGTCCGGCTACACCCAGAGGTTCGGACTCGTGCACGTCGACTTCGACGACGCCAGCCGGACCCCGAAGCGATCGTTCTCCTGGTACCGGGACCTGATTGCGGCGGCTCGGCAGAGTAAGGCGACGTCATGACCCAGGTCGAGCGTCCCAAGGCCCGTGTGGGCGCGTCCTGGTTCACCTGGTTCACGCTGGCATGGCTGGTGATCTGGGCCATCCAGCTCACGCCGGTACAGCTGCTGATCCCGCTGCAGCTGGACTCGCCGGACGATGCCGACGGCTGGATCCGTGGCGTCGTCACCGCGGGCCTCGTGCTGGCCATCGGCGGCGTGGCGGGGCTGATCGCGGGTCCGCTGGCGGGCGCCTGGTCCGATCGCACCAAGGCCCGGATGGGACGCCGCCGTCCCTGGGCCTTGATCGGCACCTGGATCTCGGTGCTGTCGTTGGTGTTCACGGCCTTCGTCGAGGAGCCGGCGCCCGTCGCGACCGGATGGATCGGCGTGTCGGTCGGCGTGGCCGTCGCGTCGTCGGCGCTGACCGCCATGATCGCCGACCAACTCGACGAGCAACGGGGTACCGCCTCGGCCGCGATCGGCTCATCGCAGGCGGTCGGCATCATCGTCGGTGTCGCGGCGGTGACACTGCTGGGTCTGGGCGTCACCGGCGGGTACCTGCTGCTCGCCGGCCTGATCGCCGTCGCCGGCACGGCCACGTCGTTGCTCCTGCCTGATCCGGCTCCGCTGGCAGGACCGGCCGTCGAGTCCGCTGAGGCGCTCGAGGTCGAACCGCTCGAGGTGTCGGCGGTGGCCGATCCCTCGTTCCGGTGGCTGTGGGCGGGGCGCCTGATCGTCAACATCGGCAACGCGCTGAGCACCGCGCTGTTGTTCTTCTTCCTGCTCTACGGGCTCGACCGGGACTCCGACGGCGCCGAGGACGACCTGCTCCTGCTGATCGTGGTGTACACGCTGTTCGTGGTCCTCTCGTCGATCCTGGCCGGTCTGTATTCCGATCGCACCGGTCGCCGGCACGGCATCGTGATGGGCTCGGCGATCGTGCAGGCCGGCGCCGCGCTGGTGCTCGTCGTGACGCCGTCGTTCGGCATGCTGTTCGTCGGGGCTGCTCTGGTGGGCGTGGGATACGGCGCGTTCATGTCGGTGGGGCTCGCCCTGGCGACGGATCTACTGCCGGCCGAAGCCGACCACGCCCGTGATCTCGGCGTGGTGAACGTGTCGGCCAACCTCGGGCAACTGCTCGGGCCCCTGATCGGGGCGGGGCTGGTGGCGGCCTCGGGCGGATTCGCGCTGGTGTTCGCGATCTCGGCCGTCCTGTCGGTTGTCGGTGGTCTGATGACCCGCTGGATCCGGGTGCCCGCTGCGTGACACGTTTCGACAAGAGATTGAGGCGATCGGTGGTCAGAACGTGACACTCAGCGAGAACCTGCCGATCGTCGAGGTGGGGCCCGTCGCGCACGGTGGCCACTGCGTGGCCCGCCTGGACGGACAGGTGGTGTTCGTGCGGCACGCGCTGCCGGGCGAGCGGGTCCGAATCCGGGTCACTGAAAAGAACAAGCGGTTCCTGCGCGCCGACGCGGTCGAGGTGCTCGACGCCGCGCCGGGCCGGGTCCCGGCCCCCTGCCGATGGGCAGGAGAGTGCGGCGGCTGCGACTTCCAGCATGCCTCGGCGGTGACCCAGCGCGAGCTGCTCACTGCGGTGGTGCGCGAGCAACTCGAGCGGTTGGCGGGCCTGGCCTGGGAGGGTGAGGTCGAGGCGGTCGTCCCCGAGGACATCGGCTGGCGCACGCGAGTCACCTGGGCCGTCGACACCACCGGCCGCGCCGGCCTGCGCCGTCACCGCTCGCACGAGGTGGTGCCGGTCGACCGGTGCCTGATCGCCCATCCGGACCTGCCGATGGTGACCGATCAGGTGTGGGACGACCGGAGTGTCGAGGCGATCATCTCGTCGACGGGTGAACGCCTGCTGGTGACGGATGCGTCGATCTCCGACGCGATGGAGTCGCGCATCGACGGCGTGGTCGCGCGCGACGGCACGGTTCGAGCGGGCTCTGGCCGGCTGACCGAACGAGCCCGCGAACGCGACTTCCAGGTCACTGGCTCCGGATTCTGGCAGGTGCATCCGGCAGCCGCCACGACGCTGGTCGGCGCGGTGCTGGCGGGCGCTGGCGTCCGGACCGGCGATCGCGTGGTGGACCTGTATGCCGGCGTCGGGCTCTTCACCGCGTTCCTGGCCACCGAGGCGGGAACGACGGGTTCGGTCGTGTGGGTGGAGGCAGACCGAGGTGCTGCCGCCGATGCCCGGCAGAATCTCGCGGACCTGCCGACGGTCGAGATCGTCCCGCTGCGGACCGAGCAGGCGCTGCGCACAAGCGCACTCGGAGAGCGGGCCGATGTCGTCGTCCTCGACCCACCGCGCACCGGAGCCAAGCAGGCGGTCCCCGGCATCGCGGCGTTGGGGGCGCGCACGATCGTCTACGTGGCCTGCGATCCGGCGGCCCTGGCCCGTGACCTCGCCACGTTCGCAGAACACGGCTACGCGATGCAGTCGCTGCGTGCCTTCGCGCTGTTCCCCATGACGCATCACGTCGAATGCGTCGCGGTTCTCGCGCCGGCGTGATGACGCGGTTGTCGACCGGATGAGAACGTGTTCTACTTCGCCGCATGATGCGCATGCGCCTGGACGCCCAGGGCTGGGAGACGCCGATGCTCGCCGAGGACCTGGCCGGTCCCGATGATCCCTCCGGAAACCTGGTGGTCGTCGAGGTGGAGGCATGCGGGGTCCGCCACCGTGATCTGATCGATCGCGGGGGCGGGATCTCGTTCATGACGGTGCCGATCACGCTCGGCCATGAGGCGGTCGGGCGCGTCGTCGCGATCGGGCCCGATGTCACGACGTGGCGCGTGGGCGACCGGGTCGCGACGCTTCACCGCGACTCGTGCGGCACGTGCGAACGATGCGGAACGGGAGACGTCAGCCTGTGCGAGCGCGGGTTCCACGTCCTCGGGATCCTGGCCGACGGCGGCTACGCGAGTCACATCACCCTGCCCGAGCGGGCGCTCTACTCGGTGCCCGACGACGTTCCAGCGGCGGAGGCCGCGATCCTCAACTGCACCTATGGCACGGCGTTCCGAGGTCTGCGCGCCGCCGGATGCGCTTCCGGGCGAACGGTCGTCGTGACGGGAGCGTCCGGGGGAGTCGGCAGCGCGGCGGTCGAGATCGCTTCACGGATGGGCGCCAGGGTCGTCGCCGTGGTCCGTGATCGTGATCGCGTGGACTACCTGACGGCTCTGGGGGCCGATGCCGTGGTGGTCGACCCGGGTGACGGTTTCCACCGGGTGGCCGAGGTCGAGAACGCCGATCTGGTGCTGGACTGTGTCGGGGAGCCGACCTTGAACTCGTCGCTACGCAGCGTTCGGCTGGGCGGATCGATCGTGTTCATCGGGAACGTCTCCCAGGAGAGGCTCTCGCTGAACGTCGGCCTGGTCATCGTCAAGGCCCTGCGCATCATCGGCTCGAGCGGTGCCGGGCCCCGGGACATGGCGGACCTGATCGCGCTCCGAGGTAGCAGCCCGTTCGCGATGGCGATCGAGGAATGGCCGCTGCTCCGTGCCGAGGACGCCCATCGGCGCCTGCGCGGTGGGGGTGTCCCTGGGCGGCTCGTCCTGAGACCGTGACGCGACACGCGCCTGATTCTGCGTCGCTGGCCCCCACGCCGCGACGATTCACGCCAGAGTGGGGGCATGGCATTCGCTGATCCCGCATGGTGCCCGGCCTGTCGAGGCCGGCTGGACGGCTCGACCCGATGTCCCTCCTGTGGTCTGGACCTGGCCTCGCCCGAACTGGTCGAGGCGTGGCGAGCGCTTCAGCATGCCGATCAGCTCATCGAGCGTGCGGTCGCACAGCAGCGGCAGCCGGTGACCGCCCCGCCGGCGTCGATGCCACCGCCGGACCTGCCACCGCCGAACGTGCCACCGCCGAATGTGCCGGCCGGCCCGCCGCCGTCGCAGGGCTTCCCGACCTATCCGGCGCCCGGACCGGCGCCGCGTCCGACCGGGCCGGTGGCTGCGCCCCGCCCGGCGTCGTCCTGGTCGGTCGGCACCGTGCTGCTGACGCTCGGCGCCTTCGGCCTGGTGGTCGCCGCGCTGATCTTCGTGTCCCGGTCGTGGGACACGCTCGGGCTGCCGGGCAAAGCGGCGGTCATGCTCGCGGCGACGGCGGGTGCCGCGGCGGCTGCCGTCTGGGTGACGCGCCGGCCGTTGAGGGCATCGGCCGAGGCCTTGTGGGCGGTGTTCCTCGCCCTCGTGACCACGGATCTGTTCGCCGCCCGCGGTGAGGGGATGTTCGGCCTCGACGGGCTGTCGTGGCCGTGGACGTCGGTCGGCATCGGCCTGATCGTCACGGCGGTGTCGGCCTTCGTCCTGATGGCCAGCCGTGGACCGGTCGGACACGAGCTGTGGGTGCCCGGCGTGGGTGCACTCATCGGTCTCACGATCGCCTCGGCGGGGGCCTCAGGCGTCTGGGACGACGGCACGGTGTTCTGGCACTTGTTCGTCGGTCTGCTCGTGGCCGGGGTCATCGGTCTCGCGCTGCGGATCACCCGGTCGCGCCGTATCGCGATCGGCGCCCGGATCGTGGTCGCGATCTTCCTGGTGTCGGCGGCCACCGCCGCGCTGGGTGAGCTTTTCGCGCACCCGTCGGCTGATGAGCTGACGGGTGACGCCCATGGACTGCCGATGCTGATGACCGTCGCAGCGACGATCGGTATCGGTGTGGCCGTCGCCTCGACGCGGATCGCGATGGCGGCGTTGGCGTTCCTGGGCGGGGTCGTCCTGGTCACGGTCCCGGCGACCGAGGCATGGGCGCCCGAAGGCGGATTCCTGGCGCTGGCGGGCGCGGCGGCACTCCCGGCTGTCGCCGCTCTGCGTGGCCGGAACGACTGGCTGCGTGGCCTCCGCGTCGGAGTGCTCGCGGTCGTCGTCGCGCTGCTGTGCATCGCGGTGTGGTGGCTCGGTGGCCTGTCGTACGTGATCGGCCGGGCGATCGACGACCCATGGGCAGCCGACGCCAGCCGCCGGATCGTCGCCTCGGATCTCGTGGAGACCGCCTGGTGGCCCACTGCTGTGGTCGCGGCGGCCTTGCTGATCGCCGCGATCGTGCTGCCGCGCTGGCCCGAGGGGCGAGAGCACGACGGCCTGCGAGCTCCTCTCGCGATGGGTGCTGTCCTGCTCGGGGCGACCGGTGTCGTCGTCGTGGCTCGGCCCGCATGGTGGATCGCCGTCGCGGTGTTCCTGGCGATCGGCGCCGCTGCCGCTGCGCTTCAGCGGCTCCGCCCCGGAACGGGTCAAGCGCAGGCGACGGCGTGGGGGATCGGCGCGATCATCGCGACCGCCGCGGCTGCCGCCCTGGCGATCGGCGCCCAGGAGGCATCCATCGGGGGGTGGCTCGGGGGAGGACTGGTCCTGGTCGCCGTCGCGTCGGTGCGCGGATCGGCGCCGGCGTGGCCCGCGGCGTTGTGCGTGGCGCCGTTGCTCGCCGCAGGAGGTGCGGCCGCCGGTGATCTGGCCGGGGCCGAACGGGTCGGCACGATGTACACGGTCGTCCTGATCGGTCTGGTCGTGCTGGCCGCATGCGCCGTGACGCCTGGCCGACCCGACGCGTGGACCGCGGGCGAGGCCGGGGCCGCGATCACGGTCCTGGTCGGCCTGATCGGTGTGGGCGACGGTGGCCGGGCGGCACTGGCCTGGACCGTCGTCGGTGTCGTGTGCTGCGCTGTCGCCGCCCTGCGACAGGAACGCCGTGTCTACCTGGGCGCCGGTGCGGTCGCGCTGCTCGTGGCGTACGTGCTCGTCGTCGTCGACAGCAGTTTCGACGTCGTCGAGGCCTACACGCTGCCGATCGGCGTCGCGCTGTTGGCGGTCGGGCTGTGGTGGATGCGGCATCGACCCGCGAGCGGCACGTGGACCTCGCTGGGAGCGGGTCTCGTCGTATCGCTGCTGCCCAGTCTGCCTCAGGCGCTCGGCAATCCGACTGGTCTGCGGGCTCTGCTCCTGGGTGCCGCGGCCGTGATCGTGCTCGGCATCGGCGCCTGGAGGGACTGGCAGGCGCCCTTCGTCCTCGGCGCGTCCGTCGCGGCGCTGGTGCTGCTGTTCAACATCGGGCCGTACGCCAATGCGGCCCCGCGCGTCGTCGTGATCGCCGTGGTCAGTGCGGTGCTGGTGGCGGTGGGTGTCACCTGGGAGGATCGAGTCAGGGACGGACGGCGCATCGTGGCATTCGTGAAGGCGATGAGGTGACATGACTGACCTGGAAGCCGAGCAGCCTCGCACGGTCGAGCAGCTAAGACGTCTGGCCCTGCTCCAGGACACCCTGCTGTTCTGCTGTGCGTTCACCGCAGGTGCCGTCGTGTACGGCGTCGTGCGTGGGCTGGCCGCGCTGATCGGCGACGCCTCGGGCGACTTCTGGGACATCAGCCTGTCGGATCAGCTGATCTTCGCGGGTCTGGCGGCCGGCGAACTGTTCGTCGTCTGGAACAACGGTGTCCGACAGGGCGTGAGGGGCCACAGCATCGGCAAGCACCGCGAGGGCATCGCGGTGGTCGACGTCAGCACCGGCCGGCCCACCGGGGCGCTTCGGGGACTGGTCCGGGGCCTGGTGATCGCGATCCTGCTCGACCTCTCGGCCGCCGCGATCCCGATCGGGCTGCCGACCGTACTGCGCTGGAGCACTCCCGATTCATGGCATCTCGGATTCGCGACGTACGTGGCCCTGGCCCTGCTGGTCGTGCCGCTCGTGCTCTCGATCGATCGACGGATCGCCGACCGCATCGTGCAGACCAAGGTGGTCGAGACCGGCGCTCGTACGTCGCGCGGGCGCGGAGCCGTGGTCTCCGGGCTGGAACTGGTCGGGGTCGTCGGTGTGTTGGCGCTGGCGGTCGCGTACATCGTGTATTTCTCGCCTCTGATCCGGTTCCCGCGGCTGTTCTGAGCCGCCTGCGGTGCGGTGACCTGAAAGTTGCTTCGATATCATGTATCTTGACGTCAAGAGACTTGTTCACCCGTCCGACTTAGGTTGACCTGAGCAGGCCCGCCACGAAGCGGTGCGGGCAGGATGGACGGGGCAGGGCAGCAGGGACGCGAAGGAGAACCTCATGTCGGTCGACAGCTTCAACGCCAAGGACTCGCTCACCGTCGGTGATGCGACGTACGACTTCTACCGGCTCGACGCCGTGGTCGGCGACGGCCTGGACGTCAAGGGACTGCCGTTCAGTCTCAAGGTCCTCCTGGAGGCGCTCCTGCGCACCGAGGACGGCGCCGACATCACGAAGGCCGATATCGAGGCGCTGGCCGGCTGGGACGCCGACTCCGAGCCGAGCAAGGAGATCCAGTTCACGCCGGCCCGCGTGATCATGCAGGACTTCACCGGTGTCCCGTGCGTCGTCGACCTCGCCACGATGCGCGAGGCGATGGCCGACCTCGGTGGCGACCCGAGCAAGATCAACCCGCTCGCGCCGGCCGAGATGGTCATCGATCACTCCGTCATCGCCGATGTCTTCGGTACGCCCGAGGCGTTCGAGCGCAATGTCGAGATCGAGTACCAGCGCAATGGCGAGCGGTACAAGTTCCTGCGCTGGGGCCAGGGTGCGTTCGACGACTTCAAGGTCGTCCCGCCGGGCACCGGCATCGTGCACCAGGTCAACATCGAGCACCTGGCGCGTGTCGTGTTCGACAAGAACGGAACCGTCTACCCCGACTCGTGCGTCGGCACCGACTCGCACACGACGATGGTCAACGGCCTGGGCGTCGTCGGCTGGGGCGTCGGCGGCATCGAGGCCGAGGCGGCCATGCTCGGCCAGCCGATCAGCATGCTGATCCCGCGCGTCGTGGGCTTCAAGCTGTCGGGCGAGCTGCCTTCGGGAGCCACCGCGACCGACCTGGTGCTGACGATCACCGAGATGTTGCGTGAGCACGGCGTGGTCGGCAAGTTCGTGGAGTTCTACGGTTCGGGCGTGGGCGCCGTGCCGCTCGCGAACCGCGCCACGATCGGCAACATGAGCCCCGAGTACGGCTCGACCGTCGCGATCTTCCCGATCGATGCCGAGACCACCAAGTACCTCGAGCTGACCGGTCGCTCGGCCGAGCAGATCGCCCTGGTCGAGGCGTACGCCAAGGCTCAGGGTCTGTGGCACGACCCGGATCACGAGCCGCGCTACTCCGAGTACCTCGAACTCGACCTGTCGACGGTCGTCCCCTCGATCGCCGGCCCGAAGCGTCCGCAGGACCGCGTGGTGCTGGCCGACGCGAAGCAGGGCTTCCGCGGCGCGCTGAGCGCCTACGTCACCCACGACGCCGAGGCAGTTACCGGTGACTACGACGAGGCGCTCGAGGAGTCCTTCCCGGCGTCCGATCCGCCCGCGTCGCACGCCGACGGCCAGACCCCGGCTCGCGACTATCTGTCGTGCGTCCCGGCCGACGGTGGCCGGCCGAGCAACCCGATCGAAGTCACGATCGACGGCCAGACGTTCACGCTCGACCACGGTGCCGTCACGATCGCGGCCATCACCTCGTGCACCAACACGTCGAACCCGTCGGTCATGATCGGCGCGGCGCTGCTGGCCAAGAAGGCCGTCGAGAAGGGCCTGACCCGCAAGCCGTGGGTCAAGACCACGCTGGCCCCCGGTTCCAAGGTCGTCTCGGACTACTACGACCGCTCCGGCCTGACCCCGTACCTGGACAAGCTGGGCTTCAACCTCGTCGGCTACGGCTGCACCACCTGCATCGGCAACTCCGGACCCCTGATCCCCGAGGTCAGTGCGGCGGTCAACGAGAAGGACCTCGCGGTCGTCTCGGTGCTTTCGGGCAACCGCAACTTCGAGGGCCGTATCAATCCCGACATCAAGATGAACTACCTGGCGTCGCCGCCGCTGGTCGTCGCCTATGCGATCGCGGGTTCGATGGACGTCGACATCACGACCGATCCGCTGGGCACCGACACCGAGGGCAATCCGGTCTACCTGCAGGACATCTGGCCGTCGCCGGCCGAGGTCGAGGACGTCATCGCGAGCGCGATCTCGTCCGATACCTTCAGCGCGGAGTATGCCGACGTGTTCGCCGGTGACGAGCGGTGGCAGAACCTGCCGACCCCCGAAGGCGACACGTTCGCCTGGGACGCCGATTCGACCTACGTGCGCAAGGCGCCGTACTTCGACGGCATGCAGTTGGAGCCGGATCCGGTCACCGATGTGTCCGGAGCGCGGGTCCTGCTCAAGCTCGGCGACTCGGTCACGACGGACCACATCAGTCCTGCGGGTGCCATCAAGAAGGACAGCCCGGCCGGACAGTACCTGTCCGATCACGGCGTCGAGCCGCGCGACTTCAACTCACTGGGGTCGCGCCGCGGCAACCACGAGGTCATGATCCGGGGCACGTTCGCCAACATCCGGCTGCGCAATCAGATCGCGCCCGGCACCGAGGGTGGCTTCACCCGCGACTTCACGCAGGCCGACGGCCCCGTGACCACGGTGTTCGACGCGGCGCAGAACTATGCCGAGGCCGCCACGCCGCTGGTGGTGCTGGCCGGCAAGGAGTACGGCTCCGGCTCGTCGCGCGACTGGGCGGCCAAGGGCACCGCGCTGCTGGGCGTCAAGGTCGTCATCGCCGAGTCGTACGAGCGGATCCACCGCTCGAACCTGATCGGCATGGGCGTCCTTCCGCTGCAGTTCCCGGACGGACAGAGCGCCGATTCGCTCGGCCTGACCGGCGAGGAGACCTTCGAGGTCACCGGCATCACCGCCCTCAACGAGGGCACCACGCCCAGGACGGTCCACGTGAAGGCGGGCTCCGTGGAGTTCGATGCTGTGGTCCGTATCGACACCCCGGGCGAGGCGAACTACTACCGCAACGGCGGCATCATGCCGTACGTGCTGCGTTCGCTGCTCTGATCTGACGCAGCCGCTTGTGAGCAGGCCCCCGCCTTCGGGCGGGGGCCTGCTCGGCATCCGTGCGGAAACAATTTGTCGTTCGACACGCGAAATGTCGACCGAAACGCTGGACGTGACGTGGGTCACCGATTACGTTGTCTCAAACAACAATTGCGTTCGGTCGTCATGCACCGCGCGCACCGGAGGAAAACATGGAGGAGGCGGTTCGTGTGAAGCGGACGCGCAATCTGGTTCTGGCCACTGTCCTGGGTGCGTCCCTCGCGCTCAGCGCCTGTGGCAGCGATTCGGGGGACGACAAGGGCTCGGACGGCAACAAGGCCGAAGGCAAGATCGGCGTGATCCTGCCCGACACCAAGTCGTCGGCCCGCTGGGAGAGCGCCGATCGACCGGCGCTCGAGGCAGCCTTCAAGAAGGCCGGCGTCGAGTACGACATCCAGAACGCCGAGGGTGACGCCGACAAGATGCAGACCATCGCCGACGGCATGATCACCGACGGTGTCACCGTGCTCGCGATCGTCAACCTGGACTCCGACTCTGGAGCCGCGATCGAGGAGAAGGCCAAGAACCAGGGCGTTCAGACGATCGACTACGACCGCCTGACGCTCGGCGGCAGTGCCGACCTGTACATCTCGTACGACAACAGCAAGGTCGGTGCGCTCCAGGGCGAGGGACTGCAGAAGTGCCTGGGCGACAAGAGCGCCAACATCATCTACCTGAACGGTTCGCCGACCGACAACAACGCGACGCTGTTCTCGCAGGGTGCTCACAGCGTGCTCGACAAGGTCAGCAGCTACAAGAACGTCGGTGAGCAGGCCGTACCTGATTGGGACAACGACAAGGCCGTCACGATCTTCGAGCAGCTGTACACCAAGGTCGACGGCAAGGTCGACGGCGTGTACGCGGCCAATGACGGCCTCGCCGGCGGTGTCATCTCGATCCTGAAGAAGAACGGCCAGAACGGCAAGGTGCCCGTCACGGGCCAGGACGCCACGGTCGAGGGGCTGCAGAACATCCTCACGGGTGATCAGTGCATGACGATCCAGAAGTCGGCGACCGGCCAGGCCGGCGCGCTGGCCGAGGCCGCCATCGCGATGGTCAAGGGCCAGAAGCCCAGCTCGACCGGCACGGTCAAGGATGACAAGGGCCAGCGTGACGTCCCGGCGGTGCTGTTGGACCCGGTCGCCATCAACAAGGACAACGTGGGCGCGCCCATCGAGTCCGGCGATCTGAAGGCCGCCGACGTGTGCACCGGCGACTACGCCAAGCTGTGCACGGAGGCCGGCATCAGCTGATCGCACGGTGCGGCCCTCTGGGACTCGGATCCGGAGGGCCGCACTCCGTCACCGGTCGTCATCCTCGAACTGACATATTGGAGGCCCCGCGCCCATGAGCAGCAGCACCCCCGTCCTCGAGTTGCGAGGGATCAACAAGAGCTTCGGTGTCGCTCACGTCCTGCATGACGTCGACCTCAAGATCTACCCCGGCCAGGTCACGGCGCTCGTCGGCGACAACGGGGCCGGCAAGTCGACGCTGGTCAAGACCGTGGCCGGAATCTACCTACCGGATACCGGCTCGTACATCTTCGATGGCGAGCCTGTCGCAGTGCACGGCCCGAAGGAGGCCTCGTCACTGGGTATCGAGATCGTGTACCAGGACCTCGCGCTGTGCGAGAACCTCGACATCGTCGAGAACATGTTCCTCGGGCGTGAGAGCCGGCACGGCATCGTGCTCGACGAGACGACGATGGAGGCCAAGGCGCGCGAAGCGTTGACGTCGCTGTCGGTACGCACCGTCAAATCGGTGCGCCAGAGCGTTTCGAGTCTGTCCGGCGGTCAGCGCCAGACGGTCGCGATCGCGAAGTCGGTGCTGTGGAACTCCAAGGTCGTGCTGCTCGACGAGCCGACCGCGGCACTCGGTGTGGCCCAGACCCGGCAGGTGCTCGACCTGGTGCGCCGGCTCGCCGACTCCGGTGTCGGAGTCCTGTTGATCTCGCACAACCTGACCGATGTCTTCGAGGTGGCCGATCGCATCACGGCGCTCTACCTGGGCCGCGTCGCTGCCGACGTCTCGGCCAAGGACGTCACGTCGCGTCAAGTCGTCGAGCTGATCACCACCGGCCAGTCGTCCGATCTGGGCGGCGCCGCTGCGCTGACCACGGTCTGAGAGAGGGACCCGATGACCGACACCATCACCGAGGCCGAGCAGGCCGGCTTCGCCTCCGACATGACGCAGTCCACGACGCTCGGCCAGTCCGTGCGCGCCTACGCCAACCGCGTCCGCGGTGGCGACATGGGGGCGCTGCCGTCGATCCTGGGCCTGATCGCCCTGTTC
>Ga0182743_1001606_pt1 | contig 21642 bp, 20 predicted proteins | sample eDN3rd30CKraftOP_FD_128522 | JGI IMG/M metagenome (GOLD analysis project Ga0182743, IMG submission 128522) | Enriched Organic Plus compost microbial communities from Emeryville, California, USA - eDNA 3rd pass 30_C Kraft OP (version 2) (version 2) ... | reverse complement strand
GGCTCCTGGTCAGGACCGTTCAATGTGACGCAAGGGCCTCTTTTGCAGCACTGTGCCCACGCACATGTCGCTTGACCGAAAGCTGCGGATCCCGGGGCCGCGATGACGTCCGTGCCACTGTCTGCCTGGGCAATGACAGTAAAGCCATCCTGCATCAGAACCTGAAACGGACGGCAGGCGGCGGTGCAGGTTATTGCCGGCCGCTACCTGGTTACAGATCAAATATCCGGCCTCGGCTCAGCAAAGCTTCGGGATCAATTGCACGTTTTATACGCCGGAACAGGTCCAGCGTGACCGGATCAACGCGTTGCAGGAACGCCTGTTTTTTCGATCTGCCGATCCCGTGTTCGGCGCTGATGCTGCCGCCGAACTGATCGACCGTCCCGAAGATGATTTCTTCGGCCCGGGCAAACAGTGCTTTCCGCTCTTCGACAGGCCAGTCGGCGGGTGGCACGATATTGAGGTGGATATTGCCGTCTCCGACATGGCCATAGGTGACCGGTTGCCCCTCGGGCAAAGACTGCGCCAGGGTTTCAAGCGCGGCCGAAAGAAAGGCCGGGATCTGTGCGATCGGCACCGAAACATCGGTGCGAAGGTAAGGCCCGCTGCGGCTTTGCGATTCAACCATCGCCTCGCGGCAGGCCCATAGCCGCTCTGCCTGGGCTTTGTTCATGGCGATCACCCCGTCCATCAGCAGGTCACCCGCATCCGCGAGGCAGCTTTCCAGAAGGGCACGCAGATCGACTCTGTCGCCACCTGCCAACTCCATAAGGATATAGACCGGGCAGGGGGTTTCCAGCGGGTCAGAAAGTTCGGGGCGATGGGTAAGGCCGCGTTCAAGACCTGGTCGTAACATGATCTCAAAGGCTGAAAGCAGGTCACTGCAACTGCGCCGCGCCATGGCGTAAAGCGCCATCGCGTCCTCGACCGTGTGCAGGCCGATAAGGGCGGTCTCGACCTGGCTTGGTCTGGGGAACAGTTTCAGCGCCACGGCGGTGACAATGCCAAGCGTGCCTTCGGCGCCGATGAACAGTTGCTTAAGATCGTAGCCGCGGTTGTCCTTGCGCAGGGTTCTCAGGCCGTTCCAGATCCTGCCGTCGGGCAGGACCACCTCAAGCCCCAGAACAAGATCGCGGGTCATGCCATAGCGCAGGACGTTGAACCCGCCGGCGTTCGTTGCGACATTGCCACCAATCCGGCACGACCCCTGAGCGCCAAAGGTGATCGGCAGCAGGCAATCCTGTTCTTCGGCCGCAAGCTTGGCGGTTTCAAGGATGCAGCCGGCCTCGACCACCATCGCAAAGCCGACCGTATCAATCGAGCGGATGGCATTCATCCGGTCAAGCAGCACCACGACCTCTGGCCGGTCAGGGTCAGAGACTGCCGCGCCCACCAGACCCGTCAGGCCCCCTTGCGGTACGACACCGGCGCCGAGTTCAGCGCAGCGGATCATAAGCGCCGAAAGCTCTTGCGCCGAGCGGGGGCGAGCGACGGCAAGAGGGGTGCCGACATAGGCCCTGGTCCGGTCCCGCGTGTAAGACGCGATGATGTCCGGGTCGGTCACAAACAGATCGGCATCGAAACCCGCAAAAAGGGCGTCGGCAGTCACGGTCCGGGGCGAGGCAGTCATCAGTTGTCCTTTGTGTCGGGCGGCCTGCGCGAGGCGCAGGGGGTCAGTAAATTCCGCTGGCACGCATTTCGGCCAGGTGGCGTTTCATGTCGGCGACGCGTGCGCGATGCGCCTCATCCCGGCCCAGGCTGACGGCGGTTGAGAGAATGTCGATGATGACCATGGCGGCCACGCGCGAAATCGTCGGGGTAAAGACGTCGGTGTTCTCCAGCGTTTCGACCACGATGCCGATGTCACAGTGGCGCAGCAGCGGGCTTTCCGAACCGGTGATGCCAATGGTCCGGGCGCCGCGTTCTTTTGCAAGGCGGGTCGCCTGGATCACCTCACGCGTGGTACCGGTGTTCGAGATCGCTACCACGACATCACGTGGCCCGACCATTGCGGCGGTCATGAACATCTGATGACCGTCGGTCGGGGCGCCGCAGGGTACGCCAAACAGCGGGAATTTCTGTTGCGCATCGCGTGCGACGATGCCGGATGCGCCAAAGCCAAAGAATTCGATACGGTCGCAGGAGGAAAGCGTCTCGACTGCGGCGGCCAGCCGCTGGGGATCAAGTTTGCTGCGCGCCCAGGCGAGGTTCGAGAGGTTGAAGTCAAAGATCTTGGTGACGATGGTGCCCAGATCGTCCTCGGCCGAGATTGCGCTATGCGAGGTCGAGCGTGAAAAGGCCAGTGAGCGGGCAAGCTTTACCCGAAGATCGCGAAAGCCTTCGCAGCCGATCGCAGCGCAGAAACGCAGAACGGTCGGTTCACTGACGCCCGATGCTTCGGCCAGTGCGGCAAGGGTCATTTCGGTGGCGGCAAGCGGGGCCTCAAGAATCGTCTCGGCGACGCGGCGGTCGGACTTGCGTAATCCGGGCAGGGCGCGCCGGATTACCTCAAGCAGGTTGTCGTCAAGGCTTTCGCTTGCCATCAGATCCATCAGTCAGTCCTTCTGCAGGTCCATTGCCATGCCGATTTCGGGACGCAGGATGATCGGATCGCGGCTTGCTGCCGCGGCCGCGTCGATGGTCGCCGGATCGAGCGTGTTGAAGGCAAACATACCAAAGTGATGCGGCACGAGGTAGCGCGCTGCAGCTGCGGTCGTGACTGTGATCGCCTCATCCAGCGTCAGGTTCCCCGGAATCCCGGCATCGCGCCGTTCGGCGTCTCGTCCGTTGACCGGCAGCAGCAGGATGTCTGTCCCGAAATCACGAAACCGCTCGGCCAGCCCGGGGTAGGGGATCGTGTCGCCGGAATGCGCGATGCGGGCTCCGCCCGAGGCAAAGGCATAGCCAAGAAACACATGCTGCCCCTTTTCGTCCCGCTCAAACATTTCATGGGCGGCCGGCAGCACCCGCAGCGTCAGGCCGGGCAGGGGCTCCGGTTCATCATCGGCGTTGACGGCGATCAGGGAGGCATTCTCGCCGATCCTTTCGCGCGCCGCCTCAACCCGGGCGGCCGGCACAACAAATGGCAGGTCGGGAAAACGGCGATGCAGGGGGCCCAGAGTGTCGGGGTCCATATGGTCGGTATGGGCATGGGTGATCAGCACGATGTCTGGCCGCGGCAGAGCCTCGGGCGTCACCGGTACCGGCATCATGCGACGATGATCGAAACGCTTGCCGGCATATTTCCGCGCCAGGCTGTCGGACAGGTAAGGGTCGATCAGCAGGCGATGCGCCCCGGTGTCGATCCAGAAACCGGCCTGCCCCAGCCAATGGATGGCAGGGCCGTCTGCGATAGCTCCGGGCCGGGGGTTAAGCCGCATGGCACAGCCCCGGATGAGCGGACGGAAAGCGTTTCATGCAGCGATCCTTCCGGTTACTTCGCCGGCAATCCGGGCGATGGCGTCGAATTCCGGACCCGAGGTGGGAATCGCCACATCGAAGACCTCTGCGATCACCTGTGTCCAGCCGTGGATGAAATAGGTCCAGCCGTCCTCAACCTGCAGCCTGCGCGCGGGGGCCTGAACACGTGCCTGATCCAGAAAGACCAGATCGCCGCGATAGTTCAGCTCCCACACCACGGCGCGTTCCGGGAACTGACAGGCATCTGTCAGTGGCGATCCCGGCGCGTCTTTGCCAAGCCCGGTCGCGTTCACGATCAGGCTGCCGGGTTTCATTCCTGCCAGCACCCGGTCATTTTCGGCGGCGGTCGGGGCCAGGACATATTCGACCGGAACGTCGCCGCCGATCTGCCGGTGGATGTCGCGAATATGGTCAAGGCGCGGCTGCGAGCGGTTGGAAACCACGATCCGCGAAGGTCTGTCTGCCCCGCGTCGGGCTTGCATCAGGTGCCATGTCATGGCGATGGTCGAGCCGCCCGCCCCCATTGAAAAGAACTCGGCCCCGGTGCTGGCGAAATGCCCGGGTTGCAGGAAACTGTCGATCGAAAGACCGGATGAGATCGGGTCCTTGGCGTGGCAGATCAGCCGCCCGTTCCGTTTTGACAGGCAGCTTGTCTCGGCCATCAGTGCGGCGTGCGGGTCGATTTCGTCGAACAGGTCGCGGCAGGCGGCAAAGAGATCGAGCTTGTGCGTGGTGACAAGTGCGCCGAGTGACAGGGGATCGGCCTTGATGAATTCAACGGCCTCGCGATAACGCGCGGGTTCGGCATGTGGCTGAAAATCCATGCCGCGGATCTCGACATCGCCCAGGCCGAGATGATGCGCCCAGGCGGGAAAGACCCGCATGATCGAGCTTTTCGCGGTGGTTACGCCGATGAAATAAAAGGTCGGTTTGCGTGCGGCTTCGTAGGGCATTCGTGATTTCCTTCGACTTCAGACGGCATTACCGACAAGCGCGGCGGCGACTTCCGGGGGGCGGGGAACGTAGCTGGTATTGTCGGTAAGGGTCCAACCGTCATCCACTGCGACGACGCGGTGACGCATGCCGCCAGAGCGTTCGATGATGCCATAGTCCTGACCCGAATCGGCGGGGTAGCAGAACACCATCACCAGATCTTCGTCGCCGATATTGACCGAGCGGTGAATCCAGTAGGGGGGCACGTAGCAGATCGTCTGCGGCCCGATCTCGACAATGCGGGTTTCGCCATCGGGCGATTCCAGCTGCATCAGCCCGGTGCCTTTCTGGCCATAATAGATTTCGGGGCGGTCAGATTTCGCGTGAATGTGGCCACGGGTCAGAAAGAACTCATCGCCGATGCGGCCGGGGCTCATTCTGGTGACGCCAAAGATCACATCCCCTGCTTTTTCCGAGGGGCGAAACTCGGTGACGTCATAGACGACCCGGTCCCCCTCGGCCAGCAGGGCGGCAAAGGCCGTTTGATCTGCATAAAGACCCGCCAGATCGCTGAGGCGCTTTTCGTAATGTCCGGTTCCGTTCGACATCGTGCCGGCCTCGGGGGATACGCGGCAGCTTGCTGGGGTAGGGATGGACATGCAGGGCCTCTCTGTTTGGTTGTTTTGCTACGTAAAAGATAGCGAGATTGAAATCAATACTCAATTATTATGCCCTATTTGCCAAGGTCACACTAAATTGCGGCGAATATTATTGTTGACTCGGAAAATATTAAGTTGCAAAACTACGAAAGATGAGCAGCGGGCGCATGTCCCGGGACTCACCACCGTCTGGGAGGAACTGCCAATGAAAACCACTGCAAGGCTTGCGCTTGTCGCTGTTGCTTCGATTACGGCCATGGGTGCGGCTGAGGCGTCCGCATGCACCATCGGCCTGTCGATGAAGACGCTGGATGCCCCCTATTTTGCCGCGCAAGAGGTGGCCGCCAAAGCTCGTGCCGCCGAGATCGGCTGCGAGATCATGACAGCCGATGCGGGCAATGATCTGAACAAGCAGGTCGCTGATATCGAGGATATGGTGGCGCGCGGGGTCGAGGCGCTGCTGGTCAATCCGCGCGACAGTCAGGGACTGGTCCCTGCCGTGAACGCGGCCTCGGCTCAGGGGGTCAAAGTTTTCGTCATCGACTCGACGCTGGATTCCAGCGCGGATTTCGTGACGCTGGTGCAGTCGTCCAACAGTCGCAACGGCCTTTTGGTCGGGCGCTGGATCGCCGATCAGACCAAGGGAAAGCCGCTGAAGATCGCGCTGATCTCGGGCGATCAGGGCAACGAAGTCGGGCAAGAGCGCCGGCTGGGCGTGCTTGCGGGGCTGCTTGAGGGTCAGTTGCAGACCAGCGGTACCGCAGGGTTTGAGATCGTCGGCCAGGGCTGGGGTCTGTGGAACAATGAAGGCGGCCTTGACGCGATGGAGGACATCCTGGTCGCCCATCCGGACGTCAATGTTGTGCTGGGCGAGAATGACTCGATGGTCCTTGGCGCGCGCAATGCGCTCAAGGCGGCAGGCAAGACGGACGTGCTGCTGGTTGCGGCCGCTGACGGTCAGAAAGAGGCGTTGGAGCTGATCAGATCCGGCGAATACGGGGCCACCGGCCTTAACGATCCGGCAATCGTCGCGACTACGGCGGTCGATCTGGCCAAACAGGCAGTCGATGGCGAGCTGCCTGAAGGTATGGGCAAGATCACCTATACCGAGCCCGCAGTGATCACCAAAGACAACGTCGGCAAGTACTATCGCCCCGACGCGGTGTTCTGATCGACGGCGGCGGGGACGGCTATGGTCTCTGCCGCCTTTTATCCTCCGATCCCTTGCAGAGAAGCTTCCATGACAGAAGTGGTGCAGCTTTCCGGTATCCGGAAATCCTTTGGCGGCATCCATGCTCTTAAAGGCGTGGACTTCGTCCTTCGCTCTGGCGAGGTGCACGCCCTGCTGGGTGAAAACGGCGCGGGCAAGTCCACCCTGATGCGCGTTCTGGGCGGAGAGCATTTGCCGAGTGAGGGAGAGATCCGTATCGACGGCCTGTCGGCCGTCTTTCACCGGCCCGCAGATGCCATGCAGCGCGGAATCGTCGTCATCCATCAAGAGATGGCGCTGGTTCCGGACCTTAGCGTTGCCGAAAACATCTTTCTTGCTGAACTGCCCCGGCTGATTTCCTGGCGCGAGATGAAGCGGCGCGCGCGTGACATCATTCAGCGGCTTGGCTTTGACATTCAGCCGCAGGCCATGGTCCGGGATCTGTCTGTTGCTCAGCAACAAGTGGTTGAAATTGCCAAGGCACTTTCAAGAAATGCGCGCGTCATCGTCTTTGACGAGCCGACTGCGGTGCTGTCGGTGCAGGATGCCGAGCGGCTGCTTACGATCATCCGCGACCTGCGGGATCAGGGTGTCGGGGTGGTCTATATTTCGCACCGCCTTGATGAGGTGTTCCGCATTGCTGACCGTATGACGGTCATGAAAGACGGGACGACCGTCGGCATGGTCGAGAAAAGCGCGGTGACTATTGATGATGTCATCCGCATGATGGTCGGACGTCGGCTGGATGCGCTTTTTGGCGAGGATGTCCCGCGTGAAATAGGGCGTGAGTTGCTGCGTACCGAAGGTCTTGGGCGTGGTAACGTGGTCCGGGACGTTTCGCTGACGGTGCGGGCCGGAGAGATCGTCGGTCTGGGCGGCCTTGTCGGTGCCGGACGGACAGAGCTTGTGCGGCTGATCTTTGGCGCTGACCGTCATGACGCCGGCCGTATCTTTGTTGCAGGGCAACAGATGCGCATCCGCCGTCCCGGGGACGCGGTGCGGGCCGGGATCGGTCTTGTGCCGGAAAGTCGCAAGGATCAGGGCGTCGTTCTGGACATGCCGATCCGCGTGAACGCGACCATGGCGCGCCTTGACCCGCTGACGAACCTCGTCGGTGTCGTCCGCCGCCGCGCCGAACGGCAGGCCGTTGACGCCCTGTCGGATCAGCTGCGGATCAAGGCTTCCAGTCAGGATGCTCCGGTCTCAAGCCTTTCGGGTGGCAACCAGCAAAAGGTCGTGCTTGCGAAATGGTTTCATGCAGAAGGGCGCGTACTGATCTTTGACGAACCCACCCGCGGCGTCGACGTTGGTGCCAAGACCGAGATCTACTCGCTTATTCGCAGGTTCGCGGCAGAGGGTAAGGCGGTGCTTGTGGTGTCGTCCGAACATCACGAACTGTTCGGCCTGTGCGACCGTATTCTTGTGATGCGTGAGGGCAGGCTTGCCGGTCAGCTTATGCCCCCCGACTACTCCGAAGAAAAACTGCTGAAGCTGGCGATGACCAGTAACGCGAACGCTGCATGAGGATAATTCCATGTCCACGGTGACCAAACCCGATACTCGCCGTCTTGATTTCGGTGATCTCATGCATCGCTATGGAACCTTCGTGATCCTGATCGTGCTGCTTGCGGTTGCCAGTATGCTTTCGGATGTGTTCCTGACCCAGCGCAACCTGATGAATGTCCTGCGGCAGGTGGCGGCGACCGGGCTGATGGCCGTCGGAATGCTGTTTGTCGTCCTGACCCGGGGTATCGACCTGTCTGTCGGTTCGGTTTCGGCGCTGGGCAGCGTGGTTTCCGCCGTCCTTGTCCAGCAGATGGCACCGGGGCTTGCGATCGGGGCAACGCTTGTCGTCGGCGCGGCCTGCGGGCTGGTTTCCGGCCTGCTGGTGGCCTTTCTGCGCCTGCCGGCGTTTGTGACAACGCTTGCCGTGATGACCATTGCGCGCGGGGCCGCGTTCATCGCCTCATCCGGGCAACCCATCAGGATGGGAGAGGCGGGGCAAACCATCACCGCCTTTGGCACGGGTTTTGTCGCGGGAGTTCCCTATCCCGTGTTGCTGATGCTGGCGGTTTTCGTCGTTGCTGGGCTGGTGCTGACCTATACCCGGTTCGGCCGGCTGGTTAAGGCCATCGGCTCAAACCGTGATGCGGTTCGTTTGTCCGGGATCTCGGTCTCGCGCTATGAGGTCGCGGTCTATGTCATCTCGGGCATTCTGGCTGCTGCTGCGGGGATCATCTCGTCCAGCCGCACCGGGATCGGCTCGGCCAATATCGGGGTCGGCGCTGAACTTGACGCCATTGCGGCGGTGGTGATCGGCGGCGCAAGCCTGATGGGCGGGCGTGGCAGTGCTCTGAACACCTTTGTTGGCGTGTTCATCCTTGGCATCATCGCGAACCTGATGAACCTTGCCAATGTGCCTGGCTATCACCAGCAGGTCTTTATGGGCGTCATCATCATCGGGGCGATGCTGCTGCAATACGGCTCTTCCTTCTTTCGCCGCTGATTTCGGAGAATACATCCATGTATCTTGAACGTTTCCGACTGGACGGCCGTGTTGCCGTTGTCACCGGCGCAGCCCGAGGCATCGGATTGGCAATCAGCGAGGCGCTGGCCGAGGCCGGGGCAACCGTGATCCTGACCGATATGGATGGCAAGGCAGCCGAGGTCGCAGCGGCAAAGATCACCGGAACCGGCGCCCGGGCCCAGGCTGCCGCACTGGACGTGACCGATGTCGCGGCGGTCGAGGCCCTGGCGGCGGATGTGGTCGCACGACACGGCAGGGTCGATATCCTGGTGAACAACGCAGGTATCGCCATTTCGAACAAGCCGGCCGAGGACATGACGGATGAGGTCTGGGCCAAGGTCATCGACGTGAACCTGAACGGGGTTTTCTGGTGTTGCCGCGCCTTTGGCCGCGCCATGCTGGAACAGGGGACGGGCAGCATCGTCAACGTTGGCTCGATGTCGGGCTTTATCGTCAATCGCCCGCAAGAGCAGGCGAACTACAATGCCTCGAAAGCTGGTGTCCACCATCTGACCCGTTCGCTTGCTGCCGAATGGGGCGGGCGGGGGGTGCGGATCAACGCGGTCGCGCCCACCTATATCGAGACCGAGATGAACGCCTATGTCTATGATGACCCCGAGATGCATCGGCATTGGATCGGCGGCACTCCCATGGGCCGGATGGGCCGTCCCGACGAGGTTGCCTCGGTCGTGCTGTTTCTTGCGGGTGATGCGGCAAGTCTGATGACCGGTTCCATCGTTTTGGCGGATGGCGGTTATGTCTGCTGGTAAGATCATGCCTGCCGGTATGCGCTTTCCCGGTCGTTACCTTCAGGGACCGGGTGCGCTTTCACGTCTGGGTGCGGAAATTCAGGGCCTGGCGCCGGGGTCATCTGCGCTGGTTCTTGTGGATGGGGGCGTGCATGGGCTGATCGCGGGCGAACTTGCCTCTGCATTGGACAAGACCGACGCGCTGGTCCTGCGCCATGGCGGCGAATGCAGCGAAACCGCCATTGCTGCGGCAGCCGGGGCTGCGCGCGACAAGGGTGCTGGCGTGCTGGTTGGCATCGGCGGGGGCAAGGCGCTGGATACTGCCAAGGCTGCGGCGCATGAGGCTGGCTTGCCGGTCATCGTCGTGCCGACCATCGCGGCGTCAGATGCACCGTGCAGCGCCCTTGCGGTCGTCTATCATGATGATGGAACGGTGGCTTATGACCGCTTTCTGCCCCGTAACCCTGATCTGGTGCTGGTCGACACGGGGCTGATCGCCCGTGCGCCTGCAAGATTTCTGGCGGCGGGCATCGGTGACGCACTTGCGACCTTTTATGAAGCCGAGGCTTGCAGGCGCAGCGTGGCGGCGAATTGCCTTGGCATGCCCGGCCTGCCGCTGGCCTATGAAATCGCCCGCTTTTGCCGCGACACGATTTTTGAACATGGTGCTGCAGCTTTGGCCGAATGTGATGCCGATACCGCAGGCCCGGCGATCGAGCGGGTGGTTGAGGCGAATATCCTGTTGTCCGGGATCGGGTTTGAATCCGGCGGTGTCGCTGCTGCCCATGCCATTCATCATGGGCTGACAGAAATTGATGCGGTCCATGGCCATCTGCATGGCGAAAAGGTTGCCATTGGGGTTCTGGCGGGCCTGTTGATTCAGGGGGATGAGGCCGAATTCGCCCGCGTGCGCGATTTTTGCGCCAAGGTCCGCCTGCCAGTACGACTGGGCGATATCGGGCTTGTCGCGCCAAGCGATAATGATCTTTTCCGTATTGCCGAACGGGCTTGCCGCCCCGGAGAAATCATTCACAACGAGCCGATGCCCGTCACTTCGCCGATGGTCGTTGCTGCTCTGGCACGGCTGAGATGACGTCCAAGGCGTTCATACCTGAGGGAACCTGCCATGCGTGACCTGTATCTTGCCATTGACGTCGGCACCGGCAGCCTGCGGGCGGCGCTGGTCGAGCGTCGTGGTACGATCCTTGCCATGAGCAGCCGCGAGCATGAACAGATCGTGCCGCAGTTCGGCTGGTCCGAGCAGCGCCCGGCGGATTGGTGGGCAGGCACGGTCGAGGCGATCCGTGACGTGCTGACCCGGGTCGAGAACGCGCCGGCCCGTGTCTCGGCGATCTGCGCCTGCGGACAGATGCACGGGACGGTTCTGATCGACGCGGACGGTCAGCTTACGCGTGAGACGGTGCCGCTGTGGAACGACAAGCGCACGCTGGCTGACGTCGGGGATTTTGCTGCCCGCCACGCCCCGGGGGAATATCTTGCGCGGACGGCCAACCCGCCAAGCCCGGCCTGGCCTGCTTTCAAACTGCGCTGGCTTGCGGCCCATGACCCGGCGGCCATGGCGGCCACCCGGACCGTTCTGATGCCCAAGGACTGGATCAACTTCAAGCTGACCGGCGTTCGCGCACAGGACCGCACCGAAGGGTCGATGAGCTTTCTGATGGACGCTGCGACCCGCGACTGGTCCGGCGAACTGCTGACTCTGGCCGGGATTTCGCGCGATCTGCTGCCGCCGCTTCGTGATCCGGTCGAGGTGCTGGGCGGGTTGACGCCGCAGGCCGCCGCGCGGCTGGGCCTTGCCGAAGGGCTGCCAGTTCTGGTCGGAGGCGGTGATTATCCCGTTGCCCTGCTTGGGTCGGGCGTCATGGCGCCCGGCATGGCTTCGGATGTCACGGGGACCTCGACGATTGTGACGCTGTTGCACGACGCCCCGGTCATCGACCCCGAGGTCTCGAATGTCGCGACGGTCGAGGGAAATTGGGGCAGCCTGACCCTGCTTGATGCGGGTGGTGATGCGATGAGATGGGCACGGCGCGCCTTTCACGAAAATCGCCGTAGCTATGCCGAGATTGCCGATGCTGCACGGCACGCTTTGCCGGGTTCCGGCAAGCTGTTCTTTTTGCCCTATCTGTCGGGGGAACGCTTTGGCGAATACCGCAATTCGCGCGCGCAATTCTTTGGATTGACCGCCGCGCATGGACTGCCCGAATTGCATCGGGCCGTGCTGGAGGGCGTGGCCTTTTCCGTGCGCCTCAGGCTTGGGGCGCTTCAGGCGCAGGGCCGGCGCCCCGAGCGGTTCGTTGCGGCCAGCGGCGGTGCAAAATCCGACCTTTGGCTGCGGATCAAGGCCAGCATGTATCGCGTCCCCTATCTGGTCCCGCGCGAGCTGGAATGCGGCGTCATCGGGGCTGCTGCGATGATGGCGGTCGCTGTCGGCGATGCGCCGGATCTGGCCGAGGCAGTCCGGCGTATGGTGGTCTTTGATCGTGAAATCCTGCCCGAACCGGAATGGGCGGATTGCTATGACAGGATGATGCCGATCTATGAAAAGCTCTACGCCGCTGCGCAGCCATTTTACGCTGAACTGGATGCGCTGATATGAGGGCGGTTCTGTGGGATCTCGACGGGACGCTGGTCGATAGTGAGCCTGCTCACGAACTGGCCTTTGATGCGGCGATTGCCGAGCTGGGCCTGTCGGTACCGGCAGAGTTTCACGACCGGCTTTTGGGCGCGAGCGAGGACCGCGTGCATGAAGCTTTGGTGGCTCAAACCGCCATCACGCTGGATCGTGCAGGCTGGCGCGCGGTGAAATGGCGGCATTACCGCGAGACGGCGGACCGGATCACGAGGCTGTCGCAGGCGGATCTGTTGGCACCGCTGGCCAATGCCGGTCGGGACATGGCCCTTGTCTCGAATTCGACGCGTGCCGAGGTTGAACATAATCTGTCGGTCGCCGGCCTTGCCCGCTATTTTCCGGTGACGGTCAGCCGTGACGATGTTCGCCGCGGCAAACCCGATCCCGAAGGCTACCTGCTGGCCGCAGAGCGCCTTGGGGTTCCGCCAGCCGACTGCGTCGTCGTTGAGGACAGTCCCACGGGTGCTGCCGCCGGTCTGGCAGCCGGAATGACGACGATTTTTTGTCCGCAGATTCCCACGTTAAAGCCGCCTGCGGGGGCGTTGATCGCCAGCCCTGGCAAACTTGCGGGCCTGTTCGGACGGCTGGGTCTGCTGCCGCAGGAATGACGAACCGATCCCGGCCTTTAAGGCCGCGCCTCGGTGTAGATGGTGAAAACTCAGAGGAGGAGTGACGTTATGGGTTATCAGGAGGTCTTCGGTACTACCTTTGCCGGCAAGACCGTTTTGCTGTCCGGCGGCACTGGTGGTATCGGCCTTGCCCTGGCCAAGGGGTTTGCCGATTGCGGTGCAACGGTGATTGCGACCGGGGGCTCGGAAAAGCGGCTAGCCGGGGCGCAAGCCCAGGCAAGGCCGAACCTGTCCTTTGAGCGGCTGGATGTCCGGGACCATGACGCGGTTCGGGCGCGGTTTGAAAAGCTGGGCGAGCTGGTGGATGTTCTGGTCAACTGTCAGGGTGTCGCGCGTCCCGGCGATGAATGGGACGAGGAAACTTTTCTCGCAGTCATGGACATCAACCTGAACAGCGCGATGCGGCTTGCGCGGGCGGCCTATCCCGGCCTGAAGGCCCGGCGCGGCAATATCATCAATGTTGCGTCAATGTTGTCCTATCTCGCGGATCCGACGGTCCCGTCCTATACCGCCTCCAAGACGGGGATCGTCGGGTTGACCCGTGCGCTTGCCCATCAATGGGGTGCCGACGGCATCCGCGTCAACGCCATTGCGCCCGGATACCACAAGACCGAGATGACCAAGCCGCTGTGGTCCGAACCCGAGGCCGCAGACCGCATCGCGCAGCGCGCGGCGGCCAAGCGGTGGGGCACTGTCGAGGATCTGGTTGGCCCCACGCTGTTTCTGGCCTCTGACGCGGCTGGTTTTGTTACCGGGGCGGTTCTGCCCGTCGACGGTGGTTACCACACCGGCTGATTTGTCCCGCCTCTGAAGCAAACCGGTACGGGCAAGGGTGCGGTTGCGCATTTTGCCCGCTGCCTTCGCACGCCTGTCCAACAGTGGAGATGAATAATGAAACCCATCCTTTCAACCGTGGCTTTTCTTGGCCTTTGCGCCGCTTTTGCTGCCTCCGCAGGTGCCGCCGAGATCAGTGCCTGCCTGATCACCAAGACCGACAGCAACCCCTTTTTCGCAAAGATGCGTGAAGGGGCGGTCGCACGCGCCAAAGAAGTCGGGATCGAGCTGAAAACCTTTGCCGGCAAATATGACGGCGATCATGAGGCGCAGGTCGCGGCAATCGAAACCTGCATGTTCGAAGGTGTAAAGGGAATCCTGATGTCGCCCAACGACAGTGCGGCCATCGTCCCTCTGGTCGAACAGGCAAGGAATGCGGGGATCCTTTTCATCACGCTGGATTCACCGCTTGATCCTGTTGATGCGGCGGATGCGACCTTTGGGACCGATAACTTCAAGGCGGGCGAACTGATCGGCAAATGGGCGGCAGCCCAACTGGGCGACAAGGCCGCCGAGGCACGGATCGGTTTTCTGGATCTGAACGCAAGTCAGGTCGCAGTGGATTACCAGCGCGATCAGGGGTTCATGTCCGGCTTTGGTATCGACGTCAAGGATCCCAGGGTGATCGGGGATGAGGATGACAGTCGTATCATCGGCCATGCCTATACCGACGGTGCCGAAGAGGGTGGCCGCAAGGCGATGGAAACCATCCTGCAAATCAATCCGGACGTGAACGTTGTCCATACGATCAATGAACCGGCTGCGGCGGGCGCCTATGAGGCTTTGGTTGCGGCTGGTCGTGAAAAAGATGTGCTGCTGGTTTCGGTGGACGGGGGCTGTCCGGGCGTCAAGAACATTGCCGAAGGCATTATCGGCGCGACAGCGCAGCAATATCCGATGCGCATGGCGCAAATGGGTATCGATGCGATCAAGGAATATGCCGAAACCGGGAAAAAGCCTGAACTGGAGCCCGGGAAAGACTTTTTTGACACCGGTACGACCCTGATTACCGACAAGCCGGTCGAGGGGCTGGAGTCGATCGACTCTGCCGAAGGCGCCAAGCTCTGCTGGGGCTAAGCTCATCGGGCAAAGAGGCCGCTGCTGCCTCTTTGCCTTTCAGAAGCACCTGGGAGACTATTCATGACATCTACAGAAAAGTCGGTCTCGGCCGACAGCTTCCGGCACGGGGGCGGGCGCTCGATGCTGGATCGCGTTCAGCATGCGCTGCATACCAACCCTTCGCTGGTGCCGCTGCTGGTCCTTGTCGTTTCGGTCCTGGTCTTTGGCATCCTGATCGGGCCGAGGTTCTTTTCCCCGCTCGCGCTGACGCTGATCCTGCAACAGGTCGCCATTGTCGGGATCGTAGGCGCGGCGCAAAGCCTTGTCATCATCACCGCGGGAATCGACCTGAGTGTTGGGGCGATCATGGTGCTAAGCTCGGTTATCATGGGGCAGTTCACGTTCCGCTATGGCCTGCCGCCTGGTCTGTCGATCCTGTGCGGGCTTTCGGCGGGTGCGCTGTTTGGTGCGATCAACGGGCTGCTCGTGTCGATCATGCGGCTGCCGCCGTTCATCGTGACACTGGGCATGTGGCAGATCCTGATGGCGGCGAATTTCCTGTATTCCCGCAATGAAACGATCCGGGCGCAGGATATCGCGGCAGAAGCACCGCTGCTGCATCTCTTTGCCGCGAAACAGAACATCGCCGGGACCGATTTCACCCTTGGCACCATCTTCATGCTGGCGCTGGTGCTGTTTCTGGCCTTTGTGCTGCGCCATACGGCCTGGGGACGGCATGTCTATGCCGTGGGCGACGATCCGGGCGCGGCCGAGCTTTCCGGGGTGAATGTGCGGGGCACGCTGATCTCGGTCTATGCAGTGGCGGGGCTGATCTGCGCTCTTGCCGGGTGGGTGATGATCGGGCGGATCGGGTCTGTCTCACCCAATGTTGGTCAGCTGACGAACATCGAAAGCATTACCGCTGTCGTCATCGGGGGGATTTCGCTTTTCGGGGGGCGTGGCTCGATCATGGGTACCCTGTTCGGCGGCCTGATCGTCGGGGTCTTTACCCTTGGCCTGCGCCTGCTCGGGGCTGACGCGCAATGGACCTATCTGATGATTGGCGTGCTGATCATCGTGGCGGTCGGGGTCGATCAGTGGATCAGAAAGGTAACATCATGACCCAACCAATTCTGCAGGCCCGTGGGCTGGTCAAGCGTTACGGCCATGTCGTCGCGATGGATGGTGCTGATTTCGACCTGTATCCTGGCGAGATTCTTGCCGTGATCGGCGATAACGGTGCCGGAAAATCCTCGCTCATCAAGGCCTTGTCCGGCGCGGTTCGGCCCGACGCGGGCGAAATCCGGTTTCAGGGCCAACCGGTTCAGTTCAACTCGACCAAAGAGGCGCAGCGCGCGGGGATAGAAACGGTTTATCAAACGCTTGCCATGTCTCCGGCCCTGTCGATCACCGACAATATGTTCATGGGGCGCGAGTTGCGCAGACCGGGTTTCGCCGGATCGGTGTTGCGGATGCTCGACTGGGGGCGGATGCGCGCATTCGCTCGTGAAAAGCTGAATGAGCTGGGCTTGATGACCATCCAGAACATCAATCAGCCGGTCGAGACCCTGTCCGGCGGTCAGCGACAGGGCATCGCCGTGGCAAGGGCTGCGGCCTTCGGGTCCCGGGTCATCATCCTTGACGAACCGACCGCTGCGCTGGGAGTCAAGGAGTCACAGCGCGTTCTGGACCTGATTGCCGAGCTGAAGGCCAGGGGGCTGTCGATTGTCCTGATCTCGCACAATATGCCGCATGTGTTCGAGATCGCGGACCGCATCCACATACACCGGCTGGGAAAGCGGCTTTGCACCGTCAGGCCAAAGAATTGCAGTATGCCCGATGTGGTCGGGCTGATGACGGGGGCGCTTGGTCCGGAAAGCAACCCGGCAGAGGTGGTCGGATGACAAGCCCGGCTTAGCCCCGAAAGGGGGCAGGGTCTGCTTGCCGGTTTGCTGATGCTGGCGGCGGGGGCGGCGACTACATCGCGATCAGGGAGAAGCCATTGCAGAAATCGCCCCGGTTCAGTGCTGTCTTCCTTGCCCCTCGTCGGACACCGAAGGACCCAGGCACGGTGCGGCGGTTGGCAAGACCGGTCCGAAAGGATGCAGGCGGACACTGGGGCTGTTATCGCGACTTAAGCCACTGGCCGCGAAAGTACGTACCGTGCATGCATCAGGGGCTGATCAATCAGTGCAACAGGGTTTGGCCCAAAGGATGCCCCGGGGACCGGAGCGGTTCGGATACAGAGAGCCGCATTGTCGCGCAGTATGATGGCGAACTGACCGGGCCAGTTTCTGATCTGGTCTTGTTGGTGATCCGGTTCTGTCCGCTCATATCCGCGATGCGCCAGCCGCAGGTCCGGGCAGCCGAATCGATGGATGACGCTGCTGTCGCCGTGCGGCTGGGCTGAGGTAGAGGCTAATGGGTGCCCACCCCGGCAGCTTTACCTTGCTGCCGGCGCCTTCAGCATTTCGCCAAGCCGGCGGATGCCTTCGTCGATTTGCTGGTCGCTGGCGCAAGAGAAGCTTAGTCGCAGCGTGTTGCGCCCCGACCCATCGGCAAAGAACGCGCCCCCCGGCACGAAGGCCACCCGGGCGTCACGGACGGCACGGGCAAGCAGCTCTGCCGCGTCAATCGACGGGTCCAGCGTTACCCAGATGAACATCCCGCCTTCGGGCCGGGTAAAGTGAACATTTGCGGGCATTTCGCGCTCAAGCGCCGCGATCATCCGGTCACGGCGGGCGGAATAGACCGTGCGGAGGCGGTTGACATGTTCGTCAAACAGCGCACGGGCCACGTCATTCGTCGCGATCTGGTTCAGTGTGGGCGAATGCAGGTCGGCAGCCTGTTTCATCAGCACCAGCCGCCCGATCACGTCCTTGGCTGCGCAAACCCAGCCGACGCGCAGGCCGGGCGACAGGGTTTTTGAGAAGGTGCCGCAATAGATGGTGCGGGTCCTTTCGATCCCGCCATTGCGGGCGACATCGAGAGCAAGGATCGGAGGAATTGAATCGCCGTCAAACCGCAGGGACTGATAGGCCGCGTCCTCGATGATCGCGATGCCAAGAGCCTCGGCCTGATCAAGAAGCGCCTCACGCCCTGCCAGGGACAGGGTTTCCCCGGTGGGGTTGGCGAAATCAGGCGAAAGATAGGCGAATTTGATTGCGCCGCCTGCGGCCCCGGCCTGCGCCTTCAGCAGTTCGGGGGACTCGTTGCTGAACGGATCAAGGCGGGCATAGCGCGGCTCATAGGCATTGAACGCACCAAGCGCACCCAGATAGCTGGGCCATGTGACCAGCGCCGTATCATCCGGCGACAGCATAAGCTTTCCTAGGTAATCAAGTGCCTGCTGCGAACCCGAGGTGATAAGGATATTGTCCGCATCGCAAGAGACGCCCAGATCGGCCATGCGCCCGGCGATCCATTCGCGCAAGGGGCGATACCCTTCGGACACCGAATATTGCAATGCGACCTTGGCCTGTCCGGGCTGCATGGCGGTGGCAAGGGCCTTGGAAAACGCCTCGGCGGGGAAAAGCTCGGGGTCGGGAATGCCACCGGCAAAGGAAATGATGTCGGGCTGGTCCAGCAGCTTGAGCAATTCACGGATTTCGGACGCCTTCATCCGGGCGTTCCGCGTCGCAAACACATCAGACCATTGCATTGATTCCACACTCCCGGCCACAAAATCTCCCGATAACTGCGCCTCTGCGCAGGTGAATGCAATGGGGGGGTGTCGGGAAGGTTATGTCACGTTTCCGAGCTTGATTTCATAGGCTGTGCGGACGACCGTTATCACGTGGTGCAGAACAGACGAGGGGTTGTCTGTGCGCCAGACCAGCTCCCAATCCTGCGTCAGAGTCAGGTCTTCAAGCCGCGTCAGCGAGACATTGGGCGGGACATGCACATCCATCGGCATGATGGCGCAACCCATACCCGCCGCCACAAGCGACAGCATCATTGAGCCATTGGCGGCCAGTGTAGCGGGTTGTGGCACAAAGCCTGCCTCGTGAAAGGCATGGATAACCCAATCGTGCCATAATGGCGCAACATGGCGCGGCAGCCAGACGAAATCGCGACCTATGAGGTCCTTTAGTCGTTTCGGCTGGCCTTCGGGCCAGCGCCAGTCGCTGGGATAGCCGATGCCAAGCCCTGCGGAATAAATGGGTATGCCGGCCAGTTCGGGGTCGTTTGGCGGACGAAACAGCGTCAGGCCGGCATCCAGGCGACCTTTTCGCAGCAAAGGCAACTGCGCTTCGGACAGCAGGTGGCTGAAGGTCATCGATACATCGGGCAGTGCGTCACGCAGCGAACGCAACAGCTCGCTGATTTGGGCCGGGATGATCTGCATGACGGGCAGGGCCAGCGACAGGGTCCCAAGCTCGCCCCGTCCGGCGCGGATCGCATTCTGGCGTGCCTGTTCAAAATCGCTGAGCAGGCGCACAGCGTCGCGCTGAAGTTGCAGCCCGGCATCCGTCAGCGTCACTCCCCGGGCCGTGCGGGTGAACAGCTGAGTGCCAAGATCCGTCTCCAGCTCCTGGATCTGCCGGGTCAGGGCGGGTTGAGCGACGCGGATCGACTGCGCGGCGGCGGTGATGCTGCCGCATTCCACGACTGACAGGAAATATCGCAACTGTCTTAGCTTCATTGCCATATCCGTTCAGCATGGATGCGATCTTTATAAGGTATTTCTGGGTATGAAACCAGATGGTTAGCATTACGCTTGGTCACCTCTGACGGGCGTCTTTGCTGTGGTCCGGCTTTGTAAGAGGTCTGCCAGAATTCTGTTCCTGCTGCGGCAGGCAATCGCGCTGATCGCGCAGGAGGAGAAGCGGATGAATATTCTTGCAGGGGCTCGGGCTCAGCATGACTACATGATAGCTATCCGGCGACGTCTGCACGCCAACCCCGAACTATCCTTGCAAGAGGAAAAGACCTCGCAGCTGATCGCCACAGAGCTGGAGGGGATCGGCATCCCCTATGTCCGGGTCGGGGATTACGGGCTGGTTGCGACGATCAGCGGCGCGCGGGCCGAGCCGATGGTCGCCCTGCGTGCTGATATGGACGCGCTGCCGATCCATGAGGCGAATAGCCATCTGGATTATATCTCGACCGTGCCCGGCGTCATGCACGCCTGTGGCCATGATGGACATGTCGCCATGCTGCTGGCTGCGGCGCGCATCCTTTGGGCCAATCGCGATGCGCTGCAGGGTTCGGTAAAGCTTTGCTTCCAGCAGGCCGAAGAGGTCGGAATGGGCACCGCCGAAATCAAGGCCGAGCTGGCCCGATTCCCCATTCAGTCCATCTTTGGGATTCACCTTTGGTCAGAGCTTGAGACCGGCAAGATCTCGGTCGAGGCGGGACCAAGGATGGCTTCCGGGAAAAAGCTGTCGATCAGGGTCAAGGGGCGCGGCACCCATGGCGCCTATCCCAATCGCGGCGTTGATCCGATCATCGCCGCGGCTGCGATCGTGATGAACTGCGCCACCATCACCAGCCGTGAGATCGACCCGCTTGCCCCGGTTTCGCTAAGCTTTGGCAAAATCGCCGGTGGCGAAAGCGCGAATATCATCCCCGAAGAAGTGATGATCGAGGGGACCTTGCGCACCACCTCGCCCCGAATTCAGGCTGAGATGGTGCAGGCGGTCGAGCGTATGGCCATTACCGCGGCCGAGACCTTTCGGGCGACGGCGACGGTTGAATGGGGTTTGGGTTGCGGGATTGTTGAGAACCATCCCACCTTCAGCCGCATTGCCGAACAGGCGGTCCGCAATCTGGGCCTGTCCTCGTCAATGACCAAGTTCAACACGCTGATGGCGTCTGAAAATTTTGCCGATTACCTCGACAGCTATCCCGGGGTTTTTGCTTTTATCGGCATCCGAGATCCCTCTTTGGGCTCGGACTTTCCGCATCATCATCCGAATTTCAATATCGACGAAAACTCACTGGTTCTGGGTGCGGCGCTGCATGCGCAATACGCGATCGAATGCCTCTCGGGCGGTAAAGGGTTAATTAATGAGTGATGCGGTCATCATCGAAAAGCGCGGGTTTCTGAGTGCGGTCGAGCGTATCGGCAACAAGATCCCCCATCCTCTGGCGATATTTCTGGGCATTATCGCGCTGGTACTGCTGCTTTCGGCGCTTTTGTCATGGGCGGGTGTCACCGCCACCCACCCCCAGTCAGGAGAGGTGATCGCTGTCCGCAGCATGCTGACAATCGACAGTATTCTGACCTGGATGAGCAGGCTGACGGCGAACCTGCAAAACTTTCCGGTGTTGGCAGTGGTCATCGTGATGGCCGCCGTAACCGGTATTGCCGAACAGGTCGGCTTCTTTACCGTCGCGATTAAGCAATCTCTGCGCAATGTCCGCGGCATTTATGTCGTCTTTGCCATCGCCTGCATCGCTGCTATCGGCAATGTGGCGGGGGATGTGTCCTTTGCCATCATTCCGGCCCTTTCGGCTAGCGTCTTTCTGGGCATGGGCCGGCACCCGCTGGTCGGCCTGTTTCTTGGCTATGCCGTGGTCGGAGGCGCCTTTGGCGTCAGCGTTATCCCGGGCGGTTTCGATGTGATCCTGACCCCGATCAGCGTTCAGTCGGCGCATCTTTATGATGAGAGCTTCGACATGAACATTCTGAACGGCTATTACCTGCTCGCGACCAGCACCATCGTCGTTGCTGCCATCGCCACCTTCGTGACGGTGGTCTTTGTCGAGCCGCGCTTTGGAAAATACGAAGGCGAACTGGCGGGGACGCCGGATATCGTGGTCACGGATGTCGAGCGCCGGGCGCTGCGGCGCAGCTATCTGGCGGTTGGGTTGTTCCTTTTGGCCGTCATCGTCGCAGCGATGGTCGTGTCGCGTATGTGGTGGAAATTGCCGAGCAGCGAGCTCCGGGCATGTAACGATGGCTCCAGTCAGGCCGCGAGGTCAAGGGACATTGGCTCGAGAGGCTGGGACAGAGTTTCCCAG